>Ga0209431_10000683_pt1 | contig 28395 bp, 19 predicted proteins | sample RifCSP13_3_FD_184021 | JGI IMG/M metagenome (GOLD analysis project Ga0209431, IMG submission 184021) | Soil microbial communities from Rifle, Colorado - Rifle CSP2_sed 13_3 (SPAdes) (version 2) | ecosystem: Environmental > Terrestrial > Deep subsurface > Rock core/Sediment | place: Rifle...
TCGCCGACGAGCCCGCCACCACCACCGAGATCATCGACACCGCCGTCGTGGAGGCGCTTCTCGAAGACCCGACCGCCGAGGTTGCGTCCACCGGCGCCGTCGAGGCCGTCGAGGCCGTCGAGGCCGCCGAGGCCGTCGAGGCCGTCGAGGCCGTCGAGGCCGTCGAGGCAATCGAGGCCGTCGAGGCAATCGAGGCCGCCGAGGCCGTCGTGCAGCCCGTCGTCGACGACGCCCCCGCCGAGGCCCCCCCCGCCGTCTCCGACGTGGAGGCCGTCGAGGCCGTGGAAGCCGTCGAGGCCGTCGCGGAGGTGGTCGCCGCTGAGGAGATCGCTGCAGCTCCCGCCGCCGAGCCCCCGCCCGCGCCCCGCGACCTCGGCCCCGAGCCGACGACGATGGAGGAGCTGCTCAGCGAGCAGAGCGGCGATATCCGCAGCTTCAAGCACGGTGATGTCGTCGAGGGCACGGTGGTCCGCATCGACAAGGACGAGATCCTCGTCGACATCGGCGCCAAGTCGGAAGGCGTGGTCAGCAACCGCGAGCTCTTCGGTCGGAGCACCGAGTCCCAGCCCCAGCTCCACATCGGCGACACGGTCCTGGTCTACGTGCTGCAGCCGGAGTCCAACGAGGGCCACGCGGTCCTGTCGCTCCGTCGCGCCGGCCTGGAGCGCAAGTGGCGCTCGATGCAGGAGCAGTTCGATGCGGGCGTGGTCATCGAGGCCCCGGTCATCGACCACAACAAGGGCGGCCTCATCGTCGACTGCGGCATCCGCGGGTTCGTGCCCATCAGCCAGATCGTGGACTTCCCGCGGCGACCCCAGAACGACCAGCCGCGCGACGCGGCCCAGGAGATCGCCGAGAAGCTGCAGCCGTTCGTCGGTCGCAAGCTCCGCCTGAAGATCCTCGAGGTCAACCGCAAGGCCAATCGGCTGATCCTCTCCGAGAAGGTCGCCCTGTATGAGGAGCGCCGCGAGAAGCGCGACGAGCTGTTCAGCAGTCTCCAGGTCGGCCAGAAGGTCACCGGCACGGTCCGCTCGATCGCGCCGTTCGGCGTCTTCATCGACCTCGGCGGCATCGACGGTCTGGTCCACAAGAGCGAGCTGTCCTGGAACAAGGTCAACAACCCCGAGGCCGGCTACAAGGTCGGTGAGGAGGTCGAGGCCGAGGTCATCGACATCAACCATGAGCGCGGCCGGATCAGCCTCTCGATCCGCCGTCTCCAGCCCGATCCGTGGCATTCCACCGTGGCCGACTTCAAGGTCGGGGACATCATCGACGGCACGGTCACGAAGATCGTCAACTTCGGCGCCTTTGTGCGCGTCCGCGAGGGGCTCGAGGGGCTCATCCACATCAGCGAGCTCTCCCACCAGCGCGTGGCTCACCCGGGCGACGTCGTCCACGAGGGGCAGAGCCTGAAGCTGAAGATCATCTCGCTCGACTCCGAGCGGCACCGCCTGGGCCTCAGCCTCAAGCAGGCCGAGGAGCCGCCGGCGCGCCCTGCCGCGCCCGAGCCGCGGGAGCCGCGTCGGGCACGACCCGAACGGTCGTATGACTCGTCGCAGGCGGTCCAGGAGCCCGAAGGCGGCATCGACAACACGCTCGCCGCCGCGTTCGCCCAGGTCCGCCAGCAGATGGCCGCGGCCGAGGACGAGCCGGCCGAGGTTGTCGCCGAGGTGGCCGAGGCTCTGGTCGTCGCCGCGGCCGAGCCGGTCGCCGAGACGCCGGGCGTCGCGGAGGAGGAGCCGGCCGTCGAGGCCGTCGCCGGGACCCCCGCCGCGGAGGCCGAGGCCCCGCTTGTCGCCGAGGTGGCCGTCGAGGCGGTCGCCGAGACCCCGCTCGTCACCGAGGCCGAGCCGGTCGCCGAGACGTCGGTCGTCGCCGAGCCGGAGCCGGCCGTCGAGGCCGTCGCCGGGACCCCCACTGCGGAGGCCGAGGCCCCGCTTGTCGCCGAGGTGGCCGTCGAGGCGGTCGCCGAGGCCCCGATCGTCGCCGAGGTGCCCGAGGCTCCCGTCGTCGCCGAGCAGGAGCCGGCCGTCGAGGCCTGACCTTCGCTCTCTGACCGGACGCGCCCGAGACCCGTCGGCCCGCCGGCTGGTCTCGTCGCATCCCTCCCGCGCTGGATGGGGCGGGGCGTCCCCCCTTTCCGGGCGGCGGATCGCCCGGTAGCGCATGCTAGGATAGCCCGCAGGCGGCGGACTCCCGTCTCCAAGCAGAACAGGCGTTCGACCGGATGGACCGTTTCGACAAGTTCACGGATCGCGCGCGCAAGGTCCTGACCCTGGCCCAGGACGAAGCGCAGCGGTTCAACCACAACTACATCGGGACGGAACACCTGCTGCTCGGGCTCGTGCGCGAGGGCGAGGGCGTCGCGGCGCGGGTCCTCGAGAACATGAACGTCGAGCTGGCCAAGGTGCGCACCGCCGTCGAGTTCATCATCGGGCGCGGCGATCGGCCGGTCGTGGGCGAGGTGGGCCTCACGCCCCGTGCCAAGCGCGTCATCGAGCTGGCCATCGACGAGGCCCGGCGTCTGGGTCACAACTACATCGGTACGGAGCACCTGCTGCTGGGACTCGTGCGCGAGGGCGAAGGCATCGCCGCCGGCGTCCTGGAATCGCTCGGCGTGAACCTCGACAAGGTCCGCCACGAGGTCATCCGCGTCCTGTCCCAGTCGAGCAGCGTCGGTCCCGCGGCCGAGACGAAGCGGGCCAGCAAGACGCCCACGGTGGACCAGCTCGGCATCAACCTCACCGACGCGGTCCGGGCCGGCAAGATCGACCCCGTCATCGGGCGCGAGAAGGAGATCGAGCGGGTCATCCAGATCCTCTCCCGGCGCACCAAGAACAACCCGGCCCTCATCGGTGAACCCGGCGTCGGCAAGACGGCCATCGCCGAGGGGCTGGCACAGCGGATCGTCTCCGGCGACGTGCCCGAAACCCTCCTCAACAAGCGCGTGCTGACGCTCGACATCGGATCCCTCGTGGCCGGCACGAAGTACCGCGGCGAGTTCGAGGAGCGCCTCAAGAAGATCATCGAGGAGCTTCGCAGCACGAACGACGCGGTCCTCTTCATCGACGAGCTGCACACGCTCGTGGGCGCCGGCGCTGCGGAGGGCGCGATCGACGCCGCCAACATCCTGAAGCCGCCGCTCGCCCGCGGCGAGCTCCAGTGCATCGGGGCCACCACGCTCGACGAGTACCGCAAGTACATCGAGCGCGATGCCGCGCTCGAGCGTCGTTTCCAGCCGGTGATGGTCGAGGAGCCCACGCTCGAGCAGACGATCGACATCCTCCTCGGTATTCGCTCGCGCTACGAGGAACACCACAAGGTCCGCATCAGCGACGAGGCGGTGAAGGCGGCGGCGGACCTCTCGGTCCGCTACATCACGGACCGCCACCTGCCCGACAAGGCCATCGACCTCATCGACGAGGCGGCCAGCCGCGTGCGCCTTCGCTCCAGCACCACGCCGACCGAGCTCAAGGCGGCGCAGAAGGAGCTGGAGCGCGTCACGAAGGAGAAGGACGCGGCCATCAACAGCCAGGACTACGAGGGCGCGGCCGCCCTGCGCGACGCGGAGGCGGTGGCCAAGTCGGCGCTCGACCAGTTGCGCAGCGACTGGCGAGAGCGCCAGTCCGCGGACCAGCCGGTGGTGACCGACGAGGACATCGCCCAGGTCGTGGCGATGTGGACCGGCATCCCCGTGACGCGGATCGCGCAGGAGGAGTCGGACCGGCTGCTGCACATGGAGGAGGCCCTCCACGCACGCGTGATCGGCCAGCAGGAGGCCATCGAGACGATCAGCAAGGCCGTCCGCCGCGCCCGGGCCGGCCTCAAGGATCCCAAGCGGCCGATCGGATCGTTCATCTTCCTCGGCCCCACCGGCGTCGGCAAGACGGAGTTGGCCAAGAGCCTCGCCGAGTTCATGTTCGGCTCCGAGGACGCGCTCATCAAGATCGACATGAGCGAGTTCATGGAGCGCCACAACGTCAGCCGCCTGGTGGGTGCGCCCCCCGGCTACGTGGGCTTCGAGGAGGGCGGTCAGCTGACCGAGGCCGTGCGCCGCAAGAGCTACTCGGTCGTGCTGCTCGATGAGATCGAAAAGGCCCACCCCGAGGTCTTCAACATCCTCCTGCAGATCCTCGAGGACGGGCATCTCTCGGATGCCAAGGGCCGCCGGGTGGACTTCCGCAACACGGTCATCATCATGACCAGCAACGTCGGCGCGAAGTCGCTGCTGAAGGACACCAGCCTCGGCTTCCATGCCGTCAGCGTGACCGAGGCGCAGCGGGCCGACCAGCAGTACGACCGGATGCGCGAGAAGGTCCTCGACCAGCTGAAGTCGCAGTTCCGTCCCGAGTTCCTCAACCGCGTCGATTCGCTCGTCGTCTTCCGCTCGCTGACCGTCGAAGAGATCCGGCAGATCGTGGACCTCATGCTCGCGCGCGTGCGCGAGCAGCTCAAGGCCCAGGGCATCGGGCTCGAGGTCTCCCAGGCGGCGAAGGACCACATCATCAAGATCGGGTACGACGCCGACTACGGCGCACGTCCCCTGCGGCGGGTGATCCAGAACATGGTCGAGGACCCGCTCGCCGAAGCGCTTCTCGTGGGCCGCTTCGCCATCGGACAGACGATCGTCGTGGACCGCTCCGAGGAGGCCGGTCTGACGATCGAGCCGCTCGCCGAGAAGACCGCCGTCGAGGCGCGCTAGGCGTGGCGCGGCCGCAGAGCCGCTACGTCTGCCAGGCCTGCGGCACCGCTCACCTCCGCTGGGAGGGCCAGTGCCGCGGCTGCGGTGCCTGGGACACGCTGGTCGAGACGCTCGTGCGCGATGCGCCCGCGCGCAGCGCCCGACGGCCGGCAGTGCCACGTGAGCCGGGCGTCGTCCAGCCCCTTCGTGCCCTGGCCGCTCTCGACGTGGAGCGACGGCCGACCGGCATCGGCGAACTCGACCGCGTGCTCGGCGGCGGGCTCGTCCCCGGGTCCATCGTCCTGCTGGGCGGCGAGCCCGGCATCGGCAAGTCGACGCTCGTCCTCGAGGCCGCGGCCGGCATCGCGGCCGCTTCCGGCGAGGCGACGGCGAGCGTGCTGTATGCCTCCGGGGAGGAGTCGGCAGGACAGCTGCGCCTGCGGGCCCAGCGTCTCGGCCTCCTGGACGGACCGGCTGGCGACGCGGTGCGGGTCGTCGCCGAGACGGATGTCGAGCGCATCGTCGAGGCCGCGCGCCGAGAGGCGCCACGGCTCCTCGTCGTGGACTCCATCCAGACCGTGACCGTCGAGGCCATGGAAGGCCCGGCGGGGTCGGTGGGCCAGGTGCGCGAGTCCGCGGCCCGGTTGGCCGAGTTCGCCAAGACGAGCACCACCGCGGTCATCCTCGTGGGCCACGTCACGAAGGACGGCAGCCTGGCCGGTCCGAAGACGCTCGAGCACCTCGTCGACGCCGTGCTGGCCCTCGAGGGCGACCGCTACGGCGCCTTCCGGCTTCTTCGCGCGGCCAAGAACCGCTTCGGCTCGACCGAGGAGATCGGCGTCTTCGAGATGGTCGGCTCCGGGCTGGTCGAGGTCTCCGATCCGGCGCGCGCCTTCCTCACCGAGCGCCCGTCCGGGGCCGCCGGCAGCGTGGTGGCGGCCACGCTCGAGGGCAGCCGGCCGCTCCTCGTCGAGGTGCAGGCGCTGGTGGCGCCCGCGACGGCCGGCATGCCACGGCGTACGGTGAGCGGCTGCGACCCCAACCGTCTGGCACTCCTCGTCGCCGTGCTCGGCCGGCGAGCGGGGATCGCGATCGGTGGTCAGGATCTCTACGCCAGCCTCGCCGGCGGCCTCTCCGTGGCGGAACCGGCGCTCGACCTGCCGCTCGCCCTCGCGCTGGCCTCGTCGCATCGGGACCGCGCCCTCGATCCGGCGACGGTGGTCTGCGGCGAGGTGGGACTGCTGGGCGAGCTGCGGCCGGTCGTCGGGCTCGAACGCCGCCTGCGAGAAGCGGCCCGCCTCGGTTTCGCGCGGGCCATCGTGCCCGCCGGCGACGGCGCGACTCGCCCCGTGGTGCCGGGATTCGAGGTCGTCGGAGTGTCGACGCTGCGCGAGGCGCTGGCCGTCGGGCTCGGCACGGACGGCAGCGGCGACGGACGCCGACGGAGCGGCAGCTGAGCGGATCGCCGGAGGGCCGCCCGGCCGTCGCGAGCGGTTCGTATGCTACGCTCCGCGGCCGCATGTCTAGGTTGGTTCGGGTCCTCGGGGCGCTCATCGGCACGCTCGTCGCGCTGCAGATCGCAGCAGCCGGCGGACCGGCGGGCGGCCTCTTCGCCGACTCCCCATACGGTGGCTTCATGCTTGCCGCCTGGGTCATCGCCTGGGGCGTGGTGGGCTTCATGATCCTGCCCTACCTGACCGTAGTGCCCGCCGGCGCCGTCATCCGGGCGGTGCAGCGGCTCTCCACCGGCGAGTTCGTGACGGCCGTCGCCGGCCTGCTCGTGGGCCTGCTGATGGGTCTCCTCATGGGCCTGCCGCTGTCGAGCCTGCCCTCGCCGTACGGCGATTTCCTGCCGCTCGGCGTCTCCGCGGTGCTCGGGCTGGGCATGCTGGGCGTGACGGTCGTGAAGCGTCACGATCTGCTGGAGGCGATCGAAGCCCTGGGGCTGCTGCCGGCGCACCGTTCCGACGAGCCCCCGCCCTCTTCGGGCCCGGTCATCGTTGCCGACACCAGCGCCATCATCGACGGCCGCATCGCCGACATCGCCGCGTCGGGCTTCCTCTTCGGGACGCTGGTCGTCCCGCGCTTCGTGCTGGCCGAACTGCAACACATCGCCGATCACCCCGACGCCCACAAGCGCAACCGCGGACGGCGCGGCCTGGAGATCCTCTCCTCGCTCCAGAAGGAGGAACGCGTCCCGGTCGAGATCGTCGAGCAGGACTTCCCGGAGATCGCCGAAGTGGACCTCAAGCTCGTGGCGCTGGCCAAAGCGCGCGGCGCGGCGATCCTCACCAACGACTTCAACCTCAACCGGGTGGCCGACCTGCAAGGCCTGCGGGTCCTCAATGTGAACCATCTCGCGAACGCGGTGAAGCCCGCCTTCCTGCCCGGCGAGGAGCTCCACGTGAAGGTCATCCAGGAGGGCAAGGAAGCCGGTCAGGGCGTCGCCTTCCTCGACGACGGCACGATGATCGTGGTCGAGGGCGGCGGGCGCTACCTCGATCGCGAGGTCGACGTCACCGTCACCCGCGTGCTGCAGACCGTGGCCGGCCGAATGGTCTTCGCGCACCCGCGCCCCGATCGATGACGGAGCTCGCGGGCGTCGCCGACGCCATCATCGTCGCCGCCGGCGCCAGCCGTCGCATGGGCGGCATCGACAAGCTGCACGCTCCGCTCCTCGGGCGAGCGCTGCTGGCCTGGACCATCGACGCGGTGGCGGCGGCCCGGTCGGTGCGGCGGGTGGTGGTCGTCGCACCACGCGATGGCGTGGAAACGTTGGGCGCCGAGCCCTGGCTCCGGGCCCACGGGGTGGTGGTCGTCGCCGGGGGGTCGCGCCGCCAGGCGTCGGTGGCCGCGGGCCTGGCCGCGACCGACGCGCCGGTCGTGCTGGTCCACGACGGCGCCCGCCCCCTGGTCAGCCCCGGGCTCGTGGACCGGGTCGCCGCCGCCACCGCGGAGCACGGCGCGGCCATCCCGGTCCGTCCGCTGGCCGAGACCCTCAAGCGCCTCGAGGCCGGCGTCGTCGCGGGCACCGTGGATCGAGCCGATCTCGTGACCGCGCAGACTCCCCAGGGCGCCCGCCGCGAGCTGCTTGTCGCCGCTTTCGCCGCTCACGCACCGGACGGCCCGGAGGAGTTCACCGACGAGGCCGCGCTGCTCGAGGCGAGCGGCGCTCGCGTCGTGACGGTTCTCGGCGACGCGGACAACCTGAAGGTGACGACACCCGAGGACCTCGAGCGAGCCGGCGCGATCCTCGCGCACCGCCTCGGGCCACCCCGCGTGGGGCAGGGCAGGGACAGCCACCCGTTCGGGCCGCAGGACGGGCTCGCCCTCGGCGGCATCGTCATCCCCGCCGCCCCACGGCTGCACGGCCATTCCGACGGAGACGTCGCGCTGCACGCGGTGGCCGACGCGCTGCTCGGAGCGACCGGTCAGGGCGACTTGGGCCGGATCTTCCCGGCGGGCGACCCGTCCACGCGCGGTGTCGACTCGCGCGAGCTGCTGGCCGAGATCGTGCGCCGGATCGGCGCGCTGGGTTGGCGGCCGGCCGGGCTCGACCTGCTGATCGTCGGCGCCCGGCCCCGCCTCGGCGCGGAGCGCCTCGATGCCATGCGCGACGTCATCGCCCGCCTGCTCGACCTGGCGCCGGAGGCCGTCTCCGTGCGCGCCTCGTCCGGCAACCTCGATGGGCCAGAGGGTGCTGGACGATCGATCGCCGCGCAGGCACTCGCCACGGTGATGCGGCGATGACGCTCCGTTTCCGCAACACGCTCGGCGGCGCGCTCGAGGAGTTCGTGCCGCTCGACCCGGCACTCGTGCGCATCTACAGCTGCGGCCCCACCGTGTACGCGCCCGCGCACGTCGGCAACTTCCGCAGCTTCCTCTTCGCCGACCTGCTGCGCCGCTACCTGGCCTGGCACGGCTACCCGGTGAAGTGGGTCATGAACATCACCGACGTGGACGACAAGATCATCCGGGACGCGGTCAGGCAGGGCATGCCCATCGGCGAGCTGACGGCTAGCCACGAGGCCGCCTTCCTCGAGGACCTGCGCCGGCTGCGCATGATGACACCGGACGTCCTGCCGCGAGCCACCGCGCACATCGAGGAGATGGTCGCCCTGATCGAGACGCTGCTCGAGAAGGGCCACGCCTATCGTACCGACGACGGCTCGATCTTCTTCCGCATCGCGAGCTGGCCCGCCTATGGCAGGCTGGCGCGCCTCGACCCGAGCCAGCTGCGCGTGGGCGAGCGGGTCGAGGCCGACGACTACGGCAAGGACGACGTGCGCGACTTCGCTCTCTGGAAGGGGCCGAAGCCCGGCGAGCCGAGCTGGCGCACCCGCATCGGCGAGGGCAGGCCGGGCTGGCACATCGAGTGCTCGGCCATGAGCATGAAGGAGCTCGGTCCCTCGTTCGACCTGCACACCGGCGGCATCGACCTGGTCTTCCCCCACCATGAGGACGAGATGGCCCAGTCGGAGGCGGCCACCGGCCGGCCCTTCGTGCGCACCTGGCTGCACTGCGCCCACCTGCAGATGGGTGGCCAGAAGATGGCCAAGCGCGAGGGCAACATCGAACGACCCGCCGAGGTCTATGAGCGCGGCTTCTCTCCCCGGGCGCTGCGCTACGCGCTCCTTGCCGCTCACTACCGCGCCCCGCTCGAGTTCAGCGACGAGACGCTCGTGGCGGCCGCGGCGGCGGTCGAGCGGCTCTCCACCTTCCTCGCCGCCCTCGACGCCTACCGCGAGGGCCGCCCCGACGACCCCACCATGCCCGCGCTGCTCGATGCGACACGCGCCGCCTTCAGTGCCGCGCTCGACGACGATCTCAGCATCTCGCCGGCCCTGGCGGCCCTGTTCGACTTCGCCCGCGAGGTGAACCGGCGGTTGGACGCGCGGGCACTCTCGACCGCCGATGCGGTCCGGGTGGCGGCCTTCGTGCGCGACCTGGACCGGGTCCTCGCGGTCGCCGAGGAGGATGCCGCGGAGCTGCCCACCGACCTGTCGACACTCCTCGAGGAGCGCGCGGCGGCTCGTGCGGCCCGCGACTGGGCGACCGCGGACCGGCTCCGCGACGAGCTGGCGGCACGCGGTATCGCCGTCGAGGACACCCGTGACGGTCAGCGCTGGCGGCGCGCGGCGGAGGTCGAGCATGCCGGGCGGTAAGCCGCGGCCCGATCGCCCCGATGAGCGGCGGCGCCATCCCCCCGGCGGGGCCGGCCCACGGCGCGGGGGAGCCCCGGGGCCGCGCGCGGGTCAGGGACGTCCGGCCGGGGGCCGGCCCGGATCCTTCCGGGCCCGTCCAGCCGGCGACCGACCGCCCGACGACCGACCGCCGGGCGACCGGCCGCGGGACGCACGTCACGGGGAGGAGCGTCCGTACGGGGCGCGACCGACCGGGGGCCGGCCTCACCGCGGCCCGGACCGGCTCCCCGCCGATCATGAGCGGCGCCCACCGTGGGAGCGTCCCACGCGACCGCCCGAGGGCGGTCGGCCGGGCCAGGCGCCCTGGCGTCGTCCGGGCAGCGGCACCGGCTTCGGCGCCGGACCGGCACCTCGCCCGCCCCAGCGCCACGAACCGGCGGCCGGTCAGGGGCCGGGCGGTCGCGGCCCGCGACCGGATCGGGGGCACGGCGGACCTCCGTCGGCCGACCAGCGCCCGGACCGGCCGCCGGCGCGACCTGCCTACCGGCCTCCCTACGGGCCGCCGTTTCGCCCGGGGTACCGGCCCGAGGCCGGGGCCGTGGCGCCGGAGCCGGAGGTTCCGCTGGAGGGACTCCTGGGCCCTGACGAGGAGCTCGTCGCCGGGCGGCGCCCGGTCGAGGAGGCGTTCGCCGCCCGTCGCACGGCGCACCGCCTGCTCGTGGTGCCCAACCGCAGGGCCGCGCTCGAGGCGTTGGTCCTCCATGCCACGACCCTGCGCATCCCGGTCGTCGAGGTCGAGGGCGGGACCCTCACCGCCGTGGCCGGTTTCGACGGACACCAGGGCGTGGCGCTTGTCGTCGCACCCCGGCGCTGGGCCACCCTCGACGAGGTGCTCGTTCGCGCGCTCGAGCGCGGTGAGCGGCCCCTGATCCTGGTCCTCGACTCGCTCGAGGATCCCCACAACGTGGGCAGCCTGCTGCGCACGGCCGAGGCTGCCGGCGTTCACGGCGTCATGTTCCCCACGCGCCACGCGGCACCGCTGACGCCGTCTGCCGTGAAGGCCTCCGCGGGCGCCGTGGAGCACCTGCTTATGGTGCCCGTGGACGACCTGCCGGCCGCCCTGGCCGATCTGCACGTGCGCGGTCTCAGGCTCGTCGGCGCCGACGCCGACGCGACGCTGACCTACCGGGAGGCCGACCTGCGCGGACCGCTGGCGCTCGTCGTCGGCAGCGAGGGACGCGGACTGTCGGGTCCCGTGCGCCGACGCCTCGACCTGGCCGTGCGGATCCCGATGCGCGGCCGAATCGCCTCGCTCAACGCTGCTGTAGCCGGTTCCGTCATGCTCCTGGAGGCCGCCGGCCAGCGCGCGCCGGAGCCGCCGGACGGCACCGCCGAGGTCGAGCTCGGGGCAGCCCGGGACGCGCCGCCGACGGAGGCAGCGGCCGCCGACGCCGCCGGCCCGGAGAAGCCGAGGCGCCCCGTGCGTCGCAGGAAGACCGGCGAGGCCCCCGTCGGGAGCGACGATACCCTGCCCTGAGCCCCCGTCCGGCACGCCGGATTGCGCGTCCGCGGCCGCGTGCTGTAAACTCCCCAGTCGCGCCGACGTAGCTCAATTGGTAGAGCAGCGGTTTTGTAAACCGCCGGTTCCGGGTTCGAGTCCCGTCGTCGGCTCCAAGTGAAGAGCTCGCCGCGTTTCGTCCCCTCTTCACCATCCGGGCTCGTTCCCGGGGAACGCGGTGACCCCCGTGGGTAGGTTGAGCAGGTGGTGAGCTCCGCTGACTGTAGATCAGCCGTCTTCGACTGTGGGGGTTCGATTCCCTCCCTGCCCACCAATATCCACCCTGGTGTGAGACCCTAGCCCCGCACCGGGCCCACATAGCTCAGCTGGCAGAGCACTTCCTTGGTAAGGAAGAGGTCATGGGTTCAAGTCCCATTGTGGGCTCCAGTCCCCGACCCGCGGCCACGCCGCACTTGAGGAGTCGATAGCGCACGCGATGGCGAAGAAGAAGTTCGAGCGCACCAAGCCCCACGTCAACGTGGGCACGATCGGCCACATCGACCACGGCAAGACGAGCCTGACCGCGGCGATCACGAAGTACCTCGCCCTGCGGGGCGCGGCGGAGTACCGCGCCTTCGAGTCGATCGACAACGCGCCCGAGGAGCGCGAGCGGGGCATCACCATCGCCATCGCCCACGTCGAGTACGAGACGACGGCGCGCCACTACGCCCACGTCGACTGCCCCGGGCACGCGGACTACATCAAGAACATGATCACCGGCGCCGCCCAGATGGACGGCGCGATCCTCGTCGTGGCCGCCACCGACGGGCCGATGCCCCAGACGCGCGAGCACATCCTCCTCGCCCGCCAGGTCGAGGTGCCCTACATCGTCGTCTTCCTCAACAAGGTCGACATGGTCGACGACCCGGAGCTGCTCGAGCTCGTCGAGCTCGAGGTGCGCGAGCTGCTCACGAAGTACAACTTCCCCGGCGACGACATCCCCGTCGTGCGCGGCAGCGCGCTCCAGGCCCTCGCCGCCGGCAACGACCCGGCCGACCCGGCCTACGGCTGCATCCAGGAGCTCCTCGACGCGGTCGACAGCTACATCCCGACCCCCGAGCGCGCCGTCGACAAGCCCTTCCTCATGCCGGTCGAGGACGTCTTCGGCATCAAGGGCCGCGGCACCGTCGCCACCGGGCGCGTCGAGCGCGGCGTCATCCGCGTCGGCGAGGAGGCCGAGATCATCGGCGTCAAGGCCACGCGCAAGGTCGTCGTGACCGGCGTCGAGATGTTCAAGAAGCTCCTCGACGAGGGCCGCGCCGGGGACAACATCGGCTGCCTGCTGCGGGGCATCGAGCGCGAGGAGATCGAGCGCGGCCAGGTCATGGCCAAGCCCGGCTCGATCAAGCCGCACACGCGCTTCAGCGCCCAGGTCTACGTCCTCAGCAAGGAGGAGGGCGGGCGCCACACCCCCTTCTACAACGGCTACCGCCCGCAGTTCTACCTGCGCACGACCGACGTCACCGGCTCCATCGGCCTGCCCGCCGGGACCGAGATGGTCATGCCCGGCGACAACGTCGAGATGACCGTCGAGCTGATCACCCCGATCGCCCTCGAGACCGGCCAGCGCTTCGCCATCCGCGAGGGCGGCCACACCGTCGGCGCGGGCGCCGTCACGAGCATCCAGGAGTAGCCGGTGGCGAAGGTCGAGAATCGGCCGATCATCCAGCTCGCCTGCACCGAGTGCAAGGAGCGGACCTACACGACCGAGAAGAGCAAGAGGAACGATCCCTCGCGGATCGAGCTGAAGAAGTACTGTCCACGGTGTCGGCGACATACGTCTCACCGTGAGGCGAAGTAGCCGAGGCGACCCACAGGCGCGTAGCTCAATTGGCAGAGCTCTGGTCTCCAAAACCAGTGGTTGTCGGTTCGAGTCCGGCCGCGCCTGCCAATCCCCGACGACCGCAACGAGGAAGATGAGTCCCCCGTGACCCGCATCCGCCGCTACATCGCGGAGTCCTGGTCCGAGCTGAAGAAGGTGACCTGGCCGACGCGTGAGCAGACACGCAACCTGACCGTGCTCGTCTTCGTCATCAGCGCGGTCATCGGCGTCTTCATCGCCGCCTGGGACTACGTCTTCTTCGAGGTCGTGCGCTTCCTCACCGGTACCGCCTGATGGACATGTCAGAGACGAGCCAGGCGTCGGCCCAGAAGCACTGGTACGTCATCCACACCTACTCGGGCTACGAGAAGAAGGTCAAGACCAACCTCGAGCACCGCATCGAGTCCATGGGCATGGACGACAAGATCTTCCAGGTGCTGGTGCCCGAGGAGGATGAGATCGAGATCCGCGGCGGCCAGCGCGTGACCGTCCAGAAGAAGGTCTACCCGGGCTACGTGCTCGTGGAGATGATCCTCGACCCCGACTCCTGGTTCGTCGTGCGCAACACGCCGGGCGTGACCAGCTTCGTGGGCGGCGCCAACATCCCCGGCGTGCGCAACGAGCCCATCCCCCTCGACGAGACCGAGGTCAAGCAGATCCTGCGCCAGATGGGCGTGGAGACCCCGAAATACCGCGTCGCCTTCACCAAGGGACAGTCGGTGCGCGTCACCGACGGTCCCTTCGCCGAGTTCATCGGCACCGTCGACGAGGTCAACCCCGAGCGGAACAAGGTCAAGGTGCTCGTCAGCATCTTCGGCCGCGAGACGCCCGTCGAGCTCGACTTCCTGCAGGTCGAGAAACTCTAACCCCCGGAGAGGACAGCCCATCCCGTGGCCAAGAAGATCCGCATCGTCCTGACCCTGCAGCTGCCGGCCGGCAAGGCCACGCCCGCCCCGCCCGTGGGCACGGCGCTCGGCCCGCACGGCATCAACATCGTCGAGTTCTGCAAGACCTATAACGAGAAGACCGCGGCCCAGTCGGGCCAGGTCATCCCCGCGCAGATCACCGTCTTCGAGGACCGCAGCTTCAGCTTCGTGCTCAAGACGCCTCCCGCGGCGGACTTGCTGCGCAAGGCCGCCGGCGTCGAGAAGGGCTCGGACACGGCCGGCCGCACGACGGTCGGGCGCGTCACGCGCGACCAGGTCCGGGAGATCGCCCAGACCAAGATGGTCGACCTCAACGCGGTCGACCTCGATGCCGCGGCCCGCATCATCGAGGGCACCGCGCGCTCGATGGGCATCGAGGTCGTCAGCTAGCCCGCGCAGCCGGCGCGCGCCACCCGGGGCGCGCGCCATGACCGCCGGATCGCACCGGCGCCCGGGACGTCCACCCCGCGTCGAAGAGGGGAGGCCGGCGACGCGCCGGCCGCCAGGGAGGTTCACCCACCATGGGCACCCACGGCAAGAAATACATCGAAGCCGCGAAGCTCGTCGAGCGCGATCGCGCCTACGGGCCGGACGAGGCCGCCGCGCTGCTGCGCCAGACCAGCGTGGTCGCCTTCGACGCCTCGGTCGAGGCGCACATCCGCCTCGGCGTCGACCCGCGCCACGCCGATCAGATGGTGCGCGGCACCGTCGTCCTGCCCCACGGCACCGGCAAGCGCGTCCGCGCCATCGTCTTCGCCCAGGGCGAGAAGGCGCAGGAAGCGCTGCGCGCCGGGGCCGACGAGGTCGGCGGCGAGGACCTCGTGAAGAAGATCGAGGCGGGCTGGCTCGAGTTCGACGTCGCGCTCGCCACGCCCGACACGATGGGCATGGTCGGGCGGCTGGGCAAGATCCTCGGTCGCCGCGGCCTGATGCCGAACCCCAAGTCGGGCACGATCACGTTCGACATCGAGCGCGCCATCCGCGAGGTGAAGGCCGGTCGCGTCGAGTTCAAGGTCGACAAGGGTGGCATCATCCACGTTCCCTTCGGCAAGGCCAGCTTCGAAGAGCAGCAGCTCGTGGAGAACCTGGCCACGCTCGTCGACGCGATCAATCGCGCCCGCCCGAGCGCCACGAAGGGGCAGTATTTCAAGAGCCTGACGGTGGCCGCGACGATGGGCCCGGGCATCCGCGTGGATGTCCCGGCGCTCCTCGCCAGGGCCGCCTGAACGCCGGCCCGGAGAGCCCGGGCCGCGGCGGCGCGGAGACGCGACCGCCGATCATCCAGAAACGTTCCGCCAAAGACAGCGTGCGTCCCCGACGGGGACTCGATGCACCGGTCGGGCCCGACCCAACGGTCGGGTGACGCCGGCGGGCACGCCGAGGCAGGATCGGACGACGCGGGCCCCCCGCCCGTGGCGCTGCAGCCGCAGCCGTCCGGCGTCCCTGCGCGGAACAACGCAGCAGGGGCGCCCGGTCCGCCAGGCGCCGCCAGGGAAGGAGGTCACATGCCTACCGAGGCCAAGCGCGCGACCGTCGCCGAGCTGACCACGATCCTCGAGGCCAGCACGTCGTCGATCGTCGCGGACTACCGCGGCCTCAAGGTGTCCGAGATCAGCGCGGTCCGCCGCTCGCTGCGCGAGAAGGGCATCGGCTATCACGTCGTGAAGAACCGACTGGCGAGGATCGCCGCCGAGCAGGCCGGGATCGCCGAGCTGTCGCCGCTCCTCCAGGGCCCGACGGCCCTGGCGCTCGGCACGGACGACGAGGCCCGGCTGGCACGGGTCTTCCTGGACGCCATCCGGCCCTATAAGAGCGTCGTCGTCCGGGGCGGAGTCATCCGCGGCCGGCGCATCGACGCCGACGCAGTGACCAGGCTCGCTGAGCTGCCCAGCCGCGAGGTTCTCCTCGCCCAGCTGGCCGGCGCCATCGCCGCCCCGCTGGGCACGATGGCCGGACTCCTCTCGGCTCCGCTGCGCAACCTCGGCAACGGGCTCTCCCAGCTCGCCGAGCAGCGGGCGCAGGCCTAACCGGCAACCCGCTACCCAGACACCTTCGCCCGGGCGCCTCGGCGGCGCCCCCATCCGATCACGATCACAGGAGGTCCGTCACATGGCTACGCTCACGCAGGAGCAGATCCTCGAGGCGATCGACGGCATGACCGTCCTCGAGCTCTCGGGGTTCATCAAGAAGTTCGAGGAACGTTACGGCGTCACCGCCGCCGCGCCGGCCGCGGCCGCCGCGGCCGCCCCGGTCGCCGCCCCGGTGGCGGTCGTCGAGGAGCAGACCGAGTTCACCGCCCTCCTCGCCGAGATCGGCCCGAACAAGATCCCGGTCATCAAGGTCGTTCGCGAGCTGACCGGTCTCGGCCTGAAGGAGGCCAAGGACCTCGTCGACGCCACGCCCAAGGCGGTCAAGGAGGGCGTGACGAAGGAAGAGGCGGAGAAGATCAAGGCCGCTCTCGAGGAGCAGGGCGCCAAGGTCGAGATCAAGTAGCGGGCCACCGGGGCGGCCGGACGGTCCGGTCGCCCTGCCCGTTCGGGACCCGGTTCGGGCCGGGTCCGGCCGCGTCTCGTGGTGCCCTGACGCACCACGGGGGTGACGACGCAAGGAAGTGTGGTATCCTGCTCGTTCTGTGAGCGCGGCCCCTCCCTCTTCTCCCTCCGCCAAGGAGCGGTTCATGCTGTCTGTCGCTGACTCGTCCCTGAGGGCGCCGCTGGCCCCCGAGCGCAAGCGGTACGCGCGCATCCCCGAGGTCCATCCGATCCCGAACCTGATCGAGCTGCAGCTCGATTCGTTTCGCTGGTTCATCGAACAGGGCCTGCGCGAGCTCTTCGAGGAGATCAGCCCGATCCAGGACTTCACCGGGCGAGTCATGGAGCTCCGCTTCGGCAAGCACGAGTTCGGTGAGCCGAAGTACACCGAGCTGGAGTGCCGCTCCCGCGACCTGACCTACGCCAAGCCGCTGTACGTCGACGTCGAGCTCCACATCAAGGAGACCGGCGACATCCAGGGCCAGCGCGTCTACATGGGCGACTTCCCGACCATGACCGGTCAGGGCACGTTCATCATCAACGGCGCCGAGCGCGTGGTGGTCAGTCAGCTGGTCCGCTCGCCGGGCGTCTACTACACCGCCACGGAGGATCCCGCGACCGGCCGCAAGCTCTTCAGCGCGAAGGTCATCCCCAACCGCGGCGCCTGGCTGGAATTCGAGACGACCGCCAAGCAGAATGCGCTGCAGCTCTGGGTCAAGGTCGACCGCAAGCGCAAGCTCGAGGCCACCAAGCTCCTGCGTGCCGTCGGCTACGAGCAGAACGAGGCGATGCTCGAGCTGTTCCGTCGCGTCGATACGACAGACCCCGGCCAGATCGCCGCGACGCTCGAGAAGGACACCACCTCGACCCGCCACGAGGCGCTCATCGAGGTCTACAAGAAGCTGCGCCCCGGCGATCCGCCCACCGGCGACAACGCCGAGAAGCTCGTCGAGAGCCTCTTCTTCAACTTCCGGCGCTACGACCTCGGCCGCGTCGGCCGCTACAAGGTCAACAAGAAGCTCGACGCGGTGGCGGCCCGCATGGGCATCGAGCTGCCCCGCACGGAGCGCACGATCACGCGCGAGGACATCGCCGCCATCGTCGGCCATCTCATCGAGCTCAACAACGACCTCGGACAGCCGGATGACATCGACCACCTGGGCAACCGCCGCATCCGCGCCAACGGCGAGCTGATCCAGAACGCCTTCCGCATCGGCCTCCTGCGCATGGAGCGCGTGGTCAAGGAGCGTATGACGATCCAGGAGATCGAGAAGGCGACGCCCAACGCGCTCATCAACATCCGCCCCGTGGTCGCCGCGATGAAGGAGTTCTTCGGCGGCAGCCAGCTCAGCCAGTTCATGGACCAGACGAACCCGCTGGCCGAGCTGACGAGCAAGCGGCGCCTCTCGGCCCTCGGCCCCGGCGGCCTCTCGCGCGAGCGCGCCGGCTTCGACGTCCGCGACGTCCACCACAGCCACTACGGCCGGATCTGCCCCATCGAGACGCCAGAGGGCCCGAACATCGGCCTCATCGGCTCGCTCGCCACCTACGGCCGCATCAACGAGTACGGCTTCATCGAGACCCCCTACCGCAAGGTGAAGCGCAGCACGAGCTGGGACGGTCTGGAGATCGAGCGCGAGATCGCCGACGCCGACCTCGTCGCCAGGTCCGGCACGGTCGTCCTCAAGAAGGGCGAGCGCTTCACGAAGGAGGCCGTGGCCGAGCTGAAGAAGCAGAAGGCCGATGCCTTCCCCATCCGGCCGCGCGTCACCGACGAGATCGTCTACCTCGACGCCTCCGACGAAGAGGAGCGCTACGTCGCCCAGGCCAACTCCCGGCTGGATGACGAGGGTCACTTCGCCGACGAGCGCGTGCCGGCGCGCCACCTCGACCAGTTCCCCGAGGCGCGTCCGACCCAGATCGAGTTCATGGACGTCAGCCCGAAGCAGGTCGTCTCGGTGGCCACCGCGCTCATCCCCTTCCTCGAGCATGACGACGCCAACCGTGCCCTCATGGGCTCGAACATGCAGCGCCAGGCCGTGCCGCTCCTGGAGCCCGAGGCGCCCATCGTGGGCACGGGCATGGAGGCGCGCGCCGCACGCGACTCAGGCCAGGTCGTCACCGCCCGCCGCCCGGGCGTCGTCACCAGCGTCACCGCCAATCGCATCCAGGTCGAGACGGACGCCGGCGACCTCGACGAGTATCGCCTGGAGAAGTTCGTCCGCTCCAACCAGGGCACCTGCATCAATCAGCGCCCGGTCGTCGACGTCGGCATGCGCGTCGAGGGGGGCGATCCGCTCGCCGACTCGAGCTCGACCGATCGCGGCGAGCTGGCCCTCGGCCGCAACATCCTGGTCGCCTTCATGAGCTGGGAGGGCGGTAACTACGAGGACGCCATCGTCATCAGCGACCGGCTGGTGCGCGAGGATCTCTTCACGAGCATCCACATCGAGAAGCACGAGGTCGAGTCGCGCGACACGAAGCTCGGCCCCGAGGAGATCACGCGAGACATCCCGAACGTCGGGGAGGAGTCCCTCAAGGACCTCGACGAGGACGGCATCGTCTACATCGGCGCGGAGGTCCAGCCGGGTGACATCCTGGTGGGCAAGATCACGCCCAAGGGCGAGACCGAGTTGACAGCCGAGGAACGGCTCCTGCGCGCCATCTTCGGCGAGAAGGCCCGCGAGGTGAAGGACTCCAGCCTGCGGCTGCCACACGGCGAGCGGGGCAAGATCGTCGATGTGCGTGTCTTCAGCCGTGAGGCCGGGGACGAACTGCTGCCCGGCGTCAACAAGCTGATCCGCGTCAGCGTCGCCGCAAAGCGCAAGATCTCCGTGGGCGACAAGATGGCCGGTCGCCATGGCAACAAGGGCGTCGTGGCCAAGATCCTGCCCCAGGAGGACATGCCCTTCCTGCCCGACGGCACGCCCGTCGACATCATCCTCAACCCGCTGGGCGTGCCCAGCCGCATGAACATCGGCCAGATCCTCGAGACGCACCTGGGCTGGGCGCTCCACGAGAAGAGCCTCGCTACCGGCCGGCCGATGATGGCCGCCACGGCCGTCTTCGATGGCGCCACCGAGGACCAGATCCGGGGCGAGCTCGTCGCCGCCGGCCTGCCCGAGACGGGCAAGACGGAGCTGCGCGACGGGCGCACGGGGCAGCCCTTCGACCACGAGATCACGGTGGGCTACATCTACATGCTGAAGCTGCACCACCTCGTCGAGGACAAGATCCACGCTCGGTCGACCGGCCCCTACAGCCTCATCACCCAGCAGCCGCTGGGCGGCAAGGCCCAGTTCGGCGGCCAGCGCTTCGGTGAGATGGAGGTCTGGGCGCTCGAAGCCTACGGCGCGGCGAACATCCTGCAGGAGCTGCTGACCGTGAAGTCCGACGACGTCATGGGCCGCGTCCAGACCTACGAGGCGATCGTCAAGGGCGAAGAGATCCAGCCGCCCGGCGTGCCCGAGTCCTTCAAGGTCCTCATCAAGGAGCTGCAGAGCCTCGGCCTCAACGTGGAGATCCTCAACGAGAACGAAGAGGAGATCCACTTCGCCGAGGACGTCTCGGCCTATCCGCTCCCCGACCTCGGCGGCATCAACCTCGCCGGGTTCGAGGACTGACCGCGGACCGCCCCATCGCGACCACGCCCACCGGCCGGGGACGTCGTCGCTTGCCCGAAGATCGTGCCGCTGACGCCCGCAGCGTGGCCAAGGAGAACGATGCTCGAGGTCAATAACTTCAACGCGATCCGGATCTCGCTCGCGTCCCCCGAGCAGATCCGTGACTGGTCGAAGGGCGAGGTCACGAAGCCCGAGACGATCAACTACCGCACGCTCAAGCCGGAGAAGGACGGCCTCTTCGACGAGCGCATCTTCGGCCCCACCCGGGACTGGGAGTGCTACTGCGGGAAGTACAAGCGGATCCGCTACAAGGGCATCATCTGCGACAAGTGCGGCGTCGAGGTGACCCGGGCGAAGGTGCGCCGCGAGCGCATGGGCCACATCCAGCTGGCCAGTCCCGTGAGCCACATCTGGTATTTCAAGGGCACGCCCAGCCGCCTGGGCATCCTGCTCGACATCAGCCCCCGCAACCTCGAGCGGATCCTCTACTTCGCGCTGTACATCGTCACCTGGGTGGATGAGGACGCGCGCAAGCGTGCCCTGCAACAGCTCGAGGAGGAGGCCGAGGGCCGTGGCGGCCGCGCCGGTCGGGGCCTCGTCGAGCTCGAGGACCAGCTGCGCGCCGAAAACAATCGCCGCAAGGACGAGCTGAACGTGGCGCTCGCCGCCCGTCGCGAGGAGCTCGAGGCGCAGCGTGCCCAGCGGACGGCCGAGCTGGTCGACGCCAAGCAGCGCACGGAGGCGGCGATCGCCGCCCTCAAGGGAGCCGCCCAGGAGCCGATCGTCTTCGAGCCGACGGGCGAGGTCATCGTGGCCGCCGGCGACAAGGGCGGCAAGCCGGCCCTCGAGGCGCTCAAGAAGGCAACAGCCGAAGAGGTCGAGCGCGTCAACACCGAGATCCAGGCCATCGAGGCGGCCGAGCATGAGTCCGTCCGCCGGCAGGTCGAGGACCTGGAGTTGCAGCGTGACGCCACCCTCGAGACGGAGAAGGAGCGCCTGCGCGGCGAGGCCGAGTCCACGCGCGACGAGATCCGCCGTGCGCGCGACGAGATCGAGAAGCTCCAACCGGGCCAGATGCTCATGGAGTCGTCGCTGGACGGCTGGAACTACCGCGAGCTCGACCGGAAGTACGGTTCCGGCGTGCGTGGGGGCTCGCGCATCTTCGGCGCCGGCATGGGCGCCGAGGCGATCCGCGAGCTGATCCAGCGCATGGAGCTCGAGGCACTCGCTCAGAGGCTCCACAGCGAGGTGCGCACCAGCTCCGGCCTCCGCCGCAAGAAGGCCATCAAGCGACTGCGCCTGATCGAGGCCTTCCGTCGCAGCGGGACGCGCCCCGAATGGATGATCCTCTCCGTGTTGCCGGTGATCCCGCCCGACCTGCGCCCGATGGTCCAGCTCGACGGTGGCCGTTTCGCCACCTCGGACCTCAACGACCTCTATCGTCGCGTCATCAACCGCAACAACCGCCTCAAGCGGCTGCTCGAGCTCGGCGCGCCGGAGATCATCATTCGCAACGAGAAGCGGATGCTCCAGGAGGCATGCGACGCGCTGATCGACAACGGCCGCCGCGGTCGGGCCATCGCGGGCACGGGCAACCACCGGCTGAAGTCGCTCAGCGACATGCTGAAGGGCAAGCAGGGCCGCTTCCGGCAGAACCTGCTGGGCAAGCGCGTGGACTACTCCGGCCGCTCGGTCATCGTGGTCGGCCCGGACCTCAAGCTGCACCAGTGCGGCCTGCCCAAGAAGATGGCGCTCGAGCTCTTCAAGCCGTTCGTCATGCGCCAGCTCGTGGAGAAGGGCTTCGCCCACAACATCAAGAGCGCCAAGCGCATCGTCGAGCGCGTGCGACCCGAGGTCTGGGACGTCCTCGAGGAGGTCATCAAGGATCACCCTGTCCTCCTCAACCGCGCCCCGACCCTGCATCGCCTGGGCATCCAGGCCTTCATGCCGGTGCTCGTCGAAGGCTCGGCGATCCAGATCCACCCGCTCGTCTGCACGGCCTTCAACGCCGACTTCGACGGCGACCAGATGGCCGTCCACGTGCCCCTCTCGTCCGCCGGGCAGGAGGAGGCGCGCACGATCATGCTCTCGACGGCGAACCTGCTTTCGCCCGCCGACGGCAGCCCCGTCGTGGCGCCCACGCAGGACATGGTTCTGGGCTGCTTCTACCTGACCCGCGCCAGCCACGGCATGCTGGAGCGGCGCGAGCGCGAGCTGCGCGCCGCGGGCAGGGATCCGCACGCGCCGGGCGCCTGGGACTGGGACGCAGCGCCGCGCCCCAAGCGCGTCTTCCCCGATGAGGACGAGGCGATCCTCGCCTATCGCCTGGGCACGATCGGCCTCCACGAGCCCGTGGATGCGCAGGTGCGCACCTGGGACGAGGAGAGCGGATCGGTCGTCGAGCGGCGCGTCTTCACGACGGTCGGCCGCATCATCTTCAACGAGGTCGTGCCGCCGCGGCTGCGCTTCGTGAACCGGCCCATGACCCGGACGGAGCTGCGCACGCTCGTGTCCGAGTGCTACCGCCTGCTCGGCCCGGTGGAGACGGCCCACTTCGCCGACGGCATCAAGGCGGTCGGCTTCGAATTCGCCACGCGCGGCGGCATGACCATCTCCATCTCCGACATCAAGACGCCGGAGGAGAAGGCGCCCCGGCTGCGCGAGGCCGACGCCGCCGTCGTCGACATCGACCGCCAGTTCCAGCGCGGCCTCATCACCGACGACGAGCGTTACGACAAGGTCGTCGAGATCTGGCAGAGCACCACCGCCGCCATCTCCGACGCGATGATGAAGGAGATGGACCCGGACGACACGAACCTCGAGGGTCCCGACCGAGCAGGCGCGCTGTGGATGATGACCAGCTCCGGGGCCCGCGGCAATAAGGGCAACATCGGCCAGCTGGGCGGCATGCGCGGCCTGATGGCCGACCCCTCGGGCCGCATCATCGACGTCCCCGTGCGCAGCAACTTCCGCGAGGGCATGACCGTGCTGGAGTACTTCATCTCCACGCACGGGGCGCGCAAGGGCCTCGCCGACACCGCGCTGCGCACCGCCGACTCGGGGTACCTGACCCGGCGTCTCGTGGACGTGGCGCAGGACGTCATCACCCGCGAGGAGGACTGCGGCACGGAGGAGGGGACCTGGATCACCCGCAGCGAGACCGAGGAGTTCGCGGGAACCCAGGACGACGCCTTCGCCAGGCGTCTCGTCGGCCGCATGGCTGCGGCGCCGATCAGCGACCCGACCGTCAAGAAGGGCGGGCCGATCGCCGAACGCAACGAGGAGATCGACGAGGAGAAGGCGGCCCGTATCGCCAGCCTGCGCACGAAGGACGGCGCACCGGCCCTGGCCGAGGTGCTCGTCCGCTCACCGCTCACCTGCCAGGCGCGCTACGGCGTCTGCCGCTACTGCTACGGCCGCAACCTGGCCACCGGCCACCTCGTCGGGACGGGTGAGGCGGTGGGCATCATCGCCGCACAGTCGATCGGTGAGCCGGGCACACAGCTGACCATGCGCACCTTCCACACCGGCGGCGTGGCCGGCCTCGACATCACCGCCGGCCTGCCGCGCGTCGAGGAGCTCTTCGAGGCCCGCGTGCCCAAGGGCAAGGCCGAGATGAGCCATATCGACGGCATCGTCGAGACCATCACCACCGAGACGGGGGCGCGCCGGGTGAAGGTCACCAGCCGCGAGGCGTACGAGACGCCGCTGCCGGTGGCCAAGGGGCAGGAGCTGCTCGTGGCGCCGGGCGACAACGTCGAGGTCGACCAGATCGTCGCTCGCGCCGAGCGTGCCGGCCAGGTCGACGAACTGCGCAGCCCGACGAAGGGCATCCTGGTCAAGTCCGGCAAGGACCTCCTGGTCCGCAGCGAGGACGTGGTGGAGCGGGAGTACGCGATCCCGCACAACGCGAAGCTCAGGGTCGAGAACGGCCAGGAGGTCCGCGCGGGCGACGCCATCACCGATGGGCCGATCAACCCGCAGGAGTACCTCGAGACGCGAGGCAAGGACGCCGTCCAGCGCTACCTCGTCAAGGAGGTCCAGAAGGTCTATCGGAGCCAGGGCGTCACGATCAACGACAAGCACATCGAGATCATCGTCCGCCAGATGCTGCGCAAGGTCCGCGTGGACCAGCCGGGCGACAGCGAGCAGCTGCCGTTCGAGCTGATCGACCGCTTCGACTTCGAAGAGGTCAACGACCAGGTCCTCGCCGAGGGCGGCGAGCCGGCCACCGCGGAGGTGGTCCTGCTCGGCGTCACCAAGGCCTCCCTGAACACCAGCAGCTTCCTCGCCGCCGCCTCCTTCCAGGAGACGACGCGCGTCCTCACCGAGGCCGCCATCAACGGCGCCAAGGACCGCCTGCTGGGGCTCAAGGAGAACGTCATCATCGGCAAGCTCATCCCGGCCGGGACCGGCGCCCCGGCGGCCGTGGCCGCCCGGCGCGAGGCGGAGCGGCGGGCAGCGGCCGAGGCACTCGCCGGGGGCGAGCTGCCGGAGGACTTCGGGGCCGAGTACAACCCGCTGCTCGAGGAGTCCCTCGAGTCCGCCACGGCCGGGGAGGAGAGCTTCAACCCGCTCCTCGCGGAAGCGCTGGTCCCGAACGCCGCAGAGGGCGATGGGGAGGCCAACCCCTTCCTCGAGCCCGACGAGGACGAGGACGAGGAGGACCTGCCCGCCCTCGACGCGGAGGCCTGAGCGAGCACGACCCTTCGTTGACACCCCTTCGAGGGGCCTGATACACTCCGCTTTCGTGGCCTGATGGCCGCGCGTCGCCGCCTGCGAGACAGGCGTGACGGTGGTCAGGAGTCGATCGCGGAAGCGCCACGGCGCCCGGACGATCGGCGCCACGCCCGACGAATCGAAGAGCCTCATCTCGTTGCGCGCCCAGGTGCGCACGACACCCGCCCGTCCATCGGACCAGGAAGGAGACCGCGTCCTCCGTGCCCACGATCAGCCAGCTTGTGCGCAAGGGCCGCAGCCGCAAGATCGCCAAGGTCAAGGCGCCGGCCATGCGCAAGAACTGGAACAGCCTCCGGCAACGCCAGGAGCCGATCCCGGGCGCCCCGCAGAAGCGTGGCGTCTGCCTCCAGGTGCGCACGATGACGCCCAAGAAACCGAACTCGGCGCTGCGCAAGATCGCGCGCGTGCGGCTCACCAACCAGATGGAGGTCACGGCCTACATCCCGGGCATCGGCCACAACCTGCAGGAGCACTCGGTCGTGCTCGTGCGCGGCGGCCGGGTGAAGGACCTCCCCTCGGTCAAGTACCACGTCATCCGCGGCGCGCTTGACGCGGCCGGCGTGCGCGACCGCAAGCAGGGCCGCTCCAAGTACGGCGCCAAGGCCACCGCGCAGGTCGGGAAGAAGTAGCGCCGTGCCGCGACGAGCCCAGACCCCGCGCAAGGCGAAGTACGCGCCGACCCTCACGCGCACCACGGACCGTTTCGTGGTCAAGATCATGAGGGACGGCAAGAAGGGCCTCGCCGAGAGCATCCTGCGCCAGGCGCTCGCCCGCGCCGAGGCTTCGGCGCGGCGACCGGGTCTCGAGGTGCTCGATGCGGCGCTGCGCAACGCGACGCCGATCATCGAAGTCAAGCCGCGCCGCGTCGGCGGTGCCACCTACCAGGTCCCGGTGGAGATCCGCGGGGACCGGCGCATGTCGCTCGGCGTGCGTTGGTTGGTGCAGTCGGCCCGCAAGCGTTCAGGCAAGTCGATGAGCGAGAAGCTCGCCGCCGAGCTGGTGGACGCCATGAACGGGCTGGGCGCGGCCGTCAAGCGACGCGAGGACACCCACAAGATGGCCGAGGCCAACAAGGCCTTCAGCCATTTCAAGTGGTAAGCGACCAGCAAGGACGATAGAAGACCGTGGCACGCAGCGTTCCGCTGGCCAAGACGCGGAACATCGGCATCATCGCGCATATCGACGCCGGGAAGACGACCGTCACCGAGCGCATCCTCTTCTACACGAAGAAGATCTACAAGCTCGGCGAGGTCCATGAGGGCGCGGCCACGATGGACTGGATGCCGCAGGAGCAGGAGCGCGGCATCACCATCACGGCCGCGGCCACGACCGCGTTCTGGGGCGAGCATCGCATCAACATCATCGATACGCCCGGGCACGTGGACTTCACGGTCGAGGTGGAGCGCAGCCTCCGCGTGCTCGACGGCGCGGTGGTCGTCTTCGACGGCGTGGCCGGCGTCGAGCCGCAGTCGGAGACGGTCTGGCGCCAGGCGGATCGCTACGGCGTGCCGCGCTTCTGCTTCATCAACAAGCTCGACCGCACCGGCGCGGACTTCTGGCGCTGTGTCGACTCGATCCGCGAGCGCCTCGGCGCCAACGCGGTGCCGGTGCAGATCCCGATCGGGCGCGAGGACACCTTCCAGGGCGTCATCGACCTCGTCAGGATGCAGGCCGTCTACTTCCGCGACGACTTGGGCAACCAGGTCGAGGTCGTGGACATCCCGGCCGAGCTGCGCGCAGAGGCCGAGAAGCACCGCGCGGCGATGATCGACGCCGTCGCCGAGATGGACGACGACCTGACGCACAAGTACCTTGAGGGCCACGACCTCAGCATCGAGGAGATCAAGCGCGGCCTCCGCCTGGGGACGCTGCAGAATCGGATCATCCCGGTCCTGACCGGCTCGGCATTGCGCAACAAGGGCATCCAGCCCATGCTCGACGCGGTCATCGACTACCTGCCCTCGCCGCTCGACGTGCCTCCAGTCATCGGCCTGCACCCGTCCACGGGCGCGGAGATCCTGCGCACCGTCGACGACAAGGAGCCGTTCGCCGCCCTTGCCTTCAAGATCGCGGCCGACCCGTTTGTGGGCAAGCTCGCCTTCTTCCGCGTCTACTCGGGCACGCTGAAGGCCGGCTCGTACGTCTACAACCCGACCAAGGACCGCAAGGAGCGCATCGGGCGCATCCTGCAGATGCACGCCAACCACCGCGAGGAGATCGACGAGGTCTATGCGGGGGACATCGCCGCGGCCGTCGGGCTCAAGGACACCTACACCGGCGACACGCTGAGCGACCCCGACCATCCCGTCATCCTCGAGTCGATGACCTTCCCCGAGCCGGTCATCGAGGTGAAGATCGAGCCGAAGACGAAGGCCGACCAGGACAAGCTCGCGATCGCCCTCCAGCGGCTCGCCGAGGAGGACCCCACCTTCCGCGTCAAGACCGACCCGGAGACGGCCGAGACGCTCATCGCGGGCATGGGCGAGCTCCACCTCGACGTGCTCGTGGACCGCATGGTCCGGGAGTTCAGGGTCGCCGCCAACATCGGCAAGCCGCAGGTCTCCTACCGCGAGACCGTCCGCCGTGCGGCGGAAGGCAACGGCCGCTTCGTCCGGCAGACGGGTGGCAAGGGCCAGTACGGCCACGCCGTGATCAAGCTGGAGCCCAACGAGAAGGGCGCCGGCTACCAGTTCGTGGACAGGATCGTCGGCGGCACCATCCCGCGCGAGTACATCAAGCCAGTCGACGCGGGCATCCGCGAGGCGCTCCAGACGGGGATCTTCGCCGGGTTCCCGGTGGTGGACGTCAAGGTGACGCTCTTCGACGGCTCCTACCACGACGTCGACTCGTCCGAGATGGCCTTCAAGATCGCCGGTTCGATGGCCGTCAAGGACGCCTTCGGCAAGGCGGACCCCGCGATCCTCGAGCCGATCATGAGGGTCGAGGTGCTCATGCCCGAGGAGTTCATGGGCGACGTCATCGGCGACCTGAACAGCCGCCGCGGGCATATCGAGGGCATGGAGTCCCGGGGCAGCACGCAGGTCGTGCGGGCCTTCGTGCCGCTGGCCCAGATGTTCGGCTACGTGACGGATCTCCGCAGCATGACCCAGGGCCGGGCGACTTCCTCGATGGAGTTCAGCCACTACGCGGAAGTGCCCATCACCATCGCCAGCGAGCTGGCGCAGAAGTCGAAGGTCTAGCCGCCCCGCGGCGGGAACGCACCGGGTACCGGGAGAGAGGAGAAGCGCACGCGATGGCGAAGAAGAAGTTCGAGCGCACCAAGCCCCACGTCAACGTGGGCACGATCGGCCACATCGACCACGGCAAGACGAGCCTGACCGCGGCGATCACGAAGTACCTCGCCCTGCGG
>Ga0209431_10000686_pt1 | contig 28307 bp, 27 predicted proteins | sample RifCSP13_3_FD_184021 | JGI IMG/M metagenome (GOLD analysis project Ga0209431, IMG submission 184021) | Soil microbial communities from Rifle, Colorado - Rifle CSP2_sed 13_3 (SPAdes) (version 2) | ecosystem: Environmental > Terrestrial > Deep subsurface > Rock core/Sediment | place: Rifle...
TGCAAAGTGCGGCGAGTGTGGCTGTGCGATTACGGCGCAATACGCAACCAACCGCTTTGGCACACGCTATACCTACTATCGTTGCACCAAGAAAAATGGAAAGTGCGCACAGCCGTATACGCAAGAAAAGGTACTCGCCGCACAATTGCAAACACTGCTTCAATCAGTGTCGCTTCCTTTTTCTGAAATTGAAGAAATGGACAAGCAGATTACAGCTTGGGAAAAAGAATCAATTTCTGAAAAAGGAAGTATTGCCCAAAATTTGAAAGAGAAGATTCGAGCAAACGCCGAAAAACTGGATAAACTCGTTTCAGTTTTTCTTGACGGCGACATTGAACGCGAAATGTATCTACAGCGTAAAGACCTGCTCATGCGCGAAAAAGCCGGTTTGCTCGAATCAGAAACAAATTTTGGGCAACAGAGAAAGAATTGGGTCGAACCCTTGCGGAGTTTCGTTTTGTCCTTGAAACAAGCGGCCGATTTAGAAAAAACTTCCAATCATTTAGAATGGAAGAAGTTTTTTCAGAAAATCGGCTCTAACCCTGAAATCAAGGACAAAACGGTTTCCATACGCTGGGGGGAATTATGGGATTTCACGGCTTCCGCCGCAGGCGGAAAGGGTTTTGGCGAAAATCAAAGCGCGATTTTGGCTTCCGCAAAATCGCTCCATATTCTTAATTCCGAACAAGTTACTACTGGTGCGGCTGGCGGGAGTCGAACCCGCATCTGCTGCTTGGAAGGCAGCCATAATGGCCACTATACTACAGCCGCATCCCCGCCAGCGGCGGGGATTAAACTTTAATCGTTTACGTCTTTCAAACCGCTCTTTATCTCTGCTCTCAGTTCGGGAGTATCCTTGTGCCCGTGATCTGCAATAGCATGAGCTACTGCGGCACTCATAACTTCTACTTCTGTGCCGGAGATATAAAGCGAGCAATTTTTCTCGCTCGGCATTGTTCGACAATCCGCTGCTTTTCTTTGTGCCATAGTTAAAAGAAATAATTTAACTTATTAAGAGCGACCTTTATTTGCGTTTAAGTCCTAATTTTATACCCGATTTTGAATAAATACCAGACCCAGAATCCGAGCCCCAAAACAAGCCCAAAAATCAAAATGATGCCTATAGTCTGGTTTGATTCTGAAATCCCAACCATGGAATAGCGAAGCCCGTCGACAAAATAAAAAAATGGATTCAGGCGCACCAAAAACTGGAATCGCTCCGGAAGCATATGGATTGAAGAAAAAAGCCCGCCTAAAAAAGTCAGCGGCATGATGACAAACGTCTGCGGGATCATAAGTTGCTCAAAACTCTCCGACCAAAGCCCAATCAATAACCCCGCGAGCGAAAAAATCAGCGCGACCGCGACGGCGTAGAAAATAAAAAGGGCAATGTGGTTGACGCTCGTAACCGTAAACAAAAGCGCGATGCCGTAAACCCCAGCCGCGACCAATAACCCGCGGACAACTCCTCCGATAACATAGCCCGCGATCATCTCCAGATAAGAAAGAGGCGCCACCAATATTTCTTCGATATGTTTTGCGAAACGCTGGAAATAAAGCGAACTCGATGTCTGCCCGAAGGAAGACTGCATCACGTTTAACATCAAAAGTCCCGGGACGACGAAATCAATATACGAAACTCCGTCGATAATCCCGATCCGGCGTCCGATAATCTGCCCGAAAATCAAAATATACAAAAGCGCGGAAATCCACGGAGCAATTAAAGTCTGAATCCAAACTCTTCTCACCCTCCCCAACTCCTCAAGTATAAATGTCTGTAACCCGATCCAATTCATAAGAATTTATATTAACTTACTTCGAAAGCAAATTCCACATTAACTCAAACGCCGATCTTTGCATTTGACTGATCTCCTTGCTCTCTATGATGACTCCCAAAAAATTCTCTCTATAAGAAATCAATGCAACTTTATTGGCATATATCTCGGTATCTGCGTCAAACCGAAACGGCATATCATGGACAATCCTAATCTCGCGGAGCTCGGAGGCGGCAGTTTTTTGCCATTCTTCTGCCGTAGGCGAAGGGGACGCAATAATTTTTATGCGTATTTTCTTTTTCACTCTCTCTTTGATATAGTAATCGTTATATTCCTGAGGCATCAGCTTCGAAAAATCCGAAAGGCCGGTATAGCTCAGAATAGCATCCCCTTCTTTCAAGCTGTTAAGCGTGTCTTGATAAAGCTCTTTCATCCCGCCAACGCCTTCATAAAAAGTTATCCGTGGCTTCGATGGCAAAATATTTTGGATTGCCAAAAGCTCCGGTATAAGTTTATCTATCGCGTTTTCCCTTTCTTTTAAATCCGTGGTAAGCGAACGAGGATCTTCGATGAAATAAACTTTTCGTTTTTTCCTGACCGCGGAGGTAATAAGCCCGCGATTAACAAAATCCGGAATAATGTTATAAACGGTCGTTCGCTTGATCCCAGCTTTTTTGGCTATCTGAATAATTGAAGCTTCTCCCAACTCTAAAAGCGCTAAGTAAATCTGAGCTTCTTTAGGTTTAAAACCAATATATCCAAGAGAATTTTCTAATGTTTTCATATAATGTCTACTATTTTAGACATATACTTATTATATCAAAAAGCCTTTAAATAAAGCAAATTTTAGAATTTAGTCAAATTCTATTAACTTATTTGTCCTTAATATATTGACATATATAAAATATTAAACTATAATGATTGCAGAAAGTAAAGAGTTCTTAAACAAAAGCGCGATGCACAGAAAATAAAAAGGAGTAAACAGCGTATGTACAAATACTCAGTTACATTTAGTTTTGATATGAGTGTGAGGCGGGTGGGCTTTGTGTCATCAGGGCTGACATCAATTGTTGAGCTAGACTATCAACTAATATCTCCTGAAGCTACAGAAAAGCTTCGCAAACACCTCTGTGATAAACATCCTGATGTGTACGGCATTAAAATACTTAGCTTTAAACGATTGGAGTCGCTTGATCCTGCTGGCCAAGACAAAGATCCTCCTTTTCCCTGGGATTAGCGATGAAGGTTCGAAAAAAAGGCCCCGAGGTAGAAATACCAACGGGCTTTTTTGTTTGAAAAATCTTTTAAAAATCTTAGCGATAAATATCTTTGCGATGATCTATATCAAAAAATATCGCCGTTGAGTCATCGCGGAAATAGAAAAATGCGCGATAGCGCCGGGTAATTCTAAACGCAAGGGCATTAGGAAGTTTCTTTATCGGCTTGATGTGCAAGCGCGGATCGCGCCAATTTTCCTTAAGACGTTCCTCTTGAATAAGACAAATGCCTTGAATTTCTTTCGGAAGTTTTCGAAAAGTTTTTAGAAAATCTTCCGTCTTAATTACCTCCATCAAGAGCGGACTGGATATTTTTTAAGCGCTTTCAGATATGATTTTTTAATTCTTTCAGGATTTGAAAAATCATTGAGATCTTCGATAGCGGAGGACTCAAAAAGTTCCATTCGCAAAATGCGTATTTCTTTGAGTATGTCTCGCAAGACTTCGTTTGATTTATTTTTAGAGACTGTAGCCATGTTTATATAATAGCGGAAAATTGCCCTTGAAGCAAAGAGCTTTTTACGCGCTGTTTCGCTGGCCGGAAACCTGTGCTAAATAATGATCCTCGATAGATTTCCCGTCTTTGATCAGCTCGGCTTTTGATTCAAGCGAGACGATCTTCCCGCCGAAAATTATCGCAATTCGATCGCAAAGCTTTTCGGCTTCTTCCAAATAGTGCGTTGTGAGCAAAATAGTTTTCCCTTTTTTGTTTAAATCCGTAAGTATGCGCCACATATCGTGCCGCAATTCCACGTCCACCCCGGCAGTTGGCTCGTCCAAGATTAATAATTCGGGATCGTGTACCATTGCCCGAGCAATCATTACTCGCCTCTTATACCCGCCGGAAAGTGCCCGAAACGGAGTATCCATATAATTCTCAAGTCCCAATTCCTTAGTCACCGTATCAATTCGCAGAAGCCTTTCTTTTTTTGGAATCCCAAAATATCCGGCGACGAAATATAAAATATCTTTCGGCTTCGCAAAAATATCGACATTATATTCCTGCGGAGAGATCCCTATTTTTTTTCGCGCCTCCCTGTAATCTTTGACGACGTCGAGCCCAAATACCTTTATTTCGCCGGAAGTCACGCTTGCTGTCCCCGTGATACAGCTGATGGTTGAGGTTTTACCCGCCCCGTTTGGGCCCAAAAAACCAAAAAACTCCCCTTTTTTAATTTCAAAGGAGATTCCGTCAACGGCAATTTTGTCGCCATATTTTTTAACCAAACTCCTAACTTCAAGAGCCGAAGCCATCATTCTAATTTAATTAAACCCGGCAATTATTACAAGTTAATCTCGTTCCTCTTCGTCTTCTTCCTCACCTTCTGTGCTTGTTGCGCTAGAACTCGTTGCGGATAGGAGGCTCACATCAAGTAACCCCCTTCTTTTCTCCGACCCCTCTCTTGATTTTCTTATTGATTCCCGAAACGACTTAACATTTCCTAAGACGGATTCAATTTCTTCCTTAGATTCGGATTTCTTCTCGGATAATTCTTTAAGAACTCCTTCGTGCCTCTCAAGCGCATTTTCAAGGTTCCGGGAGACTTCTTCAGCTTCCACAGAATTACTTTTTTCCGCAATCGACTTAAGTTTTTCCTCTATTTTTTTGGTCTTTTCCTCAAAATTTTTCTCGATCTTGTCTTTCGCGGACGAATCGAGTCTATTTTCTTTAACCAGCGTTTCCGTTTCTTCTATCCTTCGCTCGGCCACCGTCGCAAGCCACTTAACCTTTTTTTCATCGGAAAGGGCTACTAACCCGCGGGCTTCTTCGTTCACTCCGACTTTCACGGGGTACAAAATATCCCCCGGCAAAGCGCGCTCAGCGGCAAACGAAACCCCAATTCCGCTGAAAATAACAACAATAGATATAATCGCCGGGATCGTTTTAAAAATTGAGAAGATGGAAAGCTTTTGCTTTCTTTCATTTTTCCTGGCGTATGAAATTATAAAATCCCTCATCTTTTCCTTTTCGGATGGGTTTAATCTTACCTCTTTCCCTTTTTTGAAAATTTTTTCTAATTCATCATTCATTGTGAAATATTTCTTTTACCTCTTTTAACGCCCGGTTTAGGCGCACCGATATGACGTTCTCGTTCTCGCCTAAAATATGGGCGATTTCTTTGGGTCCCAATTCATCGACATATCTCATGATCAGTAGATTTTTCTTACTCTCTTCCATTTTATGGATTATTTTTAGGAGATCCTTAAAATCAGAGAAATTTTCGAGATTTTTTCTTCCTTCTTTGCTGTCAATCGGCTGAAAGCCGCCCTCGAGGAGGATTTCGAGCGAGAGCGCCTTCTTCCTCCTTATTTCATCGACAATCAGGTTATTCAAAACCTTGTACAGGAATGCTCGCGTATTTTCAATTTCCGTCCCTTTCGACGCATATTCCCAAGTCTTGATAAACGCTTCCTGGACAATATCTTTGGATTTCTCGCGATCATACAGCCTGAAATAGCAATGTCGAAAAAGAGCATCTGAATAAGACTCGTATGCTGCCGAGAATTCCTCTTCTCTCATATTGTGTACTCTTGACAATTAGACGTTAAAGTTGGCATTTTCTTACCCGCCAGAAGCGGCTAGGCATGTCGGGCTGCTGGGAATCGAACCCAGTCTACCTGCTCCCAAAGCAGGTGTACTACCACCATACTCCAGCCCGTTTATACTATTGTTCCAGTATGACATTTTTAGTCCATCGTATTTTAGCCTTCTTAGCATTAAAATCAACCAAAACAGCGATTATGTCAACTTGCCACTCAAAATCCTCATAATCCGGATGCTCCATAAACCAGGTCTGGATAGCGCGCCATAGTCTTCGAGTTTTCCACATGTGCACATTTTCTTCCGGCCGGTGCCCGTCGGTAATACTATATCTTGTCCCCTTAACCTCAATGAAGTGAAGCACTTTTTCGCTGATAGCAATTAAATCGATCTCCCCCCACTTCTTTCTGTAATTCCTCTCCAAAATCGTAAAGCCCTTCCTGGATAGATATCTAGAAGCAACTTTCTCACATATATCCCCAAATAAACGATTTTTTGACGGCATATGGTTGTTTCGCGTGAAACAACATAGAATTGTATGTTTTACGCTGTTTCACAGATAGATTTATAAGTCTATGAAACGTTTCACTAAGATATTTCTACTTAATTTGTTTCGCGCGAAACTTTCTTGTAGACCTCGTATGCCGCCAAAGCATCCGCCATTGCCGTATGATGGTTCTCCAAACTTATTCCAAGTTTTTTACATAGAGCACTCAAACCAGTCTCATTCCAATCGTAGCCAAGCTTTGCGTATGCATAGGAATTTATATCCAGAAAGCGCCTGTGGAAATCCAGTGGAATACCGGTTCTGGTAACCGCCGCATCCAAGAAGGAATAGTCAGCAAACGGGACAAAACCCGCCAAGATAGTCCCTTTTGTCTTTTCTGCGAGAATTTCCATCATCCCTTTCAAAGATACGGCTTTTCCCCAGCTATCCTTGTTATACCCGCTGATCTCTAGGGCTTTTGGGTCAGCCGTCTCTAGGTGTTCCGGCCTAATTTTAACCTCCCAAGTTTCGATTATCTTCAAGTCTGGCTGGGACGCCTTAACAAGCCCGATCTCGACTATCTCGTGTTTATGCGCCTCAAGCCCCGTCATCTCAAGGTCTACAAAACAAATAGGAGAGTTTTTTGTATTAAATTCTTTTCCCTTCATACGAATTCACTATTTTGACACAAAATAGGAACAAAATCAAAAACTGGCATTTGAATTGTCATTTCACAATTAATACACCTTTGTCATATTTATGAAAAGCAAGCTGAATAAGCTTGCTTGTAATGAGCTTATCTAACTATTGAAAAATCCCTAAAACTGTGGGATTATTTTGGTATTCATGAACGAATTGGTTTCGAAATTTATATCGAAAGTTGATGAAACTTACGGCAGTGGTCATGCGCGAGAGCATTCGTATCGTCCCGCTCTTAAGGGGCTTTTTGAATCAATAACTGGTTTGAAAGTTATAAATGAACCTAAGCGTAGCGAATTTGGCGCGCCGGATTTCGTTTTTCTAAAAAGTAATAAAATAGTAGTTGCTTATGCTGAAGCTAAGGATATTGATGTTTCTCTCGATCAGATTGAAAAAAGCGAGCAGATGGAAAGATATTACGGTTACTCAAACATCATTTTGACCAACGGCCTCGAGTTCCGTTTTTATCGAAACGCAAAACCATATGTCGATCCAATAAAAATCGGGATACTTCAATACAAAGAGGGAATTACGATGATTCCTGCGGCGTTTCAACTTCTTGAAGACACTGTTCGAGATTTCATAACTGAATCCAAAGAACCGATCAAATCAGGAAAAATTTTATCAAAAGTAATGGCTGGCAAATCTCGCCGGATTCGAGATAACGTAAAAACTTTTCTTGCAAAAGAAAATGATACAAAAAATGAGAATCTTCTCTCCATCTACGAAGTAATAAAGAAGTTGCTCCTGGCCGATCTAGATAAAGCGAAATTCGCAGATTTGTATGCGCAGACTTTAGTTTATGGACTTTTCGTTGCCAGGTACTATGACAAGTCAGACGATACATTCTCACGACAGGAGGCGCGTGATTTGGTTCCAGCCTCTAACCCATTTTTAAGGCACTTCTTTGATCATATCGCGGGGAGTTCTTTTGATCCGCGCATAGAAATTATTGTCGACGAACTATGCGAGGAATTTAATCATGCCGATGTGCAGGCGATTGTGCACGATTATTATAAGATAGAAAAAGATTCAAGCCGCGACCCTATAATTCACTTCTATGAAGATTTTTTACAGGAATATGATTCTACCGAAAGAAAAAAGATGGGCGTTTTTTATACACCACTTCCAGTAGTAGATTTTATCGTCCGTTCTGTTGACGACATTCTCAAGAAAGAATTCGGGCTTTCTCAAGGACTTGCTGACACATCAAAGGTAAACATCTTGCAGTCTGCCCAAGGAAAAAGCAAAAGGGTTTCCATTCCAGTTCATAAAGTTCAGATTTTAGATCCCGCAACTGGAACAGGTACTTTTTTAAACGAGACAATTCGATTTATTAAAAAATCATTTGAAGGGCAGGAGGGGAGATGGAGCCAATATATAAAAAATGATTTATTGCCGCGCCTGCACGGTTTCGAAATCATGATGGCTTCCTATACCATTGCGCATTTGAAACTCTCCTCGACCATTAAAGAAACCGGGGCCGAAATTCAAAATACCCGACTGGGTATCTATCTAACAAATTCATTGGAAAAAGGTCAGACTCACGAACATAATCTTTTCTCCGAGATTAGTTTAGGTAAGGCCATTACAGAAGAATCAGAAAAAGCCAGTAGTGTGAAAAATGAATTACCAATTATGGTTGTGATGGGAAATCCACCATATAGTGGCGTGTCTTCAAATGAAACGGAATACGCTAACAGTTTGGTAGAGAAATATAAATTTGAACCCGGCGGGAAAATAAAATTACAAGAGAGAAAACATTGGTTGAATGACGATTATGTTAAATTCATCGCTCTTGCAGAAGATTTAATTGATAAAAACGGCGAAGGAATTGTCGGGATGATTACTAATCATGGCTACCTCGATAATCCAACGTTTCGCGGTATGCGCTGGCACTTACTAAAAACATTTGATGCTATTTATATTGCTGATCTTCATGGAAACGCAAAGAAAAAAGAAATTTCTCCTGATGGAAGTAGGGATGATAATGTCTTTGATATCCAGCAAGGTACTGCAATCATGATTGCAGTTAAGACCGGCAAAAAGAAAAATAAAGCAGATTTAGCAAGTGTACACCGTTCAAATATATGGGGTACGCGCGAAAGTAAATTCGTCCAACTTAATAATCTTTCGATTAAGGATACTAATTGGAAAGTACTGGAACCCCGGTTGCCTAATTTATTTTTTACGCTGGGCGTTTCTCAAGCTCTTGAAAAAGAATACCACGCGGGATTTAATTTGGAGGACATTTTTATTTCAAAAGGTGTAGGAATTGTTACAGCGCGCGATGCCTTGACGATAGATTTAAATAGAGAGAACCTATGGAATAGAATTTTACGTTTCATGGATTTATCTATTGAAGAGGCAAGATCCATTTTTAATTTAGGCAAGGATGTTCAATCATGGAAAGTTTCTTGGGGACAAAATGATGTGAAGGAAAGTGGACCAAGTCAAGATAACATAAAGTCCATATCTTATCGTCCTTTTGATATTCGTTACTGCTACTATACTGGCAAATCTTCTGGTTTTATGGCGAGGCCAAGTCATAAAATGATGAACAATTTTTTATTAGGAGAGAATATAGCTCTTGTTATTAGTAAGCAATTTAAGACCGGTGACTCATACAAACATATTTTTATTTCAAAGAATATTATAGAATCAACCCTAGTTTCTAATAGAACAAGTGAAATTGGATATTCATTTCCGCTCTATCTCTATGCTGACGATGGAACAAGAGTCCCAAATCTAAAAAAAGAAATAATTTCTGAAATTGAAAAAATAGTTGAAAAAATTACACCGGAGGACATTTTGGATTATATTTACGCAGTTTTGCACTCGCCAAGCTATCGGGAAAAATACAAGGAATTTTTGAAAATCGATTTTCCGAGAATTCCGTATCCAAAAGACAAACAAACGTTTTCTAAACTCGTCGAGCTTGGAAGAGAGCTGTGCGGATTGCACCTTCTTGAATCCCCGAAAGTTAATAAATTTATAACAACTTATCCAAAAGATGGGTCAAATAAAGTCGAAAAAGTTAGGCGCGATGGAGATAAAGTTTTCATAAGCGAAACCCAATACTTCGGTGGAGTACCAGAGGAAGCTTGGAATTTCTATATCGGCGGCTACCAACCAGCGCAGAAGTGGTTGAAAGATCGCAAGAGTCGTACACTTTCAAATTCCGATATTGAACACTATCAAAAAATCATTGTCGCTCTTGTGGAAACTGATCGAATTATGAAAGAGATCGATAAACTTTTCTCCGCATGATTGAGAACCTATCACAAATGATGCCTATCGTGCGTGATATTGCCACAACCATCGCGGCCGGAGCTGCCGCCTATGTTGGGCTTGCTGGTCTTAGCGCGTGGAAGAAACAGCTGAAAGGTAAGGCTGATTATGAACTTGCTCGCCAATACTTAAAAGCTATCTACAAGATTCGTAATGAAATAAACAAATATGTCAGGAATCCTTCTATTCCTATTTATGAGGTGCGGGCAGCAAGAAAAGAGGAGGGATTAGAGCCCGAGGATTTGAGCGGTATGAACAAAGAAACTAACAAGCTGGTCTACGCTCGCCGATGGCGCAGGGTTATGGGAGCGACCGAAGAACTTGAAACAGTATTGCTTGAGGCAGAGGCCGTGTGGGGACACGCCGCTGTTGAAGCGCAAAGAGATTTTGATGCTTGTATTAAAGAGCTTTATTCAACGCTTATGGCATTTCTTGGTGAACGTCCACAACGGAGCGTAGACATTGACGACATAATCTATGCCACATCGCGGAGTGAGTTTACAAAGAAAATAGACACCTCGATAACAAAAGTTGAAGAATATTTAAAGAAGCACTTACAATGATTCCTATATCGATATATCGAGATCGGATCTCAATAGATTCCGAAGTGTGGCGCCACAGAAAAACTGCGGCATCTCGCAACGAAGCGGAGATCCTGTAAGGACAACATATACGATAGTCGCTACGCTTCTTATTTTTGTGGACCCATGGAGAATCGAACTCCAGCCTCGGCAATGCGAATGCCGCGTAATACCACTTTACTATGGGCCCGTATTTATCAATTTTTCAATGACTGTACGTTTTTTCCACGATTTAATCTGCAGTTCTCGTCTTCTTGCTTCTTTAAGTGAAGTAAATTCTTCACTGTGAACCCTTTGCCACGGCAAATAGCGTTTAGTGGAAGGTACAAGCCCTTGATTATGTAGCTTAAGCCTTTCATCTAAATTTTTGCAACTTCCGACATAGTAAGATCCGTTCTTTTTTGATTGAAGAATGTATGTGTAAAACATATCAAAAGTGCGAATGTCCCGATGGCTATGCCATCGAGGATGCACGATTGCCATGCAATCGGCACCGCGTAATACCACTTTACTATGGGCCCGTAATTTTTCGTATCTATTATTTTACTCTTAACGCCCCTATGAATCAATGTCCTGTTGCTGATAGTCCTTATACACTTCGAGCTCGCGAATTTTAGAGTCGAGAATCTTCTCTGCCCTCATCCGCGATATGTTCAGAGACTGCCATTTCGAAAAATAAAGAGACTGGCTGTTTTGCGCGCGCCAGTATAATTCGCGGGCAAAACTTTTTCTTAAATCATCGTTCGATATGTTTAGCGCCTTCAGCATATCAGGCATGGCGTCATCGGAAAGGCGGCTTAAATAAAAAATGTCCAGTTTCCCCGTAGCTGTAAATCGCTCAATATTTCGGCGCGCGATAAACGCTTCGGGATTAAAAAAATTCATTACAGCTAAAAAAGACGCAACCAGAATAAAACCCCGAAAAGCAAAGGCATTTTCTCTTTTGTCTTTATAAATTTTATACAAGAGCAAGCAAAAGACGGCTGCCAATAAAATAATAAAGGCGTGGCTATAAAATCTCAATATCGTAAATCCGTAGGCTTCCTCGTATAAAGCCAGGCGGGTAAAAGCGGAAGTCATGATTAAAATTACTTGGATAACTAACGCCGTGCTCAAAATTTTAAATCCGCGCGCGTGATTCTCGTCTTTTTTAACAATATATTTTTCGATAGCCAAAAGCAGCAATAAAGAAATAATCGAAACCGCTATCAGCTCAAAAAAACCGCGCCTGGCGTATTCGGCATAAGTAAAACCTTCGGCGGAAATATTACCGTCGCCGCCAAAAAGATAGGCAAGCTGAACGAGAATAAAAATAAAAAACAGAACATTAACCGAACCTAGCAATATGGAACTCTCAATATGGCCTAAGTTGGAAGTTTTATTATTTTGTTGCAACTCATTTTGATCTTTTGCTTCTCGAAAAATATAAGAATATGCGCCGATATAAATGAGCGTGGCAATTAAAACCAAGGCGGATCTAAAGACCGCTTCGGGCTTGATGTCTATTTTAATTAAATCAGAAACATATTTTTGAAAAATCAAATCCGCTGAGTAAAAAAGAATTGAAAAAATAAATAAAACAGGGGCGGCCATTACTATGCCTTTTATTACCTGCGATAAAACTTTTTTGTCTTTATTTGCTTCTCGTAGCGAAAATAAATCGGACAGTGTTTGGAATAACGGAAGAATAAATTTGAAGGGCAAGAAAAAAATTTTTATATAATCTGCTATAAAAAAGTTCTTTAATTTCCCATAAAAAGATACCTCAGCGATTACAAGCAACAAGAGCAATGAAGCAACTATATTAAGAAGTGTGAGCGGCGCGCTTGAACGCACAAAAACCATTACGCTAAAAAATATGAGCGGTAACAAAAGCAAAAGAGCTTCCTTTTTTATCTGTTTATTTAAGAGGCCTGCAACAATAAAAAGGCCCGCTGCGACCAGAGCAACGTACAGCGGAAAAGAAATGCCGGGAATTTTAGCGTAGAAAAAATAATCAAATAACAAGCCCAAAACCAAAGATACTCCGGTAATCAACCCGGCTTTAATTAATGCGTTTACTTGCAAAGCCCCCATATTAATGAAAACTCGCCACAGGCGTTTGCGTTTCAAACACTTAAAAACTCGTTCTCTGTCGGGCTGCTGGGAATCGAACCCAGTCTTTACCCTCCCGAAGGGCACGTACTGCCGGTATACTACAGCCCGAACTTCTATTACATGCTACACTCAAATACATGCTACACTCAAATTAGGCCATGAGAAAATCAACACTTTTAATAATACTCTCCATTTTTGTCTTTGCAATTAATTTGGGCTTAACATTTTATGTGTCTGAAAATTGGTATACGGGCGAATTAACAAATGATCAAATACAAATTTTAAATATTGTTTTGTTTTTCCAGCTTTTTGTTAGTCTAATTTTTGTATTGATTCTAACCTACTTGTCTTTTAGAAATAGAAACGACAAAGAAACAATTGGTCCTTTGGAAATTTGGAGACTTTACAGACTAATTCCATATCCATTAATAATTTCGCTCGCAATATCAAGTCCTCCAGGAATTTTCATTGGATTAGTATTAATCTTTATTTTATTAGGGACTAGTCTCATACTCGGACGATTAATTAAGCCAAAAGATGCTATTTATTTTACATAATGTTTTTTCTTGATTTCTTCAATCTCCTCGGATTCGAGAGATACCTTTTTCTCTTCGGCTTTCTTGGATAATTCTTTGAGCTCTTTGTCCGATAGGGGACAGAGGCGGGATATTTTATCTTCAAGATATTTCTTGGTATTTTTCTTCGGATCATCCAGCACTTCGTCAAGCAAAATTAGGAGGATTTGGCCAACCCGCGGTCCCGGTTCAATTTTGCAGATTTTCATTACTTCGTCGCCCGTGGCTTTAAGCATGCCGACGGATATCGGGTCGCGTTGGAGCTTCTCAACCATAAAGCGAAAGTGCCTTAATTTATAAGGCTCCGCCTTGGGGACACCCGATCCAATCCGGTCGCAAATGCGAACGCGAATTAAATCCTCCATATCCCCTATGCTGACTTTGGCAATCAGCCTTCTCACCGAAGACTCCGTTACTTCATCCACATTGTAATAAAAAAGGTGGTAACGAATTAGTTTTGATACTTTCTCGATAAATTCTTTGGGAAAGCGCAAGCGGGAGAGAATCTGGTCCGCGATCTTTGCTCCGATTATGTCGTGACCGTAGAAAGTCGAGAATTTGCCATCTCCGCGCTTCGCTCTGGGCTTGCCGACATCGTGCAATAAAGCCGCAACCCGGACATCAAGAAGCCATTTTTCTTTGATCGCGCATTCGAGAGATTTAAGGTTATGCTCCCAGACTGTATAAATGTGGTGCAGATTCTGCCCCACGCCGTATCCCTCAAGTAATTCCGGCATAAATTCCTTGAGTAGTCCCGATTCGCGCAAAATCTCGATGCCGGAAACTGCTCCCTCGGCCATAATCAATTTCTGGAATTCGTCTCTTATTCTTTCTTTGGATACAAATTTCAAGAGTCCGGCGTTTTTATGGAGCGCTTCTTTGGTCCTCGACTCAATTTCAAAGCCGAGCTCCGCCGAAAAGCGGACTGCGCGCATCAGGCGAAGCGCGTCTTCTTTGAAGCGCAAATCTGGCTCTCCAACCGCCCGAATCAACTTGTTTTTCAGGTCGTCTTGACCGCCAACCAAGTCTATTATTCCGAAGTTCGACTTCGGAGCGTCCTTGAAGTCGAACTTCGGAATCTCCAGCTTCGGAATCTCCAGGGCAAGCGCATTTATAGTGAAGTCGCGACGGCCTAAATCTTCCCCTAAATCCTTGGCAAATTCGATTTTATCCGGGTGGCGCTTGTCCGAATATTTTGCCTCGATGCGATAAGGCGTGATCTCGACTACAGCAAGCGATTCGTCTTTTGCGCCCGTTTTTACCCCAACCGTTCCGTATTGGTTTTCGTAAAAATTATCGGGGAATATTGCCTGAATCTCTTCCGGTTTGGCATTCGTCGTTATATCCCAATCTTTTGGTTTTTTTCCACGCACAAAATCCCGGACGCATCCGCCGACCAGATATGCTTCAAAATTATTCTCCCGAAGTTTTTTAACAACGTCGAGAACTTCTTTGGGAATTTTATGCATAAATTTGTAACTGTTTCGCCCAGCACTATTTGCTTAAGTTGTGCGCCCAGAGGGATTCGAACCCCCATCACTAGTTCCGAAGACTAGTACTCTATCCGTTGAGCTATGGGCGCGAAAAGTGCGGGGTAAAAAGCCTTGTGTGATATTTGCCCAGCACCAAGCTTGCTTTGGTGCTTGGGTCCATTTCCCGCCAGAGGCGGGCAGGCACCACGAGGGCACTTAAATCAATTATAACCTAAACGAGCACCTTCTTTTTGAAGGCTTAGAAGAATCTTCAAATTCTTCACCAGCTGAAAAAAGAATGGTGCGAGTGAATATTACAACTTTGTTGCGAAATCTTTAATAGCGAGAGAGATTGCAAAGGCGCCAACAACGAGCAATGCTCCGATTATAGTCCAGAAAAAGGTAGTCTTAGCTTTAGTCAATTGCTCCTCGTTCCCGCGTGCGGATACAAAAAGGAATCCCGAATATATCATAAACACCGCGACCAATGGCAACCCTATCTTCGCCGCCGCGTCCGCGATCTTCGCCATCAACTCCGCGAAATCGTTAGACGTGATTGGGTTGCAAACAGACACTTGCGGATCACAGATTCCTACATTTACAGTCTGGGCATTAATAGAAACTAGAGGGATGGAAATAAGCAGAATTAACCAAAAAATGGAATATTTTGTTAGAAATTTATTTGTCATTCTTCTTTCAAAATATCACAAAAAAATGAAATATAAAAGGGCGTCGAAGCTGGAATGCTCGCCGCCCTTGTTGAAAAATGATAATAAGGAACTTAATCTAACAGTCTGGCTTCAAGTGTCACTGCGGTTTCTGGAATGAAACGCAGTGAGCACTTGTCAGAGCAATCTATCCATGGAGGAGAAACCCCGGAATCCCTGTCTACATCAATTATGGTAAACGTTGTGCGCTTACCAGTCTTTTTATCAACAAGGGTTGGGGCATCCGACGCGGATATGACTCTGACGCGGCCTCCTTTCCCAAGGAACCGAACACCAGACTTCTGAAAGGAAAACATCTTCTCTTCTCCGGGCGAAAGTGGGATTCTCTCGCCCGGGGCAACTGTGCCATCGGGAAGCAATCGTGGACCAGTAGCCGCCTTAGAGGAGCTGCCGGTTTTGTCTTTGTCTCCTACCGTTAAATCCCCTTTCAACTGCTTTCCGGCCGCCTTAACTTCCCTGATAAACTTGCGCTCGCCGTAGGAATTCGCAATCCAGTTGCCATCCGCGAGAAAACGGTTGATGGCGAGCGGGACCGACGGGAACAAGGCAGTCAGCAAGGCGTAGATAAGCGTTAATACAATAAATCTATGCACCCATCTTTTACCAGAGTCGCCTTTAGTCCACCCCGCTTGCCACATTGCGAATAAGCCAAGGAGGGAAACATAGAGGAGCGTTGCGATCTTTTGATCTCCAGTATCTCCGATCGCAAGCCCGGTCATGCTCTGGATGAACCCGACCAGGATTATCGCGACGAGAGTCACAGAAACAAAAGTTTTCAGCGCTTTGAATGCCTTCGCTGTGCCGGTGCTTGCGGCGCTGATCACACTATTAACGTGCGCACTGTAGAGGAGATACAAGATGCTGAAGAAAAAGATAAACACCCACGCAAAGGCTGGTCCGCCCAAGAAAAACTTGGCGAAAAAAACCAACATAATGGATGCTCCGAAAATTCCGAACAATTGCCACAGAGTTAAGATCGTCATGATATCCTCCTTTGGATTAGACCCTGAACCATCTTGCCGAAATAATATTGCCGACTACCTCCGCTACAGCGTCGATGATACCTTCCATTATCAACCACCAACTTGGCCTATGGGGAACAGTTCCTGCTCCTTCGGCAGGCCCATGCTGATCGCGACCTCCGCGCTCTTGGCGCGTTTGTCTCCTTCGCTCCGCCCATGCCATAACCTCTTCTCTTCTGGCAACAATACCATAAAGCAAGAGAGCTGGCGGATATACGAAGACGAAGACGAACCAGTGCAACCACGATGCAATCCCGTAGAATTGACGTCTTGGCGGCTGTTGCGATGCTGGTTTCACTGTGGTTGGCTCCACGCCAAGATTTTTCTCAAGTTTTTCGAGTTTGAAATAATCCCAGAGCTTCTTGCCAGCCGCAGTTGAAATCTCTTTCCCTTTGGCAATGGCACTCGAAGGTTCGGCCTGGTTAAATCTTTCAACCAAGCCTTCTTCGATGCCTCGCAACATAGGCTGTCCCCAGCCGGTGATGCTACACCAGACGAAGAAAACAAATGTCAGAGCCGCAAGTGCAGCCCATCGCTGTTCGTTTGTCCGAAATGGGCGATAATCGTACCGCTCACGCACCGTTTGAGAAAACGATAGGAAGACGATCGCAAGCCAGGTCACGAAATAAACAACTTCGCGAATCGCAACTCCGGCTTCCTTTGGTGTTTGTGTCACTGCCAGAATAATCTCGAGAATACCCCAAACTCCCGCAATAATTCCGAAAATCATAGATTTTCTCCTTTTTGGCTATGGAGCCATTGTTGATAGCCAAAACCCAACAAGGATTACGGTTCCAACAAGACTCAATCCAATTCCTAACCCCCATCGTTGATCAATAGTCATCAGCGAGGGCGGCAAAGTTTCGAGATAATCAAACTTTTTCTCGTTGCCTTGCACTCGCACATTAACCGCCGTATGCTCGATCGCTATTGGAATATATTCATTCACTCTTCCAAAAGCGTCGGTCAAGAATTCGAGCGGGTACTCGTGCTCGCCCGGAACCGAGATCGTGACATTCACAGGAACACCGCTAACCGGCTGTCCATCCTCGTTTGGAACGAAAACATTCAGCCGATACCTGCCACGCCTGCCGGGAAATGAAATCGCCGGCTCGCCGAGCTTTTGAGGCGTCGGTAAGTTTTCCGCATTATGCTTCCGGGTTTCTGACCTAACTCTTGCCCTATCACGAGCTTGCTCTTCTGGAGATTTTTCTTCCTCCTCGAGTGCAGTGATCGTCCGAGTTATACGGCCGACGCGCTCGATTTTCTTTTCGCCGCTGACTTCTACTTCAACCTCAATTTCTGCGCCAGCGATATAAAGCCCGGGCGCAGGAAATGTAATTTCCGTCGAAGCCACCATTTCATCAACTGGTTCAGGGAACTCCTTCTCGTTCAAGAAAAAAATTACCCTGAGTAATTTTTCGCGTCTGCGGCGATCCATTCTCTGCGAAAGAATTGCCTGAAATGATGAATGAAAAGTATCCTTTCCCAACTGAACTGCGTTTGGAGTCTTTAAGACTCCTATAGAATACACTGCCATAAATCACCCTTTTTCCTTTCTTCTTTATTTAGTTGTCAATTTGGTTTAATTATACTCCAAAACGGCCGAAAAGTCAATGGCTTAAAAAGCTCCCCAAAAGCATCAAAAACCCTTTAAAAATAAGGCTATTTCCGCCTTTTGCCGTGAAAGGCTTTATGTATCTCGCGTAGAGACTTGTCCGTTACGTGCGTGTAGACTTGGGTTGTCGAGATGCTTGAGTGCCCCAAAAGCGCCTGGACGGAGCGCAAATCGGCCCCGTTTATAAGCAAATCGGTCGCGAACATATGGCGCAGGACATGCGGAGTTACTTTTTTCGAAATTCCGGCTTTGATTGCGTAATATTTCAATATTCTTTCGACGGAACGCGGAGTTAACCGGGATGGTTCATTGGAATTTATCCCATAATTCACAAACATCGCCTCGGCCATATCCTGTCTTTTGTCTAAATATTCTTTTATAGCTTTCTTCGCGGAGAGCGAGAGAAAAACAACGCGGACTTTCTCTCCTTTCCCGCGGACAGAAAATTCATCCTTGGAAAGGTCAACTGAATCCTGATCGAGCGAAGTCAATTCCGAGACGCGAAGGCCAGTCGAGAATAAAAGTTCCAAAATCGCCCTGTCGCGAAGACGTTTTAAGGAAGACGGACTTCCGCTTGGAAGTCCGTCTTCCAAGTCGGGCGCTTTAAGCAGCCGCTCCAACTCTTCAATGGTAATTAAATCCAAATCGCGCTCGGGAGCTTTCGCGAGCAAAATTCTATCAGACGAAAGCGACTCAATACCGCGCCAGGCAAGGTATTTTAAAAAATTCCTAAGCGCAATAAGGTGATAGTTCTGCGTGCGCTTTTTTAGTCCTCCGCGATTTAAAAATAGGCGGTACCTCCGGACCAAATCGTCGTCTATCCCGGAAGTCGAAGAAATCTTCGCAAATTCAAAAAATTTTTTAAGATAGCGGTCGTAGTTTTCGACAGTCTTAAGCGACCGCCCGCGTTCGATCTCTAGATATTCTAAATATTCTCTATGCAGCTCTTTTACCCCCATATAGATATTGTGCGACATGCGCCCATATTGTCAAAATTACAAAATTATGCTAAGCTTTGAAAATGCTGAAAAGCAAAGATAAGGAGAAAATAATAGAAAAGTTCAAGACAAGCGAAAAAGATACCGGCTCGGCCTCGGTTCAGACCGCCATCTTAACGGAGGAAATTAAGCGCTTAACCGAGCACTTAAAGACTCATCGCAAAGACAAGCATTCGCGCCGAGGACTTTTGCAGATGGTCTCAAAAAGAAAAAAACTTTTGGACTATATTTCAAAAAGCAACCAAGCCGCATACGCGGACGTCACTAAAAAATTGGGACTCAAGGCTAAATAATTTAAAATATATTAGATGAATATAATTAAACATAAAAATCAGCGCGTCGCTGTTTTTATCGACGCGCAAAATATGTATCATTCCGCGAAAAGCCTTTTTGGAGGAAGGGTGAATTTCAAAGAACTTTTAAAAACCGCGGTTGCCGGCAGGCAATTGATCCGCGCTTTCGGATATGTAATCCGAACGAAAACCGGAGAAGAAAAACCGTTTATAGATGCGCTTTTGAGCCTTGGAATCGAATCCCGAGAAAAAGATCTACAGGAATTTTTTGGCGGGGCGAAAAAGGCGGACTGGGACGTCGGCATAGCGGTTGACGCGATCCGAACCATAGATATAGTGGACACAGTCGTGCTCGCGTCAGGCGACGGCGATTTTATTCCGCTTGTACAATATTTGCAAAACCGTGGGCGCAGAGTCGAAGGAATGGCATTCGGACCTTCCGCTTCCGGAAAGCTCCGTGAAGCTGTCGATGAATTTATCGACTTGGCAGAAGACCCGGGAAAGTATATATTAAAAAGGTAATTTTTTATTATTAATATTGGCCTTTAGATAGGTAGTCCGTTCTAAAAAGCGGCCTAAAATCTGAAGGTCAAACACAACTAAATGAACTCAAAAAAATTTACTACGGATTTCGGCGGTAAAGAGCTTACTGTTGAATTTAACGATTTAGCGGAGCAAGCTCACGGTTCCGCCATGGTTCGCCTTGGCGATACCGTCATTTTAGCGACGGCGGTAATGTCTCAAGGAAAGCGTGAGGGAATAGATTATTTCCCATTATCGGTTGATTACGAAGAAAGGTTTTACGCCGCAGGAAAAATTCTCGGTTCGCGCTTTGTTAGGCGGGAAGGAAGGCCTTCCGAAGAAGGAGTTTTGGTTTCGCGCCTGATTGACCGGGGACTGCGCCCCCTTTTCAACCATAAAATCAGGAATGAGGTTCACGTCGTGGCTCTCGCCCTTTCAGTTGATCAAGAAAACGAGCCGGATGTTGTCGCCATATTGGCGGCGTCGCTGGCGCTCGGGACTTCGTCTATCCCGTGGGACGGGCCGATCGGCGCCGTTCGCGTCGGAAAAGTTGGGGGAAAATTTGTCTTAAACCCGATTCGCTCCGAACTCGAAAAATCTGATCTGGATATGGTTGTCTGCGGAAAGGATGGAAAAATAAACATGGTGGAGGCGGGTGCTAAAGAAATTCCTGAAGAAGAAATGCTTGAAGCTCTAGCTTTCGCGCAAAAGGAAATCGATAAAATAGAGGAGTTCCAAAAAAAAATTGCGGGCGAGATGGGCAGAGAAAAGATAATGCCTGCACTAAAAGACGAGCCCGAAAAAATTTCCGAAATTTTCGAGAAAGATTTCCGCGAAAAACTCGAGAAAGCTATTTATATAAAAGATAAAAAAGAAAGGAATGTTAACCTTTTTAAATTGAAGGAGGAATGGGATAGTATAATCGCAAATGATGTCGGAGCAGATTACTCCAGCGTTGCGGATGGATTTTACGAAGAGAAAATCGACGAGATCGTGCACAAAAATATTCTTGTGGGCGATCTGCGGCCGGACGGCAGGGGTTTAAAAGAACTTAGATCCCTCTGGGCCGGCGTTGGCATTCTGCCGAGAACGCACGGCTCCGGGCTTTTTTACCGCGGAGAGACGCATGTGCTCTCTGCGGCAACTCTTGGCGGCCCGGGAGACACGCAACTTGTTGAAGGAATGTCTATTTCAACCAAAAAAAGATTTATGCACCACTATAACTTCCCGCCCTTTGCTCCGGGAGAAACCGGAAGAATGGGTGGCCCGGGGCGAAGAGAGATAGGACACGGCGCCCTTGCCGAAAGAGCGCTTATCCCGGTATTGCCGGACATTTCAGAATTTCCATATGTAATCCGGCTCGTATCCGAGGTGCTTTCCTCAAACGGTTCGACATCCATGGCATCTACATGTGCTTCGATACTCTCGATGATGGACGCTGGGGTTCCGATAAAGCGCATGGTTGCCGGGATTGCTATGGGGCTTATTCTTTCCCCCGATGGAAAAAAATTCAAAGTTTTAACTGACATTCAGGGTCCGGAAGACCACTACGGGGATATGGACTTCAAATCCGCCGGGACGAGCGAAGGAGTTACGGCGGTACAGATGGATGTTAAAATTTCCGGGGTTACGCTTGAGGTGTTAAAAGAAACTCTCCTCGACGCGAGGGCGGCGCGAATAAAAATTATGGAAGTTATGGCGCGTGCAATTGATAAGCCGAGGGCGGAACTTTCCAAATTTGCGCCGAGAATTTTGACGATAAAAATAAATCCGGATAGGATTCGCGACCTGATCGGGCCCGGAGGGAAAATGATTAATTCAATAATCGACGAGACCGGAGCTACGGTCGACGTTGAACAGGATGGGACTGTATTTATAACCGGGTCTGCTGAAGGGAGCGAGAAGGCTCTGGCCAGAGTCAAAGAAGTTACGCACGAATTTGAAGTTGGCGAAGTATTTGAAGGGACTGTGTCCAGAATTTTTGATTTCGGCGCAATGGTTGAAATCGCCCCAAAACAGGAAGGGCTTGTTCATATATCGGAGTTAGCCCCGTTTAGGGTAGAGAGAGTCACGGATATGGTGGACGTCGGAGATAAAGTTAAGGTTAAAATAAAAAGCATAGACGAGCTTGGAAGGGTTAATCTTTCAATCAAAGACGTGGCTGAATTAAAGCCGAAAGTTAGAGAGCCTGGATGGTCGCCTAGAGAAGACCGCCCCAGAGGCCCTGGGGGAAGGAGGGAGCGAGGAGGGGGACGCTTCAGGAGATAAGTTATGAAAATATTTCTCCTAATTTTGCTTTTGGTTGTTCTGGCAGGCGGGGGATGGTATGTCTATAAAAACTTTTTATTCCCCGAGCCCCCAGCGCCAGTCGACGAAGATGTCCCCAAAAAATTGATTAATGCCCAGGAGAGAATAATCAAACTCGAATCGAATTCGGAATTATCCAAAGCGGTGCGCAACATTGGGAAACTGCCGAGGGGAAGCTTTGAAGTAGTTTACTTTTCTGAAAACGCAAGCGGGGCGCGCCATTTTCTCACACCATTGGAATTTTCTTTGGCTGGAAGCATGCATCCGCCGCAAAAATTACTTTCATTAGTTATTAATTATAATTTCGGTTTTTCGGGCGGAGAGACAAAAAATTATCCATTTTTGATATTTGAGATAGGTTCAATCGATGAAGCCCGCGCGGGGATTATGGGATGGGAAAAAAATATGCCGGGGGAATTGCCCGGAATTTTTGGCGGCTCGGAAAATTCCGGAACAGTTGGGGAGATTTCTTTTCAGGATAAGGTCATAAAAAATCAAAACGCCAGGATCTTCGAATCCGGCAGCACTAAGGTTATTTATGCCTTTTATAATCAGAAATTATTGATAATAACCTCATCCGAAGAAGCTTTTGATGCCATAATATCCAGATACGCCGTCTTTCCTCCAAACTAGCTGTTGCCTTAATGCTAGGATTTTCATAACATATAGCAATGGCTTGGGATAAATATAAAACATCTTTGCTTGAAGAAAAATCCAAATTAGAGAAAGAGCTTTCGTTGATCGCGACGAAAAACCCGGAACATCCCGGGGAATGGGATGTCAAAGCGCCAGATATGAACCCAATGGTCTCGGACCAATCCGAATTGGCGGATATGTTTGAGGAACTGGAAACTCAAACCGGACTCGAGGCACAACTCGAGGAAAGGCTAAAACATGTAAACGGCGCCCTAAAAAGAATCGAAGAAAACAAATTTGGGAAATGTTCGGTTTGCGGCAAAGAAATCGAAGAAAAGAGGCTTGATGCAAATCCGTTTGCCGAAACCTGCATGGAACATATGGAGTGATTAATATGAGCGCGGCTAAAACACATTCGGCCGAAATTTTAGGCCTTGGGGGAGAAATTATAGATGTCGAAGTGGATCTTGCCCCGGGGCTTTTTCATTTCTCCATCGTCGGCCTTCCCGATAAGGCGGTTGAGGAATCCAAAGAGAGGGTTTCCTCGGCGATAAAAAATACGGGCCTCCGCCATCCCCAGAAAAAAAACCAGAGAGTTGTTGTTTCGCTCGCCCCCGCGGATCTTAAAAAAGAAGGTCCGCTTTTTGATCTTGCGATAGCAATCGGATACCTTCTGGCTTCGAAACAAATCGAATTTGATTCGTCCAAAAAATTATTTTTAGGCGAGCTCGCACTCGACGGATCTTTGCGAAAAATTAAAGGAGCGCTCTCTCTCGCGATGGCCGCAAAAGAAGCCGGGTTTGAAAATATAATTTTGCCTCATGAAAATGCTCCGGAAGCAAGTTTGGTTGAGGGAATTAATGTTTATGGAATGAAAAATCTCTCACAAATTTTAAAATTCTTGAGGGGCGAGGAAGTAATCGAACCTCACTCGAAGGTTGAAATCGAGCCGGAAAATTTATATTCACTAGACTTCGGAGAAATAAAAGGGCAGGAAACCGCGAAGCGCGGATTGGCTTTAGCTGCTGCCGCAGCACACCATGTCTTAATGGTCGGCCCTCCGGGAACCGGAAAAACAATGCTCGCGCGCGCTCTTCCGTCTATACTTCCGCCGATGAGCTTCGAAGAAATCTTGGAAGTTACAAAAATTCACTCCGTTTCCGGAAATTTAAGGAAGCCTTATGTTTCAGAGCGACCTTTCAGAAATCCTCACCATACCGCATCTTACGTAGCTCTTGTCGGCGGTGGACAAATCCCGCGCCCTGGGGAAATTACGTTGGCGCACCGAGGCGTCTTATTTTTGGATGAATTTCCTGAATTTGAAAGGAGAGTTCTTGAAGCGTTGAGGCAGCCCTTGGAAGATGGGGAGATAACCGTGTCCAGGGCAAAGGGTACCTTAACTTTTCCGGCGAGATCCCTTGTGGTCTTCGCGATGAATCCATGCCCCTGCGGAAATTATGGATCGGACAAGAAACCTTGCCTATGCACCACGCAAACGCTCTACCGCTACCAAAGAAAAGTTTCGGGGCCGATAGCGGACAGGATTGACATCTGGCTCGAGGTTCCTCATTTCGAGCATGAAAAAATGAGCCTTAAGTCCAAGCGGGAAAGCGACGCTATCCGTGAAAAAGTCACTCAAGCAAGAGAAATTCAGAAAGAAAGATTCAAAAAATGCGATATCTCGCTAAACGCCCACATGCGCCCGAAAGATCTCGAAGAATTTGCACCCTTGTCTTCCGAAACACAGGATATAATGCAAACGGCCGCCAAAAAATTGGATCTCTCTGCCCGCGCCTACCACCGAGTTATAAAACTCGCACGCACCATCGCGGACTTTGAGGGCGCACGCGATATTAAAAAAGAGCATATACTCGAGGCCGTCCAATACCGCCCCCGCAAAAACTTTTTTGTCTATGAAACATAATGAGAAAACGCCGCGCTTAGTGAGTAAGCTGGCGTTTTAGCTTAGGCGGGGTTCGGAGGGGATAACGAGCGGAAGATTGTTGGATCACCTCCTCTCAGTCGACAGCGTACTCCGGGAGATAGCGGACAAAAACAAATTCATCCGGATACTTAAGTCTCACGCTGGAGCCACGGAGAGATAGCATGTGGTCGCCGATCACCGGGTCATCGCTCTCATAATACCCAAGGGTTGTTCGAGGGAATTTCCCTTGATAATCAGCCGCTATTGCAACGGTCGTGACCACAATCGCACCCCTTTCTCCCAAGTGCGTCATAGACAAGCCCTCCTTTCACCAAGAGTACTTTTACTTTCAGTATAGCAATATCTAAAAAGAAAGTTGTGATTAAAACGGGTTTCTCGCTCCCCGGACTTCGAAGTGCACGTGGCATCCGGTAGAAAGGCCGGTTGAACCGACATATCCGATGACTTGCCCCTGAACAACGTGAAAACCGGAAGCAGTTATTATCAAACTCAAATGGGCGTAGAGGGTTTGCGTTCCATTGGCGTGCGAAACCACAACATATTGCCCGTAACCGCTGTTCCATCCTTGCGATTTGGAAATAATTACATCTCCGCCCGCGGCGGCCATTACCGGAGTCCCGCAAGAATTGGCTAGGTCAACTCCGTTATAACCGTGTATTCCTTGCGTTTTGACTCCTCCTGATATCGGCCTGATGTAGTAGCCCACATATGAAGGCCCCGAAGACCTGGCCGCCTTAGACAGGGAACTTTGTGAAAATGCGGGCTTGGCCAGTTCCGATGCTTCTCCATTAGGAATTATTAGAGTCGAACCGATTTCCAAAGAAGTAGAGCGGCTTAATCCGTTGAAGCTTAAAATTTCATCCGAATCTCCTGCGTATTTTTTAGAAATGCTTTGGATGGTGTCTCCTTTTTTTACCGTGTACTGGACTCCGGTTATTGGAAGGATAACCAAAATCTGGCCGGGGCTTATAACGCTCCCGCTTTTCAATTCATTTGCCCAGCGAATGGTATTCGCGGATACGCCAAATACTTGGGCTATATCCGATAAAGTATCCCCCTCCCGGACGGAATAGAGGCTAATCTGGTCCGATTTATACTCAACTACATCCGCGATTGACCCTAAGGGGCCCGTTACTGAAAGGAGAGCCGAATCTTGGACTATGTTAATGTCCCCGCCCCCCATCCCATTTAGAAGGTTGATATTAAAGGGGGCGGTAAGCAAGGGGATCGTCTGCGAAGTCCCCATGCTGGACGCGGATTCATTGGTCTTGCCCAGAATTTTTTCAAAAAAATCAAAAAACTTCGCGTCCACCTGGTTAAAGCTCGCCAAAAAAGAAATCAAAAAAGAAGCAAGGATTAACTTCTCCTTTTTTTCTGCCAAAGAGAAAAAGACGCGCTTAGCTTTGGTTAAAATATTGTTTTGGAGCGAGGTCTAATTAAAAGATAGCGCCGACTGGATCAAAATTAGAATAAAAATTCTGAAACTATCTTGTTAATATTTTACAATTTAAAGGGGCGGGGGTCAATGATTTTTTCCCCATTTTATCCCCAGGGAAAATGAAAACAATTTTGGGAAAAAATGTCAAAAATCCTTATTCTATAGGCAGAAATTGGAGGCTTGTTCCTTGCGTGGTATTCTGAATTGATGCCTAAAAAAAGTGACCCTTTTCTCTTAAATCGAGCTCAGGAAGAAGCAATATTGACACAAGTCGGGCCAGTATTGATAGTTGCCGGAGCCGGGTCCGGTAAAACGATGGTTTTAACGCATCGTATTTCACATTTAATTGCGGGTGGAGTCAAGCCTGATTCAATTTTGGCTATAACTTTCACGAATAAAGCCGCGGAGGAGATGAAAGAAAGAGTATTCCGCCTAACCGAAAGGCAGACTTTGAGGCCATGGGTTGGGACTTTTCATAGCTTCTGCGTTTATGTGTTGCGCCATTCCGGGCATGCGATTGGCATCGGTAAGAATTTTTCGATCCTAGACGAAGAAGACAGCCTTTCTGTGATAAAAGAGATAATGAAGGGATTTTTGCTCGATCCCAAAAAATTTGAGCCAAAAAAAATCCGAAATATCATTTCCAAGAACAAAAATGAAATGCGGGGCGCGGATAGCTGGGAAACAAGGGATAGTTATTTTGGAAAGATTTTTCCCGAAGTTTGGAGAAAGTACGAAGAACGCCTTCTTGAAATGAAGGCTCTGGATTTCGACGATCTTTTGTTAAAAACTGTCGTCCTCTTTACAAAACATCCGGATATCCTTCATGAGTGGCAGGAAAGATTTCTGTATATCCACATTGACGAATATCAGGATACAAATTTAGTCCAGTACCACCTCGTTAAGCTACTCGCGGAAAAATACAGGAATATTTGCGTTGTGGGCGATATAGATCAAGCAATATACTCCTGGCGCGGAGCGGATTTTAGAAATATCTTGCATTTCGAGCGCGATTGGCCAGATGCGAAAATTATTACGCTCGAAGAAAATTACCGTTCGACAAAATTGATTCTGGACGCGGCAAACGCAGTAATCGTAAAAAACAAAGCACGCCTGCCGAAAAATTTGTACTCAAAAAAAATAGCCGGTCCTAAAATAACTCTTTTTGAAGCCGCGAACGAGGAGGAGGAAGCGAGATTGATATCTGAAATGTCGCGAGAGATGATCCGCGGAGGGATAAATCCTCGGGACATCGCAGTCCTTTACCGAACGAATTTCCAATCGAGAATCATCGAAGAAAAAATGCTCGGGGAAAATATTTCATACCAGGTTATCGGAGTAAAATTCTACTTGCGCAAAGAAATAAAAGACGCCCTCGCGTATTTAAAAGCAGCATTGAATCGGGAAGACGTGTTGTCTCTTAAGAGAGTCGTCAATTTTCCGCCAAGAGGCATAGGGAAGGTGCTTTTGGCAAAAATTCTCGGGAGCGCGGAATTAAATTTAAAAGAAGGGGCAAAAAAAGAAGAGCTTTTTAAAATTTTAGACGAGATAAAAAAAGATTTGGAGGAGGAGAAGGCAAGCGAGGCAATTAAATTCGCGATAAAAAAATCGGGGCTTGAAGATTATTTCAATGACGGGACAGAAGAAGGGGAAATTCGTCTTTCAAACATCCGCGAACTCGTCACGCTTGCCCGAAGATACGATATCCAAAATCCGCCCGAGGGAATATTAAAACTCATGGAAGACGCCGCTTTAATGTCGGACCAGGATACGATGAAAAAGGAGGAAAATTCCATTAAGCTTATGACGGTACATGCGGCAAAAGGGCTTGAATTTAAAGTGGTTTTTGTCGCTGGGCTTGAAGAGGGGCTATTTCCGCATGCCGCCTCCTTCGGAGGCGAGCCTCGCCCCGACGACGAGTCGAGGCTGGAAGAAGAGAGAAGACTTTTTTATGTCGCACTCACGCGGGCGAAAGAAAAAATCTTCCTTTCTTACGCAATTTTC
>Ga0209431_10000689_pt1 | contig 28265 bp, 25 predicted proteins | sample RifCSP13_3_FD_184021 | JGI IMG/M metagenome (GOLD analysis project Ga0209431, IMG submission 184021) | Soil microbial communities from Rifle, Colorado - Rifle CSP2_sed 13_3 (SPAdes) (version 2) | ecosystem: Environmental > Terrestrial > Deep subsurface > Rock core/Sediment | place: Rifle...
GGCAAAGGGCAAAAGGGCAAAGGGCAAAGGGCAAAGAGCAAAGGGCAAAGAGCAAAGGGCAAAGGGCAAAGGGCAAAGGGAGCTGTTAAATTAGCTTTTACTGACGAAGGGGTTGCCTCTTATCCAGAAGCGCCAGGGCTTCTCGATCCACTCTTCGGCATAATCGATCCCAATACGAGGGCCGGAAGTGATTTGCGTCCGGGAGATTCGCTTGTACTCTTCAAGCCAGACTCTGTTGCCCAGCAGGTCAGCGCCGTCGAGTTGACGATCAATACCGAGTGCGATGCAAAGTTTCCCTGGTCCGTTGGTGAGATTGCGATCATGTTGGGCCTGGCGCCGGCGGCGCATCCGGTCAAGGCCTGCGACTGGTTCGAGAGCCCGAATAAGGATAGCGTGAGGTATATCTTCCACGTTAGTTACCACGTTGAACTGGTAGTACATTCCATAAACAAAGTACACGTAGGCTGTGCCGCCGATCCGGTACATGATCTCAGTGCGGGCGGTGCGGCGACCACCATAAGCGTGTGAGGCGCGGTCTTGAGGACCACGGTAGGCTTCTGTTTCGACAATCATGCCAGATACTTGTGATCCGTCGGGTGCCGGTACGATGAGAAGCTTGCCAAGGAGTTCGCGCGCAACTGTAAGCACATTGCGACGTGTGTAGAATTCGCGAGGCAGTTTTGCGAGGGGACTTTCTGGGCGTTGAAGCGCACTCATCTACCTTCACCCCCGAAGACGCCAGATCATGGCGAAGAAGATCACAGAGCCAATAGCAACAATTCCACGCCGAACCCAGCGCTGACCAACCCGAACTGCCATTCTGGCGCCCACGTAACCGCCCGCGAGCGCTCCCGCAGCCATGAGTAGAGCATCTGGCCAGACCACGAGGCGAGAAAGCGCAAAACTCAGGACCGCAATGCTGTTGATACAGATACCCATGAAATTCTTGATCCCGTTGGCTCGCTGGAGGTCCCGCAGGCCTAACAACCCCATTGCTGCGAGCATCAAAATTCCGTTCCCTGCGCCAAAGTAGCCCCCGTACACCGCAGAAAAAAATTGAAATATCATCGCTCCCAACCACCACATGGTTTTTGGTTCGTCCGTAATGGGCTGCACTCGCAGCCAACGATTGATGGAACCCTGAGCCATGAAAAGAATGGTTGCGAAAAGAATCAGAAAAGGCACGAGTCGGGCAAAGGTCGGTGAAGGTGTCCAAATCAAGAGCCAGGCTCCCAGGGCGCCGCCAAAGACACTGGTAATACCCAGTCGCATCAGAATCGGCGAACTGTTTTCCAGTTCCCGGCGATAACCAAAGAGGCCACCAAAAAGTCCGGGCCAGAGCGCTACGGTGCTGGTGGCATTAGCTATCTTCGGATCGAGGCCGAGCCAAATGAGCAGGGGAAATATAATCAGCGTGCCACCGCCCGCAATTGAGTTAATTGCGCCGGCTGCAAAAGCGGCGGCTATCATCAAGACTGGCGGAAGCAGTGGAGAGTTCAACCCTTGGATTCTTTACCGCAACTGACACAAAATCGAAATCTAACCATTAGGTCCTGGCCATCTCGGAATCCACTTTGCCACCAGGATAAAATGGGATGTCACTTGGTAGGCTCGATGCCGCAATAAAGGTGATGAGAAAACCCTCCTCGCGATACAGAAATAATGGCTTCCACATTGGATTATTTTTCAGAGGATCTTCATTCGTAGTCCAATTCACCTCCAGGCCGTACCAACCATCGCCAATGTTCGGAAACGCATACTTGCCCTGCGAATCGGAAGTCGCCGCTGAAACCTGTTGGCTGCATTGTTTGAACTCTTGGTCCTCCTCTTGAGACAGCTTATTCTTTTGGCCAAGTTTCGCGCAGTTCTCATCCTTGTAGCTCTTCAACTTAACTTCCGCATTCTGCAATGGTCCATTTGAACCGGACAACGTGCCAGCAATTGTGCCGCCGCGCGGGCTAGGTATTTCTTTGTTGCTCAAACAGGAAAAAGAAATGATGACGAGCGCGAGAGGAATTAATATTTTCTTGACCATGAGTTCACCTCGGTTCAGTCAGTCGTTTCATGCTTTCGTCTGTCGAATGAGCGGCACTTTATGACAGGGTTGCGGGTCAGTCAATAGTACGCGTAGGACAATATTCCGGGCTAGGAGCAATACAGTGACTTCATGTACTCAATAACTTCTTACCGGTTGCTTTGGATAAACGAGCGAATCTTTTTCAGGACTGGACCACGTACAGGCCGGACACGGGTCTTAAGCTGGTCCAGCGCTGTTGTGGAATGACACTTACCCGGGCCGCTACTGGAAGCAAGGTTAAAAGCTTAGGCCCGCGTGTTAGAATGTCTTTACAAATAAGACTAGTCAGTATGCTTGGTGGGTCAGTACTGACCACTGACAACTGACCTCTGACAATATGACAATTCCCAAAACAGCACGCACGACTATCAAGCGTCTTCCTAAACGTGGCGTTTACGAGCGTCAGGAAATCTACAGAATTCTGGCTGAAGGTCTCATCTGTCATGTGGGCTTCGTTGCCGAAGGGCAGCCGGTCGTAATTCCTACTGGCTATGCTCGCGTTGATGACCACCTCTATATACACGGTTCACAGGCAAGCCGAATGTTGCGGGCCCTTGCTGCGGGTGTCGACGTATGCGTTACGGTGACCCTACTCGATGGACTGGTACTTGCTCGCTCCGCGTTTCACCATTCAATGAACTATCGGTCCGTGGTCATTTTTGGCCGGGCAACTGAGGTCCACGACCGAGCGGAGAAGTTGGTGGCTTTGCGGGCTTTTTCCGAACACATGATTCCAGGACGCTGGGAGGAGGTTCGCCAACCGAATGAGCAGGAGTTGCGTGCCACCACGGTACTCTTGCTGCCACTTACGGAAGGTTCAGCGAAGGTACGCACCGGTCCACCAATTGATGACGAAGAGGATTACGCACTACGGGTGTGGGCGGGACTGATCCCCCTGAGTCTAACCTCGGGCTCACCGGTACCGGATCCACGCTTGAACACCCCTATCGAAGTGCCCGCCTACTGTTCCAAATACTCAAGAGGCGATTCTGGTACCAAGTGATTCCCCAGAGATAATATTGGCGCTCCGTTCCAGGTTTTGGGCTTGACGTTTGACCCGGTGATGGCATACTGTGCCGCCGCTATCGAGAAGCAAACAGACTGACCTGGTTTTCAGGCCTCATGCTGGCAGGTAGTTTGTTGAGTCTTTTGCATAAAAACTCTCCGCTTCCTCACAAATAGCCGAAAAGTAACTCAAACGATCTCACCAAGGAGAACAACTATGTCTTCACCATCTGGATCCAGCCTCACAGGCCATCCTAAACTTCCGTTTGTTTTGGCATTGTTCGCGCTACTCGTTGCACTACCGCAAGTAACGCGCGCCGATGAACTGGCGATCTGGAACTTCAATGACTCTGATCTTGTGGTCGATCATGGAAGTGGCAGTCTCACCACTAACTTCAACCTGGCCAACGTCGTATTTACATTGGGAGGAAGCAGCACGAATGCACGTCAAGGCGATCTCGCTGGTCAAGCACTGACACTGCAAGGCGGGACCAGTAACTCCAATAATGGCAGGTTCATTACGCTCAGCGTCAGTACCCTGGGTTTCAGTAACATCGTAATCAGTTTTGCGACGCAAGCTACGTCTTCAGGCTTTAACAGTAACCAGCTGCAATACAGCCTTGATGGTGTGACCTTCGTCGACTTCGGTGTGCCGTATACGCCAGCCGCCACCTTTGGATCAGTGCCTTTAGTTTTTGATCTAAGCAGCATCACTGGCTTGAACGACAACCCAAATGCAGCTTTCCGGATTGTGTTCAACGGAGCAACCTCGGCTTCAGGCAATAACCGCATTGACAATCTAGTGGTGGAAGGGGAAGCAATCACGTCCATTCCAGAACCTACGTCCATCACGCTATTAACGCTCGGACTTACCGGCTCGCTGTTGCCGAAATGGCGGAGATGGCGGCAACGCAAGCACGAGCGCTAATTGAGCTCGCGGGGCTGCAGTGAATCCTCAGTGCTTGACGCCTGGGAGCGGGGGGCCTTCGCGAAAGGCGCTGAGGACCTGCAGTGCGTTAAAAACGGACTTTTAGTTAAGGCATCGTAGAGCAAGGAGCAGGCCGGGCTCGACGGCGAACCGCATGGCGGGCGAATCACTCGTGGTGTGTTTCTGGCGCAAGAGTTTGCATGATTTGCTGGCCGAATATCTGCGACCAACATATAATCTGTTCGCCCGTGAAACGGGTTTCTTTGGCGGCAACGGAGTTTTAAGATGGCGCTCTCCGAAACGCAGAGGCATCGTTGCGCGCTGGCGCTAATGGCCAGGGTTCCCGTACCTGACCTTGGTGAATTCGAGACCCGACTCTCACCGCCATTGTCACCCGAAGACGCGACGGCTCTGAAGATCTGTTTTTTGCGCGATATCACTGCAAGTATTAGCAACATTATCGATAGCGGCAGAGCCGAGGGAGCAATAATCTTCACGCCTACCGGCGCTGAGTCTGCACTCCGCGAAATAGTGCCAAAGGGCTTTAAGCTCTTTCGGCAACGCGGAGCGACTCTGGGTGACGCTTTGGCAAACGCCACCGAAGACCTGCTCAACAGAGGTTTTCCTGCCGTTTGCCTGCTCAACTCTTATGCGCCCACGGTGCCACGCGCTCTAATAGAGGTGGCCATCGACTCTCTGTCACGACCGGGCGAGCGTGTTGTTCTTGGTGGTGTTAAGGGCGGGGGCTATTACCTCATTGGTCTTAATCAAACACACCGGGATCTCTTTGACCGAATATCCACGGGAAGCGCGAACGTTGTCGCCCACATGACAGCAAGCGCTGCGAGAATTGGGCTGAAGGTCGAGATGCTTCCGACATGGTATGAGGTAGTTGACGCGCCAACATTAAAGCGTCTAAACGAGGAACTCTTGGCAGCGAGCCGCCAACCTGCGGGGTCGGGCCGGCGCGACAAAGCTCATGCTGCTCCTTACACGCGGCAATTTCTATCGAAGCTGATCGAAACGGAACGGGGACGTCGAATCCTGCAGGAAGACGAGTTGTAATTACGCCTCGTAAACTAACCTTGGTTAAGCCACCCCAGCCAGGCAACTGCGAGCGCATACTCCGTGAACCTGCGGTTACCGTTCTCTTTCACCCAGAGCAAATGGGGGAGTGATTCCTCACTTCTACCCGCCAGGGCTAGATTGATCCCGATATATGCGTGCGCCTCGGTTAGTTTGTCATTGTCAGTGGCCTGGCTCAAAAGCTGTTCAGCAGTGACTTCCCGATTCAGGTACTTGATGAGCTGGCAGGTCCAATTGGCTTCCGCACATTCCTTGCTTGCTCCTGCCAACAGCTTGTCCGCTTTCGCAGTGAGGCCGGCGTGGCGGTAGCCCAGATAACCGGCCATGGCGATGTAATAGGGCGGATTACCGGCCCATTGTGGTCGCCACAAGTTGAGAAAACCGTGGGCATCATCACCGGCGGCTTGACCATTTCCTAAAGTGAGGTTCACGTGGGTCCGAGTAAAATACGGCCCAGGAACTCCGGGATTCAGCCGAATGGCCTCGCCGCTCGCCGCAAGGGATTCAACGTATTGACCCAGGCGGTAGTAGGCGTCACCCAGACCTTCATGAACAGTGGCATTTGTGGTCTTAAGTTCTACTGCCTTTCGGTACGCCTCAACAGCCTTTTGATCAAGCCCCTGCTCCAGATAAATGTTGCCGAGGCCTTCATAAGGGCGCGCATCCGTGGGCGCCAACTTCGCAGCCGACTGATATGAGCGCTGCGCCTCAGCGTAATCAGGGGGCTTGCGGTCACGGGCCGTATTACCGGCTTCGATAGCATTCTCCACTTTTTCATCAATCGTGGAGGAGGTGGCGATGGCAACGATCGCCAGACGAGGTTTGGCACCCGGAACAGGCTGGGCAGGTGGAGGCTGTTTAAGACCACCAAATCATCATCCGGTTTTTGCGAGGCTTTGGGGGCGACGGCGGCGAAGATTCGCCCATGGCAGTCGGCGCTGCCGCTCCCGGCTCGATGCCGGCCACGGGGGCTTCGGCGGATTGCGCGTTGCGATTGCCTGGTTTTGTTACGGCAGGCTCGGTAGTGCGTCCGCCGGCCGCCGCGTCCGTGCCCTGGCGTCGGTGATAAACCGAGGGGTTTGCGGGCCGCTTAAAGTTTTTTTCCGTAGAGCCGCCACCGGTCTCCTGGGCACAAACCAGACCGGCGGCCACCAAAATAAGAAGGATGCCGATCTGAAACAGGACCCCTTCTTGAAGACTCCTCATCAATGCTCCAAGGATCCAATGTAGTTACTGTTCTTCACCGGCATAATACTCAATTCAGGTTGAATCGTGAATCGGCTCTCTCGGGTTAATCAGAGTCTGGTCTTCAATTCATATATTTAGCAGCAAACTCCTGCCACTTTTTCTGCCTCAAAGGATTGGCCAGCAAATACAGAGTGCAACTGAAGACCATCCGAATCTCAGGATTAGGAGGAAACCGCTATGTCCCGACGGCGTTCTCGTCTGATGGCGTTCCCAGTCCTATTTCTCATCCCGTCTGCGATCACGGCGCAAGACCCACTTCCCGACAAACGTGAAGTGCTCGAGCAAAAGGCATTTCAGTTGTTAGACAATGTTGCAGACACCATAACTAGCCTGCGCTCGCCCGGGAATCGGATCCAGTTCGCCTGTACTGTGGCCGACCTGCTTTGGCACCGAGATGAGAAACGTGCCCGCGCGCTTTTTGAAACAGTGACACGGGAAATGGCCGCCACCGTTGCAAGCCTGGATCGAAGTGATTCACAGGACCAGTTGTTAGTGTCCACGGACAACTGACCCCTGACCAATTCGCAATTCCTTACTTCTCGCTGTAGCATAGCGCCAGCATGAAGAGCTTGGACCACTACGTTGGACAAGTCCTCGACGACAAGTACCGCCTTGAAAAATTGCTTGGCCGCGGTGGCATGGGCGCGGTCTACCTCGCTACACACCTTGGCACAGAGCGATATGTAGCTCTGAAATTGATCACCCCGCAGCTAATGCGCAACGAGGAATTTGTTCAGCGCTTTAAACGCGAGGCTCGAGCGGCGGGGCGTTTGCGTCACCCAAATGTAGTAGATGTAACTGACTTCGGCTTTGCACGTGCGGATGGAGAGCCGGTGGCGTATTTGGTAATGGAGTACCTTGATGGCTGTACCCTTGCCGATGTTTTGCGAGAGGAGAAGCGATTATCGCTGGATTGGGTAGCTGATATTCTCGAACAGGTGTGTTCGGCGGTCCATGAAGCTCATCAACAGGGTATAGTTCATCGGGATCTCAAGCCTGAAAATATCTGGCTCGAACCAAATCGGCTCGGCAGCTATCGAGTAAAGGTGCTTGATTTTGGCATCGCCAAGCTTGCTGAAAGCGGTGTGCAGCAGGAGCAGGTACCAACGATGGACTCCCGAGCGCTCAGTCCTGTCACCGCGAGCGACCTGGAGTCTGATACGCTCCTTTATTCGGAAAACCCAGCCCAGGCTCCGAAAGATGCCCGCTTGCAGAAAGAGGCGGAGACTCAAGCCAGCGAGCTGGGCACGCAACGGGTGGCGGCGCCTACGACCTTAGCCCAAAGCCCAGCCATCGACAGCGTTCCTACGCAGCGTTTCTCGCGTTCCAAATCATCAGGGAATGATGGGCAAACTCTGCGCTTGAATCAATCAACCCTCCGGCCAGACCTTTCACAAGAGCCCACGGTGTCTGATCTGACAGCCTCGACCACACAGCTGACACACGCGGGCGCCATTATGGGCACACCCGTTTATATGTCGCCGGAACAATGCGCTGCGAAACCTCTCGACGCACGTTCCGACATCTACAGTTTGGGTGTCATTGCCTATCAGATGTTGGCTGGCGAACCGCCCTTTGTTGGAGACACCGCCAGCGTCATGCGAGAGCAGATTGATACGCAGCCACCCCCACTGCGCGAGCGAGCCGGGAAAGTGCCGGAGCGGGTGGCTAAAGTCATCATGTCAGCGCTTGAAAAGGACCCAGCTCGCCGCCCCCAGACCGCCGTCGCCTTTGCAAACTCATTACGTGCCCAAGCTGAAGGAATTGGTTCGCTATATCGGCGCGCATTCGCTCTCTACAGCGAGTATTTCCCTAAGTTCTTGCGGTTGTCTCTGATTGCCCATACTCCGGTGATCTTACTGACAATGGTCTTAATTGCGCTGGAACTGGTGGAAAACGCTCAGCCTCCGGGAACGACATTCACGAGGGTAGTAATAATAGTGGCTCTGGTAATCACCGCATTGTTGCAGGTGGTCGCATACTTCGTTGCTGCATCAGCCATCTCAGGCATAACTGCCGTGATCGTAACGCAATTGTCAGTTGCTCCTCTGCGCCCGGTAAAACTGCAAACAGCTTTTGCCGTACTGAAGCGACGTTGGCGCGCCTTCTTAAGAACGGCAATCCGCGTCACCTTGCGTATCGTTTTCGGGTTCGTGCTCCTCGTTGTTCCAGGCATCATTGCGTCAATCAGGTACGCACTCTATGCACCCGTAGTCTTAATAGAAGGCTTGGAGAAGAAAGCAGCCATGCGCCGGGCCCGTGAGTTGGCTTCGCGGTCGTGGAGAACGGTGATCATTGTTTCGATGCTCCAGTTTCTGATCCCGATGGCTGTAAGCCTGCTGATTGGCAGGCTTTCCATTGTGGTTGGTGAGAAACCGGCGAAGACGTCAGTGACGCATCAGATCTACCAACAACTTTCGGGTCTGATCAATATCGTCGTGGTGCCATTAATGTCGATCGTGCCGGCGCTGCTTTATTTGAGAATGAGACAGCTTGGCGGCGAAATTCTCTCTAGCTCACTCGCGCAACTTGAAGAGGTCGACGATCAGCGCAGCGACTGGCAACAGCGCATGCGCACTCGGCTAGCGGCAGTCGGTGATAGGAACAGTAGGAGTGAGAGCCGGACATAACTTCTAGTAAGAGTCCTAAGATGCACCGCGATCACTTCACAGCCGGTGTGGTTTTCGGCTCGTACGCAGGAACAGCGCGGCCCGCCAAACTCGCCACTGCTGCGGCTAATTGTGCGCGATCAACGGGTTTCGCGAGATGCACTTGGAACCCAGCCGAGAGGGCCCTTGATCGGTCCTCGTTTCGTGCATAGGCAGTTAGTGCCAATGCAGGGGTTTCCCCTCCTCTCGCTCGGGGGAGGGCACGTATCTTGCGAATCAGGCCGTAACCGTCTTCTCCCTGCATTCCGATGTCGGCAACCAGCACACCCGGCTTCCAATTAGCGAGATGTTCCAGCGCCTCACCCGCAGACGCTGCCGCGCGCACGTCCGCGCCATATTGCCCTAACATCATGGTGATAAGTTCGCGGGCATCAGCCTCATCATCCACAATAAGCACACGCAGACCCGCGAGCAGAGGCGAATGACTTGCGGGCACAACTCCCCTGGCTTTCGTTCGCCGCGATTGCACGTCCGCCGCCGAAAATTGCCGATCATGTGCGAGGATAAGCGGCAGGCTCACTATAAACGTTGCTCCCTGACCCTTACCCGCGCTTTCTGCCCTCACGACCCCTCCATGTAACTCAACGAGGTGGCGGACAATTGCTAACCCCAGACCGAGACCGCCATGTGCCCTTGTGGTCGAACCATCCGCCTGACTAAACCGATCGAAGACGTGCGGCAGAAACTCCGGCAGGATACCCTCGCCAGAATCGGTTACCGTAAGTTCTAAATGAGAATCTATACGCTGAAATCTGACTTGCACAGAGCCGCCCGTTGGGGTGAACTTCACGGCGTTTGACAAAAGATTCCAGACTACCTGTTGCATTCGATCCCGATCACCAAAGATGAGACCGGCGCGAGGCTCGAGTAATAGTTGTAGCTTGACGGCCTTAGCTTCCGCAGTTGGCCGCATGCTCTCGACAGCTGCTTCAATTACGGGTTGAAGTTCACAGGGGTTAAAGTCGAGGCGCAGCTTGCCGGTAATAATACGAGAGACTTCGAGCAGATCGTCGATGAGTTGTGCCTGGGATTTGGCGTTGCGGGCAATCGTCTCAATTGCACGGGCCTTCTTTTCCGGTTCCAACTCATCCTGAAGGAGTAAGTTTGACCAGCCGATAATTGCAGTCAGAGGCGTTCGCAGCTCATGAGAGAGTGTAGACAGAAACTCATCTTTGAGCCGGCTGGCGGTTTCGGCTACTCTGCGCGCCTCCTTCTCCCGAGCCAGCGCTTGTCTGCGTTCCGTGGCATCCTGCGCCATGCCTCGCACAATCGGTCTCTCGACCCCATCCGTGCGCAGGGTGTTGTGATACTCCCATAACCTGGTTTTGCCACTCGCGGTGCGCACTTGCATTACGCCCTTGGCAAAGCCGTCGGTCTTGATTACCCGGAGATAATCGTCGAATTCGCCACGATGTTCTGGCAAGAGTCCGTCGCGAATATTCATCCCGATCAAAGCCTGGGTCTCATAACCCAGGACCGTCGCTGCCCAGGGATTCACTGAAAGGATTCGGCCATCCAGGTCGTGGGTGCAGATAAGTTCATGACTGTGGTCCACGAGATCGCGATAGCGGTCTTCGCTCTCGCGTAACGCTCTTTCGGCGAGTTTACGCTTGGTGATATCGTTGGCGAGTACAAACTCTGCGCGCCGGCCCGCGAACTCCAGTCGGTGTGAAGTAATCTCCACATTAATAATCGTCCCGTCTTTTTTGCAATGCCTCCATTCACCCGCGCTACAGAATCCGGAAGCTTCTGCGACGAAATCTGAAAGTGTTTGAACATCCTCAGGCGGGTGGATTTCCCTGATAGTCATGGCGAGAAACTCTTCGCGTGAATAGCCGTAGTGCTCGAGGGCAACGTCGTTGACTGCAAGGAACCTTAGCGTTTCGAGGTCATAGACCCACATCGGCTGAGGGTTTGACTCGAACAGTAATCGGTACTGCTCTTCCGATTCCCGTAGCGCCTCTTCACTTCGCTTGGCGGCAGTTACGTCGAGAACGAGGGAAAGGATAGAGACCAGTTCGCCGGACTTGTCGTAGAGGGTGGAGTTATACCACTCACAATGTAAGACTTTCCCCGACTTTGTGTAGTTGCGATTTCGCGAGACGCCATGACGCTCTTTCAACTGGCGCTGTCGATAGCCGACATCGTAAACAGCCTCAAGATCCGCCGGGAAGACAAGTTTCCAATCATTGATACGCTTACCCAGCACCTCCTCCTCTTTCCAACCAAAGAGTTTCTCTGCCGACGGCGCCCACCGCGAAACCTTGAAATCTTTGTCCCATTCGATGACCGCCAGGGGAGTGTTCTCAACATGGAAAGTGAGCCGTTGGTGGGCGGCATTTGCGATCTCCTCCTGGCGCTGGCGTTCGGTAATGTCGCGGATAACGGCGACGCCACCTGTAACCTCACCCCGTTCATCGCGCAGCGGCGAATAGTAGCCTTCAAAGACGCCTTGACGTCCGGTTTGGGGCACGTTGTAGGGCCTGTTCTCGGCCACAATGCTTTTCCCGGCAAGCGCTTCAACGAAGTACCCAAACTCGCCCGTTTCGTTCAGGAAAGGAAAGACTTCAAAGGCGCATTTTCCCAAAACCTCTTCCCGCCGCAGACCAAAGATGCACTCCATGGCCCGGTTCCAGGCGGTATAACGGCATTCCCGGTCGAAGGCGAGTATGCCGTCGACACTCGCCTCGAGCAGGTGTTTGAGAAAAAGGTTCTGCGCTTTTTGCTCGTTCCGCACGGGGTTTTCCCGGTTCATTTCCAGAAAACGTGAGTCGTTCTGTGTGGGGGACACAGAAGGGCCGGTACCTTGTACTACTGACTCTATTCCCAGAAGAAAAAAAGTCAAGAGGATTAACCGCAAATCCTCCCCGGGCTCTGCAAAAGAATAGATCTTTGCTCAGGATGCCAGGCCTGAAATCCATGGGAGGCGCAGGCATCTTTGCCTGCCAAAGTAACCCAAACAGGCACCAAAGGCAGGCAAGGATGCCTGCGCTCCCAGAGGATGCCTGCGCTCCCAGAGGATGCTTTAAGAATCGACCAGTTCACCGCGAACCAGACGCTGGTCGCCAGCCTCCAAATCGCGGTTATACTTTTCATTGAATTCCCGCCAGTGCCGCTGTTCGGTCTCCCATTCTTCTCGCGTCGCAAAAGGCGAGAACGTGAAATCATCGTCCATATGTGAACCGTCGAGGTGCCAGAATCCGACTCCCAAACCCAGTGCGCTTTCGTCAGCCATCATTTGGCACACTGGACAGTCTTCGTCGATGATCATGTCGCGTGGGCGCATGGCGATCGGTAGTCGCTTGCGCTCATTCCCGATGATTATCGCCGGGGTCCTCCCGTCATATTCTGGCTCTGGCGCTTCCAGCCAACTTGTCTTGACGTGTTCAAGTTGCTCGATTGTCGCTTCAAGATCATCTTGCTGCAGCTGTCGCGAAACAACAGGCACGTTCGACTGATCTGGCAGGTCGTCTTTCTTGCAGGTACCGAATGTATCAGGCACCACCGTGCTCCAGATTAGATGGCGCAACAGATCATAATAGACAACCCACTCATGTGTGCCAAAACCCCCGAAGCGATAGGCGTAAGAGTCCGTGGCGAGAGTGGGAGGGCCTTCGCCCTGTAGACTCCACTGCATTGCTCGACTGTCGAGGTCAGAATCGATGGAGTCGCGGCGCGCGAATAATACGTCTCTCGGTGACTGGCCGCGCAAGTCATCGCGAGGCGTTATGAGCCAGCGGGCGTGCAGCGCGGAGACGGCCCGCTGCAATTCATCCTCTGACTCGGCATCGCCATCCTCTCCGATGACTGCTCCCCCGGAAGTGATGCGTTGGGCCACAGGTATCTCAGAAGAATCTGTTGACGTCTGCCTGCCGCTCCCGTCTCTGCTCATGGCTCTTGTGCTATTCAGTAACATGCATTCGCGCGCGAGAAACTCTAACAATGGTCGGCCGTAAAGTACTGCGCGGGCGTCCAGTGGCGGAGTGGCCGCGCGCCGCTGGCGGCGCTTGTCGCGTAAAGCTTCATATGCCGCAGTTGAATCAAGAAATACCCAATCTTCGGGCAACCGGTACACTACTGCAACGTCGGTGGCACAATTCCCATCATGATAATGCACCTGCCCGGTTAGGCCCGGTTGAGAGTAGGTCGACTCGGAAGCAACTATTCTGGCGGCTAAATCGATGACGAGGATTCCTGCGTCCCAGGGCTCCTCATCAATCTTGGAGTAGCTGCGAAACGAGGCAAAAGCGCTGCGATCATCGGTCGGTTTCATGTACCGGGCCAGCGCAGCCTCGAGTTCTGCAATTGTTTCCGGTTCGGCAGCCAGCGCAGCGACACAGCGGTCACCCACTGAGCCGTGAGTCGTGCCGACAAGAATTTCATCTGCATCGATGAGGTTGAGTTTTATTTCGCTCATTGTGAGGTCCTTTCTTTTGAGGGTTAAAGTGGTGGTGCGGTGCGGCAGGGAAATACCAAGGCAGTTTCGGCCGTGGTAGTCCCTTCAAGCACAGAAATGGAAAGACTTTTGCATGACTCTATTTGACAGAGGTGGCGGATCTTTCCCGATGATGCGAGACATGAGGCGCATCCTTTCGGCGTGAGATGTTGAATCGAGCGGAGTATACGCCGTCTTTTGAAAGAAGGCGAGGGCCAACGGAAACGGGAGGATTGCGAATTGCGAATTGCGAATTGCGAATTGCGGATTGCGATTGGCAAAGCGGCTCTGCCGCAACCCTTGCGGTATGCCTCTGGCTTACCGGGGTTGTGCATTAGAAACGGGGCGGCTTCGCCGCACCTCCTTGCATCTGGCGGCTGCCTTACCGACATCTAGCCTTTTTGAAAACGAGTCTTGCTGTCTTCAGAATTGATGGTGTGAGGCAAAGCCTAATTTCAGGCAAGCGCTTCTCGGTAAGCCAAAGGCATACCGCAAGGGTCGCGGCAGAGCCGCCACCTTTCTAACAGCACAGCCGGTAAACCAGAGGTGTATCGCAAGGGGAAGGGGCAAGCCGCGTTTGCGGCTTTTAATGCAGAGTGAATGGCAAATAAGTTCGCTTCACTGGCAGCGAGTACAACCAAAAGGTGTCTAAAATGTTTTAATATATGGGTAGTAAAGGAGTTACGAACTAGATTGCAGAGGTGGGTTAGAGATACCGTTCACGGATAACGTCGAGGTGATGGCTGAGGTGCCCGGCAATAATAAAGGCAAGCGCGCGAACAGTGAAGGGGTTGCCGCTGGCAATGCCGGTACGGAGCCACGCATCTTCGGGAAGATTCCTAAAGAAAGCCAAGGTTGCCAAACGGACGCTTCGGAATTCCTCCACGTGACTGGCCCATGAGAAATCGTCGGCCTTAGAGGTCTGTGCCGAGACATGCTGGTCGTAGCTGGGCAAAGGCTCCTGGAAACCCCGCGCAAACCAGAGTGCGCGAAACAGGAAGACGCGTTCGGTGTCGTTTACATGGCCCAGCACTTGGCGCACTGACCACTTGTCCTCAGCGTAGCGGTTGAGAGAGTCGTCTTCTGAAATCGTCGCAAAGAATGACAGCGACTCTTCTGCTTGGGTCCCGAGCGTTGCCAGAGGATCATCGCTCGTAACGCGATCGATATAGCGGAAGTAGTATGGTGCCGCTTCAGTTGCGAGTGGATGGCCCTTCATGATGCGTCAAGGGTAGATCGGAAAAGAGCAAAGGGCAAAGGGGCAAGGAGCAGAGAGCAAAGAGCTAAGCGCGAAGGGCGAAGGGCAAAGAGCAAAGAGCAAAGAGGACAGACCATTTGACATTTGACGTTGGACATTTAGCATTTGCCATTACTTGCCGTCTAAAAAGGCGCTACTTTAGGAATTCCCTTGCTCTCCCCAGATTGGCTCGTTAGGAAATGTCGACACAAGCGATTTGTAAATGGCAAATGCTAAATGTCCAACGTCAAATGTCAAATGGGTTGCCCTTAGCTCTTTGCTCCTTTGCTGGTACTCGCCGCGCTCGGACGTGCCGCTAGCACCGCGGCGATTCCCATGAGCCACCAGAATAACAGGACAACTTCTGCGTCGCCGAAATTGTAATTGACCAGCGAGCTCGCAAAGAAGCCGGCGACAGCGCCGCAGGTTCCCAGTAACACGCCATGGGCGTTCGTATCACTCCGATCGCGCGCCTCTCTTTCTGCACGCGTTACCAGCAGCCAGCAAGACACAATGGCCCAAAGCCAAAAAGCCAGCGCCGGTAACCCGCGGTCAAAGGCGAGTTGCAAGGGTGTCGAATGGAGATGGATCATGTCCTTCCCGGGAAACCCCCATTCGCTCCAATGACGTTGCATGGAATCCATGCCATGTCCAAATACCGGATGAAGCAGAATGCGGGATAAACCGACCTGGGCAACACGCAATCTTAACGATGAACTCGGATCCTTGAACCACAACGCGTTAGTGGCACGCGTCTGGTAAACTACGGCAGCGCCAAAAAGCAGGATGACAATAATTGCTACGATGACTAAGACTCTTGTCGCGCCACGTGCCGCCCGACCCACAACAACGGCCGCGCCGATGGCCAGCGCCACAAGACTTGTGCGCATGGCCGTGAGGCCCACGCCCACAGCCAGAATGAGGGCGGCGGCTGTCGCCAGCTTGAAGCGGCGATTTAGTCCGTGGTTCTGAAAATTGGCCAACGCCAGTCCCAACGAAAGTTGCACCAGCAGCTGCAAGATTTCGGAGAAGGTTTCGTAATGCCTGGTCCATCCAGAGGCGCGAAAGCGGTGGGCGCGCTTTTCTCCTGTAATCCCTGAAGGCGAGGCCAATGTCTGCATTTCCGCAGTGACCATAAAACCAGGTCGTTCGATGTGTTCGCCTTGTGAGATCACGCTCAGTGCAAGTCGAGTGCCTGGTCTCGCATCCCGTATCGCATTATCGATGTCGCCGCTGGAGTAGACGCGACGTTGGCCCACGCGCCACACGGCATCGCCCGGCTCGACGTTCGCTGCACGAAGGAGACTGCTGGGTGCCAATGATTCCACCAGTACGCCGCGGCCTCGAAGCAGGTCGAAAGAACTGTAGAGCGTACCGGCGACGCCGGAGAGAATGGTCGTCAATATCAGGAGAACGGCAATTCGTCTCGTGACGACCGCCTGCGTGAGATAAAAGAGCAAAAACACGCAAAGTGATTGCAGCTTGAGAAGACTTATGCGTGGTTCTGCAGAAAAAGCTGCGGAAAGTATGCTCCAGAGGAAAAGCAGCCAGACAGGCAGATCGACTATTGTATGCCGCGTGCCGGTTTGTCGTGTTCTAAGCGTTCGGACAAGCCAGGCGCCGCCAACCAGGGCCAGAGAAATCTCCGCTGCGGCTATGGAATGGGGAGCAAACGCAGCGTAGAGGAAGAGACCGATTACGGCTAGTCGTTGGGCCGTCAACGAAGCCTTCAATTCATTATTATCGGTTGGCGTATCAGGTAGGCGCAATCGGAAAAACCGCTCTTTTTCGACGACACCGACGTAACCAGTCAGTTTACTTAGCGGCGGGCCTCCGATCCCCAATTGCCCTGCGGCTTTGGTTGGTCAGGTTGCTTCCAGTGCAATCGGTGAAAAGTGGACCAAGCGAACGGTGCAATTTGACCCACCCGGCAAGGATGCTGGCAAAAGTCGATAGCGTTGACACCTTTATTTACGCGTGTTAGCGTATCAGTTGCGACTATTTCAGGGTGAAAGTAGTCGACAGGAATTTGAGAGAGGACTTGTCCTCCGCCCGCCGCTACGATTGGACGCCGCCAGCACATGTTCTGATAGATAATATTCCCGATGGCTTTCGAAAAAGCTAAGGTCTTAAAAGCCGCCGAGAAGTTCCTGGCTCAGGGAAAAATCGACGCAGCCATTAAAGAGTATCGCGCAATCGTCGAGCATGACGAAGATGACTTCACCACGCTCAACATGCTTGGCGATCTGTGTGTACGCGCCCACAAGACCGACGAAGCGATCTCATGCTTTCGCCGGATTGCCGAACACTATCGCGAGCAGGAGTTTACGCTTAAAGCTATTGCCATGTACAAGAAGATCGAGCGGTTGAAGCCGCGCGATCCTGAAATTGCCAAAAATCTTGGCGCTCTTTATACCGCTCACGGGCTGGTTGTTGACGCACGCGCTCAATACCTGATAGTGGCAGACGCCTACAATCGCGCCGGCGAAACGCAGCGTGGGCTCGAAGTTTTGCGCAAAATCGCCGACCTCGATCCTCAGAATACTGAGATCCGGCTCAAGCTTGCCGCAGGTTACCTGCAAGAGGGCCTGCACCCGCAGGCTTGCGCCGCTTATCGAGAAGCCGGTGCCCGTCTCTTTGAAATTGGTGAATTTGAAAAGTCGTTGGAATCCTATTCCAAGGCTCAGGAGCTTCGTGCCTATGATGGGGAGGCACTGAAGGGCATCTTGTCGGCCCATGTGGCTCTGGGAACGGCCGACGAAGCTGCCGAACTACTGGAAAAGGTGGTGGCCGAGAGACCAGAAGATTCGGAGTTGGTAGCAATGTTGGCGCGAGCTTACATTGAAGCTGAAGATCCACAAGGTGCGGAGCGCGCAACGTCCATATTAATGGCACAGGATGCCTCTAATTATACGCGCTTCATTGAAGTTGCCCGGCTCTATCTCAAGATAGGAGAGACGAACGAAGCAGCACGAATTCTGGCAAGTGTTATCGAGCAGATGTTGGCCGGACGGGAGGAGAACGATCTGCTCGGGCTCGTCAACGAAGTATTGGCCCGTGATCCGGAACACGTGGAGACGCTGCGGCTGCTCGTCAGGATCCATTGGTGGCAGCGTGACATGGATAAGTTGCGGGTCGCCCTGGAACGACTTGCTGACGCTGCCCAAAACGCAGATTTGCCAGATCAGGAGCGTTATGCGCTTACCCAGCTAGTTCGTCTGGCGCCCGATGAGCAGCGGTATATCGACCGGCTCAATGAACTGGGCGGGTTGCAGGAAGAGCTGATTGAGGAGGTCCCGGTTACCCTCGAGCCGGAGGCGGCTGAGGTTCCGTCCTTTGAAAGTTTTGCTGCCGCAGGTGCGGAGGGCCACGCGGGACTAGAGTTCGAAACAAACGAAGCGGTCGAGGACGCCGTCAGCGAGTTTGAGTGGAATTCGGTTGCCGAAGCGACGATTTCCGATCCAAACGCGTCATTCGCCGATCTCAACGAAGACTATACTGACCCGTCAGATGTCGTTGTCTCTGAAATTCCGGAATTCACTTTCAATAGCGCAGAGGTCGAAGGGAATGAAGTCACAGCGGCCGAAGTAGTGGAACCACAGGACGAGGCGCGTCGCGAATCGTTGATGCGGCAGGAACTCGAAAGTGTGGATTTCTACATCTCGCAAGGCTACCTTGATATTGCCACCGATACATTGGACTTACTTGAGCGAGAGTTTGGCCGGCACGCCGAAATCGAAGCACGCCGCCAAACGCTAAACTCGGCTGAGGGAGCCACGCCAGCAGTGGCCATCTCCGTCGAGGCGTTACCGTCGGCGGCCGTGGAAGTTTCGGAAGGGAACGCGGAACTTAATATAGCCATTACTACTATCGAAGAACCTCCGACGGAACAGCATCGCATTACAATAAATTCGAACGGCATGGCAACGGGCGCTGGTCCCGGTATCGATTCCGGCCTGGCTCAGATCTTTGAAGAATTCAAAGAAGCTGCTGAGAGCGACGCAGCCGACAAGGACGACTTTGAGACCCACTACAACCGGGGCACCGCCTACAAAGAGATGGACATGCTGGATGAAGCAATCCAGGAGTTTCAAGCGGCGGCCACTTTAGCAAGCCCCGGCGAGGGCACTCCGCGGTACCTGCAGTGTTGCAACATGCTGGGTCACTGTTTTGCGCAGAAACAGATGTTCCGCGCCGCCGAATTGTGGTTTAAGAAAGGCATCGAGTCACCGGGCCATAGCGAAGATGAGTACATGGCCCTACGCTATGAACTCGCCTCGGCATACGAGCAGATGGGAGATTATCGTCGTGCGCTTGACACGTTTATGGAAGTATATGGAATGAACATCTCGTATCGCGATGTAGGTGAAAGGTTAGCCGAATTACAGCAACACGCCGACGATTCCGAAGCTGATAAACGTCAAAGGCGACGTAAATAACTGGTAAATCGTGATTAGTAAATCGTAAATAGTGAATGCTGCGACACGAGGTGTCATTCTTGGCATTTCGATTTACTATTCCACTATTTACGATTTACCATTCACTGGTAACGATTTCCTTTTCCAACAAATGTCCGCCAGGCTCAGCGTCATCTTCTACATTATCTTATGTCTGGAGATCGGTATTGTGCTTACCCTCCTGCCGTGGATTCCCCAAGGGACACTCGGTTTGAGCGATTGGGGAAATAACTACTTTCTCCTTTATGCCGCGCGTAAGTTTAGTTCTAACACTCTCCAAACCGTAGTTGCTTCCGGATGGGTGAGGGGAGCCGTTACGGGCGTTGGACTCCTGAATCTCGGCATAGCCTTTTGGGAAATCTTCCACTTCAAGCAGAGCGTGCGCGCTCTCCAGTCAAGCGCAGCGACAGCGCCAATAAAGAATGATGGCGCCCGAGCTTGAGAAGCCGATCATCTACTTGATCACGAGCGGGGCTACAACCGCAGCGACGACTGCGGCTAGTGAAGAGTTTTCCAATCTCCTTTGGCTCGTCAAGGCCGCCGTTACCGCAAAAGTTACACTAATCCAAATCCGCGAAAAGAGCTTGACTGCACGCGTGCTGTTCGAATTGACCGAGCTGGCCGCGGAGCTGACACGCGGTAGCCAATCCCAACTTCTGGTCAATGATCGGCCCGACATTGCGCGAGCGGCCGGCGCGGATGGTGTTCACTTATCGACGACTTCGGTGCCGGCGCCGGTTATTCGCCGCACATTCGGCTCGAAGTTCCTTGTGGGCGTCTCCACACATAGCCTCGAGGAACTCGAGCAGGCCTCTCAAGAGGGAGCCGACTTCGCCGTCTTTGGTCCCGTTTTTTCAACTGAATCAAAGCGGCGTTTTGGCCCCCCTGTGGGCTTGAAGCTGATGGCTGAGGCGGCGAAAGCTGTGGCGCCCTGGCCTGTTTTGGCATTGGGAGGGATCACCGTCCAGAATGCTTACGAGTGCTTTCGCGCTGGAGCAAGCGGCGTTGCAGCGATCCGAATGTTAAGCGACCCGACCGGATTGGCAGCGACTGTCGGTAAACTTCGCGAGATCTACGAAAATTTGGGCAAAAGCAGTAAGCCAAATGAACGATAGAAAGGCCACATCAGACAATCAAAATGGGTAACACGGTCCGCGGCACTCCACCGGTCGCCTTGACTATTGCCGGGTTTGATCCTTCGGGGGGTGCGGGTGTAATTGCCGACATCCGTGCGTTTCTGGCTTTTGGCTGCTTTCCTACCGCCGCTATCACTTCGCTTACATTTCAGAACACATCCGGCGTTTTTGGATTTTCGCATCAAAGCGCCGAAACGGTGAGGGCCCAGATGTTGGCAATTATCGAAGACTTCAAAGTTGAATCTGTGAAGACCGGAATGCTCCCCAACCGCGAAGTCGTGGCTGAGATCTGCCGTTTGTTACGAAAAGCGAACCTACCCTCTCCGGTTGTTGATCCTGTAATACGCTCCACGTCAGGCACTGACCTGATGGATGGGAGTGCCCGAGAAGCTTTAATCCATCAGTTGTTTCCCCTGGCGCGTGTAGTGACGCCAAATATTCCTGAGGCCGAGCAAATAACCGGTCTGAAAATCCTTGACCAAGACGCCATGTGTGAAGCAGCGCAACAGATCCGAAAGATGGGGGCGCGGGCAGTGCTGATCAAAGGCGGACATCTTCCGAAAGCAACAGGAGGCAGTGGCAGCCGGCAGGATCAAGCAATCGACGTGCTTAATGAAGAAGGACGTATCACGGTCTTTCGTGGCCAATGGATCGCCGACGCTCAAGTTCACGGGTCGGGTTGTACTCTGTCCGCCGCTATCGCTGCTTGTCTGGGTAAAGGTATGGAATTGGAGGAGTCAATCAGAGAAGCCAAGCATTTTGTCACGGATTTGATCAGCGGAGCACAGTCGCTGGGTCACGGCGCCCGAGTTTTGACTGAGGGGATCTAGTGCAGCGTCTCTGATTGGTTTTACAGAAGCTATTAATTCGTGCGGTTTCGTGTGACTTCGTGGATCGACCTTTTGCCAACAGAAGGTGATCCACTAAAACACACTAAAAGACACAAAAAATAAAAAGGGTTTTCTCAGATTCATGAAATTGGCTAATAGGCTTATTGTAAATTTATTTCCCGGAACATAGCACTAATGTTTATTTGGCTTTGCCTGAAGGGCAACGCCCTGCCAAACCTGAAACCAGCAAAGCTCCTATCAGCTCTCTATTGTGACCTGCTCCATCTTTACTTCCTCAACCGGCCGGTCGCTGCGATCTGTCTGTGAAGTAGCAATCGCGTTAACGATGTCCTGCCCCTCAATTACCCGTCCGAAGATTGTGTAATTTGGCTGCAGCGGATAATCAACATGCATAATAAAGAACTGTGACCCATTGGTATTCGGACCGGCATTGGCCATCGCCACAGTACCGGCCTTGTAGCCGCGCTGATAAAGGGGTGAAGATGGTTCAATCTCGTCTTTGAAACGGCCTCCCCAGGCCGATTCGCCTCCGCGTCCGGTTCCCGTAGGATCACCGCCCTGAATCATGAAATTTTTGATCACCCGGTGAAAGATGACGCCGTTGTAGTAACCCCGTTCCGCCAGAGTGATGAAGTTTTCGGTAGTTTTAGGAGCCTCTGCCTCCAACAGCTCAAAACGGATAGTGCCTTGCCTTGTTTGCATCACAGCCGTACGATTTGCCATATTTTCTCCTTCGATCAGCTAGAGTCTACAGTCTGAAACTCCTAAGTCAAAGCGTAGCCACTCCCGCTGAACTCGTTTGGTAGGGAGCAGCAATAATGATTCGGTTCAACGCGAAAGGGAGGCAAGCGTTGGAGGTAGTCTTAGACGAGGGTGCACGATAAGACCTCCACCTGACGCAATCGCCGCGCACCCTCCGCCCTCCCAATCTTAAGCTGTGTACACTACATTCACCATTTCGTCTGACGTGAATGGGGGGCTATTATTCCGGTAGGAAGCTTAAGTATCGCCACAGAAACGTAACCTGCGTTTAATGAATGTGACTCATCTCGAATGTGCTGGCTGCGGCGTGCATTATGAGGCACGACGCTTGCTCAATCTCTGCCACCAGTGCGGGAAACCGTTGCTGGTTCGCTACGATCTGGAGCGCGCGGCGCAGAGTTTAACAAAGAAATCGCTGTTTGGCAGGCGGGCCGATCTATGGCGTTATCGCGAGGTCCTTCCGGTAGAGAGCGACGAAACGATAGTTTCACTCGGTGAAGGCTGGACGCCGTTGCTTAAAGTAAACAGGCTTGGTCATCAACTCGGGCTGGCTGAACTTTACATAAAGGACGAATCACAGAATCCAACGCAGAGCTTCAAAGCCCGGGGCATGACGACTGCGGTTTCTATGGCGAAGGAACTAGGTGTAAAAAAGCTTGCAGTACCTTCAGCAGGAAATGCAGCCGGGGCTTTGGCCGCCTACGCAGCAGCCGCAGGTCTTGAATGCTTCATATTCATGCCTCGGGACACACCGCGCGCCAACGTTGTCGAGTGTGAACAGACGGGCGCCCACGTGACGCTAATCGATGGATTAATAACCGATTGCGGCGCGGAAATCGCCCGGCGAAAGGATGCCGAAGGTTGGTTTGACGTCTCGACTTTAAAGGAACCCTACCGCGTCGAAGGAAAGAAAACCCTCGGCTATGAACTGGCGGAACAACTGAATTGGATGCTGCCCGATGTGATTATTTACCCAACTGGAGGTGGTACGGGGCTGATCGGCATGTGGAAGGCATTTGACGAGATGCAAACTATGGGATGGGTTGGTCCCAGGCGACCGCGGATGGTCACAGTGCAGGCCGCAGGATGCGCCCCAATTGTCCAGGCGTTTAACACCGGCAACCGTTTTGCTGATGAGTTTCCCAATGCGGCAACGGTTGCCTCCGGTTTGCGCGTCCCAAGAGCAGTAGGAGACTTCTTAATCCTTGACGCTCTGCGCCAGTCAGGAGGGACAGCCGTTGCCGTTACGGACGAAGAACTGCTTGCGGCTATTGGCGAGATCGGTGCTTACGAAGGACTTTTCTGCGCTCCGGAGGGTGCAGCATGCTTGCCGGCGTTGCGCAAAATTCTTGCCTCCGGTGAGGTAAAATCCGCTGAGCGCGTCGTCCTATTCAATACGGGCGCAGGTGTGAAATATCTGGAGTGCTTCTCCTAAACTTGCGCCGGATTTTCTTTTCGGAGGTAGCTGTGAAATACGTTTTTGTGCTGCTTGCTGTTTTCCTTTGTTCTACTGCCGTATCGGCACAGATAAAAAATACCTGGATCTCTGAACCTGAGCGCGTCCGTTTCGAGTCGCTTCGCCAAAGTGGCATCGACGCTCTCTATAATCTCGATTACGAGAAAGCACGCAAGGAGTTCACGGAGATTGCCAGGATTTATCCGGAGCATCCCGCTGGCCCCCAGTTACTGGCGGCGCGAATTTGGATAAAGACTCTCTACGAGTCGCGCCGGCTCCAAGCCTCTCTCTATAGTTCACAATCCTTCTACACCAAAGGTGACGATAAGGTTGACCCGAAAGTAGTAGACGAGTTCCGGCTTCTTACACGCCAGGCCAAACAACTTGCCCAGGCACGGCTGAAAAATAATCCAAAAGATATTGAGGCGCTTGATTTTCTCGCCGCAACCGAAGGGCTCAAGGCCTCATTTGAGGAAGCAGTCGAGCGCCGGCATTTCGCCGCGTTGCGTGATGGTTCAGATGCCGTCGACCATCATCGCGAAGTACTTAAACTCGATCCCAATTTCATCGATGCCGGGTTAACAGTCGGCCTTTACGAATATGTGGTTGGCTCCTTGCCTCTACCAATCAAGCTGATGGCGGGGGTGGCCGGATTCCGAGGTTCCAAGAAGCGTGGGCTTGCGATGCTGGAGCGGGTCGCCAAAGAGGGAAAGTGGTCGCGAGACGATGCCAAGACGCTTTTGATCGTCCTGTACACGCGCGAGCGCCGTCATGCCGATGCCCTGGCCATCGCACGAGAACTCAGTGACAAGTATCCCCGCAATTATCTATTTAGATTAGAAATGGCTGATGCCCTGGTAGCACAGGCTACTGTGGACCGTAAGGCAGGAAATACTGAAGCAGCCACCAAAAATGAACAAGAGGCGTTTGCCACTTTTGAAGAGCTCTTGCGGGATCGCAGTTTGCGCGAAACCATCTCGCGAGCTCAGGATCTGGTTCATTTTAAATATGGTGAAGTCTTGATTACCGCAGGTCTGGGAGAGCGCGCAGCAAAAGAATTTCTTGCGGCGGCTAAGACAGAGCGCGCCGAACCAACGCTTGTTACAATGGCCCATCTCTATGCGGCCCGGTCCTTCGATGTGGCGGGTAGACGTGAGGAAGCGCTGGCGCAATATAAACAGGTGTTAACTCGGCCCGACATTTACGATGCACACGATGAGGCCAGGAAGGGTTTGCGCGAACCTTACAAGGCCGCACGCGGAGACTAGGAAGTGATCAAGGGACGAACAGGAGCGAGTACGTCATATGCAAGGAAATGGAGAAGGTCCTGGATTAAGCCGGCCTCGCAGATTGCTGCTCTGCCTCGACGGCGTACCTTTTGAGCTTGTTACCGAGGGAAAGAAGAGGGGGCTGTTTGGCAGTTTCGAGTCTCCGTCGAGACTGCTTTCGCCCTTTCCAACCTTGACCAACATTGCCCTCTCTGCCATGTTGGGAGCCACCCCGCCAAACGGCTATGAAAGTCTATATTTCGATACTGTGAGCCGGGAACTTCGTGGCGGCGTAACCAAGTACATTGGTCGCCGAACGCCGGACAAAGTTCCGTCCTCATACATGGAACAACTTGATTACCAGGAGCCGCTGGCTTTTGAGTTTCTGGTATATGTGGCTCCTCAGAAAATCTGGCGGGCCGACATGCGTCGTTTTCGCGATCGGTTTCGCGTAGCCTCACAAGAGCGCGACTACTTTGCTTTCCTCAAGGGTACCGACGGACTACTTCACATTCGTGGCCCGGCGGAATTGCTCAGCGCTTTGAAGTCCCTCGATTCTATTCTTGGTGAGATGCGGCAGTTTTGCGGCCGAGAGACAGAGATAGTGCTCTTCTCGGATCACGGAATGAAAACAGGCGCTCAGCGTAGAGTGCATCTGAAAACACACCTCGAAAGTCGGGGGTTCAAATTTGCCGGTGGGATGAGGAACCAGAGGCCAAGAACCCTGGTGATCCCGGCCTTCGGGTTGTGTGGCTATGCCGCCTTGTATTGTATCGATGAGGCAGATGCACCTGAAGTGGCTGACGCGCTCTTCGACCTTCCCGGCGTGGATTTCTCACTTTACCGGTCAGGCACGGACGTGATCGTGGAAGGTGGAGGCGGAACTGCTCGAATAGAACGGAAGCAGGAGGGGAGTGAGCTCCGTTACCGATACACCAATACTGAAGGGGATCCCCTGCGTCTTGCCGTAATCTGCCAAGAGTTAAGGAACAGTGGAAAGCTCGATGAGGAAGGGTTCGCTGATGATGAAACATGGCTAGAGTACACAGCCGGCCACTGCTATCCGGATGCACTCGCAAACCTTTACACCAGCCTGCACACAGAGCGCGTGAAACACACAGCCAATGTGCTCGTCAGTCTTCGCGATGGCTATTACTATGGATGGTCTCCATTTGCCCGAGTCGTCAAACTTGCCGCAACCCATGGAAACGCTTTGCGGGCGAGTTCTGATGCCTTTCTTATGAGCACGCATCGCGCTCTGCCAAACTTTGTGCGCGCAGATCACACGCAACCACTATTAAGAGGGTAGCGCGGGCCCACTTGACGCGGTTCTAATAATCTGCGTAAAAGACCAGACATGTCCCAAGCGACCACTAGCAGTCTGGCCGTGCAGACTTTTGATCTTATTCGACGGTTCGGGGATTTTGTTGCAGTCGATCACCTCAATCTGCGTGTAGGGCGGGGAAGCTTCTTTGGTTTCCTTGGGCCCAACGGCGCGGGCAAGTCGACTACGATAAGGATGTTGACTGGATTGTTAGCTCCTACCAGCGGAAAGATTCTTGTACTGGGTCGAGACATACAAACTGAACCTTTGGAGGTGAAACGAAGAATCGGCGTCGTGCCTGAAGATTTGAATCTGTTTGAACGACTAACAGGCGCCGAAATGTTGGCATTCACCGGTCGAATGTATGGACTGAAGAAAAATCAGATTGCTGAACGCGCATCGGAACTGCTTGACTTGATGGAGCTCAAAGATGAACCGAAGAAGCTGATTGTCGAATATTCTCATGGTATGAAAAAGAAACTGTCGCTCGCCTGCGCTCTTATTCACCGGCCGGAAATTCTTTTCCTTGATGAACCTTTTGAAGGAATTGACGCGATTGCTTCACGCACTCTTAAGGCTCTTCTATCCCGCCTTACGGAACGCGGTCTTACGGTTTTTCTCACCTCCCATGTGCTCGAGATAGTGGAACGCCTCTGCAGTGAGATTGCGATTATTTCGCAAGGTAAGCTGCTGGCGGCAGGCTCGCTGGAGTCACTCCGCCAGGGCATTGCGGTACCTGACGGCAAAGCGAGGGCTGGCCCAATGTCGCTGGAAGAGTACTTTATCCAGGTGGTTGGTGGGTCCCGCCCGGAGGCGGAAACTGAAGTTCTTCAATGGCTTACGTGACTGAACGCTGGGCTCGATGTGGTGTTTTGAATAAAAGTCTGGATGCCAGCGTCTAGGTTCCGGTAAAATGCTTTAAGTGAGCTTCTTGGCTCACTCTTCTGTGGCCTTTCACATCTAGTTCTCGGATTACCATAACACCAGGCTTCTCTCCGAGGCTTGCACACTTTAAACCTCACTAAACCAACCCGGTATTTGTTATGGACGCAATTGTAGGACTTGCAATTCAGTGTGTCCGCATAGTGCTGGTGACCATACTGACATTCTTTATGAGGGGCTCGATTAAAAGCTTCTCCCTGAGATACTGGACGGCGGCGTGGTGCTCCCTGTCAATCTCCCTTGCCAGCCTCTATGCCGGCTTTCACGTCTCCAATCCTAAATTGCTTTATTCAGTCTATTTCCTGGGTGAGCATGCTTTTGGTCTACTGTTTGTCGCCGGCTGCCGTTTCCACCTGACGGCTCAGCGCCTGACGCGCAGGTATGGTTATCTTTTTGCCGTATCATTTCTGACTGCCCTGTCGCTCCCCTATCTCTCTCAGGATTTCAACGATCTCTTCATGGTGCAGGCGACGATTATGGCCGCACTCTTTGCTTCCGCTTTTGCAGTGTTACATCGTTCCGGACTCAAAGAAAGCAGCCCGGGATTGCGTGTAAGGTCAATAGCGTTGCTGCTTCTAACGATCGACTTTCTGCATTACCTTCCAGTGTTTGGCGCGCGCAAAGGGCTTCTCGGATTCACCGTGCCATCAGGCTATCTTAATTCACTTCAATTTTCGATCTGATTCTGGAGATCCTGCTGGGCTTTGGCACAGTCATGGTGCTAATGGAAAGTGTCCGGCGGGAAGTTGAAGCTGCCAATAAGAAACTGGTGCAGGCGCATGACAAATTGGAACTGCTGGCCCAGATGGACCCCCTAACCGAGGCACTCAATCGTCATGCATTTCACTCACTCTTAAGACGAAATGAGTCTCAGGTCGAATCTGGCGTCTCCGGTTCCGTGGCCATCATCGACATTGATAATCTCAAACCAATAAATGATTCGTTGGGCCACAGTGTTGGCGACAAGGCGATACGTGCTGTGGCGCGCGCCGTGCGCTCATTAATTCGCGCCGACGACATGCTGTTTCGCTGGGGCGGTGATGAATTCCTGATAATTATGTTTAGGCTTCCCGTCGCAGAAGCCGGCAGACGAATGGATTCACTAAACGGGATACTTGAAAAGAATGGTCGTCAGTGGACCGCAGCGGAAGTTACAGTTACCGTCTCATTTGGCGTGGCTGGATTTGATTCGCTGACCGATCTTGGAGCAGCTATCGAACAGGCGGACAAGGTCATGTACTCAAGGCGGCAGCGTGTGCGCGGGGTCGATAAGCACTTCGTGCCAACAGCCTAGCATAGGAAGAATAGCCTTAGAAAGGTGGGCTTGCGAGAGTGCGATCGGAGGCAAAGAATTTGTGAATAGATTGCTCAACTCCTTGGAGTG
>Ga0209431_10000693_pt1 | contig 28058 bp, 36 predicted proteins | sample RifCSP13_3_FD_184021 | JGI IMG/M metagenome (GOLD analysis project Ga0209431, IMG submission 184021) | Soil microbial communities from Rifle, Colorado - Rifle CSP2_sed 13_3 (SPAdes) (version 2) | ecosystem: Environmental > Terrestrial > Deep subsurface > Rock core/Sediment | place: Rifle...
AATGGTATGTCTACGGCTGTTACACATGCAAAGCTTGTTAATATAAAAAAAATAATTTGTGCGTCTACAGGAAATACCTCAGCATCAGCAGCAATGTATGCTGCAAATGAGAACATAGAATGTGATGTTTATATTCCTGCTGGAGAAATTGCGCCTGGTAAACTAAGTCAGGCTTTTCAGTTTGGAGCCCAAGTAATAGAAATAAAAGGAAATTTTGATGACGCGCTTGCCACTTCTTTGAAAAAAGCAAGTGAAGTTGGTGGGTATACTGTCAACTCAGTAAACCCATTTAGAATTGAGGGACAGAAGACCATCATTTTTAGAGCATTAGAACAACTGGATTGGAATACCCCAGACTGGATTGTTTATCCAGGTGGTGCACTTGGAAATACCTCGAGTTGTGGTAAGAGCTTGATGGAGTTATACGAATGGGGGTGGATAAAGAAAATTCCGCGTTTAGCAGTAGTAAACTCTGAAGGTGCAAATACTTTGTATACTCTTTACAATGGAAAATTTGAGGAAGCTAAGTTACGATGGAACAAAGGTAAACCAGACACTAATCTCATAAAAAAATACTATTTACACATGGACCAAAATGGAATCAGGCCAAAAACCAAGGCTACCGCGATTCAAATTGCAAAACCGGCGAATATTCTAAAAGGGTTAAGATCACTGGAATTTACAAACGGTGTTGTCACTCAAGTCTCTGATCAAGAAATGATGGATGGAATGGCACTGGTTGGTCTAAATGGGTTTGATTGCGAGATGGCATCAGGTGCAGTCCCTGCAGGTATAAAAAAACTGATTATTGATGAAATAATAAAAAAAGATGATGTTGTAATAGGAATTCTCACTGGAAGGCAAAAAGATTCTAGCATTCCAGTTGACTATCACAAAAACCCTCAGAATAAATTTGCAAATCCACCTAGAACATAATTAACTAATTTACAGGCTGTTCTGGCTCTGGTACTATAACTACATGATCTAGTTGAAGATCATTTTTAATTGTATCAGATATCTCCTTAACAAGCTTATTTGTTACATCAAGCCTTGTCTCATTGGGAAGAATTATGTGTATTTCTGCATTAAACTCATGACCGGCTGGTCTTAGAAAAATACTGCCAGTTTTTATTTTGAATTTATTGTCAATAATGTTTTTTATGTTTTCTGTCATATGTGGATTCTGAATTGCATCTACAAGTACTAGTGCTGATTCTTTAATTGCTGCATATGCCATAAAGAAAATGTATCCAGCTATAATCATACCGCCGATTGCATCCATAAATGTAAAACCTAGATAGGTGGCAACAAGTACACTGATAAATCCAATAAACGATGAAGTCCCATCTTTAATTGAATTCTTCGCATCAAGTTTTAACGATATTAGATTAGATTCTAAAGCTACTTTTCTGATTTTAAAAGCTCTGTGCAAAGAAATACTTCCTGCAGCGACCAGTGTTAGCATGGCTATTTCAGGATGTAATATAGTTCTAGGTTCATACAGTGCTTCAAATGCATGGTATGCAATAAACGCGCCTAGAATAGTAATTATTATTGCTGCAATAAACGCTGCTAAAACTTCAACTTTTCTATAGCCAAAATGAAACAAGGTACTTCTTGGTTTTTTTGCCATCAAGATTCCAAACCATACAATAAATGAAATCATGGCATCCGCCAAAGAATCTATGCCATCAGCAGTCAGAGTGATACTACCAGTAAACGTTGATACTAAAAGTTCAGCTATTCCTATGGCTGCAAGTGTTATTACTGATTGCCTAGCCGCATGTTGTCCCTTGCTAAGAAGCGCGGTAGCATCGTAGGCTTTACCGCGTTTATCTGCATAACTCAATGTAGAATCTTATCAACCAAGAAATTCACATTACCTAGTTTTAAACCATGTGTAGTTACCGTGGTGCAAAGTGTGCCTCTAGTAGTTTTTTTTTCTCTTCCAAATGAAATAGTTCTTCGGTGTGTTTGAACGCATCATCATGGTTTCGTTTAAAAAGCATAGCTTGCATCAAAAGATGATTTTCAGGCACTACTATTCCTGTTTGATCATCAGAATAGGTAATTTTTACTACATCATCTTGGACCTCTAATAAATCTGCATGTATGTGAATCATGTTTGTATCCTTGAAACTGAATTTTGTAGATTCTGCAAAGTCACGAATATCCTTTGTTCCTTTAGCTGTATACAAAATAGCAACGCCATATTCATTTTTAAAAAGATCTAAAATTTCTGATGGTTTTGGTGCCGTATCAATAAATCTAACATCCATTAAATGAACATGCATTTGTCTTGTTGGTACCTTGAATACTTGTATGTATAACGGAGTATCTTTTCCCATATAGCTTTTAACATCATCACTGTGATGTGGTTTTCTAGTCCACTCTATGGAATCTTTTACTTCTATTTTAGAATCTTCCAAATCAGCCCAGCGACGAAGTAAGGTTGCATCGAATCGTTTTATTCTGGCACCATATTTTTCTTTAAGTGGTTGTAAAATTCTTCCCATGCCAGTTACGTTGCAGCTTCCTTGCATAACATATTTTTTATCAAATGCATCCTTGTAGTTGACTCTAAAGTTAAAGATAAGATCCGCAACTGACTTGTCGCCAATTATGGTTTCTCCCCCTTGGAAAATTGCACTTAGGTTTTTTTGTTCATAGAGATTTTTTTTGTTGGTGTAACCTTGGCCGCCTGGAGCCGCATCTATTACTAAATCACATCGTTCTAAAGCTTCATCTATGGTACCAGATATCTTGAAATTTTTAAATTGCTCCATCTTATTTTTAGGAACATAGACTCTAAATCCCCTCGAAATAGCATCGTTGACTTTTTCATCGGGTGAATACTTGCCAACACCTACTACTTCAATATCTGAATCTCCTGCGATAAATTGAGATATTCTACCGCCTATTGACCCATACCCGTTAACAAAAACTCTTTTCATAATTTTTTTGGTTATTATACCTCTTATTTAGATACTCATGATAAGAACTAAATATCACCAAAAACTTGGTGATGCCATTGAATACTCATGGCCCTTCACTTGTAATTGGTGCTGCAATTGCAACAGTTTCCATTTTTAGTGCAGTCATTATCTTTGGAACTGATTTCATTGATTTTAAACAGTCTACGAAAACACAAGAAGATCTTAATGACATATCTCAACAAATTCAAGAAGCACCAGAAAAAAGTCAAAGTGATGTGTATACAACGTCTCTTTTTACAGCAAACGCATCCCCAGTCCTTGGCTCAGATGATGCGCCTATCACTTTGGTAGAATTTGGTGATTATCAGTGCTTTTATTGCAATCGGTTTTTCCATACTACAGAACCTGACATTGTAAAAAATTATGTTGAAACTGGAAAAGTAAAGATGATCTTCAAAGATTTCACAATTATTGGTCAAGACTCTATAAATGCGGCACATGCTACACATTGTGCACAAGAAGTAGGAAAGTTTTGGGAATTTCATGACACTTTGTACAACAACTGGACAGGTGAAAACAACGGATGGGCTTCTTCTTCAAATCTTAGTGGATTTGCAAAACAACTAGGATTAGATGAGGAAGGTTTCAAGTCTTGCATGTCTGATGCCCGATATGTATCTGTTATAAAAGCAAGCCATTCTGATGCCAAAACCCTAGGGTTGACTGGAACTCCTGGTTTCTTTATTATAGGTCCTGATAATTCTATTACTAAAATAAGTGGAGCGCAACCATATGAGGTTTTTGAAGAGATTTTTAACTCCAAGCTTGAAAAATAAGATTACCACATATAGCGATCCAGAAGTGAATAAAAATTACGATCCGCTGGCATCAAATTTACCCCAAAATGCTTATATTTGCAATATAGAGGTGGTAGCTGTTGACCGTAGGAATTGATGATATTGCCATCTATATTCCAAGGCTATTCTTAGATGCGCGAGATTTTGCAAAAGCAAGAGGAATGGACCCAGACAAGCTCCAACGTGGGCTTGGAATCTCACAAATGGCCATGGTAGATACAAATCAGGACCCTGCATGCATGGCTGCAAATGCTTGTCTAAAGATAATGCAAAAAAATAACCTGCCGCCAAGTGAGGTGGGGCGTCTGTATGTAGCCACTGAATCGTCACTTGATGAATCAAAGGCAATGAATTCTTACGTAATAGGAATGCTAGAACAAGTTTACGGCGATGATTCTTTTGGACACTGTGGAGGGATAGAATGTAAATTTGCTTGTGTTAGTGGCTCTTATGCATTGTATGACAATTCTAACTGGATAAGGGCCGGCGAAGCAGAAGGTAAATCTGCCATCGTGGTTGTTTCCGATATAGCAAAGTATGACCTTGGTTCAAGTGGGGAGTACACCCAAGGTGCTGGTGCTGTCGCAATGCTTGTTAATGACAAACCCCGTCTTTTAGAGTTTGATCCAAAAGTTACGGCTACTTCAATCAAAAATGAATATGATTTCTATAGACCCTTTGGAAAAGAAACACCAATCGTACATGGTCAGTATTCTAATCTGCTTTATCTACTTCAAGTAAAGAAGGCTTTAATGCTGTATAAAGAAAAAGCACTTTCCAGCGGTTTAATAAAACTAAAAGCTGGGGAGACAATTTTGGACTATATTGACTTTCTTAACATGCATTTACCATACAGCAATATGGGGAAAAAAGCCATGGCATATCTTCTAAGACATGAATGGCGTAAACTTCCACGTTGGAAAAAAATAATTGAAAAGATAGGAATGGAAGAACCTGTCTCAAAAGATCCACGCGGAACAATCGAATCAGTTCTAGCAGATTCTGAATTTATGACAAAGGATCATGAATTTACGAAGAAATTTACAAAGACTGACGAATTTCAAGAAGCATATGACTCAAAGCTAGCAAGCTCACTTATTGCATCACAAATGATTGGAAACCTTTACACGGCATCGCTTTATCTTGGATTTAGGAGTACTTTAGAGTTTGAGTTCCAAAAGGGAACTGACCTTGGAGGAAAAAGATTTGGATTTGGTTCTTATGGAAGTGGAAGTAGTGCGATGGTGTTTAGTGGTGTAATTCAACCAGCGTACAAAGAAATTGTAAGAGATATGAATCTAGAATCCGAAATTGGAAATAGAGTAAAGCTTTCACTTGAAGAATATGAAGAGATTCACGAAAATAAACGCGGGCCAAAAGAAAACTTTCTGGAAAGCAAAAAAGAATTCGTGCTTGTAGATGTTGAAAATGCACCAGAAAGTAGGGGAGAACGCAGGTATGTCTACAACAGCTAGGTCATTATCTTAAACTGAATATTTCTTTCCTTCAAATAACTTATCAGTTTTTCAGCATGCTTTTGGTCTTCTGTTTCTAGGCTTAAAGTTACTCCAGCAGTTCCTGCTGGAATACTTGAGCTTAACCTGTCATGTACAACTTCAACAATGTTAACGCTTAGTGATGATATCTGATCTACTACCTCCTTAAGTGCTCCAGGCTTGTCTGTTAACAACACAAAGATCTTTACCATCCTTCCCATTTCTGTCAGACCTTTTGCAACTATCTGTCCAAGTAGATACATGTCCACATTTCCTCCTGAAAGTATCGTGACAACTTTCTTTCCCTTTGCTGGCTTTTTGTCAAGCAAGTATGCCAAGCTTACTGCCCCAGCTGGTTCAACAACCATCTTTGTTCTTTCCATAAGAAGAAACATCGCTTTGACTATTTGTGAATCATCTACTAGAACAATATCATCTATCAATTCGTTTATTATCTTAAATGTGAGTTCACCTGGTTTTTTGACCGATATGCCATCTGCAATTGTTTGTCTACCTTCAACAGATTGAAGTGTGCCAGAGTCAAGAGAATTTTTCATTGCCGGAAAAGCACTTGATTGTACACCTATTATCTTTACGTTTGGCTTTTTGGTCTTTACAGCTCGTAAAACCCCCGCAGCTAGTCCTCCTCCACCAACTGGTAGATAAATCTCATCTACGTCAGGCAGGTCCTGCATGATTTCTAATCCGATCACTCCTTGCGCAGCTATTACTTTTTGATCATCAAAAGCATGGATTATTTGTCCACCAGTTTTGTCAGCTATCTCCAATGCTTTTGACCATGACTCATCATAGATTGTTCCATCTAGCACCACATTTGCGCCATATGCTTTTGTTGCAGCAACCTTAGCAGGAGATGCGTTTATTGGCATTACAATTGTACATGGGATGTTTTCAAGTGCTGATGCAAACGCAACACCCTGTGCATGGTTTCCTGCGGAAGCTGCAATGACACCTTTTTTCTTTTCTTCTTTTGATAAAGAATGGATCTTTGCATATGCCCCTCTAACTTTAAACGAACCAGTCTTTTGTAGACACTCTGATTTTAGATAAATCTTTGAGTCAGTCATCTGGCTAAATGTCGCAGAAAGCTCCATGGGCGTTTTGCGTATTATATTTCCTTGAATTGACTGTGATGTAACTATGTCATCAAAAGATAGATTCAACAAAATTGTTCAGAACCTTTACAATTTAATGGTTGTTTTTCGTCATTTTGGAAAAACCTAAAATACCACTCAAGCGATCTAACAGATCTAAGGGTCAAGGGGTCATTAGATGTCAACTCCCCTTCTGTAATGACATTCTCGCCTCAGTATCCGTTAGGCCCCTTGACAAACAATTTTAATTTTATATTGCACTAATGATTTGGTCTATTCTGTTTAGCAAACTATCTTTTACTTTTGCTGGAATTCTTATTGGATCAAAATTGCCTTCTTTTGTTTGATTTTTCATGTGCTCCAAATCAAAATTACACAAACATCCTTCTTCTGCAGCAATCATTCGTGTCTCATCAATCATTACTGATGTAGTATGATACACCTCGATTAGCATGTTATCAAGCTCCTTGAAGAGCTCTGATTGTTTTTTTGTGAGCTGCTCAAAGCTTGCATCGGAACTAGAATACACTTTTTCGATAATTTCCTTAGTTAGTAACTCGTTTTGGAAAAAGATCTCAAAAAGCTTTTGTTGATCCGCCTTTTCATATCCAATTTCTTTTAGTTTTTCTTGGATTACTAGGTCTACTTTTGGTGCAATCTCAGATCGGAGAGCGTTGGTTTTTTCAAGTATGTTCGCAAGCTCTTTTTGAATTTCTACAACACGATGATCTATTTTGTAGTATAATAATGCATGATATTGTAATGACGTGTGGCAAGAAAGAAGATAATTTCCCTCCTTTATTTCAAACTTGATGAAAATTCGTCGTAAATCCTTGTCTTTTGAAACCGATATTCCTTGAGTTTTCCAATCTGGGATCTTATTTAGAACATTCTGATAAAACGTCTCTACCTTTTTTGGATCAAAGGTATTCTGTTCAACAATTGTACTATCTCCAAGCATAAGCTTAACTGGAATACTTTTTGTAACACTAGCGATCTTTTCTTGAAAAATGGATCGCACCTTCTCACTTTTTTCAGTCATAGATTTAATAAACGGATCTGATGACTTTGAAGGGATTTGCACGATTCTTTCTTTGTTTTGCTACATAAATTTGATGTGTACTTTAAATAATTAATTTGTAAGGAGGATACGTGGTATGACAAGAATTAAAGTTAAGAAGATAATTTGTTGGAATTGCAAGATCGAGATACTCCAATATTTTGACCTGAAATACAAAGGTGAACGTGGACAGTGCCCTGTTTGTGGGGTAAACTTTCCCCTAGAATGAATATAGGTTGCCATAAGGGAATAATGCTATGAGTGAAAGCCTACCACAGGATAAGCCAGAACCAATGCCAACTGGTAATATAGTAGACATGATGCAGGGGACCAGTCGATCTGAGGTTCTAGATACTGAGACCTTGATTAAAGAAGTCCAAAAGAGGGTCTGGAGTGCACTCAAGAAAGGCCACCAGTATGATTATTCCCTAGACGAATCTGACAAGTTTTTGCGGGAACATGTTTCATCAAGACTAAACATGATCGTGCTTTATGTTGATTTAGTAGGTTCCACACAGATGACCTTACAACTGCCAGCAGACAAAGTAGCTATAATCATAAGCTCGTTTTCTCAAGAAATGGGATTCGTGATAAAAAATCATTATGGTTATGTTTTGAAATATGTTGGAGATGCTGTGATTGGGTATTTTGTAACCAAGGATAGTCCACTTGTTGCTGCGGACAATGCGGTTAACTGTGCAAAGTCAATGATATCGGTCATTGAAAAAGGAATAAACCCAATTCTTAGTGAATATGACTATCCAGATCTTAGCGTTAAGATAGGTATGGATTTTGGAGAAAACACCATAGTAAGATATGGAGATGACACGATTAAATCACATGTTGACATTTTGGGCCCTGGTATGAGCATTGCGTCAAAGATTACAAATCTTGCTAGGCCAAACCAAATTTTAATTGGTGAAGACGTTTATGAAAAGTTGCATCCCACTTTAAAACAATCCTTCAAAGAAGTAGAGTGGCATGAAAATGAGTGGAACTATCGTGACAGAGAAACTGGCAAAATTTATCAAGTTTATGTATACATGGACTAGGCAGTGAATTTATCAGGGCATTCGATATGCTCGTAATGATGATCGGTAAATTCTTCTCCAACAATATACATTACAATTTTATACAAATCTGTTGTAACAATAGTTTTTTTGCACTTTATACAGTACTTTGATACCGTTTTTACCATTTTATTGAGGAAGATCAGAGCCTTGTATAAGGATCAGCGATCAGCTGGATTTGATAAAAAATGATTTCAGGTTGACATTGTAATATATGTAACACGTAAGCCACGCACGGAAAAGTGAAATAAGGGTTACAAAGAACGATGCGTATGTGGAATCTTGATGCAAAGAAAATGCTTGAGTATTACATGTTCAACTCAGATATGATAAACCCTTCATTTGCATTTCCAAGGCTTCCGCCTAACGTCAACCATTCTGTTGGCATATCAAAAACAGGTAAGCTCAAAGAAGACATAATTCGTGATAGTGCTACAATGCTTGCAAGACTCTATGATTTTCAAACAATGTTTCAAAAACATGCAGAAGGTCTTTTTGATTTGGCGCCAAACCAGTTTGGTCCTGGTCATCCGTTACATTTGAAAACAAATCACAGTAATTCATTACAACTAGAAAACGAGCAACTAAAAAAAGAAAACGCAGCGCTAAAGCGTGATTTGGAAAAACGTAAACAAAAGTAAACCTGACTTTAAAGTCTGTTTCCGTTGATAAATTTCAAAGCCTATAGCTAGCAGTTAAACAGTAAAAATGATTCCTCACGTGCGGTTTTACGACGCTTTTTCACGTAATGATTTAGGTTGTGATTTGTATGAATTACAAGAAGTAATTATCAAACCTGACTCTTTCCAAGTTCTACGGTCAAAATGTTTTTGACATCTTGTATAACTTGGACTATATTCATATTGGCAGTATTTGGCACTATTGTAATCAAAATGTTTTCTTCTCTTGCAGTAGATACGGTTATGTGGTCTCTGAAAACATCTATAGTCATTTTAAGACCGCCTGACATTTTATCATAACCTATAATGCCATAACGCAGAGAAATTATACTTGCAATTTCCACCAAGTCCGTAAGTGTAACTATGGTTTTTGTTGGATCAGCTATTACATATTCTATAATGTCACCCTTTTTTTCTATAAGCATTACTGCACAACTTGTTACATGACATGTTTCCAAAATTTTGTTTCTTAGCTCTTTAATCTCCATATTTATGATAGATTTAATTCCATATAATAGAGGGATAGTGTAATTTCGTAAACTAACTCCAACTCACGTCTTCATAAAGTAATTCAATGAGAGAGGCGCATATTCATTCATGACTTTCGCGAATCATCCTAACTTTATTAACTCTGATTTCTTATCGGTTTTGTGGCAAAAACCCCAATTCAAAAATGGAAGGCTAACATAGAAGGATATAGAAAAAAATGCCAGAAAATTCTTCTAATCTCTAAAGATATACGATATGTTGGTCTCATAAATGAATATGGAAGAACCATGACTGGTATAGTAAAAAAGGGAACAAGCCCACTACTCAAATCTGATCAGGTAAGAAATGAATTCTTTCTTATCTCTACACTGCTATCTATGAGGCGTGTGCATTATTCTGCAATTGGCGATTTCGATTTTGCCATCTTTAAACACCATAAAGTTACCTTGCTTTTATTTCAAAAAGATGAAGGCACTTACTACATTTCTGTAGATAAAAGAACCACGCTTGATTCATTAACGAAAATAATTGATAAAATTAAAAAATTGATTTAAAGTGGAGCAAAACCATGGAATCCAGCTGCTTGCTTTGCACTGTCAGGTAATGCTGGTTCAAACAAAGATATCATATATTTATCAGGATCCAAAATTATGGCGTTTTTTCCTGCGTTTTGAGAAACAATATCTCTGTATACTGTCACATTTTGCGATTTGAGTTCTTGCAAGGCGTCTTTTATGTCGCCTATTACAAGGCCAATTACAATTCCGTTCTCAATTGAGGTGCCTGTGTTAATTGGGTGTGTTGCTGGGTGTAATATTACAGTAGCTCCTTGTTTTGCAAGTTCAACCCAATTCTCTCTTCTATTTTTTATAGGCATGCCTATTACTTCATTATAGAATTTAACGGATTTTTCTAAATTCGATACCGCAATTATTACACTGCCAAGATGTCTTATGTTCACAACGAAATTTACTGCTCCCGTGTTAAAATCCTTCTGTTACACTACTTGTACCATTGTTTCTGTTCTCTCGACACCTTTTATATTTTGAATTTCTGTTGTAACATCTTTAATATGAGACAATGATTTAACTTCTATTAGGGCAACCGCATCGAATTGCCCACTTACCGCAAATGAATCATAGACTGATTTGACCATACGCAATCTTGCTGCGATTAGCTTTTTTGGAGATTTTACGAGTACTACTGCTTTTACCATCCAAGATTTACCTCCACTTCTATTAGAGTTTCAGTTGTTACAATTTCTCTTATTTTTTTAAAATCAATAACAATATTGTTTATTTCATCAATTGTTCCCTGAAGGACAACTGCTATATCAGTTCGGCCTGTCACAATCATAACCTCGCGAATTGTTTTTCTTGTTTTTGACAATGTTTGTACTACGTTGTCAACTTTTCCCGGTTTGACTGTAATTAGGCAAAGTGCCCTCATATGTATAATATCAATCACGTATGGATAAGTGTTTACTATCGGTTTTGCAAAAAATATAAACGAGAGATGATGTCATGAATGTCTTGTATACATATTCAATGGCATTTTATTATGAAATAAAGATTTAACAATAAATTGAACTAGTCTTCAGCAGCTTCTTGGGAACGTGCTTCCTCAAGATATGCTCTTCTTGCTTCCATCTCAGCTTCTTTATCCATGTTTGAGTCATCTTCTACAACTATAATCCCAGAATCATCTCCTGAAACTAAATCCTGTTTTAGTTTTGATTTTTGTTTAGCCTTTGCTACAGCTTTTTTCTTTGGCTTTTTTTCATCAACTGCCTTTGTCTTCTTGTCTTTTTTCTTGCCCTTTTTCATTATGATGACTTTTTTCAGAATTGTATGCGATGTTATTAAACTTGTCTTAGAATTTGTGCCTAGATTCCGTTCTTTTGTTCGTTATTAAAACAAATTGGTGCCACCGGCGGGACTTGAACGCGCGACAGCTCGGTCTTCAGCCGAGTGCTCTCCCGGGCTGAGCTACGGTGGCACATCGAAATATCCAATTTGTGGGGAATTAAAGTGTGTCTGTTCTACTTTTGCCAAGCAGTGTCCTTGATCATTTTTCTTTTGTTGATCACACGGGCTATGACAAAAAGCAGATCTGAAAGCCGGTTTATGTAAATCTGACCTATTTTGTTTACCTGTTCTTTTTCAGACAAGGATACTATGCACGTCTCTGCGCGTCTTGAGATTGCACGGGCCAGATGCACCTGCGATGCAACTGGATCTCCCCCAGGGAGGATGAAATAGGTTATTGATGACAGCTCTTTTTCCAGTCTGTCTATCTGCTCCTCAAGAAAATGCACCATATCCTGTGTAATTCTGTTTGAAGTGTTTTTCAAATCCGAATTGGCAAGATCTGCTCCCAAAACAAAAAGATCATTTTGAATTTTTACTAACAAATCACGAATATCTTTGTCTGGATTTAATGAAAGGACAACTCCCAATGCCGAATTTATCTCGTCAACGGTACCATATGCTATAATTCTTGGATTGGATTTTGATACACGCTTGTTGCCTATAAGTCCAGTAGAACCATCATCGCCTGTCTTTGTATAAATTTTTGTCAATAGGGAATTGATGGTTTTGGCATTTTTATCTTGTTCGAATTATTTAATAATAGTGCATATAGTCGATTAGAGCATGTCAGAACTGCCATGTCCATATTGCCAATCAAGGTTTGCTGACAAAAAAGAGATATCAAAGCACATTGACCGAATACATGGGAAGCTGGACTTCTTGAAGGCGATAAAAGGCAATTCTAATGTTACTTGATTTTTTTAATACTGTTGCTGATCTAAAAAAAATACCTCGTAAAGGTTGGAAAGATAAAGTCGGTTTGCTGACCCCCGAATCAGTTGCTGACCATTCTTACAACGCAGCCGTTATGGCCATGGTGCTTTCTGACCTAAAAGAATTTGATACTGAAAAAATACTAAGGATGGCTTTGTTACATGACATGGCTGAATCTGTAACTGGAGATTTTACACCAGAAGAGATTTCTAAAAAAGACAAAAGTAGGCTGGAAAATAATGCTATGCAAGACATACTTTCAAAACTGCCATCAAAACTTGCAAACAGTTATACAAAAATATGGAAAGAATATCAAAATGGAAATTCGAAAGAAGCCATTTTAGTGCATGAAATTGATCGCCTAGAAATGGCACTTCAGGCTCGGAAATATCATAGCGATGGGTATCCAAAGGAGAAGCTTGAAGTATTTTTTTCTGCAGCAAAAAAAGAAATTAAAAGTAAAGAAGTTTTGGCAATCCTTGACAAGATCCTATAAATAACAAAATCTCCTTGTTTTAATTATGCAGTATTTTATGGCACTCAAAGTAGGAGAAAAACGAGTAAAGCAAGCAAGGGAGTATCTAAATAAATATACAAATGGTACTGCTATGCCTGCACTTGCATTAAAAGACAATAAGACAAATGTTTGGGAACCGGTAGGAGAAGAAAACTTGTATGCAATTCTAAATGATGCTGGCGGATATGTGCTAACTGATGTAAGTGGGTACATGGTTGTATTATGTGATAAAAACGGAATCTCAAAAGCTATTGCTCAAGGTCTCAATGTAGAACGGAAAGATGCCATAGTAAAGATGCTACAGGCAGACAATATTCAAGAGTACAAGGGACAAGTTTCTCTTCCAATATGATGCAACAGTAGACCATGAATCGGTGATTTCGAAAATATTAGAGATTTACAAACTTAAAACATTAAATTAGCACAGCTACTCAATCCTAGGAATGACAAAGAAATTCGAGCACGAGGTGGAAGTACATGGCCATCTCATAGATTCGATGATACTTACAAAAATTTTTGATGTCATCATGGATCTAAATGGAGAATTCCAAGTACAGGAATTTAAAGTTGGGAAGAGAAAAAAAGATGAGAGTTATGCAAAGCTACTCATACAAGCTAGTTCACAAAAACACCTTGATGATATTCTAGAATCTGTATACAGAGAAGGTGCGACATCAAAAATTCAACAACATGCGATGTTAAAGCAAGCACCAAAAGACATGGTTATGCCAGACAATTTTTACAGCACCACAAACAACCGTACAGACATTTTCCATAAAGGAAAGTGGATAAAAGTGGAAAACATGATGATGGACAAATGCATGGTTATTAAGACAAATCGGGCTTGGTGTATGCCTATCAGGGAAATTAAAAAGGGCGACTTGATTGTCGTAGGTGAAAAAGGAATTCGAGTCACACCGCCTGAGAGACCAAGAGAAGGAGTAAACCTTTTCCAATTCATGGGAAGCGGCAGCTCAAGTGAACGACCAACACAACACATAGCTCGAAAAGTAGCATCTGACATTTACAAGACAAAGAAGGAAGGAGGTAAGATCGTTCTAGTAGGAGGTCCAGCCATAGTCCATACTGGAGCGTCTGATTCTGTTGCAACCCTGATAAGAATGGGATTCATCGATTGTGTACTTGCAGGAAATGCACTTGCTGTGCACGACATTGAATATGCTACACTTGGAACATCACTTGGCATGAATGTTCGTGATGGCACGCTGGCAGTAAGAGGGCACAGAAACCACATGCAGGCAATAAACTCGGTCTTTAAGGAAGGTTCCATAGCTAAGATGGTTGCAAACAAGACTCTAAAAAAAGGCATCATGTATGAATGCGTTAAAAGAAAAGTTCCCTTTGTCCTAGCAGGTTCACTAAGAGACGATGGTCCTCTTCCCGATGTCATAACTGATATGATAGCAGCTCAGAAAAAATACAAAGAGATTCTAAAAGATGCTAAGATGGTCATAATGATCTCAACCATGCTTCATTCTATTGCTACAGGAAACATGTTGCCGGCAGATGTAAAGGTAATAGTAGTGGACATAAACCAGCCAACCGTCACTAAATTAATGGACCGCGGGACATGGCAGGCACTTGGTATAGTCTCTGATGTTGGAGCATTCTTGCCACTTGTAACTCAAGAGATTCAAAAGATTGCCAAGTGATATCTTAATACAAAAAGTGGCCTTTTAGCCTCTTATCCCATATCCAATAAGTACTGAATAACATCCTAGACCACAATCTTCGCATATTGGGGCCATGGAATTTTTTTCTGCACTTCCAATGCAGCATGGCTTTTTTTCTCTACCCATATGATCAACTGACAATATTGCCCAAGTAGGACAATCAATAGGGGTAGTTCCTTTTCCTCCCCAGTTTTTTTTCATTAATTCTAGCTGGCTTTTTGGGTTTATGATGTATTGATCATCATATTTATCCACCATTGAGATTATGTCGTCAACAACTTTTGTTCTTTCTGGACCAAAAGGAAGCCAGAGTGGATCACCTTTTGTAAATGGGGTGTGGAATTGAAATCCTATTTTATTTACATAATCACGCCATTCTTCAATCACATCTGGCACGGTTTTGTAGTTTAGTGAGTTTATTGTCATGCTAATCCATATGTCCTTCCAGGCATTATCACCATTTTTTTCAACATAATCTAGAATGTTTTTTCTTGTCGAAGCATATGCGCCCTTGCCACGAATGGCATCATGAACCTCTTGGGTGCCATCTATAGAAATCCAGTAAAAGTAAAGGTCTTTGTACTTTTTGAGTGGGTAAGTTCCGTTTGATACGATGGAAACTCGTTTTGGAAGCTCCTTTACAAATAATTCTATAACATCTGGTCTTAGGGTTGGTTCTCCACCAACTAGGGTTATGATAAAGACGTGGTTCTTTTTGAATTTAGTATCAATGATTTCTTTCCATTGTTCTACTGTGAGCTCCTCGTTTTCTTTTCTGTTTAGCCACCAGTAACAATGTGTACAATGCAAATTGCAGACATTGATTATATCTGCAGAGCCGTAGAACGGACTGCGCTTGTTTAACAATTTGTATTGAGCATACTTGAGAAAGAGATGAAAATAGCATGGGGATTCCTTCATGATTTGGCTAAAGCCCCTTCCCATTATTTCCATGCAATATCACCTGCATGACATAAGATAAGTATTGTTAAGGATTGAATGTATTTTCTAAAAATGAGCTAATTGATTTCAAATTATGGCATCATGCCAGAACCCATCATACCACGCCAGTTGGTGTTATTCATCATCCATGGGCCCATGTAGTTATTTTGGAAGTTTGGATTTCCCATCATTCCATACATGAACTGTTGATTTTGGAACATGTGATCATACATCTGCTCTCTTAGTTGAGGATCTGACATCATTAATCCCATCCACTGACCCATATTCTGTGGATTCTGCATCATGTAACCCATCCATTGATTCATCATCTGTGGGTTGTTTGTCATCATTTGGTTAAACATCTGAGGGTTTCCCATCATCGTTGTGTATGGATTGTAAGTATTGATGAAAATAGCATACCCAATTCCTATTCCTGCTACAAATACTCCTACAGATATTCCAACCCAAACATAGCGGTTTGTCATTGATGTTGAGCCATTATTTTCCTTATTATAAGTTGTAGAAAAATATCAACCTTGAGAATCACTTATTTTTCTAGCAGCTGAATCTTGTAGCCACGCTTACTCATGATTTTCTGTACTTCATAGTCATCAACTTGATTAAATTCTTGATAGAATTCTCCAACAGCGTTAAACAAGTATGGCAAATGTAGAACAACCACTTTGTCTACGATCTCATTTAGCATGTTAATGGTTTCTTTTGGTCCCACTGGCAGCGCAATGATGATCTTTTTTGGTTTCTGGTTTTTTACCCATAGTGCAACTACAAGCATCGTTGCTCCTGTAGCAACGCCGTCATCAACCAAGACTACAGTCCTGCCCTTCAAGTCATATTCTTTACTTCCTCTAAATTTAACCAGTCTACGCTCTATTTCTTTCATCTGTACATCAATTTCTTGATTTATGTAATTTTGTGGAACATTCAACATTATCATAATACGCTCGTTTGGAAAATAGCTGCCATCATGCATCACTGCCCCTATTGCAAGTTCTGGATTATCAGGAGCTCCAACTTTTCTTGAAACAAGGATATCAAGTTTAACACCAAGCTCAGAAGCTATGACATTACCAATAACTACTCCCCCACGTGGAATGGCAAGAATTATCGGGTTTTCTTTTTTTAGCCATTCTAATTTCTTTGCGAGCTTCTTTGCAGCATCTTCTCTATTTTGGAACATCATAACTCTCACTTGATTTTGTTTCTTTTTGATCTTAGATATAGCCTTAGCTTTGTATCTAGGTTATTCATTATGTGTGAGGTTAATTCATCACATATAACACCAAATTAAGATTATCAGATATGATTTTCATACATGATGATTTACCTTGGTTTCTAATAATAGGGCAGAAGCTCGTATTATGTGTTAATCAATATGAAATGGTATTTTGAAGATTTCATATATGGAGCAATTGATGGGTCTGTAACCACTTTTGCAGTTGTATCAGGAGCTACAGGTGCATCATTATCACCAGCAATTGTTTTGATATTAGGATTTGCCAATCTATTTGCAGATGGATTTGCAATGGCTATTGGAAATTATGAATCAATTAAAGCACACAGCGAATATGTTGAAAAACAAAATAAACATCTAATAGAAGATAACAGGCGACCTCTAGATACTGCGGCTAGTACGTTTTTTGGTTTTAGTGCAATTGGTTTGATTCCATTGCTTCCTTTCATATTTTTCTTTATTTCAGGAGTGACTCTTAGCATTGAAAATTCATTTTTTTACTCAGTAGTATTTACTGCTGGGGCGTTCTTTTTAATTGGAATCATAAAAGGGAAAATGGTAAAAAAATCATTACTTAGAAGTGGAGCTCATACACTGGCAGTTGGTGGAATTGCAGCATCCGTTGCATACGTAGTTGGTTATTTATTGAGTCTAGCTGTTCGATGAATTGCGATGACTGAGCTAAAACGTCACTTGGGGCTTTTCCATACAACAATGTATGGCATAGGCCTCATACTTGGGGCTGGAATTTATGTATTAATTGGCGAAGCAGCTGGATTAGCTGGCAATGTTGTCTGGGTTTCTTTTGGTATTGGAGCAATAGTAGCGGTGTTTTCCGGCCTAAGCTATGCAGAATTAGCTTCGATGTATCCAAAATCAGCTGCGGAGTATGTTTTTGTTAAGAATGCTTTCAAAAGTAACTTTCTTGCATTCATTGTTGGTTGGTTAACCCTTTTTACATCTATAATTTCTGCCTCTACTGTCGCGTTAGGTTTTGGTGGCTATATCACAGAATTCTTTGACTATCCTATTGTAATATCAGCTGCTCTATTGATCGTTATTTTATCACTTGTTAATTTCTTTGGCATAAGAGAATCATCGTGGACAAATATTGTTTTTACAATGATAGAAGCAGCTGGTCTTGCATTAATCATTTACATAGGATTTACCTTTACTGGGGCTGATCCTGTAAATTATTTTGAAAGTGCTTCTGGCATAAATGGCATATTTCTTGCATTTGTTTTAATATTTTTTGCTTTTATTGGGTTTGAAGACATAGTAAATATTGCAGAGGAAACAAAGAACCCAAGAAAGGTATTACCACGAGCAATTCTTCTTTCAATATTAATAACTGCAATAATCTACATACTTGTTTCTCTAACTGTGGTACGTGTTTTAAGTTGGCAAGAATTAGGTTCATCAGTAGCTCCATTAGCTGATGTTGCTGGAAGAGCTCTTGGAACTAGTGGACAATTCGTTTTATCACTAATAGCTCTGTTCGCAACTACAAATACAGTTCTAATAATACTGTTGGCTGGTTCGCGTATTCTTTACGGTATGGCTACACATAATTCCTTACCATCCCTACTTGGAAAGATACATCCTAGAACAAAAACTCCTTGGATGGCAGTGCTTGCAATCATGTTTACAGCAATAATATTTACATTCATCGGAAACATTGCAACTATTGCAAGTATTACGGTATTTGCAATAGTCATAACCTTTGCTCTGGTAAATTTATCAGTGATCCTGTTAAGGTATAAAGAATCCACCCTTGAACGTTCATTTAGAGTTCCTGTAAATATAGGAAAATTTCCGATTTTGCCACTTCTTGGCCTTATTGTATCTGGATACATGGTGACACAATTTAGTGCGTATGTTGTTTTAGTTGGAATTGGAATTATTGTTATAGGCGTAATATTCTATGCATTTTACACAAAGCGGACGATTAAGTTGTAATACATATGATTCCTATTTTGAAAATCAGCATTGCTAATATATTATTGATATACTAGAATTGTAATAATTGGTGACATGAGACTAAAAGATAAGGTTGCAATAGTCACTGGAGCCTCAAGTGATATTGGGACAGAGATTGTCAAAAGATTTATTGAAGAAGGAGCGTTTGTTGTTTTAGTTGGAAGACGAATTGAGGCACTCAAAAAAACTAGTTCAGCAATAAAAAATGGGGGCAAGCAAACTGTAACGATTCCATGCGACATTACAGATGAAGCACAAGTGCTTCAGACAGTAGATCAGGTCTTTGATCACTATGGAAGGATAGACATACTAGTAAATAACGCTGCCATGATAAATGATCCTATTCACTTTCATGAGATGTCTGATTCTGCTTGGACAAATTTGATTGACATAAACGTTATAGGAACTTTTAGAATGACAAGAGCCGTTTTAAATAAAATGCTTGAGAAAAAAGGCGGGTCTATCATTAACATTGGTTCCATATCTAGTGAAAGAGCTATACCAAAAGTTCACTTGACTGTGTATTGTGCAACCAAGGCAGCAATTAACATGTTTACGAAGGGTATCGCCGTAGAATATGCAAGAAAGAATATTCGCTGTAATTGTATAAATCCTGGAATTATTAATGCCGGCATGATAAAACCATACCTTGAGTATCCAGAGGCAAAGAAGGTTCTCGAAGATAGACAACCACTAAACAGAATTGGAGAGCCTGAAGATGTTGCAAATGCAGCAGTTTATCTTGCGTCAGATGAAGCAAACTGGATTTCTGGCATCATCTTAAATGTAGATGGTGGAAAATCGGCATCAGAGGGTTAGAAAATCCAGATTTGATTTCAACGTCATGAATTCATTTCATTATGTAAAGTGTGGATCCTGTTTAATTAATCTGAAGTGAGTTTCCACCTCGCCGTATGCACGGACAATATCAGATGAACTAACTATACCTTCCAAGTTTCTATCTTTGTCTACTGTTGGAACTCCACTTACCTTGTACTTTGTCATTAATTTTGCTGCTTTAGCAAGATCTTCTTCAGATTCTACGATTAGAAGCTCATTTCCAACTATGCCACCTACACTCATTCCTTTAGTAGATATTTTTGGAAAAAGGTAATTTTTTGTTTCTTGTTTACCGCCTTTAAAATATTCGCTATTTCGTAGGAACGTGTCGTAAGTAACTAGCCCAATTGGCTTTCCATCATTATCGGTCACAACAATCCTTGCAACTTTGTTTTTGTTTAACATGTTTAGAACAAACAATAAAGAATCCGATTTTCTACATGTAACTACTTTTTTAGACATGTAGTCTCTTACTTTGTAAACTCCAGCGTAGATATTAGCAAAGTTTTTGACAATGTCTGATTTTGTAGTGATTCCTACCAGTTTTCCATCATCACCAACAACAATAACAGAGCTTATCTGAAAAGTCTCCATTCTGATTGCACATTGGACCAAGTGATCCTGTTGACCCAGTGTTATGGTAACAAGGCCTGTACTCATAACTTCGTTGAGTAGTATTTGAGCCAACGTTCGTATTGTTTTGTCTTTTTCGAGAAAATTGCCTATATCGCGTTCCGTGATAATACCAATTGGAAGATTATTTTTCACCACAACAATTCGTTTTATATCATTTTTTTGCATGAGTTGGAGTGCATCATTAATAGTCTTTTCTGGGTTGAGTGTTATTACCGGAGCAGTGTATTGATACAATTCAACTCTCACCATGTATGTTTTTTCCTTACCAAATTTAAAGTCGTCATTTGATTTTCACCTGTGATTTTCATGGTTTTAGAAAAACGCGGTTTTCCTAACCTATAGTTGACCTACAGTGTTAGGAACAATTTCAACATCTAGGGATTGTCCATTAAAGCATGTCATTATGGCTTTTATTTTGCTTTTGTACAAAAAGTATTTTTTTCCATCATCGTTTATCGAGCCAGAGATTCCTAGAAGTTTTTGATCATGTAGCTCTTGCACTCTTCGGTAGGCAGTACTGATTGGAATTTTACATTCTGCACTCAACTCGATTGCTGATTTCGGAGAATCCATAGTAGACTCTAGTATTGCTCTTGAATACTTGTCTGCAAGGATTCTAAGCAAAACATCTTTTGTTGTTTCTTCCTGAACCTGTTTTCCTTCTAGTATTACTTGCATGAACTATGTTTCTGGTAAATGAATATAGGCAGTAGGACTGCACTGCAATGCAGTGCATTCAATGCACTATTAAAACTGGGCAAGTGGAAGATTCAGAAATTTTTCTACTAACACTTCCAAGCGACTTTAGTCTTCCGATTCCATGAAGCCCTTGACTCCCCATCACTATCAAATTGATTTTTCTTCCACGAGCAAACTTGAGAATAGAGTCTACAGCATTACCAGATATTATATCATAGTAGGCATCTACACCCTTAGCTTTACAAACTGCTACCTCAGCAAGTAATGCCTTCCTGGTTTGAGATTTTGCTGCTGTAACAAATTCGCTTACAGACTTCTCTAACATCTCATCTTTTTTTAATAGAGCAAGTAACATACCTGGTGGAAAATCTGAGGCGTCAACAGCTGTGACTATGAATATTTTTGAGCCAAAGCTTTTAGATATTTCAATTGCTTGCAAAAGTGCATTCCTCGAATATCTGGAACCGTCAAAAGGAACTAGAATCTTTTTGAATGCGGTTCCGTTTGTCATACTCAAAATATCAGTAAAACATACTTAAATCAACTTGTGAATGTCATAATTGATAATTAACATACAAACCCAGTGCATTAACTTATGAGAGAATTGTTTTTAGGTTTTTAAATGTTAATAATATTATTTGTTATTGTCTTTGCAGATTTGTGAAGAGATTCCAATTCTGATTCTTCCAACCTTATCTGTTCTATTTTATCAACACCATTTTTACCAATTGTAAGTGGCACGCCTAAACAAACATCTTTCAAGCCATATTCGCCGTTTAATAGTACAGAAGCTGGGATATTCAATTTTTCATCATGAACGATTGCTTTTATTATATCAAATGTATTTTTTGCCGCACCAAAAACAGAGGCTCCCTTAAATTCTCTGAGATATTTCCAATAGTTTCTTACTTCAGTTGTAATTTCTGCAATCTGCCTACTATCTAATCTAATTGGCTTGTCATCAAATTTAGCCTTTGAAAATATTGGTACCATTGAGGCACCATGTTCTCCTAAAACTATTCCTTCCATCAAGGATTGATTTTCTCCAAGCATCTTGGCCAATAGATATCGTAATCTAGCAGAGTCAAGACTTGATCCCATGCCAATAACATTTTCTCGTCTAAAACCAGTTTCCTTTAGAGCATAATATGTAACTACATCGACAGGATTTGTCACTATAACAATTTTGGCATTATCAGCATATTTTTTTAGATTTGCCGAAATTTCTTTTATTAGAGAGATGTTGTGTGCCAGCAAATCTGTTCTATCTGCTCTGATTTCACCTCTGCTTGCCGTAATTGCTATCACTTTAGATCCTTTTATTGACTCAAAATCATCCGTTCCAGTTACGAATGTTGACGAGCCTTGAGGTATTGTGTTTGTTATATCAAGAGCTTCACCAATAGCCTTGTTTTTGCTTCGGTTTACCAAAACAAGATCATCGAGTGATGTGGCAGCTATAAGAAATCCTAAAGCAGAACCAACTCTTCCAGCTCCTATTATTGATATCATGTGGATTCACCTACTTGACGAGCAAAACAGGTATCTTTGATTTATGAGCTACACCATTTGATGTGCTTCCTAAAAAGACCTCTTTTACCGAACCCAACCCACGTGCGCCAATCACAATAAGATCAAATTTCTTTTCCCTAGCAAAATCGAGTATCTCATCTACCACATGCCCATCAGTTATTTTTTCATTGAAAACAATCCCATTTTGAGCTGAACGTTTTTTGGCCTTTGCCATAAATTCCTTGGCTGCCCTAGTAAGTTCCCTTTCATAAAGAATAGGTGTTAAAAGTAATGCCTTAGGATAAAAGGGTATTACGCTTATTCCAGTTATTATAGCACCACACTGTCTAGCAAGATGAATTGCATAGTCCAGCCCACGAAATGAATTTTGTGAACCATCCAGTGGCACAAGAATTTTCTTTATTTTTGGTAATTTCGCCATAAAATGCATTAATTAACTATCAATTTAATAGTGTTGCCAAAATATCATTGCTGATAATTAGGTCTTGGATTTAGCATCTAATCATTTAATTCATTCTAGAATGTGATCTCATTATCAGGTACGATTATCATTCTCAATAATCAGTCATCTTTTTTTATAACTCTTCAAACCTATTTCTTGCGTCAGAAATGAGATATATTTCAATTAAATCAATTACAGTGGAGTGTATCATATGAGCTCAATGCAAACCACATATGAATACCTGAAAGATGTTCGAAGCGCAGGTATTGAGAGTGTAATGCATACAGCAACAATAGTTGAACCGTCGTTTTCAATCTCTAAAGTCATTGGAATGATGTCTGAGGCGGATTCTTATGATGTCTATTGTATGAATGGCAGCAATGTCTTAACAACCAATGCGCGAGAGATCCTTGATGTAAGAGACATTACATCTGTGAAGGCATCTTCTTTATTGCATAAGATCAAACCATTATCAAAAAGTGATACTATAGAGAAAGCCGCCAGTGAAATGGCTCATTATAGAATGCGTTCTTTTCCAGTAGTAGAGAATAATCAGATAATAGGTGTGGTCACAGCAAAAAACATTGTGAATCTACTGTCCAAACACAGTTTGAAATGGATTAGGGCAAACTCAGTTCTAACATCAAATCCAATTGTATTAAGCAGCATGGAATCACTTGCTAAGGCTAGAAAGATCATGATGTCAAGAAGAATAGATCATGTTCCTATACTTCACAAAGGCAAAGTAGGTCAGGTCTTGACCTCAATGCACTTGCTAGAGGCAGTTGCTCCTCAAGAAAGGATAGGAAGTGATCAAAAAGGGCTAAACATGCTTAGAAGGTTTGAATCAGACATAGGCAATATTGGTAGTACACGCATTCCTCAGTGCAATACGAGTGACTCTCTAAATGTCATAGTGGATTCAATGTTAAAAACCAACACCACTTGTTGCCTGCTCACCCTTTGGGGCAATCTTCATGGAATAATTACATACAAAGATATACTAAATCTGATTTCAACGAAGATTTCAAGCGAGGTTCCGCTCTACATAATAGGTATGCCAGAAGATTTAGGAAACTCAGAGATTGTCAAGACAAAGTTTCAAAAAATAATTAATAATCTGATCAAAGTCTATCCTGAAGTTGAAGAAGCTAGAACATCGATAAAGGTAATACATAGCCCTATAAGCAAGCGACAAAACTTTGAAGTTTCAGTTAGAGTATTTACTCCCTATAAGAGACACAGTTATACTGAATTAGGATGGGATCTTTCTCAGGTTTTTGATGCGCTTGGAAGACGGATAATCAGAAATCTTTCTAAGCGTAGTAAAAGGCGTTGGAAAACATCTGTAAGAAAAATAGACAAAAAAGATATTTTTTGATTAATGTAAATTATGAATGGTATTTAATGAATGGTATTTAGTGAACGATTGTTACGGGGCAGTTTGCGTGTTCTGAAACATATCGTGCGGTGCTTCCAAGTCTTTTAATCGCAGCCAGACCACGCATTCGTCTGCTTCCCATTATAATGAGGTCCGTCTTGTTTTCCTTAGCTTGCTTTAATATTGTATAGGCCACGTCGCCTTGAATTACCTTATAAAATGTCTTTACTCCCTCTTCTCTACATTTTTCTATGACTTTCTTAATTTCCTTTTCACCTTTTGTTTTTAATTGCTTTATGATTTTGTGATAATCGCCCATAGTTGCACCGCTATAAATGGATGGTTCACTCATTGGATAAAACATGGGTATCACCGTGAGAAGATCTAGATTTGCATTAAAATTACGAGCAATTTCTTTTCCTAATTCCAGTCCTTTTTTTGATAATGGAGCACCATCGTATGGAATTAGTATATTACGAATCATCATTTAGAATCACGGCTTGATAATGATGTGAGCAAAGAAAGACGGTGTGACCATTTACCACTTTTGCCGTAATCGAAATTCCGTTTAGCTCCTTGTTGCAAACACTGCACAAAAGCGGACTAACGCTTGATTTTATAATATTTTTCTTTTCTTTAAGATGCAGATCCTGAAAAAGAAATATGTTTCCCAATTATTTACGCCTATTTTTGATATGGTTTTATAATATTAAAAATAGGTGCTCATTATCATGTGTGATTTTACCATATTATCAAATTTGATAATTTTACTTGGTAATTTTATATTCAATTAATGTAATTTTTTTATGACACTGGCGTCTGACATAATGAGTAAGAAGGTTGTTTCTATAGAAACAACAGTTTCTGCAACAGAAGTTGCAAAGATTATGGATAGAAACAATGTAAGCTGCGTTGTTTTAACTCAAAATGAGAAACCGTATGGCATAATAACTGAAAGAGATCTTCTATCAAAAGTCACTGCACTAAACAAAAAACCTTCAGATCTTAGTGCTAAAGAAATAATGTCAAGCCCTGTAACTTTAGTGTCCTCTTATGCTCCAGTAGATGAGGTAGCGCAACAAATGCTTGCACAAAAAATTAGACGTGTCATTGTTGTAAACGGGGAACAACCAATTGGGATTATAACAGTAACAGATTTTGTAAAACATCTCAATTCGATCCTAGCAGATTCTGAAAGCTACAAAAAAGATCTCTACGACAATCTATTTGACGAATATCAGCATTGGAGTTATTAAATAAAGAATTGGTTACTTTGATGCGATTGCCTTAACGACATCAGTTTCTGTATTTCTGAATTGCCACATATGATATGCCTGCTGCATAGTCTTATAAATTGGATTTACACGCATCCTTCTATTCATGGTTAGAAATGTTAAAAGACAACGACATCCGCCTAAGCAAGAAAAAACTCGAAGCATCACATACAGATTGCCAGCGTGGGTTGTAGACGAACTGGAAACAGAAGCAATGCAAAAAGAAGTGTCGCAAAATGTACTTGTAAAACAGATTTTAGAAAAATATGCTAAATGGGACAGATTTGCCGATAAAATAGGCATCATACCAGTACCAAGAGACATTCTCAAAACACTTGGAGAGGAGATGAAGGGCGAGGAGATAAACAAGATAATAGATGTCATGCTTCCTTTGATAAAAGACTGGGTCATGTTCATGAAAGGCAACTATGATCTAAAACGAGCAATTGAAGCATTAGAAGATTATATGAGAGCATCAGGAATGACTTCGGATCACAGAATAGAAGGAGAGACTCATCATTTTGTTATTCAACATAATCTTGGAGTGCGATGGTCGCTTTTTACTGAATTGTTATTAAAACAAATTTTCCATCAGTTTTTGCCTAATCTGACAATGAAATCTCGTACAACGCCAAATACTGTAATAGCGAGCATAGCACTTGGATCCGAGTTTAGCGAGCATAACTACTAGTTACAAATTAATTGATTTTAAAATGCACTTAAATGCGAATTATCAAATCTGATAATCGAATCTTTAGTTTTTAAGTATAAAATCATCACAGGTTCTAATGAGTAATACTTTCGTAAAAGACATAATGAAAAACACAGTGATTTCAGTTGATTCTTCGTTGACAGTAAAGGATGCGGCCAAAATGATGGAGGATGCAGGAGTTGGATGCGTAGTTGTTATGGAAAATGGCGTAGCAGTTGGAATATTAACAGAAAGAGATTTTGTCAGAAGAATTGCCGCTCATGAAAAGTCATTATCTACACCTGTAAAAGCAGTAATGTCTTCTCCTTTAATTGTAATCAGCCCAGATGAGACAGTTTGGGAACTAGCAGAGCTAATGAAGCAAAGACGGATTCACAAAGTACCTGTGGTAAATGAAGACGGTCGATTAATAGGGATAGCGACCTCTACTGATTTGACGAGAATATGTAGTATTGGTTCTGAATCTGAGATGCGAAAAATCTGTGACCAGATTCTTTTACGAATGAAGCCTAATTGAAGTGGACTTGTATAATGATTCCTGAACATAAAAAGAGTATGTCGTTATCAAGTTATTCGTTAGCTGAGCTTTTACCAAATTCATTATTGTCTTCACCAGCAGTAAGCATCAAAACAACTGACACTGTGAGTGATGCTGTTAGTTTATTGGCTCATCATTTAGAGTCTTTTACTGATTCTTTGGTGGTAACAAAGGATGCATATCCTGTGGGGCTAGTAGGTGGAATAGAACTTCTTGACGGCGTCCTGAAAAACCCCACCTCTGATTTTTTTGATAATACTTTAGTGGCAGAAATCATGAATAACAAACTTGCTATCATTACAAAACAAACTAGATTATCTGACTTATTGAAACAATGGCAACAAACTAGAAGAGCTTTTGCAATCATACCGAACCAATACCATGGTTATTCTGTCGTTTCGGCTCGAAAATTACTTGAAATTGGTGCCTTATTGGAAACCAACATGAGAGTTTCTGAAATCCCAAAGAAGAGGATGATTACTTTTACTAAAGATTACACAGTTAAAGAAATCATAGTATCAATGTTTGAAAATAAAACACGTAAATTGGTTCTTGAAAGTGTATCCTTATTTATCAGTGACAGAATTATAACTGAAAAAATAGCTAATGATTTAAACTATCTACGTAATGTCAATAACTTTTTGGATATGAAGGCAGACATCTTCAAACTAGAGAGCTCAAAAATAATTTCAGAAGACATTGGAATTCCAGAGGCGTGTAAAATTATGTCTGACATGTTACATCCATATTTAATGACCAAAGATCAGGTCATAAGCCCTTGGGATATTGTAATGATTCTTGGATCAGACAATTTGGTTAGGTACTAATTATAGTAGAAAAACTGTAAACTTCATTCATTATCTTATCACCTATGAGATTACCTTGTATGCTAGTAATTCTCACAGAAGATAATTATGTCTGTGCTTTAATTAAAAGATAGAAGAAAGTTATTCATGGTTGCCATTCCGTTAGAGATTCAGGAAATGATGCGCAAACAGAAGGTAATCGTAGTAGGCTCTGTTGACCTAAATGGCGTGGCCAACATTTCTCCAAGAACTGCATTCTATTTTTCTAATGATGCAATTTACTGGCTTGATTTTTTTAAGCATAA
>Ga0209431_10000694_pt1 | contig 28043 bp, 26 predicted proteins | sample RifCSP13_3_FD_184021 | JGI IMG/M metagenome (GOLD analysis project Ga0209431, IMG submission 184021) | Soil microbial communities from Rifle, Colorado - Rifle CSP2_sed 13_3 (SPAdes) (version 2) | ecosystem: Environmental > Terrestrial > Deep subsurface > Rock core/Sediment | place: Rifle...
CAATGACTACAGCTATGGCAAGAAGCACTCGCCGGCCAGTTTTGATAGTGCGACGAGCGGATGGGGCGAGCAACTTTCCGATCCAACCCACCAGGAAATCTGCTAAGAGCGCCAACAGTGCAGCGGGCACAGCGCCCGCAAGCAACAACCTGTTGTCGTAATTCCGCAAGCCGCGAAAGATGTAAACGCCAAGGCCGCCCGCTCCAACCGCAGCGGCAATCGTCGTCACGCCGACTGAAATCACCATCGCAACACGCACGCCAGTTAAGATCACACCCATTGCGAGGGGAAGCTCCACCTGACGAAGAATCTGCCCGTCCGTCATCCCCATTGCCACGGCAGCCTCTCGCACCGTCGGATCAATTCCGAGGATACCGGTCACGGTGTTTCTAATGATCGGGAGCAAGGCATAGATCACAAGAGCAATTACCGCTGTACGCCCGCCAATCCCTCCAATGAATGGTAGAGGAATCAAGAAACCGAATAACGCGAGACTGGGAATCGTCTGCATGATGTTCGCGATACCCAGTACTGGTCCACGAAGAGATTGTTTGCGAGTTAACAGAATTCCAGTCGGCACCCCGATGAGAACGGCGAACAGGGTCGAGATCAGGACGAGCTGCACATGCTGACGAAAGTGAGCCAGCAGGTCCCACCAGTTCTGCTGCAGGAACTCAAGCATTGCGTTCATCAGCGGCGCGGACGTGTGTCACAGCCAGCGTGTCGAGGTAGGAACGCGCATAGCTGTCGGATGATTCGAGAAACGTCTCAGGAGTCTCCAGTAATAACATGCGGCCGAATTGCATCAGACCTATCCGGTCACCAAGGAGAAGCGCTTCGCGCAAGTCGTGTGTCACGAACAGGGCCGTCTTACCCAGACGTTTGGCGAGCGCCCCAAACTCTCGTTGTAGAGTCGCACGCGTTATCGGATCGAGTGCACCAAACGGCTCATCCAGCAATAATAGCGGTGGTTCAGCCGCCAGCGCTCGAGCCACCCCAACACGCTGTTTTTGCCCTCCGGATAATTGGCTTGGGATTCTGGAAGCGAATGTGTGCGGGTCCAGGCCAACCAGTGAAAGCAGTTCGTTTACGCGCTCATTAGTCTTAGCGCGATCCCAACGTTCAAGTGAAGGAACTAATGCGACATTTTCGGCTACCGTGAAGTGCGGAAATAGACCGGCATCCTGAATTACATAGCCGGTTCGGCGGCGAAGAGTTATCGGGTTCCAAGTGCTCGTAGACTTTCCTTCAACCAGGACCTCGCCTGATGAGGGCAATAGAAGAGCATTGACCAGTTTGAGTGTTGTCGTCTTGCCACACCCTGACTCGCCGAGTAATACGATAATCTCGCCCTGATTAACGGCAAAGGTTAGGCTGGAGACGATCGGCGCAGAAACTCCAGGAACTGTATAAGTGACGTCACGAAACTCCACTAAGGGGCTGTTTCCGGGTGTGGTCATGCCGCTAAACGGCGAGCAATAGACTGCTGCTAAATCGATGTTTCGAGTCGAACCAAGTGTGATTACAGGTAAAGCCAGTGGCTGTGGCTAATCGATCAATTTCAGGCAGGTCGTATTTGTAAGAGTTCTCGGTATGTATGCGTTCTCCTTCGCCAAAGCTTAGACGCAGATTCAGTTTCCTAATGTGGACCACCTGCTCGCGTGTACTTTCGATGTAGATCTCCACTCGCCCCATCTCTTCGTTGTAGCTGGCATGATGTCTGAAAGCCCCTGGATCAAAGTTCGCATTCAGTTCTCGATTCACACGCACCAACAGGTTCAGGTTAAAGGCGGCAGTAATTCCTAGCGAATCGTCATAAGCTGGTTCAAGCACTGTGCGATCCTTTTTCAGATCTGCTCCTAGCAGCAACGCATCGCCATGGCTGAGCACGTTGCGCAATGCGCGCAGGAATCGCGGCGCTTCATCTCTGCCGAAGTTGCTGATGTTGGAACCCAGGAATAGTGCCAGGGTTTTACCGAGACGTTTTTCAGCCAAAGCAGTCAACGCATCAAAATACTCAGCTGCATAAGCTTCAACCTTAAGGCGGGGAAAAGACTGCAACAGAATGCGCGAACTGTTTTCGAGTGCCGTAGCCGATATGTCAACGGGAATGAAAAGAGCTTCGGACTGCGTGCGAAGTAACGCTTCAATGATGCGCCGGGTCTTTGACGCGCTGCCACTTCCCATTTCCAGCAGTGTGGTTGCGCGAGGAACCGAAGAAACAATTTCATCGGCGTATCTTTCAATGATCTCATTTTCGGCGCGAGTGAGGTAATACTCGGGTAAGAGGCAAATCGCCTCAAAGAGCTGTGAACCCAGTTCGTCATAAAAGTACTTCGGGGATAGTTTCTTTGGAGAACTCGTGAGACCGCGACGCACATCTTCAGCGAACCCGGCCAGGGGATCCAGCTTGACAAGGTTATGAATGGTGAGCCGATCTCGACCAACGGGCGTTTCGGTCTCAGACAATTATCCCTCTCCCTGACGTTGTGGTCCGACTGCGTGTGATTATCATAGCCGATCAGCCTTGGTTGGCAACTCGTGTTGAGCAAAGGAGGTGGCCAAAATGAGTTTATCAACTAAATACTCGCGAGCGACTGCGAGTATTTAGCGACTTGACCCGACCGATTTTGCTAGGCAAGATCATCGACCATGCATTACCAGATATTTTCTGTGCCGAAATTGAGGCACTGCATTTTCGCATTCCTTTTCCTATTATTCGCTATTCCAGCTTCGGTCGAAGCGCAAAATTACGTTCGAGAGGTCGATATACCCGAAACCGTGTCGCTGTTCATAAAAAACCGGCACGGACGCATCAGCGTCATAACTTCAGACGAGCAGCAGAAGAAGATGACCGTCGAGGCCACTTCAAACGGGGCGCCGGTAGATGCCGCTGATCTTCAAATCGATGTAAAGGGAAATAATATCCAGATTGAAGTGCGCGATCGTGGCGAGAAGGACCGAATAGACCTTGTGGCTCGCATCCCCCCTCGTTCCAAGGTGTCAGTTGAGGGAGAGGCCGGTTCCGTTGACATAGTTGGGAACGTAGAGTCTGCCGAAGTGAAAACCAATACCGGTACGATCCACGCTGATGTACCTCTGGAAGCTCTCAAATACAGTTTTCTTTGGACGGCGAGCCGCCCGCGTTATCTGAGTGACGTAGAACTCACAGAAGTTAAGGAGAAGGCGGCTGGCAATTTCCAACTGTCGGGAAAACTCGGAGAGAAAAAGGCCCCCAAAGAAGAGCGCGTCGAACTTAACTTCCGGACCCAACGCGGAGTGGTATTACTGAATGTAGATCCCGAGATGGTTCCGAGCGATCTGCGCGAGCGTCCTTTAACAGAAGCCGCACGCGCCATTGTCCGCAGTGGCGACAGCCAGTTAGTTGATGCCATTCGCAAGGTCTCCCCTAAGATGTTTGGAGACTACGCCAAAACCTTGCCGCCTCCCGAGCGAGAACCCACATTGAACTCGATGCAGCCACTCGGACAGATTGTAAGTTCGGTAGCGCCCCAGCTGCTCCGATTTAATGCAAGCGTTACGGACAGGCATGGAAGAGCGATTGGTGGAATGAAGGCCTCCGACTTCGCTGTCTGGGAGAACGGGATTGAACGGCAAGTAACAGATGTGGTCCCCACTCAGGAACCCTTTAACCTGGTGCTTTTGCTGGATGTCTCAGGCAGCGTTGAAGAACGCATCGACTTTATCCGAAAAGCCGCGCGAGATTTTTTAAACACGGCGAGTCCGCAGGATCGGATTGCGATAATCAGCTTTCGCGACGACATTCAAGTCATCTCTGATTTCAGCACCGATCGCCGGATGCTTTCGCGAAAGCTTGATGATATTGAGGCTGGCGGTCCGACAGCACTGTACGATGCGCTGGGCTATGTGTTAACTGGCACCCTCAAGTCGCTGCGTGGCGAACGGACGGCGGTGGTGATTTTGTCGGACGGAGATGACAACAAGTCTTTCGTACCATTCACGGCAATTCTGGAAGCCACCATGGAATCTGGGGCCCTAATCTACCCACTATATGTACCTTCCGGGCTAATCCCGGAGTCCAGCGTGCCACGGCCGGAAATAACCAGAGATCCGTTACGCACCCGTTACCTAACCCTTACCACACGTGCCGACGAGGAGGGGCGCAGACTAGCTACTGTGTCAGGTGGTGTGTACTACCCAATTCGGCACCTGGCCGAGCTCCAACGTGCCTATGACGACGTGGTGCAACAACTGCGCACGGCTTATACGATTACTTATGCGTCGAATTCGACTCCCTCTGCTGGAAGTCGACGAGTGCGAGTGAGGACAAACATTGACGGTGCCTCAGTAAGATTGAGCCCGGTAGTGAATGTCGCCACACCGTAGCTATTGGAGCGCGGCGGCAAGCGGCAGCGCGCCGCCGCTTTTGTATTTGCGTTGAACGAGAGCATCCTAGCTAGAGGTTCGAACTGCCCAGCAGGTGATTCCGTCTCCCATTCCAAGACGCTCTCCAACGGACTGTACGACCGTTCAGCAATTAAAGCGTCAACCTCTGGTCGGTGTAAACTTTTTCAGCTTCCAATCAAAAAACTCGTCTGGTTCCAGGTTTCTTTATCACCTCGATCGGCTTTGCACAAAAAGTACGAAAATAAGCTTTTTCTCTGTGCGACCTTTGTGTCCTCTGTGTCTCCGTGGTGAAGGAACTCTCCGAAAACACAACCACAAAGTCACAAAGAACACTGAGGTGGCACAGAGAAGACATTTGAGCAGACACTTTTTGTGCAAGCTACTTCGATCAGCTGGCAGATCTCACCTGAAGACTGAGTACCCAGCGTAAAAAACGAATTGATTCAACCCGCGATTTGAACCCGTTCGATCGCCATTTGAGATGTGATGAAATCGCAGTCCCAAGCTCCACGCCCGTCGTTCAGAGGTGAAGATCCTCAGACCGCCCCCTGTTTCACCTACAAAGGCAAACCTGCCAGCATCAGGGAGCGGAACAGATTTATTGAAAATTAGACCGCCACCGTTAACGTGAACAAAAGGATGTACGCGCGAACCATTGGAAAAGTCTAGTTGTAGGCCTAGAGGTGTAAGCCCTGCTCCGTAAGCCGTCTCACGAACAAAGGTGGTGACTCCGAAACTAGAGGTACTCGAAACAATGTTGCCCGTAGCGAGGGCCAACGGAATAGCATCGAGCGTGTATTGCAGGGCAAGGCTATCATTCGCCGCTAGCGTTCGGCCATAACGGAACGCCGCAAGAACAAACTTTCGGTCGCTGGCCTCCGCATCGGTGAGCCCACCAAAAATTGTAGTCGCTTTGAAGGAAACGCCGCCCCAGAATCCAAACTCATTGTCGCCTTTACTCAATCGGTAGGTTGGGCTGGGTTCAGTGAGAGAGTCAATTCTCTCCTGGTACTTAATGCGTGTGGCAAGTGGTCCGGTAATCTGTTCGCTGGTTTGCGCTGATGCTGCAATGGTATGGACCAGAATGGCAAGTACAGTAGCGGCGAAAACACGAAGACCGGTAGACATGGGGACTCCTTAAATTAATCTTTTAAGAAGCAAGGATGTGTCATTTATCGGGAAATCTTTTTGCTCACCTGCGTCTTAGTCGTCGAGTATAGTCGAGAATCTTCGTGACCCGTCAAATAAACGCCATCGAGCCCTGATCTCTGCCGCAACCAAGGCTTTCGGCGTAGTCCTATTCGAGTCTAATGAACATCTCGTATAATGACTGCAACTCAATTGCATTGGCTTTCAGTTACAAACGCTTTAAGCATTCCGATTGCTCTAATCGAGTAATCGGCAGTGGCGTGCAACCAAGGCCGCGTTGCGCCACTGAACAACACTGGTTTCCGGAATGTCACAGCCTCTATTTCACGCATTGTTTGACGAATCTGAGCGGCGTCCGCTGACGGTCTCGCAGTTGACCGAGAACTTGCGGAAGGCTATTGAGGCCAGATTTTCCTCCGTGTGGGTCGAAGGTGAAATCTCGAATTTCAAACCACACTCGTCAGGACACTGGTATTTCACCTTAAAAGACGAGTCAGCCCAGTTGCGCGCAAAGTGTTTTCGTTCCGCAAATACTCGCATCCGGTTCAAACCGAGAGATGGATTGCACGTGCGTGCGCGTGGACGTTTGAGTGTTTACGCCCCTCGTGGCGACTACGAGCTCATCGTTGAAGTACTGGATCCAGTCGGAGCCGGGGCTTTGCGGGTCGCATTTGAGCAACTCCGTGATCGTCTGCAAGCAGAAGGGTTGTTTGCCTCGGAGGTAAAGCGGAAACTACCAATTCTTCCGCGTCGAGTAGGCATAGTTACCTCCCCAACGGGAGCGGCAATACGTGACATTCTAAATGTTATCTCCCGGCGGACCCGCACGGTTCATGTGCTCTTTTCCCCTGCTCGCGTTCAGGGCGAGGGCGCAGGTCGAGACATCGCACGCGCCATTCGCCTCGTCAACGAGCATCATCAACGAGCGGTCCATGAGAACCGACCTGCGGATTTTGTCGACGTTTTGATCGTGGGCCGCGGCGGTGGTTCAACGGAAGACCTGTGGGCATTCAATGAGGAGGAAGTCGCCCGTGCGATTCGTAGCTCCGTGATTCCGGTAATTTCCGCTGTGGGCCATGAAACCGATTTCACGATTGCAGATTTTGTCGCCGACAAGCGTGCGCCTACCCCCTCGGCAGCGGCCGAACTCGTCGCGACCCAGGAAGACCAAATCTGCAATTCACTCGATCGCTTGGGCCAACAGCTCACGCGCTTGATTCGTTACAAGGTAGTGGCCGCGCGGAACCAGGTGCAGGAACATGCCCTGTCGCAAGTATTCGAGGAAGTTCGTTCAAAGATGCGTTCGGCGCATAGTCGGGCCGACTCGGCCACCTACGAACTCAATCGCCTGATTTCGCGGAAAGTCACCGGCGCTCGTGGCGACATGGACGCACTTCAGCAAAAGCTCTCTCCGGCTGAACTGCAGCTACGTGTCAGTAGCGCTCGCACACGGTTTTCAGCTGCCGAGGCACGCAGCTCGCCTGCTCTGCAAATGCGTCTGGACAATGCGCGTCAAAGACTTGGCCTGGCAGCTGGTGCACTCCAGGCCCTTTCACCGTTGGCCGTTCTACAACGCGGATACGCTATTGCAGAGACCAGCGAAGGGGAGCTGTTGCGTGACTCACGTAAGGTTGAGGTTGGAGATGCTGTCAGCATACGCCTCGCCCAGGGCCGCCTGGCAACGAGGGTGGAAGACGTAGAGGAGTAAGCTCAAATGGGAGAGGTCCGCCAAAGGATCGTCATCAATTTCGACAACAAAGTACCAGGTAAGTCTGTGCGACCGCGCGGGCGAAGGCGCTGGCCCAAGGTACTGGCTTTTCTGGCTATCTCCTTTGTTCTTGTGCTCGGCCTTTTTGTTGCCGGAACGTTTTTCTGGTGGCAGCGATATCAAACACGACCAGCGTACTCTGTTGCTCTGATGATCGATGCCGCGCGACGCGATGACACCGCAGCGCTTGAGCAGTTGATCGATACCGACAAAATTACTGCGCACCTCATTAACGAACTCAGCGATAAGGCTGTGGCGCGCTATGGTGCGGGTCTCAGCCCCTCGGAGCGCCAGAGAGTGCAGGCACTAATGCCAGGCCTCTTACCTGAAGTAAGGCGAAATGTCCGTGTCGAGAGCACCAAGGCCGCCAAGGATGTTGCCGCGCTGTTGGGAGACCGACCATTCCTGCTACTCGCCCTGGCAGCCCCCTATCTAGTGACGATTGAGGTGGAAAACGACTCCGCAGTTGTCAGTATTCCAGGAAGCGGCACGCAATTCACAATGGTGCAAAACGGCAACCGTTGGCAGGTTGTAGCACTTAAAGACGAACAGACGGTGCAGACTCTCGTAGACAGGTTGACTGCTGGACTGCCACCCGTGGGTCAATTCTTCACTGATGCACCACGCGGCCAGCCGCCTAAGCAAAGAAGGCGACGGCGGAGGTAGGAGCTCCTTAAGATGAATGAATCGCAGCCTAGATCCTTTGAGGCTTCACTTGAAGCCCTCGAGAAGATTGTCCACGAACTTGAACAGGGCGACCTGCCTCTTGAAAGAAGCTTGGAGCTGTTCGAGCGTGGCATTCGTCTCTCGCGTGAGTGTCAAGAAAGGCTAAGTCAGGCCGAGCGTAGGATCGAGATTTTGCTGCGAGACAATCACGGAAAAACCACAGTGGCAGACTTTGGTGATGCAGACGTTGCTGAGGGCGAAGCAAAGCTATGAGCCTCTCCAAGCCCCTCGTTTCTGCTTTTGCTCAGTTCGCCGCTGCCGCGCGACCGGCAGTCGAAACCAAGCTGGATCAAACGTTGCCCAGCAGCTCGCATAGCCCAACCAATGTACATCGTGCGATGCGCTGGAGCGTCTTCGCCGGGGGTAAGCGATTTCGTCCATTGCTGTTAATAGCCACGGGCCAAACCTTCGAGGCCCCGTTCGATCTCCTGCTTTCGACTGCCGCTGCATTCGAACTGCTTCACACCTATTCGTTAATTCACGATGACCTGCCATCGATGGACGATGACGATTTGCGTCGCGGGCAGCCGACGTGCCACGTCCGGTTTGGTGAGGCAACGGCGATACTAGCAGGAGACGCATTGCAAAGCTTGGCCTTCCAAACGATTGCCGAAGATACGAGTTTGCCCGTTCAGATTCGTTTGCAGCTCGTTTCCGAACTCGCCCGTGCTGCCGGTACACCCACAGGCATGGTTGCGGGTCAGGCATTCGACCTTGAAGCCGAGTCACGTTCAGTTCAAACAGGAGAGGTGGAGCAAATTCACCGTCTCAAGACGGGAGCATTGATCGTTGCTGCCGCTCGGTGTGGGGCGCTTATCGCGACTGCCGCACCGTCTGAACTTCGGGCGCTGACCGAATTTGCTTCGAACCTTGGGTTACTGTTTCAAATCACGGATGATCTGTTAGACGTAACAGCAACCAGGGAGGCCCTTGGAAAGACGCCGGGGAAGGATGCTCGTTCAAGTAAGGCAACGTATGCTTCACTTTATGGCGTTGACGCCGCTCGTGAACGAGCTGACGAGGCGTACAGTCGAGCCTGTGCTGCGCTGGAAGAGATCCACCGGCCCACTGATCAGCTGCGGGCCATAGCAGACTTCCTTTTAGCCCGCGAGTCTTGAGACACTAACAACGCTCAAGCCATTCCGGCTTTCCGCTGCATCTGCTTTAGTGTTTCCGGGATGAAGGCCCTGATTTGGTGCGTCTCGTCGTGGCCGTCAGCGAACGTTTGGTAAAGCGAAAAGTCAGGAAGGGATAAGCAGCTTAGGGGTGAGTGGTGATCATACCCAGTGTCAATCCCAATCGCGCTGTTTGCTATATAGATCCCATGCCGCCCCAGACGTCCGCGTATTGGTAAGAACGGCGTAGGTGTGTGTCCAAACAGGCACGGCTTTCCCCGGTAGTTCTTGTAGAACTCAATATCCCTGGTCCAGAGCAGCGCCTCAGGAGAGCCCTCGCTTGGATGCTTACCATTGTCCAATCCCGCATGTACATAGATCGCGAAATCGTCCTCATAAAACAGTGGCAGCGAACGAAAGAATTCAAGGTACTTTTCAGGGATGCTTGATTTGATCAACTGCCGAGCCTCTTTCAGGTCTTGCTCTTTCTCAACCTTGAGAGGCCGACCGGTGTACTGCTCGAAGGTACGCTCGCCGCCTGTTACGGGAGCCAACCAGATGTTGCCGACACCATCAATAAACTCCAGCAACATCTGTTCATGATTCCCGCGCAAGCATTTCACGCGTTCAGGGTTCTCATTGCAAAGCGTGTAGACACTTTCGACGCATCCCGGAGCGTCAAAGCCTCTGTCTATCAGATCGCCCAAAAAAACCAGTGTGTCGTTCTCAGGATCGCGAGGAATCATCTGCAGCAGGCTCTGTAACTGTGCGCAGCGACCGTGCACGTCGCCTATGACGAAGGTTTTCATGCGGATTGTCGTTGCTCCTGTGCGGGTGGTTGAACTCGAGCCAATAAATCCTTGAACCGCTGGTCCTCGTGCATGTTTGACCAGTTTGAGTCGCTGAGAAACCACTTATAGTTCTCGTTTCCCAAACTGATCGCCGTCTCAAACCAACGAAATGCATCTTCCTGATTTCCCTGCAGCAGATACGCAGAGGCAAGCCAATACGCTATGTCGTAGTCGGCCGCTGCAACTTGCTTCACTCGCTCGGTAAGTTGCTCCTTTGCAGCTTCATGTTTGCCTTGGGCGCAGAGGCAGATGGCAAGGATCGGGCGGATACCGTCAATATCGGGCTGTTTGTCCAAAACGTCCTGCAACAGCGAAGTCGCAGCTTCGACCTCTCCCTGATAGTAAAGCACCCTGGCTCGAAACGCTTTAACGAGTGGATGTTCGGGTTCGACAGCGGCGCCTTTGTCCAATTCTCTTGACGCCTCTTCATACCGTTGTTGGTACATGAATATGCGCGCCCGATTGTAACTGGCAACCACTGCCTCTGCAGGATTCAACTTCACCATTCGGTCATAGCTGCGTAGTGCGCGGTCATACTGACTGTCCAGGCGAGCCAACACGCCACGGACAAAATGCACTCCGACGTCATTTGGGTACTCCTGACGCAACCTCTCAACTTCCTCCCTGGCCCGTTCTTTATTGCCGCTTGTGAGGTAGATAAACACCATGTGCATCCGGGCTTCGAGCAGGCCTGAATCGATCGCCAGGGCCCGATTGAATGCCTCCTTGGCACGCGAGTGATCTCCCGATTCGGCTAGTCCCTTGATTACACGATTGATGTAACAACTTCCGAGGGCGGAGTAAGCAAGAGCAAACGTGGGATCCAATTCCACTGCCTGCTGAAAGTAGCGAATGGCGGCATCCACATCTTCTCGGGCGATTGTGTGGTAGATGAACCGGCCTAAGCAATGTCTTCCACGCAGGTACGCTTCCGAAGCTGCACCATCAGCAGTGGATCCTTTCGCGAGTTGCTGCTGTTCGTCGGGACTGAGCTCCAAACGCAATGCTTCGACAATGTGCGTCACGATTGAGTCCTGAACGGTGATAATGTCACTCGCGTCCGCATCTAGCCGATCACTCCAAAGAATCTCACTAGTATTCACGTCGAGTAGCTGTGCGGTAACTCGCAGACGATCACCCGACCTAAGGAAACTCGCAGCCAAAATTGCGTCGACACCTAGCTCACGACCTGCCTCAGCTGGATCGATCTGTTTACCTTGATATTTGACGATCACTGATGAGGCCCGCACAATCAGCGACCTGACGCGTGCTAATTCTGTGATCACTGCATCTGCGAGCGAGAACTCGTAGAAGGCCGTCTCTTCATCTCGTCCGACATTCTTGAATGGCAGGATGGCGACACTTTTCTTCTCTTTGTCTGCCATGCTCGTCGGCGTCTCATGGGTTGGGGAACCAGAAGCTTTCCGTGGAAAAATGCCTTGTGTCTCGTCGACGGCGGCAACATTCTTCAACCACTGCAATGCTCGGGACACGGGCCCCTGTGACCTAATGTGCCTGGGCGGAATCGGCACTTGGTGGGGCTCGGGAACAGCGGATGGAGATTGCTGCTCACTGAGCACTTCCCTGAGATCATCTCGAAACTGAGTGACGTCCTGGTAACGCTCACGTGGGTTTTTGGCAAGCGCCTTATCGAGGATCTCCTGTAAGCGCGGTGGAACTTGACTACGTCTCGCCTCAGCCACTGGGACCGGCTGTTCATGCAAGACCGCGTGGCGTACATCTATCGCAGTCTTGCCCCGAAACGGCCATGATCCTGTCAACATCTCATAAAGCAGGACTCCAGCAGAAAAGATGTCGGCGCGAGAGTCGACTCGATCGCCGCGCGCCTGTTCTGGTGCAGCATACGTGGCAGTGCCGTACGGCACGCCGACTTCCGTCAACTCAGTATGATGAATACCTGAGGTGCGCGCTGCGTCCTCATCAAGCAGTTTTGCCAGTCCAAAATCGAGTACTTTTACCTGCCCTTTGGGCGTCACCATCACGTTGCCGGCCTTGATATCGCGATGAACGATGCCGGAAGAGTGAGCAACCGCGAGCGCATCGGCGACCTGAATCGCAATCGAAAGAGCACTCTCAAGTGCCAGCGGAGTTCCATTCACCAATTGCCGCACATTCCGCCCTTCCACGAACTGCATGGCGATGTAGTGAATGCCGTTAACTTCGTTTAAATCGAAGATGGTGCAAATGTTTGGATGGTCCAGCGCCGACGCCAATCGTGCCTCGCGTTCGAAGCGCTTAAGATTTGCCTCTCTAGTGGTGAGTTCGGCAGGAAGAACTTTGACTACTACGGTGCGGCCTAGTTTTGAGTCAACGGCACGGTAGACAGTGCCCTGCCCACCCGCACCAATCTTCTCGAGGATTTTGTAATTCCCCAGTGTAGTTCCAACCATTGCTTTGATCGCGCCTATTTAACTCCTAAAAAAGAGCATCCGCAACGCCGCATATTGTTCTACTTGCGGGGAACTAATGAAAGGAAAAGGCGGCCCGGTGAAGGGCCGCCCGCACGTACGGATATTGGGTTAACTACTCCGCCACTCCCATCTGCCAGAGAATATAGGCGTAGTCGAATGCCACCTCTCGTAGGTAATCATAACGGCCCGAAGAGCCTCCATGGCCGGCACCCATGTTCACTTTTAAGAGCAGCGGGTTATCGTCAGTTTTCGTAGACCGGAGCTTTGCCACCATCTTTGCTCCTTCCCAATACGGCACTTGACTGTCGTTCAGCGAGACCTTCACGAGCATGGACGGATAATCCTTGGCGGCGATGTTGTCGTAAGGCGAGTACTTCTTCATGTACTCGAAAGCCGGCTTCTCGTTCGGGTTTCCCCATTCGATGTACTCGCTAGTTGTCAGCGGCAGGGTAGCGTCCAGCATGGTATTCAACACATCCACGAACGGAACATGAGCCACGACTGCCTTGAACAGGTCTGGTCGCATGTTAGTCACCGCCCCTACCAACAGACCACCGGCACTACCACCCTGGATCACCAATCGATCAGTCGACGTATACCGATTCTTGACCAGGTGTTCGGCACTCGCGATGAAGTCTGTGAAGGTGTTCATCTTGTTCATCATGCGACCTGCCTGTCTCCACTCTTCACCTAGCTCGCCCCCACCGCGAATGTGGGCGATCACGTAGATCGCGCCTCGATCCAGGAGACTAATCCGATTGGAGGAGAAGGTCGGCGCCATCGAAGCTCCGTAGGACCCATAACCGTAAAGGAGAAGCGGAGCCTTACCATCGATTTTCACACCACGGCGGTACACAACCGAGAGCGGTATCTTCGTGCCATCAGACGCAGTGGCAAAGACGCGCTCGGAAACGTAGTTCTTCTTTTCGAAGCCGCCCGGAACCTCCGTCTCTTTCAACAGCTTCGATTGATGCTTATTCATGTCATATTCAAGCACCGAACTAGGCGTTACCAGCGATTGATAACGGTAGCGAACCACGTCTGTGTTGAACTCACGGTTGACGTCAAGGCCGGCGGCGTAGACTGGTTCGGGAAACCGCATCCGTTGCGATTTGCGTGTCTTCATATCCACCACACGTAACTTCTGCAGTCCACCTTCCCACTCCGAGACAACCGCGTGGTTTGCGAAAAAGCTGATGTCGTCAACTTTGATCGCAGGTTGGTGAGCAATAAATTCCTTCCAGTTCTTTTCCGTCGGATCTGAGACCGGAGCCGACACAACTCGGAAGTTCTTTGCACCCTTGTTGGTGCGAATGTAGAACATGCCTCCGTGATGATCGACGTCGTATTCATGCTCTGGTTGTCTCGCAAGAATGAGCTTCGGCTGGGCTGTAGGCTGATCTGCGGGTATGTAACGGAATTCGGATGAGGTTTTGGCGTACGAGCCAATGATGATCATGGCCTTGTCGCGTGAACGGCCGGCAAACACATCAAATAGCTCGTCCTTCTCTTCAAAAATCAAGTCTGTCTTGTCAGTGCCCAGGACGTGACGGAAAAACTTGTCCGACCGCTTGGTTACCTGATCTTCGGTAGTCAAAAAGATCGTTTTGTTGTCGGTAGCCCACATGACACTACCAACGCGTTCAAAGCGTTCAGGCAGTAACTGTCCGGTACGCAAGTCCTTGATCTGAAGCGTGAACTGACGGTATCCGGTTGTATCCGTTGAGTAAGCAAGCAGGTTTCCATCATCGCTTACGGCAAATGCCTGAATTGAGAAGAATTTTAATCCTTTCGCAAGTTCATTCTGATCCAAAATGACCTCTTCCCTGGCTTCAAGACTGCCGTGTTTCCGGCAGTAGATCGGGTACTGCTTTCCCTCTTCCGTACGCGTGTAATAGAAGTAGTTTCCCCAACGATAAGGAACGCTCAGATCTGTTTCCTTGATGTGACTCACCATCTCTTTGTAGAGCTTCTCCTGAAGCAATTCGGTGTGTTTCATCGCGGCGTCGGTATAAGCGTTCTCCGACTCCAGGTAAGAGATAACGGCGGGGTTTGACTTCTCGCGAAGCCAAAAGAAATCGTCAACGAGTGTGACGTCGTGAATTTCGGTTGTTTTAGCCTTCTTTTCTGCCATTGGTGGTTTCGGTTGAGGTCCATTGCCTCCGTTCTCTTGTGCAATTGCAACGTCGCACAGGGTCAGCACTCCCATGAGGGAAGCGAGCATCAGGGGTGACAGCAGTTTTTTCATTTCTGTACCTTCTTTTCAGTACGTAACGCAGTTAAAAGTGGATTGAATCGAGCAGAGATGTGCTCGCTCAACGTTATCAGCGAGCAACGCAGATTTAGTTGTTTACCGGCACCCGGCCGGCTAATCATGAACCGTTCAGCCACGGGGTGGGTCGCCCCAACCCGAGCCCCTGTATTTTCCGTCTTCCACCATACAGGGCACGGTAGGATCACCGCCCGAAAAGGAAAACATCTCGGCGCGTCGCGAGCGATCGTTCTGCGCGTCGTATTCGGTAAAAGGAATGCCTTGCGAGTTGTAGTAGTCGCGCGCCTGCTGACAATAGGGACACCCCGGCTTGGTGTAAATAACTAGCGCCAAAATGTAACCTCCGTAAGGCGCATAGTTTAGCAATGACGGGGCATTTCTGAGAAGCGGCGGGAGCGGTGGGGGCCTGTCAGCTGCCGTTAAATAGTTGAATGTTGACTTGTTGCGTCGTCGCGCAGGCGGTTAGAATCAGTTGTCCCTAAAATCCAGGCCGTACTGAGAGGGTTAGTAATCCAGATCTGGATTTAGAGGAAGCTTGGCAAACCTGAGGGGTGGAATCACCGCCTGGTCCAACGACGTTGATCCTAGCGTTCCGAGATATTAATCCCGCGTCGACCCGCACTCGGCGACAAGAACTGACGTCTTGGTAGAGTCCGGAAGGGGCCCGCAATCCATGGAGCTTTCCTGCGCCGGGCCTATGTTGTAATCCCGTGGAGGTTAATGAACCGGCTTAAGCTAGTAATGATAATGTTCTCAATGACATTGATCCGACAGGCGAGCGCTGGCTTGTCATTAGTTTGATCCTGGCCAGGCATGTGATACCAAACCTGACAATTGGTGCATTCACCGTTCCAGCAAAAGTCGCCGTACGAAATCGTGTTCAGCGAAAGATATTGAAAACAGCGCAACAGTCGGTTGTTTTCAGGAACGTCAACTTTCTGGCCAAGAATTTCAATTGAGACGAGACGCTCATACGGCTCGAACAGATCGCTTTCAATAAGAAGTGGCGGCGATGCAGTAATGGTTTGCTCATTCATAGATGGACTGAGAATCGGAGATTGACGCAAACCTGTCAAACGGCGGGCTCACATCGTAGGGTCAGGGCCGTTGCTTGCAGCAAGCGCTCCAAAATTACCGAACTAAACTCCATTAACCCCGCGCAGTTTAGCCCAGTTGGAAAGGACATCCAATGCGATTTCAGTTTTATGATGCGGCCCTTGAAGATGTACCGAAACTTTCGGTGGACGGGACTGTTCCGAACAGCATTCATTTCTCTCATTGGGAGGGTAATGCAACGCCGGCCGAGTTAAGAGCTGATACCTCGACTGAGATTGCGCTCAACCTTGTAGGCTCGCCCCATCCAAACCAATTTACGCAGGGTATAGAGGTCGTTACCAACAACCACTTTGATACGGACGGTGTGCTGTCGGTTTGGACTGTTCTAGCTGGCTCACGAGCGCTCGAGTTTAGCGAGCCCCTAATCGCCGCAGCAGAGGCCGGAGATTTCTCTGAATTTCGTAACGACAATGGTGTGCGCGCAAGCATCGTGATTCAGGGTGCAGACCAGGCAGGCGCAAACAATGATACGGTCTCTCCCTTAGCGCGTCAGCTCGCCGGGGCCGATTACCTGGACGACGCACGGTGTTACGACCTTGTACTTCCCGAAGTAGAAGATGTGCTGACGCAGGTTGATCGGTATGAACCCCTTTGGCGCGACGGATGGTCACAAATCGAGCGGGCGTTCGATAGCTTTGAAGCCCGCAATTCACAGGTCCGCGAGTACTTGGATGCCCGTCTTTCGCTGGTAACACTCGCTCCTGAGATCTTCAGCCCGGCCGGATTCAATCCAAAAAGGCACGCCGCTCCGTTCACCGCAATCTCGCGGTATGCTCGCGGACACATCTTCCTCATTGCCAGTGAACTTGCTGGCGGTTGGAGCTATCGTATCGACTACCCTTACTACTCATGGGCTGAAACGATTGTGAGACCGAGAATTCCCCGGCAAGATTTAACTCCAGTCATGGAGCATCTGAACGAGTTGGAATCTTCTCGCGGCGGAAGTTGGCAAACGGACCGAACGGAAATGACGTCAGCGGTGAAGTTCCTGGGACCGGAGGGGCTGCTCGCCTCATCGAACCTTGCGCCTGATCAGGTCGCTGAAATCGTCTCCGCGCATCTCGCCAGGCAAACCGAAGGTACGGCCGCAGCGCCGGGGGCTTAAGTTCTGACGATGCATGACGTTCTCGTGATTGGCGCAGGCCCCGCTGGTATCTCGGCCGCGCTCTGGTGTGAAGAACTGGGCCTTGACGTCTTGGTGTTGGAACAGGCGGCTCAAGTCGGTGGGCAATTGCTGCAAGTGCACAACAGAATCACAAATTATCCCGGGGCGGAGTTTAGTAACGGCGCGGAATTCGCCCAAAAACTCTCAGCACAGGTGGATGCCGCCGAATATGATTTATGGACAGGCGTTGCGATTGACAAGGTAGACCTACGGGCCAAAAAAGTCGGGCTCAAGACGGGAGAGGAATTGAATTCCATCTCGATTGTGCTGGCAACTGGCGTGCGTAGGCGTGAACTCGGAATTCCAGGAGAGAAAGAGTTCGCTGGTTACGGGATCATCGAATCAGGTGTTAGGGACGCCGAAAGACTGGCTGGGAAGGATATTTGTATCATCGGAGGTGGTGATGCCGCTGCTGAGAACGCGCTTTTGCTGTCGAACCACTGCGCAACTGTAACCTTAGTTCATCGGGGTAAGCGATTGAAGGCAAGGCCTGAGTTTACGTCCGAGCTGCAGACTAATCACTGTGTAACGACCTTCACTGAATCAGTAGTAACGAAAATTCTCGGTCACAACAGGGTCGAGGCAGTCGAGATACATCGCTTTGGGGGTATCCAACCCTTTCAAATGGCCGTCCAGGGTGTGTTAGTTCGCATCGGAATGGAGCCAAACACCGAACTGTTTCGGTCTCAGTTAGATCTGGATCAAAAAGGCTACATCTTAGTAAACAGTCAGCAGGAGACTAGCGTTCCGAACGTCTTTGCGGTTGGAGATGTCTCCAATCCTCTCGCTCCTACTATAGCTGGGGCGGTAGGAAGTGGCGCAACCGCAGCAAAGATCATTTCGTCACGCCTCAGCAATCGATAAAGGTAAACCTTTGGAAGAACAGTTTTGTCTGGATCAAAGCATTGAGTTCATTGATCCCGCCTACACAGATGAGCACGTAGCAGCGTATCCTGTTGAATATCTTGCAGGAATCGATCTGTACAACCAGGGGGAGTTCCATGCTGCGCACGACGCCTGGGAAGAGCGCTGGATGGGTGAGGTTGGGCCCGAAGAGAAGCTGTTCCTGCAAGCAATGATTCAATCAGCCGTAGCATTTCATCATCTGGATATTGGTCGTCCCGGTGCAGCCCGCCGAATGTACCAGATGGCCAAGGAAAAATTTGCTCGTCTTGGAAAAGACGTGTACATGTCACTTGATCTGGTGGGATATCAAAGACAACTTGATGCCGCCCTCTCATGGTTGACGTCAGGACCAGACCCAAGAGAGATTCCTCGGCCCAACGTAGAACTACCCAGAATTACACTGCTGCCGGGCACGAATAGTTTGGATTGACTGGGACCATCCGTTGAGTTCATTAAAAGCCATCAGCATTATGCTCATTTCGGCCTGGCTCGGCGCCGCCCTGTTTTTTAGTGCAGTTGTTGCACCGGCAGCGTTCGCTGTTCTGCGTGTTTACAACGTAACAAATGCAGCCGAAGTAGCTGGCGGAATTGTCAATCGCTCGTTGGGCGTCATCAACGTGAGCGGATTTCTAATCAGTGTTTTGGTGCTGGCCTTTATGTTGTTCTTTAGGAACGCTTACGGCCGCGCTTTTCTCGCTCAGCTTGTCTCAGTTGGCATAGTGGCCCTAATGACTGCAGTCGGACATTGGCTCATTGCAGCGCGAATGCGCGCTTTGCGAGCAGCGCTCGAACTCCCAATTGACCAACTGGCTCTAACTGATCCGCGACGGGTGGCTTTTGGGAATCTCCATAGATACTCAGTGATCGCACTCGCCGTCGCAATGCTTGCCGCACTTGTAGTGAGCTTTCTGTTTGCGCGATCGACACAATCGAATTAAGTCGTGTCTAGGAGTTAGCGTGGAACCAATTGAACATCTTGAAGAGTGGCGCCAGCGGTATGCAAACTGGACACAGTCACATGCGGCGGTTCCGGGCGATGGAACCCTGAATGAAGATTACCCTTTTGTGGAGAACCGGAGGGCGCCCTTTACACCAGCACGTCGGGCCCTGCCAATGCTAAACCTTGCCCTGATTTCTTCGGCCGGTGCTTACATAAATGGAACAGAACCATTTGACGCAAATGCATCCGATGGCGATCTTACCTTCCGGGAAATACCAGCAGAGATTGATAGCGAGAATCTCTCATTCGTTGCGCGAGGCTATGATCCCTCTGCGGTGAATGCCGATTCCAACGCCCAAGTGCCGCTTGACCGACTGTTCGAGTTTGAGTCGAACGGTATTATCGGCCAGCTTAATCCTGTGGTCTGGAGTTTCTGCGGTTTCATTCCGCATGCGGCTCGATTGGTTGACGAGATGTTGCCGCGCCTTGTCGACCGTCTGAGCCGTCATGAAGTTCAGGCAGCACTACTAATTCCGGCCTCGAGGCTTTGTCACCAGTCAGTATCCCTCGCCGCACGAGCGATCGAACAGACCGGAATTCCCACAATGACTCTATCGGTGGCGAAGGATGTGGTGGAGATGTCACGACCGCCACGCGCCGCGTACTATCGAGGTGAGTTTGGCTGCGTCGCAGGTCAACCTAATTTTCCTGAACACCAAAGACGGGTACTGGATGAAGCATTGCGTTTGATTGAGCCGCTAGACCAGGCCAGCATTCGAAAACTCAGTGTGGAACTGGAAACACAAGTAGAAAAGCAGCGAGGTGAACGGTAACCCCTCCTCGATTCGCCTTGTACACTGGAGCCCCTCAATGTTTCATTTCAAACGGTTGCTCGGTTGGGCGGCAAGTGTAACTGTTGTCCTCACCGCGTACCTACTCTTCTGGCCAGTAGGAATCACGCCTGGCAGATGGGACCCTCCTGAGGCGCCCTCACTTACAGGCCCTTACGAACAGAACTCGAGGCTTGCAACCACGGAGAGAATCTCGCTCGGATCTGGTTTCGCACCTGAAGATGTCGCTATCGACTCTTCCAATCGTATCTATGCGGGAATGGATGATGGCCGCATCGTGCGCGTCGATGCTGATGGAAAGCGGCCGCACCTGTTCGCAGAAACCCAGGGACGGCCTCTGGGACTTGCATTTGACGCAACCGGCAATCTTGTGGTGGCGGATGCGGTAAAGGGCCTGCTCTCAATCGCCAGTAATGGGTCAATTACCACTTTGAGCATAGAGGCTGGTGGGACGCCTTTTGGCTGCACCAACGATCTGGATATAGCAAAGAACGGAATGATCTACTTTACTGACGCTTCCAGTAAGTATCCCTTGGTAAATTACAAGGCAGATCTATTAGAACATCAACCGAACGGCCGTCTGCTCGCCTACAATCCCGCGGACCGAACGACCCGGGTAATTCTTGACAGCCTCCACTTTGCAAATGGAGTAGCGGTTAGTCCAGACCAACAATTTGTGCTCGTAAATGAGACTGGACGCTACCGCGTTCATCGCGTCTGGTTAACGGGGGACAAGCGTGGCAACGCCGAATTGTTCATCGAGAATCTTCCCGGTTTTCCCGACGGCATATCTTCAAATGGAAGGGATAAATTCTGGCTGGCGCTGGTCACTCCTCGCGACGCCACACTGGATCGCCTACTGCCACATCCATTTCTAAGGAAGGCTGTTCTGAGACTCCCTAAGTTTCTCCAACCGGCCCCGAAACGATATTCATTCGTGCTGGGGCTGGATGCAAACGGAAAGGTCATACACAATCTTCAGGACAGTTCGCAGACCTGTTATGCACAGATTGCCAACGCTCTGGAACATAACGGTTCACTCTATTTCGGAAGCATCGGAGAATCGACCATCGGCCGGTTTGCGTTACCGTAAGAATTAGCCGTCCAGTCTACCTGCCACATCGTGCATCCTGTCATCTACCTCAACAAGACAATGGTGGACGCCACCAAGGCGCGGGTGGCTCCAGTCTCTTCTGCGATGCTTTATGGCCGGGGTGTCTTCACAACAGTCGCGGTGTATGGTGGAAACCCATTTCTGTGGCCTGAACACTGGCGCAGGCTAGTAACCAATGCCGATCATCTCGGCATTAATCATGAAGGCTGCAGCGAGCGGAGTGTGGGTGAAGCCCTGAGAAAGTTGGTCGCGGTAAACCGCGTTACCACGGGTCGAGCGCGAGTGGTGTTGCTTGCACGCAATAGTCCCGACTTCTGGAAAACCAAACGAACCACCGGACGAAAGACCGACCTCCTGATCATGACCAGTGATCAACAGAAGGTGCGGGAGGCCGGGATCAGCCTGGCCGTATCACCGTATCGCGTGAACACTGCGTCGCCGGTCGTGGGGATAAAGACGCTCAACTATTTGGAGCGTGTACTCGCCTGGGAGGAGGCCCAATCACGTCAGTTTGACGAAGCAGTGATGCTGAACGAGCGAGGTGAAGTGGTGTCAGCCACAATGGCAAACATCTTCTGGGTAAACGACGGAACGATCCATACGCCATCGCTGGTTACCGGGGCCTATCATGGTGTGACTCGTGCTGCTGTTCTCGATTTGGCAGAAAAGCAATTTATCCCAGTTTTGCAAGGTGTCTATGATATGGCTGATCTCACAAACGCGGAGGAGATATTTCTCACGTCTGCAAGTCTGGGACTTGCAATTGTGACCGCATTCGATTTCCGCCAATACGGGGTGACACAAGAGAGTATTGCGGCGCGGTTACGCTCGGATCTTCGGGAGCTTATCGCTGCGGGCATTGAACCAAAGGTGAACCCAAGGCCCGTGAAGCGCCCAGATTAACGTGGTATAATTCGTTGCAGTTTTTCTTATAAAAACACATTTAAAGCCATCTTACTCAGGAGGATTTCAGGACATGGCAACCGAACTCAAGAGAGGGGCTACGTCTCTCGACCGAATCGAGGAACTGCTCGGCGAAAACGCGCGCACACTGTTGGACCACAAATCAGCAACCATATCCAAAGAGCAGATAAACCTCCCCGGCCCTGATTTTGTGGATCGTGTCTCGGCTTTTTCCGACAGGTCCCCCGCTGTCCTGCGTTCCCTGCAAACGCTCTTCAATACTGGAAGACTCGCAGGTACGGGATATTTATCAATTCTGCCAGTGGATCAGGGCATCGAACACTCTGCCGGGGCTTCCTTTGCACCAAACCCGGAGTACTTTGACCCGGCGAACATCGTTAAGCTGGCGATCGAGGGCGGTTGTAATGCAGTGGCATCAACTTATGGAGTACTTGGCAGTGTCGCTCGCAAATATGCCCACAAGATCCCGTTCATTGTAAAAATCAATCATAACGAACTGCTGACGCTTCCAAACAAATTCGACCAAGTGCTGTTTGGCACGGTCAAAGAAGCTCGCAACCTCGGAGCTGTCGCTGTGGGTGCAACGATCTATTTTGGCTCAGACGAGGCCACGCGACAGATTACGGAGATTAGTGAAGCCTTTGCCGAAGCGCACGAACTCGGAATGGCTTGTATCCTGTGGTGTTACTTGCGCAATTCAAAATTCAAAACTCCGGAAGGCGATATGCATGCCTCTGCGGACCTCACCGCCCAGGCAAATCATCTTGGTGTGACCATACAGGCCGACATAATCAAACAGAAACTGCCTGAGCGAAACGGCGGATACAAAGCAGTGGAGGAGCAGCTCGGAAAGACGTTTGGTAAAACCCATAAGCTGGTTTATGAGAAGCTGACGAGTGACAACCCAATCGACCTCGTGCGATACCAGGTTGCCAACTGTTATATGGGACGAGCGGGGCTGATCAATTCTGGCGGTGAATCCAAAGGCGCGAGCGATTTCGCCGAAGCTGTACGCACTGCAGTTATTAATAAGCGTGGCGGCGGCATGGGACTTATTTCTGGTCGCAAGGCTTTTCAACGGCCCATGACTGAAGGCGTTGAGCTCCTAAATGCAATTCAGGATGTTTACCTGACTGAGGAGATTAGCATTGCGTAGTTAAACCCTTGGGAACGCTGGCGTCCTCCCCGCCGGGAACGCAGCCGTCCTCCCCGCCGGGAACGCAGCCGTCCTCCCCGCCGGGAACGCAGCCGTCCTCCCCGCCGGGAACGCGGGCGTCCTCGCCCGCATCTCAAGGATTCTGATGACAAAGAACCCTTCACCCGTCTCAAACATTGCACCTCTTGCTGTGTCTTTCTACTTAAGCGCCAAAAGCTGCTAAACTCCTGCTCACACATTCACAGGTATGGTAAGAGAGAAGAACGACTCACCGCCCGTAGATAACGTGATCTCTGATGAGACCGGCCAGTTTGACCTGCGTTTTGTCCTTTGGCGTCACTTCTGCAAGGAGAATAATATTCCGGTAGAGACGCTCCCGAGCCAGTTAGACGACGAGCAGAAGGAAGCCTGGGAGGCATTAAAAGCAAACCGACTACGTGGTCAGAAGTAGTGGCCAGCAACTCGGTTAGAACCTTCCTGCCCCAAGCTTAAAACCCCCAGTGAGAAATGGATTGGTCAGGCGCTCGTGCCCGAGGGTAGTTCGTGGTCCATGGCCTGAGTAAACAGTCACGTCGTCGCCCAGAGGCAGCAGTTTGTTCATTATCGAATCCAGTAACTGCTCCGTGGAACCACCAGGCAGGTCAGTACGACCAACTGAACCCTGAAAGAGAACATCACCAACAAAAACCGTGCGCTCGGCCCGCTCAAAAAACACCACATGCCCGGGGGTGTGGCCAGGACAGTGAATCACATCAAACGTGAGATCCCCGACCGAGTATCTCTGACCATCAGACCAGTACTCTTCGATCGGTGGCGGGGTTTCGTACGCGAAGCCAAAGTCACTCCACTGTGCGCGTGGGATGCCAATCCAGCCCGGCTGTTCAGGTAGAGCGAGATACAACGGTTCGTCCGCCTTGTGCAGTATGATCCGTGCTTTCGGTCTCAAGCGCTTCAATGAAGTGACAGCGCCCACGTGATCCATGTGAGCGTGGGTGAGCGTTATTGCTTGAAGCTCCAGTCCCAAGTCGTCAAGACGAGAGGAAATCCGCTCGGCTTCGTCACCTGGATCGATGCAGATCGCCTTACGAGTTCGGTTACACGCGACGATGCGTGTTTGTTGTTGAAATGGAGTTACTGTAAGTTCTTCAATAATCATTTTGCCAAAACATCCATTGCCGGTACCCCAGTCGATTCCAGCCAGGGGCCAACTGCATACTGAGCTCGAACATCCAAAGAGTATAATTTGCAAAGGATATTTTCCCTACTTAGCTAAGAATAAGTTATGCCCATTAGTAATAAGTCGGCTCCTTTGGCCGACGTGCTGGATTCTTTAACAGTGGAGGCCGCGCCCGAACTCATCGACAACCTCCCTGAGGGCGCTCTGAAGTGCTATGCCTGCGGCCATCGATGCTTGATCAAGTCAGGCAAGCGCGGGATCTGTAAAGTCAGATTCAACGAGAACGGTAAGCTGCAGGTGCCCTCGAACTATGTTGCAGCGCTAGCATGCGACCCGACTGAAAAGAAGCCATTCTTTCATGCGCTGCCGGGTTCTGACACGCTGACATTCGGCATGCTCGGTTGTGACCTTCATTGCGCCTACTGCCAGAACTGGTTGACGTCTCAGGCACTCCGCGACGATTCGGCTGGAACGAATCCCACACCGGTCACCGCAGAACGGTTGGTAGCCATGGCGAAAGCCTACGGCGCATCCCTGGTTGGAAGCAGTTATAACGAACCGCTGATTACAGCTGAATGGGCTGTAGAGGTGTTCAAAGCAGCACGACCGGAAGGGTTCCGTACAGCCTTTATTTCGAACGGTAATGCCACGCCACAGGTGCTGGATTACTTGCGACCCTGGACCGACTGCTACAAGATCGATCTCAAGACGATGAGCGACAGGAATTACCGCCAACTTGGTGGAGTCGTTGACAACATTCTCGATACAGTGAAGATGGTCCACGAGCGTGGCTTCTGGGAGGAGATCGTCACGCTGGTGATCCCTGGGTTCAATGATTCCGAGGATGAGTTACGGCGGGCCGCAGATTTTATTGCGGGTGTTTCACCGGATATTCCCTGGCACGTTACTGCGTTTCACCAGGACTATCACATGCAAGAAAACGCGAACACTACGGCCGAGCAACTGATTCGCGCCTGTGAGATTGGACGTAAAGCAGGGTTGCGATACATCTATGCCGGCAACCTACCTGGCCGCGTTGGTCGTTGGGAGAATACGTATTGCCCGACCTGCGATGAACTGCTGGTGGAACGCTATGGTTACGTGATTAAGCAGGTACGCGTGACCAGTGAGGGTAAGTGCCCGCAATGCAGTAGTTCTATCCCTGGCATTTGGTCCTGAAGTTACTTCTAAATAGAAAGCGATCCACGGACACCTGATGCTTATTTTGCGGGTTCGTGGATCGCGTTCTAAGGTCGAGAACTTACTTCTGCGTGCTCATCGCTGTCGCCTCGACGGGTGAACCCTGGTGAAACACTGCAAGCCATTTTCCAGCACGGTTATGCCAGATTGTTGTATGCCTCTCCTTTTCGGGAGGTTGTCCCGCGACAGTCACCAGGTATGTGACGAGTGCAGAGTCCTGATCGATATTTAAGGTTCGAAAATCCGAAAGCTCTGCCTTGGAAGCGTCGAAGGTCTGCACCCCCTTTACGATTCCGGCTTTGTCGAACACTCCCTCCGTATTAACTTCGAGAGCCCTCTCATCAAGTAACGCGGCAAAGCCATCGTAGTTCTTGTTTTGAAGGAGAGTCCAGATCACTTTTTCATTTGCGATAGGATCGGACCCAGTCGTTGTACTCGCCTGAGCTGTTGGACTTGCGCCGGCCTTTGGGCTTGCCGCTGGAGTTGCGGGCGGTGGCGCCCCAGTTCGAACCGGACTTTCCTGATGGAAGATCGCCTGCCATTTGCCATCACGATTCACCCAGGCTGTACTACCGCGCATGGTATCCGGTGGTATGTCCTTCCAATCCATTTTTCCTTTCACAGCCACATTGTAAGTGGTTACCACCAAATTGTTATCGACCGGCAGAAAGCTCCAGTCGGAAAAGTTAACTTCGGTGAACTCAAGCTTCCTGACGCTTGCCAGAGTACCCGCCTTATCTGAAACTCCGGTTTGAGTAACCTCAATTTGGTCGTTCGCCAACATACTCGCAAACGTATCGAAGTCCCTATCCTGTATCGCCTGCCAAGCCTTCTTTTCGTTGGCGATGGCATCGGCTTCCGAAAGTGCCGCTGTGGTTGCTGAATTCGTTGCGCGGTTAGTGCTGCCGGTGACGCTCTCTTCTCTGTTGGTCGGAGCCGGCGCACAAGCCAGTGTCAACAGCAGGATACTGAACATTACTGGGAAAGCTTTTCTCATTCCAATACTCCTTTGTAAGTGGGCCCCTTGATTTCCAGATCCCAACCTATGCATCTCGAAGCTCATTCAACCTGAACTCCACGCTACATCCCGTTTTTTCCCGCGCAACTAGCTGACGGGAGACGGAACTGACTTAGAATACCGGAAACAAACTACTGAGCAGCCGGTGACATTGCCGGAGACGGCGACGCTTTAGCTGCAGGACTTGCCGCAGCAGCAGTTCCCACACGAATCGGCACCGATGCCCCTGCGACTAACTTCCACTGGCCATCACGACGCACAAAAGTATCGACAAACCGGTACTCGCCACTGACATCTATGGTTGTGCCGTTGGGCATCTTGTACTTTCCGCCCTTTACTAAAGTGCGGCCCGTAACGATGGCACTGTCGGCATTCAACACCTTCGGTTTCAGATCAAGCATCTCCACAGAATCAGCCGTGATGGCTCCGCTTTCGATATCTTTAACGTCCTGATCTTTTCCGCCGGTCGAACCGTCTGGGTAGACAAGGACAATGTCGTCAGCTTCAACACGTCGCACAGCTTCCACGTCCTTTTCTCTCAAAACACGCGGCCAGTCGTTCTCAATTCTCAACAATTCCCTCTCGATTGCTGCCGTGTCCACGGTTGCAGCCCGTTCGCTAGTGTTTGTAGCTGCGGTTTCTCGGTTCGTTGGTACCGCAGCCGGCTGACATCCAGCCAGGGCAACTACAAAGAGAGCGACAAGCGGCAAAAAGACAGACGTATTTCTCTTCATGCGGATCGACTCCTTACACAATAGTTGGTAGAAAACTCTGCAAGATTTCGAAAACCGACCTGCTTCTATGCTAAAAGGGGGCTGTGAGTCAATAGCCCCAACCTGTTGAAGAACTGTCTTTGAGTGGCCTGCACCTCGGACGAAATCAAATTGTCTCCAAAAAGCCACCAAAACGGCCTCTCAGCGGATAGCGTGACCCGTCAATCCTCGTCCCGCATTGACAACCAAATCCGCTTGGAGATAATTTGCGGCCAACGAACCAGCCGCGGTTGCCCGGCAGCACTCATGATGGCGCCAGAGGTCTCATCTGTGGGGCTTCACCATCGATTTGGGAAAGGAGAACCTCGAAGTGCTTGACTGTGCCCACACAACAAAAATGCAGATGGCAAAGGTCTTCAGCCTCTTCGTTGCCATAGTTCTACTCACAGCTATCGATGTCCGTTCCCAAAGGGAGCGGAACCCCCGGGACAACGACGATACGCCGGCCATGAAAGAGTTTCGCGGTGTCAGCATTGGAATGACCGCCGACGAAGTAAGGAAGAAGTTAGGAACCCCAACCGATAAAGGCGATGAACAGGACTTCTTTATCTTCAATGACAATGAAACAGCTCAGGTCATTTATGGCAAGGACAAGAAGGTGGTTGCGCTCTCTTTTGACTTCATGAGCGGAGCCAGCAATATTCCTTCGCCAAAATCCGTTTTCGGAAGCGACGTTCAGGCAAAATCCGACGGGTCGATCTACAAGCGCGTGAGTTACCCCAAAGTCGGATATTGGTTGTCGTACAATCGCACCGCGGGTGAGGGAGCGATGATATCCCTGACGTTTCAACGTCTCGAACACTAATCTCCATCAAACGACCGTTCCGTGTGCTCCAGAACGCCGGTCTAAATGGCCGGCGTTCTTCTTTTGCCGTTCGGCGTGGAGGCACCGCTAAGTTACACTGTTGACAGTCAAATGAGCGCTTTAGGGGAAGAACTACGGGCATCGAGCCTGCGCGAACTATCCCAGAAGATCCGGATACGGGCGGGTGAGGAGGGAT
>Ga0209431_10000695_pt1 | contig 28035 bp, 44 predicted proteins | sample RifCSP13_3_FD_184021 | JGI IMG/M metagenome (GOLD analysis project Ga0209431, IMG submission 184021) | Soil microbial communities from Rifle, Colorado - Rifle CSP2_sed 13_3 (SPAdes) (version 2) | ecosystem: Environmental > Terrestrial > Deep subsurface > Rock core/Sediment | place: Rifle...
TGCAAAAAACTATTTTGGATTTGAATAGGATAGGGCAGTTGTTTGAAAAGGGATTACAGGCAGACGGGACACCGACAGGATATTATTCTGCGGTAAGTGTTTCTGTTTATGGCAAACCCCCTCCTCCTGCACATATTACTCTTTTGGATACAGGATATTTTTACAAATCATTTGTATTTGTAAAAATTAAAGATGGTTTTTTTATTCAGGCGGACACAATTAAAGCTGTTGAGGATATTGTTTCAGGTGGATTTGTTGATATTGATTTAACTGACAGGTGGGAGCATCCATTGGGATTAACAAAACAAAGCATTGAGGAGTTACGCCCTGCGGTCAGGGAAGCAATATTGAAAGCGGTAAGAAAACATTTGGCAGCATGAAGAAAAGATTTGAGTATTGGGACAGTTTGGATGCACCCGTATTTATTTGGATGAAGATTCACGAAACGAATGACTTATCTTGGTTGCTGAAAGAGAAAAGAAAAATCAATGAAAAGGAAACAAAAAAACTTTCGGAAATTTGGGAGAAAATTTACGATGAATTTATTTCTACTTTTGGCTTTTCAGATAGTTTTCAGGTAATAATAAAAAAGCGGATATACATTGCACAGAGGAAATTGAAAATGATAATTGAAAATGACCGAACTTATTTACCTTTTATCAATAAGGCAAAGGATGAATTGGCGGAACTGATGAAAAGAGTTAGAAATAACAAAGGAGATTTTATGAAAACAAAAGTAGCTATTGAAAGCAAACTGAAATTTCAAATTGACTTGCATAAAACATCTATTCGGGAATATTATTCTTACTTACAATCTCTAAAATAAAATGATTGGCAGACAGCGACATAATCAAACACGATGACTTTGCGGAGAAAGGTTTTACACTCCCAGCGAAAAAAGAAACCGAAGATTTTTATAAGTCGCTCATTGCTATTGAAGAAACTCTACCTAAGATAGCTAAAGGGTTGCAGTCCGCTTTTGGTGGCAAAACAATTAATTCAATCAAAGAATTACGGGAACTGGAAAAGGCGGAAAAAGATGTTAATGCCATTGAAATTATTAGCATCAAGACAAAAAGAGAATTAGAAAAACTAAAACAAGACCAGCAAAAGACGGCACAGGGAAATATTAAAACGCAAAAAGAGGAGTTGGCTTTAAAGCAAAAATTAGAGGCAGAAACAAAAAAGGCAATCAAACTAAAGCAAGACGAAAGCAATGAATATAAAAAGCAGTCCGCAATACTCAATGATTTACGAAATAAATACAAAGATTTAGCTGCACAAAATAAAGGGAATACGGATGAAGCAAAAAAACTTTTGCAGTCAATTACAACCTTAGACAAAAAACTAAAGGAAATTGATTCTACGGTTGGGCAACATCAAAGAAATGTAGGAAATTATACAGGTGCTTTAAAAGGAACGGAAAAAGCATTAATGGCGATTGAGCGATTAACCGGTATAAACACTTCCCTCCTTCGTGATTTTATTGCATCAACAAAAGTAGCTACCGTTGGACAGCAATTATTTTCAGTCGTAGTTGGTAACTCGGTTGGAGCAATGAAAGCCCTGCGAATTGCATTAGCGGCAACGGGAATAGGTGCAGTTATTTTTTTAATTTATGAATTAGTAAATTCATTTGACATTTTCGGAACGAAGTCCAAAGAAGCCAAAGCAGCAACAGAGGAGTTTAATAAAGAAATGCGGGAATCTGATTCTGTCATTAGCGGATTAAAAATAAAATACGAATTACTTACAGGAGCAATTACAGAAAATGAAGCAGCTATAAAAACACTTGCCTTAGAACACAAAGAAACTCTTGATGAAATTAACCGACAAACCGAAAAACAATTAAATAAAGAGAGGGCTTGGTGGCAGATTTTTTTAAACATAGGAAAATTATCACGAGAAGAAAGTTTGGAAATTCAAAGAAAAGCAAATGAAAAAAGAAAAAAAGAAGAAGAAAAATTAAATGCAGAATTAGCAAACTTAAAAATAGAAAATTCAAAAAAAGATGCTGATTTGGCACGGAAATTTTTGGATGATTATGTTAAAAAGGATACACAAGACAAAGCAGATGCCGTTAAAAGATTAAAGGATTATTATTCGGCAATGGAAGCGGAACAGGAACGGCACAAAAAATTAAGAGAGAGTTCTCAAAAGCAAATGTTGGAACATGAGAGAGAGGAACAGCAAGCTGAATTTGATGAAAAGTTTGGGAATGAGGCGGAACAATTGTTACTTGACAAATCACAAGACGAATCGGAAGAAGCGAGAAAAGACAAACTAAGACGGCAAGAATGGGATGCTGAAAAACAACTTATTGAAGACAAGGAAAATTTGAGAAAACAAGATTTTGAAAACACAATGAAAAATCTTGAATTACTTTCCAATGAATTTGAAAAAGCATTACAAAAGCATTCCGATATTCAGGAGAAATCCGACCAGAGAAAAATTGATATGCGAACCCGCAACATTGAAACCCAACGGCAATTAGCAGCAGACGGGCAAAAAAATATTTTAGCTGAAGAAGAAGCGAGGTTGGTAAAAGCGGAGCAAAAGAAAATTGACAATGAAAGAAAAGCAGCACGGCAAAAGGAAGCGATGGAACTTGCTGAATTATTTTTGAAGCTATCAGTTACCTATGCAGAAAAAGGGGACGGCTCACCCGAAGTAAAAGCACTTATTCACACCCTCGCAGCGAAAGCAATAGCAAAAGGAATATCGGGAAGTTTTGAAGAGGGAACGGAAAATTTGGGTGAAAGAAAAGGGAACGGAGTGGATGGTAAGGGAGGAATGTTAATTGTCGCTCACCCAAATGAAAGAATTGTAACGGCAGAGCAAAATAAAAAGATAGGTGATGTGAGTAATGAGCAACTTGCGGATATGGCTTACAACTTCAAAAATCTTTACTTGCCTCAATTTAATTCTCAAAATGTTTCCTCCACTCAAAAAAGTTTTAATTATCACGATAATAAATTAGCAAGTGTTTTTCAGAGTGAAATTTCTGAATTGAGAAATGAGATAAAGAATAAACCCGTGCAGTCCGTTTCATTGGACGGACTTAGTGAATGGACAGAGGAAATTTCTATTGGAAGAAAAAAAACTATTACTCACCATAAAAGAGAGCGGCTATGGTAGTAACACATTTTTTAAATAAGATAGACGAAGTTACTCCCGTTGCAAAACGGGGAATAGCTATTGAATTGAATTACGACCCCGATGCTCTCACCGATAGCGGACAACTAAAACCGCACTTAAATATTTCCAACTTACGATTTGTCCGTGAAGATATTGCAAAAATCAAAGCGTTAATTGATGCAGGGATAAATGGAACAGGTCCCGGGATAACAGAGGGAGTGCCGTATGACATTGAGTTAATGAATGGAATTACTGGAGAAAAATTTACTCTGAATTTATATTTGGATTTGCTTGACGGTTTGCGAAAGTCAAAAGAGGGAATGATAACCGGAATAAAGCAATACAAAGGACTTGACTGGTTTGATGAGCAAAGCAGGGGGATGAGCTTTGAAAGTATGTATGAAAATGGATTTGCAACTGAATTTCAAAATAAATTCGTTCATGTTCCCTATGTGCTTTCTACCGTTCCGAATTATCGGGAAGCATTTATGGCTTTGTTTATGGCTGTAATGATTGGGATTGAATTGGTGAGAGTGATAAAAGATATTATTGCGGGGATTTTAGATATTTTCCATTGGATTGATTATGTCCATTTAGTTGCGTGTATCATTAAACTTATTTTATTAATAATTTACGCAATAGGATTAATAATTACGCTCACCAATTTAATTGCGGATTTCGTTCTCAATATTATTCAGCCACCAAAATACCTTACAGGGATGCTGGTAGTAGATATGTTGGGAATGGCTTGTGAAAAAATGGGACTGCAATTTGAGAGTGAAACTTGGAAAACTTATCCGTATAATCAGTTAGCGATTTTACCCGAGAAATTTAATTTACCCGACAATGCCGACCAAAATTTTAATGTTATCGGCTCCCTGCACGACCCGATAAAAAACTTCAAAGAAAAATATGACGGTTTGAAAGGGGCTTCAAAAGTTCTTGCCCTTATTGCTAATCCCGCTTTCGTAGGAGCGACATTATTGGCAACAAATTCTAACAACGGATTTTTGAATACGCTTATAAATAATAAACTCAAAGGACACCTAATCCCTCCCGATTATGTAGCAAATCCGAATGACACCCGCAGAGGATATACCAACGGGACACTTTACGATTTATTTATTTTGGCAAAAAAATTATGCAATGGGAAATTCACAATAAAAAACGGAAAACTATATCTCAACAGGAGGGACTGGAATTTATCTACTGAAAACTATATTTTACCCGCAGTCCGTAGGGATTGGGTGGGATATAACAGTGAAGATTTTTTTGCAACTTTTATTTTACGATTTCTCACCGACCACAATGATAAAAATACGGTGGATAAATATAGAGGGACGATTTTACAGGCAACGCAAACGCCATTAATTGTCAATGACAAATCTTTGGTTTTGACAAAATCATTGAAAGAAATTACCATTGAATTAGCAAGGGGAATAAACAAAACCGACTTAACAGTTCCCGAACAAATGATGTTCGTAATAGTTGGCTTACTGAATCATTACAACGGTTTTATGAGGACGATGGTTGGTATTCAAGAAGTAGTTACGGTTGTCTCATCTATTATTCTCGCTCCATTTGTTTTTTCGGTAATCTTAGCAATAAACTTAACTATTGCGACAGTAAATGCAATTTTATTTTCAGTCGTGCCGACAATTATTTTGGCATTGGAAACTATAAAGGCAATCATGCAATTAATTGATGACTTCGGAATTAATTTAGATGATGAAATTGCCGACTTGCAAGTAAAGATAGACGAACTTTATAGTTTTATCAATGGCGGATTAATTCAGTTTATTCCCTTCCCCGACCTCACTGATATTTTTGATTTATTGCCCGACACCTCTGATTTGGCAGACCTCCCGCCACCATCTTTTACAAATAGGTTTGACATGCTTTTAATGGAAAACGATTACAACCAAATTCCAAAACTTGTTTTATTGGACACGGCTAATCCATTGCCTATACATCCGAGAGCGTTCAAATTGCATCCCGATAATCTGAATGTTGTAAATGCAGAGAGGTTTTTCAGAGAGTTTTATTCTATTGAAATGTTCGTGCCGAATATCAAAGGAGTTCCGAATAGTGCGGGAGAACATAATCAAATGACAATTATTCGCCCCGCTTTAAATTCACCCGAAGAAACAAATAAAATAAGTTTTACCTTTGCGGAGTTTAAAAAGGTTTTGGATAACAATAAAATTTTTGACGATGGGGATTCAGCTACCTTAGATTCATTGTTTTGGAACTTTGAAGATGGATGGATAGAAATACAATATCGTAAGAAAGAAATTTACACGAATAATTTAGAACTTAAAATATCAATACCAAATGGCGACTAATAATTTTTCACCCGAACTGCAAGCGAAAATGAAACAGGCAACAGAGCAACTTTCAAAACTTGCGGAGCAAATGACAAGTGGCGTTGGCGGTGCAATGGCAACTGTGAGCGAGGTTACTAAATTGGGCAGGGCGGGTTTAGAGGCAGACCTCAAAGATGAAAATGCAAGTAAAGAAAAAAAAGAAGCTGCAAAAAAAGGACTGGAGGAACTTGAAAAAGCAGAAAATAGTTTTAAAGATATTATTGAACAGCAAAAAAAAGCAAACTCTAACCTTGCCGATGTTTTTAAAAAGGCGGGAATGTAATACAATGAAAAATTTTAAACTCTGAAAAGATAATGCCAGCTTTTAGTTTTACCTCTAAATTATATGATAAACCAACACAGGGAAGTTTTGGAGATGCTGCATTAAATGTGGGTTATATTTTTCCTGGAGATAGTTTATTTTTTGACACCACATTAATTGTAGATGGTGGATTAATTTCCACTCCATTGATAGAATTTAAGAAAGTAAAGTTTTCAGTTATTGCGGAATATGTTGGCGAATTTTCCGATGAATTTTCCGATGAATATGACAACACGAAAAGATTTACATTGGATTCTTTTGAGTATATTTTTTCGGGAGTTCCAAAATTTGCTAATAATCTTCCCAATATAAATTTTACAACAACCCGTCCTTTCAAAATAAATGCCTTCAAAAATATAAATGTTTCATCTACCACAGACGACCACACTTATTTATTCCGATTCCCTTTTCTTTTCCGTTGGGAGTATTGGAAAGCGTTAGCGGGGGTGCATGATTCTTTTCTTGACTATACCAAACCACAGAATAATAAAAATCACTCGTGGTTTCATTATCAAATTCCAAGTCCAGATTGGAAAATAAAAGTTAGATGTGAATTTGAATATACCGATGAAACAAGCGGAACTGTTGAAACAAAAAAATTGACCAGCGATATTATTTTAAATGCAAATGATTACGCAAGTAATTCCGATTACATAAATACCTCTATCAAAACTTATATTCCCGCAGGTGCGGAGTTACCAACCATTTCAGGTAAAAAAACTATTCGCTCAAATGCGAACACAGAAATAAAAGCGGTTTTTGAAAAAGTTACTGATTGGGAAATTGATGAAAAAGATAAAATTGACGGGCAAATATGGATAGAGCCATTTGAAAGGGGGGGAATATCAGAACGGCAAGGGTTAAAATATTTAGAAACTACACCCGATATTTTTATTTTAAAAAATATTACAAGGACTTTTTCAGGAACGGGGGACAAAACTGTTACTATAACTGGAGAAATAAATTATACGGAACTTGCCACTCTCGGAGATAAGTTTAGCATCAAAGCCCGTCTTTTTAATTCTTTTGAAGAAGGTGCTTTGTATAAAACAAAAAAAGGTGAAGAAATTTTAATTGATGCAGTTGTATTATTGCAACCCGCAAAAGAAGTTCCGACAATTAACCGTTCCGTATTTGAAGATAATTGTTGCGACCCGTGTCCATTCAAAATTACTTTCTTATCCGAAGCAACTGGGGGGAGTTTGTCCGATTTGTATAAAGACAAAACGAGTTTTCTTTTCTTCAATAAAAATTCTATTCTGTCTATCAATATGTTTTTAGAAAAAAATATAAAAGGAGTTTGGACACAAGTTGCAACACTGAATAACAATACTCACGGAGAATTTAAGGCACTTGGATTTTACACGGATGAATTTGGAAATAGTTATACTGGTATGCACAATTTCCATTTTCAAGCAATTTTAGCAGATGCAAATTTGGGAGAGGGAAAATATAGGGTGAAAGCAAGTCATACTGATTACTTATCTGTTACCACTAACGAATATTCTTTTGAGTTTTGTGTATTAGAATATTCAGAGGAACGGGCAAGCGGGACCATCCGTTGGGAAATATTGAATGACGGTTACAGAGGAAATAATTTAATTCAGAAAGAAAGTGTCCTTTATAAAAATTGGTATAATGCAATCCGATTAGACGGATATTTTGGAGAAAACAAAGGTAGTTATACCCGTGAAGTCAATGAATATCGTATAGGCAGTAATCCGAATTACCGACCAATAATTGATGAGCAAAGTCCGAACTACAAACTTTTTTTAAAAGCGGTGTCAGGATGGTTGCATAAAATTTTATCTACCGAGTTTTTCCAAGCTGAGCAACAAAAAATTACTGATTATAATTATGACAATCCCTTTGAAAATGTGCAGACAGAAGTAATTGCAGACGGAAATTACGAGCCGAATTTTGAGGAGTGGCAAAGGAATAATGCTGATAGATTTTTAGTTCCCGTAGATTTGACTTTCAAAGATGCTTATAATACCAAACGAAAACGACAGGAATAATTTTGTATTTCCAAAATAATTTTTACCTTTGTAGAAAATTAATCTAACAATCTCAAAAAATTAATGATTGAAAAAAATATTTTTACTCTGCCTTTTATTTATTTCTCTCAAATCATTTTCCCAAGCTGTTGATACGACTACTTTAGTAACTAACACAAATACTACTCTTGCGAATGGCGGATTAATTACCGCAGCAACTTTACGAAGTTTGACTTTAAAATATGTAAGGTCATTTTATGATAGGGCAAATGATTCTCTGATGAAAAGTTTAACTTTCGCAAGAAATACTAATCGGGATTCTATGATAATTACCTACATAAATACTTTCGGAGTTTCGGTAAGATTAGCGGTAAAAGATTCATTGCCGTTTGATACGACAGCAATGAATAATCGGATAATTGCAACACAAGATTCCATTACAAAACATAGAGTTGAGTTAGATTCAATCCCTACATTTATTTATAAAAGTTTTGTTTTAGATTTTCCAAACACATCAACTTTGACTTCTTCGGCAATAAATCAAGGATGGATTGGTATTGATACTACGATGGCTTTTGGATTAATAGGAGTTGAACCATTTGTTTTTTTAGGGACAGGAATGGATGAAAATGTTTTTTTTACAGTAAGGGCATCGGCTAATGACTTTGTTAATATCGTATTCCATAATAATACTGCAGGTTCTGCGAACCCTTTTAGTGGGACTTTTAGAATTTATGCAATCAAAAAATAAAAACCTATGAAAAAAATATTTGTAATTCTGATTTTGTTTTGCTCGTTAAATTCTTTCGGGCAAGGAATAATTACCAAAGTTGAAAACGACACGGCAAAAAATGAAATGGTTTTGACGGGTGCATTTGCAAATCCCGTCAGAATAAAAAAAGGTAGTTTTTCGCATATTCAATCAGATACTGCAACCCTTTCTATCTATCTGAAAAATTCTACGAAATATACAATGAAGTATTGGCAAGTTACTTCACCTGTTACGACTTCAAATGATTCGCTTTCTAAAATAATTGCGGGCTATACAAAAGATTATGCTGGTTCAGTTTCTGCTACCGTTGTAGGTGGTGCAACCTCAGCCAAACAAGATTCAATAATTAAGTATCAAAAGCAGCAAATTGATTCGTTGGGGAAAATTATTGTGAATGGAGAAAATGCAACTTCAGAATTATTACACTTAACAGATAACACCCAAGTAGGAAGATTGAGTTTTGCTGACGGTGCAGAAGCGGGGAGGAATGGGAGTGGTGATGGCTTAACTATAACTCCTCAAACAGGGGCTGATATTGGTATTAAGGGATGGGATGGCAGTGGTTATGTTCCAATATTAACTGATGCTAACGGTATTATAAAAACAACCTCTTCAGACACTACAATTTTCCCTGCTGGTGAAATAACTATCGCTTCTTCTTCTGTAACCGATGATGCTTCTGTAACTGCTGGAGCGTTCTCAATTTCATTTACTACCTCATCAGATTTTTCAGGAAATATAAATGGAGTTGCGAGGGCAATATCTACGACCTACACTTTCACAGCACCGTTAGGAAAGACATTACCCGCAATAGTTTATACCACCATAACAGGAAGTATTATCATTGATAAAATGACTGAATAATATGAAAAAACTATTTTTACTTTTAATTCTCACCGCTCTTTGTTTTGTGGGATTCTCGCAAACAAGCGTTACCACGCAGCCACCTTATTCACTTACAAATCAGGTGAGTGGTATTTTACCTATTTCAAAGGGAGGGACAAACAATTCTTCTGCTTATACTTTGGGTTCTCTTGTTTTTTCAAACGGGGCAGGGCTAACCCAAAACAATGCAAATTTATTTTGGGACAACATTAATTTCCGCTTAGGAATAGGATTAACAGCACCTACTCAAATGCTTCATCTCCAAAAAGCGAACTCGGATAATTATTTAAAAATTGATGCGGGTTCAAATACGGCAAATTTTGGAGGTATTTTATTTTCCGAACATGATATTAATTGGGGATGGACAATCAGGCACGGTGCAAGTTCTGATAACCTATTTATTGACTTTCAGGATAACACTCCGACTTTCACCAATGTAGTTACATTCAACAGAAGCACCTCTACTGTTGATTTTTCAGCAAAAATAACTTCTCCGCAATGGACAGCAACGGAAATAATGGAAAATACATCAGCAGCCAGCACTTCAACGGCTGATGCAGTAATAGTAACGGCAGCTTTTACGACTACTGGTGGAACGGTGATAATCAATGCAAGCGGAAGCGGGTTTAAGACAGGAACGGGAGCAGCAACCATGCGGTTGCAGGTGGATGGAGTAACACAATCAATAGTTACCAAGTTTTTTAATGTAGCAAATCAGCATAACACATTCCCAAGTTGTTTTGCAGTCATAGCGGGATTGGCAGCTGGAAGTCATACGGTCAGATTTATAAACGCTACGGCAGGCGGAACGGAAATAGTCAATACTGATTTTAACGACCATTTTTTTATCACTATTCAGCAATTACCTTTCTGATAATAAAAAATACTTAATATGAAAAAAGCAATATCAATACTTTTAATTTTTCTTTCGCTGCAAACCTTTGGGCAGAGTTATTATTTGTCTGCACATACCGTTGGACAGGATTCACTCTGCTATCAATTTAATAATGCGGGAGCGGATTCTATCGGGACAAATCCGTGCTTCGTTTGGGACACAATTGTTCCCGCCAATTATACGGACATTACGAGCATCACTAATCTTGACTTATTTTATTTCACGGCAAATATTCATTATTGCGAAATTCGTAATGAAATGGTTTCCAGATATATCTCAAATTGGTATTCACATTCTCTGAATGAGAAACAGATTTTGTGCAAAAATTTTGTTTATCCCGCTTCACTGACAAGCGGGCAATTAGATTCACTCTATACTTCTGCACAGCGAATAGATTTTTTAGAGCAAGCCGTTGGAAAAATAAATATTTGCCCAATCGGAAATCACAATGTAACGAAGCGGAGAGCATCAAATCTGTATGACGATATTAGGGCAGACAGCGATGGGGTATTGAATTTAAAAGAATTAAAAACTGACCTTAAAATAGACGAATAATTATGGCACGAGTATTAACAGTAGATGAAAGTTATTTCCCGATTGATGTTTCCTTTAATAATGAGAAACAAAAAACGGTTGAATTTATAAATTCTGAAAATGTATTAAAGACATTTACGAAAAAACCGAGTATAAAAATTACTCCTATTAATACCGCCATAAATATTTTCTTTGTTATTGATTACATCAAAAAATCAGGCAAATATAGTGGTGTGGTAATTGGCACAATTAATAAAGTAACTCTGACGGCAAAAGTTGAAGTAACTGAAGCATAAAATTATTATTATGAAAATATGTAAATATCAACATTATAACGAAACAGCCAATGAATTTGATGGAGACCAACCGATTATTGCTCCATTTATAATCATTGAAAACACTGATGCGATTCCATCGGGCTATATTGACCTTTGTGATACAGAAGCTAATGCTTTATTGAATTGGCATACTTTCGGAAGTAAGGTTATTCCTACTGATTTGGTGGAAGATGATGTTAAGAATTTCGGAGATTGGGCAAAGATGAGGGCATGGAAATCTTTGAGAAAAGAAATCGTTACGAGAGCAGAAACGATTACTGGTGGAAGTATTGGTTCATTAACTACTCCTCAATGGGATATTCTTATGACCGCACAAAAATTAATTGTTGTTGAATATGCAATTAATAAACTTTCAGATGCACAGATAGGAGATGCTTGTAGTGGGGATTTATCTTTGATTGGTTATTTATCACAAAATTTTGACAAAAGAAGCATCATTGGAAGAAAAAAGTTTTTTATGGGAGTTCGGCAGGCAGCATTGACAATGATTGCAAATAAGTCAGAAGCTCTTTTATTATTAAAAAAAATTAATGGGCTGGGGCTTGAATTAAGTTTTTATGGCGGATTAGAGGGGGTGGATGAGGGAGATGGAAATAGTGGGATTTATGATTGGATAAAAACACAAAATGAATATCTGTTGAACGGATTAACTACTCAACCGATTACATTCAAAGCTGGATATGATATGACTATTTTTAAAGACGAATGTATAAATCGGCTTAATGGACTATTCTAAACTACAAACAGGAGACCTTATTTTCTTTCGCTCAAAAGGTGTGCTACCTTTTTTGATTAGGAAATTTGCCAGAATTTCTTATAATCATGTCGGAGTTGTGGTATCTAATTGGGGTAATCTTTTTTTGAATGAAGCAGTTGGCAGAGGAATATTATCACAACCATTATCAAACAGAATTGAGGGCAGGGAGAAAGATATTTTGATAAGACGGCTACGGCAGCCAATCAATGAAAAGTTTTATGCAACAAGGATAAATTCGGTGTTGGGTAAGAAATATGATTTTAAAGGATTAATTATTAATCAGGGAATTTTACAGATATTCGGGAAGTGGAATGGGGGTGATGCCGGAAAAGAGGAGGGTAGATTCTACTGTTACGAATATTGTGCATGGGTGTATCAGGAACTATTCCATTGGTGGAAAATTAACCCAAAGGATTTATTGAACAGTCCTTTGTTTGAAACAATTTTTGAAGAAAAATAAAAACAATGCACGAACACATTGACACAGCGATTGACGGAACAAGTTTTGTCGGAACGATAAGCGGGTTTGTTTGCAGTATCTTTTTTTCCGTCTGGCAGTTGGGTGTTGATGAACTCTCGTTTGTCTTTTTTATGAAAACGGCTATTGCTGCAATAATCGGAGCGACACTTGGATTTTTTACAACGATGTTTTTGAAGTGGCTGGTTTATTTGATTAAAAATTTCCCGAGATGACATTTTTTGATAAAAATAAAGCAATGGTAAATTTTGATAAGGACAGCACTATAACGCTATCTTACAAACTTCTATTGAAATGGGCTTTTCAACTCATCATGGTTACTATTTTTTGTTATTGAGCGTATGTTAAGGTAAGTGAAAAGATTAATGAATACACCTCTGTAATAAAGCGGATGGAAGTATTTATGATTGAGAATGAGAAATCAAAAGAAGCGAGGGAGAAATCAAAAGAAAAAATGATGAGCGACATTGAGCAATTTAAGGCAGATGCAAAAGAGATAAAGGAACTTTTGAAGAAAAGAAGATAAAAATTTTTCTTAACAATTAAACCAAAACAAAATGAAAAAACTAATTGGAAGTTTATTGACAAGCAAGAAATTCCTTGCTTTCATTGTCGGAATAATTCTGACTGCTTTAAGCAAAAAAGGAATTGTTATTCCTGAAGACATGGTCCAGGAAGTTGTGATACTGACGGCAAGCTATATTGGCGGACAAGGTATTGCCGACATGGGAAAAGAAAAAGCTAAAGAAGAAAACAAACCTGCTTAACTCTGTTTTTTGTTGGAGGTTAAAAATCAATCCCGCCTATTTGGTTAAGGCGGGGTTGTAACAAAAATTAAAAAATGAATCACCCGACACATCTTCTAAATTCCAACGAGCCGAATAACTTCTTCAAGTTTCTCATCGGTGCAGTTTTATTCATCGGGTTTATCCTTTTTCTTTTGTCATGTTTTTCTCCCAAAGAAGTAACTCGGACCCATACCTACAAGAGTGAGCAACACTCTGACCGAATAATAATAACGGTAGATAATTCAAGGAGATTTGATTTTAAATGGAATAGCGGGGACACTCATTCCTCTTACGAAGATATTTTTTTGGATAGCAAACTTGATACGGTCAGGCAGAAAATCAGTATGGAAATAATTGCTAAGAATGTTACATCGGGTAAAAAACAATGGAGCAAATTTTTTTATAAATGAAACCTATAAAAACATTTTTATTGGGAATTTTAGCAGCGATGCTTATTCCATTTTTGTTTGTAGGAATGATAATTTATTTGAGTGCCTGCAATGAAAATAAAATCAGAGAGCAAGAGGAAGTATTTGAGCCGACACCAAAGAATATTGATTACGATTCATTGGTAAAATCGGATTTGAAAAAAGTAGCTCAGCAATTAGCAGATTCAGCGAAAGCGGGAACGAATTTTGAACAAGAAGATAAAATTGGTAAATGAAAATTTCAGAACATTTTTTTATTCAAGATTATTGCTCAAAAAAAATCTACGATAAGTGGGGTGAAAAGTCCGTGTGGTTTATTGATATGAGGGTAGTTCGGATTGATGAATTGCTTTGGAGCAGGACGGGCAAACAAGTGATTATTAATACTTGGAAAGATGGGGGGACACTTAATTACAGAGGATTCAGGGATGACAGTTATTATTATGAGAATGGAAATTTAAAGCAGGGGGTAGTAGGTTTGTTAAGTCAGCACCGTTTTTGTAGAGCATCCGATAAAAATGTTGTCGGACTTACACCCGAAGAAGTTTATAAAGAAATCATAAATAACTTCTCTATCTACTCACGGGCAGGGCTTACGACCATTGAAGATATTGCTATTACCACTGGGAAAATAAAAGACGATATGGGCGGATGGGTGCATACCGATTGCCGACAAGTTTCTCAAGAAGAAATTTTAATCGTAAAACCGTAACTTATGGAAATCATTTACAGCGACCTTGAAACGGCAAAATTAATTTTTCAAAATTTATTAGACGAAGAAGAAGTATATCTTTTTGGAATAGCATAAAATTTAATCCCTATGAAAACGGTATTGGTTTTCATTTCCCGCTTTGCATCCCGTCTGAAAAAACATTGTGAGAATTTATTGAGGAAAAAAGCATCAAGAAAAAAAAGGACAAATTCTTTTGGACTGAATTTGTCCAAAAAGATTTGTGATTTATTTGGAGTGCAGATTTTATTTTCATTCAAAAAAAACTACCGCAGAAAATTTTATTTCCACACCGCACAAATATCGGAACGGACAAAACTATTTCTATTTCAGAAAGGTATTCCGATGAGTTCGCTGAATCACTCGGACACGCTGATTGAGATTTATTTGCCGAAATAACGGCTAATTTTAAAGCGATTACAGCAATTATTTTTTTCTGCCTTTATCATTCCATTACCAGTTTTTCATAGGAGAAACAATACATTTCCTTATTTAGACAAATTATAAATTGCAGAATTATTGAAACAAATTAGGTAGATTGAAAAACCTTTTATATCTTTGCAAAACAATTTTAAACAATGGCAAAAAGAAAAATCACCGAAACGGAATTAAGTAAAATAATTGATAGCTTAAATAGTCATCAGTTAAATATTTATGCTGGCATCTGCGAAGTTACATCCGCAACGATTAAGAATTTTAAAAACGCTTATCCAATTCATAAGAAATTGATTTTGAAAAACTATTCATTATTCAACGCCACAATGATTGAATTGGCACAATTAGCAGAAGACGAACAATAATTAAAAACTAAACAAAAACAAAATGGAAACAATCACAGCAGAACAAGCAAGGGAAATCTCCTTTGGTATTAATCAGCAGGAATTTAATTTAACAAACATTCTCTCAAGAATTAAATATCAGGCAATGACGGGGAAGCGGGAAGCGAATTTTTTGGAGGGAGAATTAGATGGCATTGAAGAAAAAATAAAGTTACTTAGATATGGAATTTCAAATAACAAACTTAAAATTACTTGGTAATATGAAAAACCAACAAACCATAAACCATCTGAATAGGATAGCTCACCAATTTGGTAAGCGAATCCGATTTGGCGAAAACGGAACTAACTTTTTTTCATCACAGGAAATAAATTTTGTGTTCGCAAGATTCAACTACGAAAAACAAAGGGGGCTGATATGATAACGCTATTGATAATAACCGTCATTGCTTTTGTCATTCAGTTTTTTCTATTGACAAACCGAAGATATAAAAACTAAACATGGCAACACGAACAAACGAAATTACTCAAGGAATTTTAAAGTGGTTGAACAGCAACGGATTTATTTGCTGGAGAAATAATAACGGTGCTGTATTCAGCAGAAAAAGAAACTGCTATCTAAAAAATCCCACTCATAAAATTGGAGTTCCCGATATTATCGGTTACAAAAAAGCAAGTAAGACAAAATTTTTCCCGATATTTTTAGCAATAGAAATCAAGACAGGAAAAGACAAATTAAGTTTTGAGCAAGAATATTTTATCAAAGAAGTGTTAATGAATAACGGGATAGCTTTTGTCGCCAAAGATTTTGATAATTTCCACGAGCAGATAAAAAAATATTTATGAAAATAATTTTAACAGGCATAGTAGAAAGTTTATCCACCAGACAAGACGGGAGTGTGTCGGTGAAATTCTCTACACAGGAACTTCCGTCAGAGGACGGTGGCAACTTATTCTCTTTGAGAAATAAATTCTGTAAAATGCTTTTGACAGATGACAATATTTCACCGATGCAAGAGAAAGTAATTGTTGAAGAAACGATGCAAGACGGTAGAAAAATAAAAAGTAAAAGCCAAAGATTGAGGGCGGTGCTTTTTGTATTATTTGAGCAACAGGGATTGAATATTGAATTTGATGCTTTTTACAATGATTACATGGAAAAATTCATTGAGTCAGTAAAATTAAAATTAGAATAATTTATTAACTTTAAAACCAAAACCAAAATGGAAAACCAAATCACAAAAAACGGAGAAATAATTGCTCCCGAAATTATTGAAAGCATCGTTATTAATAACGACCTCTCAAAATTAAGTGCCAATCAGAAAGTTGATTACTATAATCACTTTTGTAAATCGCTCGGATTGAATCCACTTACACAGCCGTTCCAAATTATTTCTTTTCAAGGGAAGCAACGGCTCTACGCTGCAAAGGACTGCACCGAGCAGTTGAGGAAATTGCACGGAGTAAGTATTGTAGAATTGACCTCGCAAGAAATTAAGGGCGTGTTCGTAGTAACTGCAAAGGCAACCGATAAGTCAGGACGAAGTGATGCAGCAACAGGGGCGGTAACTATTGGGAATAAGGGGGGGGACGATTTGGCGAATTTGCTGATGAAAGCCGAAACGAAAGCAAAGCGGAGGGTTACTCTGTCAATTTGTGGATTAGGAATGCTTGATGAAAGCGAATTGGAAACAATGCCAAAACACATAACCTCAACGGTAACAAACAAGATTACTGATGAATCTACCAAGCCACAAGAGAAACTCCCGCCAGCATCACCAAAAGCGGTAGAAACGCAAAAACCAACGGCTACTCCAAAAGAGGTATCAAAAGAAATTCAGGAAAAGATAACGGTAGTAGATGAAGCCAGTAATGACAGCGAGTTATTAGAGTGGTTAGGAAATCAAACGGCTGAAACAAAAAAAGACCTTTCTTTCAGGGATGCAGTTTCTAAAAAATTCACTACGGTAAAAATATCAGAACCGACAAAAAACAAAATGTATGTATGTAAAAATCTTATTGAATTAGAAGATTTTTACAAAAAAAATCAATGGCTAAAAGACAATAAAGAGTTCAATGAAATATTCAGGAAATACAAAGGGATATTATCAGCACCAACTAACAAATGAATCCACGACAAATTTATAACAAGGTAATTTATTCAATGATTCCTGTTGCTTACAGCCATTGGAGCGGGAATAAATTTGGTTTGGAAATCGGAAGTGATAAATATTTTTTTTCCAAGTCCTCCGATTGCGATGAAAAATTAAACCAATTTGAATCCTACAAAATAACTTTGAACGGAGTTGAATTGATTGAAGCCGGACTGATTTTGCTTGACAAAAAAATTGATGAATTGATTTTAGAGATAGCAAATAAACCAGCACCCGAATTGACCGATTCTGAAAAGATGTGGTATTATGAGAACGAAAGAAATAATCATTTGTGCAATGCTATTGAGCAGATGAAAGAATATTGGGCTGAAAATGAACCGTATAAAAAATAACGGATTAAATTAAAAAACAATGGAAGAATTAATAGAAAAAATTAGCGAACTGTTACCGCAAGAACTTTGCACAGAGGAAAAACACAGTGCAATAAGTATGTTTGGAAAGGGAAGATATTGTGAGGATTGCAAAAAGTTCTTGTGGTAATTGCCGAGAAAAAAGTATTTGTGTCTGTTGGCGATTTAACCACAGAACTTAATTTGAAAAACTAAACTTAAAAATATGGCAAAAGATAATTTGAAAGACGAAACCGCCAATAGCACAAATAATGTATTAGCGGATAGTTCTCCGAAATTTACACTGGATGATTTACGGAGAGCATTTGAAGCAGCAAGAGAATCTAAATATGTTGAAGCAACATTTAGAAAGGAACTTGGTTGGGAAAATGATTGCGAGGACAAATATGCAGAGTTTGAGGATTGGATTTCGGAGAAAGGCATAGCGGATATGAATACGAAATTTCAGTTAAAGCGACTAAACTCAAAGAGGGCGGAAAGAAAAAAGTTAAATAATTTTGGGTAACGAGATTTGGGTTGCTGTCTGTGCGGTCTTAAAACCGCATAGCAGCAAACCAATGTTAGCGGATGAAACTTTTACGGATTAACAACGAAAATATAATTATGAAAAAAAACTTTTGGAAAACACCGCCACACATATTGAAGGCGATACAAGACGAGTTTCACATTACTACCGATGTTTGCCCATATCCAAAGCCACAGGACCATAACGCTCTTGCAATGGATTGGGGACCTGTAAATTTTGTGAACCCTCCATTTAGAAAACAAGACGGTGGTGGCTTTGGTCCTACCGCATTTGTGCGAAAGGCAATAGCAGAACATAAACTTGGAAAGAAATCAGTAATAATAATACCAACACAAAGCTATGTGAATCTATTGCTTGAAGCGGGAGCAGAAATGCGGAGTATGGGCAGAATTAAATGGTTGGAATGTGAAACGAATGAAGAATGTAAAGGACCATCACCGATAACAATGTTCATACTGAAATGAGGACCGTAGTAAAAGTTTTTTCCGCTAACGGTGATGCGTTTATTCTCGTTGCCGTATTAAGAGCAGAAATTATCAACAATAAAATAAACTCAATATGAAAAACAAAACTTCAACCCAGCAGAAAGCAGGCAATGGAATTAAACGCAATGTTAGCGGAATGTGTTTTTTGCGGTGGACGAAGAAGAAGCCAAAGTTTGATGCGGAGTGCATAATTATCTGCGGACATAAATGGAAGAACGAGGAATGGGAATATACATTATACACAATTAAGAAAACAGATGGAGAAAATGAAGCAGGAGAACAATGCTGGTATTGGGGATGGTTCACATCAAGCGGTGATGAGTATGGCGACTTGGCAGATATGAGAGCAGATATTTACTATGTTATGCCGTTGGTAAGCGGGAGCAAAAAACATTTCCGCTAACGGCAAAGGGCTGGCGAGGGCGGGAGTAACCGCAACTCACTATCCTAAAAAGAAAAGTAAATAGAAACCAATGAATAACAAATTTAGAAAAAACCCGCTCTTGCCCAGCCCTATGTTCTCGGCAGTGCGTTTCTGTTTGATGAAGATTATAAACGGCAATGAAACTTTTTTTATTTTTTTTGAGAGGGGATTTTAAAAATGTTAATTAAAAATGTTAAAATGAAAGAAAAATTAATTGTATCGTTTAGTAGTGGTGAATCATCGGCATTTATGGCTCAATGGTGTAAAAATAACTTGTCTGATAAATATGAAATAAAATTTGTAATGTGCAATACAAGTGAGGAGAATGAAAAATCATTAGAGTTCGCTGATAAGGTTGATAAATACTTTGGTTTAAATTTAACTTGGATTGAATGTGTTACAAATTCGCAACACGGTGAAGGGGTTGGGGCTAAAGTCGTATCATATAAAACGGCTTGTAGAAACGGGGATGTATTTGAAGCAGTAATTGCTAAACAAGGAATCCCAAACACTCATGCTCCGATATGCACAAGAGAAATGAAAAATTATACGGTGAGAGCATATTGCAGAGAAATTGGATGGAATGAATATGCTATTGCAGTGGGTTTCCGAATTGATGAAAGTGGGAGAATATTAGAATCACATTTAGGCAACAAAATAAAATTCATTTATCCTTTAATCAGCTTAGTTCCGATGACAAAGCCAGCAATTAATAGGTATTGGAGGGATATGCCTTTTAGAGTTGAATTAAAGGGATATGAAGATAATTGTAAGGTATGTTTTAAAAAATCTTTGCGAAAACTATTAACTATCGCAAAACATCACCCAGAGCGTTTTGATAATTTTCTAAAATGGGAGAAGAAATATGAAAACTACATTCCAGAATCAAGAATATTAACACAAAAAGCAAGACCACCAATAAGATTTTACAGAGGGAAATTGAGTGTAATGGATATTTTAGAAATGAGCAAAATGCCATTTGAAGAAGCTCCAAACGAAAGGGAAAGATATGTTGAATATAAACAGTTGGCTATGGAGTTTGATGGTGAAGATTATATTCTTGACAATGGACAAGGTAGGTGTAGTAGCGAAGCGTGCGATGCTTTTTCTTAATTATTTTGAAAAAATAAAAAGAGCGAGAGCAAAAAAATAAAAAAAGAGTTTAACCAATGAAGTTTATAAATGGAGATGAAGCAGCATTGCCGAGAACAGGTGGCTTGAGAATGTTTTTTATTCGTAACTGATTGATTTTAAAATATAAAAAAATAAATGACCGTTCAGATTAAGACAAAATGGTGGAGCGAAAAGTATCATGTCGGCATCACCGAGAGCAAAGAAGTATTCAGGGTTAATTCGGAAAATAATTTATCTCGGTTGAATTTGGAATTGTCCGGGAATAGTTTGTGTTTTCGGGCAAGAGGAGAAAATAAAAGAATCGGAAAATTATCTTTGATGAAATCAATAGTAAAAAAAGAAATAATCATTCAGGAGTTTTTGCCCTTTTAAAAATAAAATTATGAAAAACGAAAATCTGAAATTACTGGTAAAAGATTGCCTAATTAAAAATCATTCCTTACGAGATAATTGCGAAAAACTTATTGAGAAAATTTGGGCTGACTTCCTTATTAAAAAATATGGTGGAAGTGCTGATTATATTACTGCTTTCAAATTTTTGTCTATGGTCGGAAATAATGAGTTGCCATCACCGATTAGTATTCGTAGATATTCGCAAATGTGGCAAATGAGTGATGCCTCGTTGAGAGGAAAAGAATATGATTACAGGCACAATATAAAAGAAAAAGAATGGAGGGAAGAAATAAGGAATTGGAACGGGACACAATCGGAAATTCAATTATGAAAAAAATCTATAAAATCTCTTTTGAATTTTCCGCAGACAATATCTATCTACAAAAACTGATAGATGTTATCGGCTCGGCATTGAAAGTCGTAGAGAAAATGATGAGGATAAAAGTGGAGAAGTTTATGGTGGAAATAAAAGAAAAAAAATAATTTCAAAAAAATATACTTGGTATCAAAATTTGTTTTATCTTTGCAGCAGTAAATCAACCGTCAATGAAAATCAATTTTTACATTTTTTAAATAACACTCTGGAGGGTGGGTGGTGCCATGTCTTACTTGACGGTTGGATTTACACTGCCTATCCGAAAGAGTTTTGCGTTTAATGGCACGACCAACAAAAAATAATTGCGACTATTTTCCGCATCTTACTACTATGCGAAATCACAGAAAAATAAAAGCATTGCGAAATAAATTTGGCTCTGTATTGGGATATGCCTTTTGGAGTATGTTTATTGAATATCTTACCGAACTTGACGGAAATGAGTTTGAGTTTTCTGACACCGAATGCGAAATGTTTGCTGGTGAATTAGGAATATCTGGGGCAGAAATACGGTCATTGATTGATTATTGCATACAGATTGACCTTTTGTTTTTAAAAGACGGATTTATTAGTAGTGAAAGTTTGGATGAAAACCTTGCACCCGTGTATGACAAGCGTGGGAGAGAGAAGCAAAAAAGCAAAAAACAACTCCGTAAGAACGGTAAATTTGTAGGAAACAATACCGCCAATGACGGAATAACTGTTGCGGAAACACCGCATATTAAAGTAGAGGAGAGTAAAGTAAAAGAGATTATATTATATCTTAATCAAAAAACACAAAAGACATTCAGACAAGACAATACTAAAACAATAAAGTTAATAAACGCAAGATTTAAAGAAAAAAATTCTCTTGAAGATTTTAAAAAAGTAATTGATATAAAAGTAAAGCAATGGCAGAATGACGATAAAATGAAAATTTATTTACGACCAGAAACATTATTTGGGACAAAGTTTGAAAGTTACTTACAAGAAGAAAAAAAACAAAACCTCAATCCATCGCTTAAAAAACCAGAAGAAAAAAATTATTTTAGTCCATTGGAGTATGAGAAAGAATTAAAAGAATGGGAGGCAAGGCAATGACAAACAACTGCACTATATTTAAAAACCTTTTTGACAAAACGCCCCACCTTATTCCAATAGAAAAGGCATTGGAACGGATAAAAACGGGAAAATCAAAAGTAGTATGTGAGGAAATTCGTAATTGTTTTGATGATGAAAAAAAATCTTCGTTGAAAAAACTATTACCATCTATTTGCTTTTCTGGAGAATTTAAGGAACGAAAAGATGAAGCGTTGATAAAACACAACGGTTTTTTGATTTTAGATTGGGACGATGTTTTAAATATTGAGGAAAAGAAAAAAGAGTTACAAGAAAATAAATACAGTTATTCGGTTTGGGTGTCCCCCTCTGGTATGGGATTGAAACAGTTAGTAAAAATAGCAGATGGAAAAAAACACAGGCAACATTTTAAAGCACTCAAAAAAATATTTCCAGAGATTGACGATAGCGGAATAAATTTGAGCAGGGTTGCTTTTGAAAGTTACGATGAAAACATTTTTATCAATGAGCAATCGGAAGTTTTTAAAGAAATTATAAAAGAAGAAATTATTGTTGAAAACAAAATAATAAACACCTCTGATACTTTTGGTAAATTGCAAAAATGGTTAATTAATTCGGGAACGGCTTTTGTGTCTGGACAGAGAAATATTTTTGTTTTTAAATTAGCAGCAGCTTGTTGTCGTTTTGGGTTGCCTCAATCGGAAGTAAATATTTCAATGAAGATGAATTATTATTCCACCGATTCCGATTTTGGTGTTTCGGAAATGGAACGGACAATAAAATCCGCTTATCGGGCAAATGATGGTAAATTTGGAACAGCAATATTTACAAATGAAAAAATATATGTTCGTGAAACAAAAGAAGAAATTAAGACAGCGGATTTTTCGGAGCAGATAAATCCAAAAGATGTTATTTACGGTCAAGATGTTTTGGAGGGTGCAATGAAAATTCATACAGAGGGCTATTTGACAGCAGAAACAACACATATACCTTTGTTGGATAAGCATTGGAAGTTTAAGCGGGGAGAAATGACTTTGCTCTCTGGAATAGGTAACTTCGGTAAATCAGCATGGCTCACTCATTTGTTGCTTATAAAAACAATAAAAGAAAATAAAAAGTGGTGTATATTTTCTCCCGAACATTTCCCTGCGGAAGAATTTTATCACGACCTTACTGAAAGTTTTTTTGGTTTGGACTGCACACCATCAAACCCGAATAACCCAACAGACGAAAAATATCTTGAAGTGTATAATTTTATTTCAAATCATTTTTTTTATATTTATCCCAAAGAAACAAGTGCAACTCCTCAATACATAAAAGAGATTTTTTTAAGCATGATTATAAAAGAGAAAATTGATGGTTGCATTATTGACCCATTCAATCAATTAGAAAATGATTGGGGAACGAGGGATGATAAATATTTAGAAAAAGTTTTGGCGGAATTTGGTAGGTTTTCAAAGGAAAGCAACACCTATTTTTTTATTGTAGCACACCCGACTAAAATGCAAAAAGAAGATGGTAGTTATCCTTGTCCAGATGTGTTTGATTTGGCGAATGGTGCTATGTGGAACAACAAGATGGACAACATAATGATTTACCACAGACCAGACCACAGCTTTGACCCCACGAGTTCAAAAGTTGAATTGCGAATTAGGAAAATAAGACGGCAAAAAATAGTCGGAGTTCCAGGTGTTATTATGTTTGAATACAATCGGGCAAAGAGAAGATTTTATTTTGAAAACAATTTTTCACCATTGGAGGGAGAAAAAAGAAGTGGAATTTTAAATTTTTCAGAACCAGATGCAGATAAAGACAATCCTTTTTAAAATGGAAACGGCAACAATAAAAAATATTATCAACAAATACAACGCTGAAATTTCAGAAATGGAAAAAGATTTTATTGCGTTCAGAGAAAAATATCCCAACGAAAAAGAGCGTATTGAAAAGATGCAACACCGAATAAACATACTCTTAGACATGGGGGTTTGTGCTGAAATAATTTTAAAAAAATAATTATGGAAGAAGAAATAATATGCAAAAGCTGCGGTTCTGTTAATGACTATACCAGCGAATTGAAGACAAACCAATTAGTTTGCACTTGCAATGGCTGTGGTAAATACATAAAAAACAAACCGTATCAACCGCCTAAATTCTACTTTGGAAAATTAAAAGGGACACTTGTATCTGGCTGCTCTGATATTTCCTATATGGAGTGGATGAAAAAAACGGACAACAACAAACGAATGAAAGATGCTTTAACAAAAAGAATAGAGGAATTAAAAAAAATAAAATGAAAAAATACACCACCGCCCAACGCCTCCAAATTTCATTCATCTGCCAACAGATTGTTTCCCATTGCAAAGCAGTTTCAGAAAAACATAAGCAGGGGACAAATTGTCCCCCCCCCGTTACACCGATAAAAATACTTTCTTTGGCGACCTTAGAAAAAACCATTAACGAACAATTAAAAAACAAAGCATGATAATTGGAGTAGAAAATAAACAAGGCGAATCAGCCGATTTTACTGAAGTAGAATTTTATTTATTCTTAGAAATTTTGAGCCAATCAGATTTTTGGGATGAACAATATGAATTTTGTATTTTACCTTTTTAAAAAACCTTTATTTTGCCATAAAAGAAAATGCGGGATTTTCCGCAGATTACAAACTCAATTTACAATGAATAAACCAAACAACTCCGCAAAGGACGGATTAGATTCACAATCGGGCATTGGCTCGGTTGTGAATGTCTGGGGACGGTGAATTAATTTTTGCCGTCCCCTTGAGGGGATTAGTTAAAGGGTTTGCTATTGTGCTTATGAGCTTGTTCGCTTAGTGAGGGTGAAGCCCCTCTTGGTCGGGGGGCTTCTTTTTAAAAAATAAATACTTACCTTTGCACATGACCAACACAATTTTTCAGACCATTCTCGGTGAAATAAAAATATGAAAATTCAGATTTCAAAGACACTGGCGAAGTTGCCAACCATTGATGTTTCTACTCTTGTCAGTTTGCAAAAAGATTTGAAGGACCTATCGGAAACAAATTTTGAGAAACTAAAAAAATCACTCAAAGAAAAGGGATTCAGATTTCCATTTTTCGTTTGGCAAGACGGGAAAACAAACTACACAATTGACGGGAATCAGAGAGATAGAGTTTTCCAAAAATTGAATATTGTTAATCAGGACGGCAACAAAAAATTTCCTTTCGTTCCGATAGAGGCAAAAAATAAAAAAGAAGCGGCAGAGTTGATTTTGCTTTTCAGTTCGCAGATTGGCAAGATTACGCAAGAGGGATTAGATAATTTCAACTCTACCTTTGAAATTTCAGATGTTTGGATTAAAGAGATGGTGCATTTTGACGGGTTGTTGAGCGAGAATTTCACAGATGAAAAACCAAAAAAAGAAGAAGAAGAATTAACTCCAATAAATTACGCTCACTTTTTAATTTCAGTTCCGATAGACGAAGCGGATAAAATTCTACCATTCATAAATTCAGCCAAAGAAAACGGAGCAGAAGTTTTAAGCAATGTCAATTAAAACCAACAATTCTTTTCCTGAAATAAAAAAAGATATTCGCAGTGAGCGACCAACGCCATTGATGCTGATTGATTGCTTTGCGGGAAATCAAATGTTATGGGGGGGGTATTGAAAAAAAGATATTTGCCAATAGATAAAAACCATTACGATAAAATTTCTATCCATACTGATAACTTAAAAGTTTTGAAGTCATTGGATTTATCAAAATTCAACGCAATAGATTTGGATGCTTACGGTGTTCCTTTTAAGCAATTGGAAATAATTTTTAACTCAAAGTTTAAAGGAATAATTTATTTTACTTTCATTCAGACAATGATGGGGGGGCTACCAAAAAAATTATTATTGAGATATGGAATAACAGAAAAGATGTATGAGAAAACAAAAACACTTTTTTCTCCAATAGGATTTAATATTTTCAAAAATTATCTTGCACAATACAAAGTTGATAAAATTACCTACATTAATCCGCAAGGGACGAGAAAATACTACGGATTTTTTTACAAAAAATAATTTGCTTTTTATTTGGTTTGTAACATAAAAAGATGTAATTTGTGAGAGTAAATTAATTAACAAACTAAAAATAAATTTTATGAATGAAACAGGAATTATCTGGACAGAGGCAACATGGAATCCGATGTCTGGTTGTCAAAAAATCTCACAGGGTTGCAAATTCTGTTACGCACACTCCCTCGCTGAACAGAAGCGGGGGACGGCAGCATTTCCAAACGGATTTGATTTGACAATTCGGGAACACAAACTTAAAGAGCCGTTCAAATTAAAGCAACCGACTTTAATTTTTGCAAACTCAATGTCGGATTTATTTTGGGACAAACTCCCGAATGATTACCGACATAAAATAATTGATGTCATAGAGCAGACACCGCAACACGAATATCAGGTCTTGACAAAGCGACCAGAAATTATGCTTGAATTTTCAAAGCAAAGAAAACTCCCGAAAAACTTTTGGGCAGGCACTACGATTGAAGATAACCGAGTAAAATTCAGATTAGACATTTTGAAGCAAGTGGAAACGGAAATAAAATTTATATCCGCAGAGCCATTGATTGCTCCATTAACTTTTGACAAAGGAGAATTGGATGGACTGCAATGGATAATCACTGGCGGGGAAAGCGGAAACCATATTTGGAAAAAAGAGATAGCGGAAGAAAGGGCTTTGGTTTTTTATGACTACCAAAAAAAGAAATGGATAGTAAGGGAAGATAGAGCCGAATGGATTAGGCATATTCGGGACAGGGCAAAAGAAAGCGGACTATCTTTTTTTCACAAACAATGGGGAGGCAACTATCCCGAAGCAGCAGGGAGGGAACTTGACGGAAAATTTTGGACAGAAATACCAAGATTGCCAGGGCAAAGAAAAGAAATCCAAAACGATTATCTAAACCATATCCAGCAAAAGAAAGCAGGGGACAAAGAAGTGTTGTTGGAAAAAAACCTTTTGTTCTAATGAAATGTCATAAAAAAATAAAGGCAGCGAAAAAAGCATGGGAGACCATGCGTAAGCAAATGATTTCAACTTGCGACATTACCGAACTCCGCCAACTTGCCAAAGATATTTTTGATGCAGAGCAAGTATGGGAAAATGATTTTACAACGGATGGAATAATTGCAAAGAATATCGGTAAGACAACTCTGAAATCTTTTTTGAGATTTTCAGACAAAAATAAAATTACAAACTCTTTGATACTTCGTTATATCAGTAACACAGGAACTCCCATTGATGTTCAGGCAATGTATATTTCCGAATCATTAAATATTGATTGTTCCGAAAATGATATTGTTGAGTTTATGATAAGTAATGATAGGGGAGTTGCTTCGCATTGGTCTTTTGCAAAATACATTGAGTTGAAAAATATTTGGAAACAAATTACGGGGTTCAAATTTTGCCCGAAGTTCGCCAATAAGTTTATTTTGGAATAATCACTACCTTTGTCCTATTCAAACACCGTCAGCGTAAGATAAAAGGCATTGGCATTGAAAATTAAATAGGTCCTATGGCACGACAAAGGCACAAAATAGACCCGATGGCTGGCAAGGCAACTCAATTTAAAAAAGGACAAACCGCACCTATTGAATCTAAGAGGGATGGTTGGGCAAAGAAGAAAAAAGGGCGGGAACTTGCTGAACTGATTTTGGGACTTATCCCATCGGGGAAAATTATTGATGAAAAAGGGAATGAGAGGTTATCCGTTTTGCGAAAAGCAACGGCAGCTTATTTCGGTGTTCCCGAAAAGGAAATTACCGTAGAGCAAATGATTTTATTCGGACAAGCGAAAATTGCTATCTTCAAAGAAGATACCAACGCTGCAAAGTTTCTTCACGAAATTGCTTACGGCAAACCGAAACAGGAAATGGAAATT
>Ga0209431_10000696_pt1 | contig 28020 bp, 16 predicted proteins | sample RifCSP13_3_FD_184021 | JGI IMG/M metagenome (GOLD analysis project Ga0209431, IMG submission 184021) | Soil microbial communities from Rifle, Colorado - Rifle CSP2_sed 13_3 (SPAdes) (version 2) | ecosystem: Environmental > Terrestrial > Deep subsurface > Rock core/Sediment | place: Rifle...
GGTCGCCGCGCTCGAAGGGCAGATAGCGAAGCTATCGAGCGACGCCGAGAATATAAAGCTCTCTGAGACCCAGAGGGCCGCGGGAGCAGCCAGCCTGAAAGAAGAGCTTCTTTCAATAAAGAAGGCGGAGGCGGCGCTCAGGACAGAGCTGGCCTCGCAGTCAAAGGCAGCGGCAGACAGCATCGCCCTGAAGGAAAAAGAGAAGCAGGAGCTTTCGGCCAGGATAGCCGGCCTCGAGACAAGGGCGGCAGAGGCCGATGAGGCTAAAAAGAATTCCATTGAGGCGTCGAACGCAAAGTTTGCATCGATAGCTTCGCTTGAGAAGGAAGTAGCCAGGCTCAACAGTGAAAAGGAGCTTGCCGCAAAGGACGCGACTCAAAAGACCGAGGCAATGGCGCTCCTGACAAAAGAGGCAGAGGCGTCGAAGAAGGCCGAGGCTGCGCTCAGGGTGGAAGTAGCGAAGCTGAACACAAATACGGAAGCCCTCAGCCTCAAGGAAAAGGAGAGGCAGGGCCTTGCCGAAAGAATAGCTCTTCTTGAAACCGAGCTGGCGGCATCCCTTGATGCCAGGAAGAGATCCGAGGAAGCGTCAAAGGCCAGGATAGAGTCGCTCTCGAACCTTGAAAAGGAGATAGCGAAGCTCAACTCTGAAAAGGAACTTGCTCAGAAGGACGCGTCTGAAAAAGCGCAGGCCGCAGCAACTTTGAAGGGCGAGCTCGAGTCTTCGAGAAAGGCAGAGGCCAGCCTCAGGAGCGCGGTAGAAGGCGGTAAAGCCACAGCGGCGGTCGCGTTAAAGGATGAGGAAAGAAAGCAGTTCTCAGATAAGATAGCCCTGCTCGAAGTCAACCTGGCCGCGGCAGAGGAAGCTAAAAAGAAATCCGCTGAGGCCGCAAGTGCCAGGATTGAGTCCGTTTCCTCGCTTGAGAAGGAAATAGCCAGGCTCAACAGTGAAAAGGAGCTTGCCGCAAAGGACGCGACACAAAAGACCGAGGCATTGGCGCTCCTGACAAAAGAGGCAGAGGCGTCGAAGAAGGCCGAGGCTGCGCTCAGGGCAGAAGTAGCGAAGCTGAACACAAATACGGAAGCCCTCAGCCTCAAGGAAAAGGAGAGGCAGGGCCTTGCCGAGAGAATAGCGCTCCTTGAAACCGAGCTGGCGGCTTCCCTTGATGCCAGTTCGAGCTCCGAGGAAGCGTCAAAGGCCAGGATAGAGTCGCTCGCGAACCTTGAAAAGGAGATAGCGAAGCTCAATGCCGAGAAGGAGCTTGCCTCCAAGGACGCTGCACAGAAAGCAGAGGCGCTGGCGTCATTGAATAAAGAACTCCAGGCCGCGAAAGCTGCCCAGTCAGGGCTTGCGAAGGAGCTGGATGAAAAGGCCAGGCTCGTAACGGCCGACATCGCGCAGAAGGAGAAGGAGCGCCAGGAGCTTTCGTCAAAGGTGCTCTTCCTTGAAGCGAGGCTCGCCGAGGCCCAGGATGTAAATAAGAAGGCCGACGAAGCCTCCCGCGCCGAGATCGCACAGATCAATTTGAAGGCCGAAAGGCTAAAGGCCGAGAACAACGAGCTTCAGGACAGGCTCAGGGAGACCCAGATAGCGCTTGCGCGGGCAGAGGCTGCAAGCGACGTCGCAAAGGACCTTATCGCCAAGAACACCGAGCTCGAGGCAAGGCTCAAGGAAGCCGGCCTTGTGAGCCTGCAGGGCAAAGCAGCGAACTTCGTGGCGCAAAAACTCATAGAGCGCAATACCGAGCTTGAGATGAAGCTCAAGCATGCAGAGCTCAGCCTCGCGCAGTCAGAGGCCGCGAGGATGCAGGCCGAATCGATTATAAACAAGAACGGCGAGCTTGCCTCAAGGCTCAAGGACGCCGAGGTGTTGCTGGCGAGGAGCCGCGAGCAGGCCCCTCTTCTTGAGACGCTCAATAAGAGGAACTCGGAGCTTGAGAGCAGGATAAAGCAGGCTGAGGAGGCTCTTGCCCAGGCGGCCGCCGCGCGCTATATGGTAGAAGATCTCAACGCGAAGAACAAGGAGCTTGAGCAGATGCTCAAGTCCGCTCCGGCAACGCCCGCTGACCCGTTGGTGATAGAGGATATCAGGACGGCGAGGGTCGAGCTGGAGGCAAGGCTTACGAGTGAATCTGTTGCAAGGACGATAATCGAGGCGCGCCTCAGGGACGCCGAGGCTGCCAAGGGCGCCGGCGAGACGGCCATAAGGGAGCTTACGCTTGCCGCGAAGCAGAACGAGGCAAAGATAGCCGAGGAGGCCCAGGCCAGGGGTGCGCTCATGGCCCAGCTCAAGGACGTATCTGCCGCAAGGGAGGCGAGCGAGGCGACCGTAAAGGAGCTGAGGATTGCCAGGGCAGAGCTTGAGAAGAGACTCAATGAGGAGATAGAGTCCAGGCGCGTGGTCGAAGCGCGCCTCCGTGACGTTGAAACATCGGAGGTAAGCCAGAAGGCTGCGGTAAAGGAGCTTGAGAAGGCGCTCTCGGAGACCAGGGAGAGGCTCGCGAAGGAGACGGACGCGAGGAAGCAGCTGGAGCTGCAGATAGCCGTATTGAGCAGGGAGACCGAGGCGCTTAAGGCCGCCGGGGTAGACCCGGCAGGACTTGCGAGCCTGAAGGATGAGTTCGCGGCATTAAGGGCGAACATCGCGAAGAGGCTCAAGTCGGGCGAGATAAAGCCCGAAGAGCTCGTGAGGCTCATGGAGGTGGACGACGTACTCGGCTTCTACGTAGTGAAGAGGGGAGACACGCTCTGGAGGATATCCAAGAGCTCTGAGACCTACGGGAACGCGTGGAAGTGGCCGCTCATCTACAGGTATAACGTATCGAGGATGAAAAACCCGGATCTCATTAAGCCGGGCAATGTCCTCATCATAATGAAGAACGTGAGCAAGAACGAGGCAAGGGACGCCGTGAAAAAGGCCAAGAAGAGGGGCGACTGGAAGAAGTGGTCTGACTCTGACAGGAAGGCCTGGCTCAATGAATGGCTGAACTAAGAGTTGAATAAAACGGTAAATATTAAAAGGGGGCTTGAAAGAGCCCCTTTTTTTTGCGCTCAGGCCGGAAAACTGAATAGAAGTCATTGAATCATAAGAGGAACTTGGGATAAAATCGCTCTCAAAGGAGAGTTTTTTCAAAGTGACCTATCTGCTTATCCAGCTCATCATCTGGGCCGTATCCGTTCTCATATTGACCGCGTTAGTTGCGGTCGTGGCCCGCAGGATCTTCATGGGCCGCAAGTACGCCATACTGGACAGGGAAAAAGAGAGGCACTCCGGGCTGCTCATTGCCCTGAGCTCAGGGGCAAAGATAGAGTCTGAAAAGGCGCTTACGGCAAGGCCCGGCTCTCCTTCATGGTCAGCTGTCGAGGAGTTCCTTTTCAAGGGGCTTGATACGCCGGGCAGGGAAGAGGCTATACGGCTTTTCGACGAGCTGGGCTATACCCGCCATTACCTTGAGAGGATAAGGAAGGGAAACAGGTGGGATCAGGCGCTTGCGGCTGAAAAGCTCGGCAGGATAAGGTGCCAGAGGGCTGTGCCGCACCTGATAGAGGCCTTATCGAGCGCCAATAAGGACTTGAAGCTCATGGCTATAAATTCCCTCGGTTCCATAGGCGACGAGGCCGCGATACCGCATCTCATCAGCATCTTGAAACGCTCGCTCAAGGACGAAGAGGAAGTCTCGACCCGCGTGCTCAAATCCGCGCTCATCTCGTTCGGGCCAGCCGTTTTGAGAGACCTGCTTTCCGAGCTCGATAACGATGACTGGAGGGTCAGGGCGACCGTACTGGAGATACTCTGCGAGATAAACGACATGGCAGCCCTTTCGGAGTTCACGAGGAAGCTCAGAGACGACGAACAGGAGGTCAGGGCAAAGGCAGCCAAGGGCCTCGGCAGGCTCGGCAGCCCTGATGCCATACCGGCGCTGTTGCATTCGCTCGATGACCAGGACTGGGTGGTGCGCCTGCACTCTGCCAGGGCGCTCGGATTGATAGGGGATGAAAAGGCCCTGAGGGCATTGAAAGAGACGCTTTGCGACAGGAATTGGCAGGTCCGCGCCGCGGCATCCGAGGCAATGGCAGGGATAGGCGCAAGCGGCTGCCTGGAGCTCCTCAGGGTATACATCGAGGAGAGCGACCAGTACGCAAGGGAGCAGGCCCTTGACGAGCTTTTAAGGGCAGACATCTATTCCAGGGTGGCCGGCCTGCTTGAAAGAGAAGATATTTTGAAGGATCATGGGAAGACTGCCGATATGGGTAAAGGGGCAGACCCTGTCGTCCAGATCGCAGGCATGCTCTCGACCCTGGGGCCAGATAAGCTCCGGGAGGCGCTCTCATCGATATCCGGCAAGGGGGCCGGGGACGAAGATGCGATCCTCAAGGTCTGCAAATCATTAAAGGAGAACCAGAGCCGTTTTTCCGGCGCCGGAAGCCAAGGCAACTGAGGCCCGGCACTGGTTTTTGATGTTTGGAAATCCTGTCGCTTAAACTCATTACGTGGTTCAACCACCTGGTCCTGGCGTACTATTTTGCCGCGAACGGGATTTATCTATTGCTGCTCGTGCTCGCGGCGGCCTTCATCGCAACGCATCTATCCAGGCTCGAGTACGGCAGATACCAGAACTCCATCCACCCATCGGTCGCTCCGCCCGTAAGCCTCATTATGGCAGCCTTCAATGAAGAGACCAATATAGTCGAATCCGTGAGGTCGCTCCAGCACCTCGGATACCCCGATTACGAGGTCATCGTAGTCAACGACGGTTCGACGGATTCGACTCTCCAGCGGCTCATGGACGGGTTCTCGCTCAAGCGCGTAAACGTCATCTACCGGGACGCGATATCAACGGGCCGGGTAAGGGGCTTTTATGTAAACCCGGATTTTCCGAAGCTCATCGTCGTCGACAAGGACCACGGCGGCAAGGCCGATTCGCTCAACGTCGGAATAAACGTTTCAAGGGCCCCGTACTTCTGCTCGGTCGATGCCGATTCCATACTTGAAGATAGCGCGATAACGAGGCTCATGCGCCCTATAATCGAGGAACCGGAGCTGGTAAAGGCCACGGGCGGGATCGTGAGGGTCGCGAACGGCTCTGTTGTCAAGGGCGGAAGGCTCGTAAGGGTAGAGCTGCCCAGGGACAGCCTCTCCATGCTCCAGATAGTCGAATATATAAGGAGCTTCCTGTTCGGCCGCGCGGGCCTGAGCCAATTGAATTCCCTTCTCATCATCTCCGGCACCTTCTCCATGTTCCATAAAAAGACAGTGCAGGCCGTGGGAGGGTATATGTCAAACACGGTCACCGAGGATATGGAGCTTGTCGTGCGGCTGCATAAGTATTTGCGCGAGAAGAAGATAAAATACCGCATTAACTTCGTCCCCGACCCCATCTGCTGGACAGAGGCGCCCAGGGACCTGCGCATGCTCAAAAGACAGAGGAGCAGGTGGCACCTCGGGCTCGCGGAATCGATATACATTTACAGAAAGATGCTCTTCAACCCGCGCTACGGCAGGATAGGGCTCTTTGCCCTGCCGTATCAGCTCATGATAGAGCTCCTCGGGCCGGGGGTGGAGATAACCGGATATTTCGTCGTCTCCCTCTCGTTCTTTTTCGGCATAGTGGACAAGTACTTCTTCCTGCTTTTCATAATAATGGCGGTGCTCATAGGCATATTCTTCTCCATGGCTGCAATACTGCTCGAGGAGCTTTCTTACAGGAGATACCGGGGGCTCAAGGACGTCCTGAAGCTTCTCTTCTTCGGGGTCGTCGAGAACTTCGGCTACAGGCAGCTGCTTGCCCTCTGGAGGACCCAGGCCCTATTCAAGTTCCTCTTCTCAAAGAAAAAGAAATGGGAGTTCGTCAAGAAAAGCGGTTTTACAAACGAAGAGCGCAATGACAGGGCCGTCTGATGAATATTGACGACATCGGCTTCCAGGCTATTGAGAAGGACGACTGCCAGGAGGCCCTGAATATATTCAGGCGGTCGATGGAATCCGGAAAGACCGCCAGGAATTTTTACGGGTACGGGCTCGCATCCCTGAAGCTTCACGATCTCCCGGCCGCGAGGTGGGCTTTTTACAAGGCGCTTGAGCTTGACCCGGCCCACCGTGAATGCAACAGGCTTGTGGAAGAGATCGAACGGATGAAAGTAGTGCCGCCGTCGCCGGAGCGGACTTCCGTTTTCAGGGCCGGGGCCGGTTATCTCGAGCGAAAAGAGGAGGGCGGCTGGAAGAGGGTCTTCATAAAAGGCATGAACCTCGGGCTGGCTCTGCCCGGCTTTTTCCCCGGCGAGTACCCGATAAGAAAGGGCGCCTACCTCAAATGGTTCCATCAGATGGCTGAGCTGGGCGTCAACTCAGTTCGCACATACACGGTCCATCCGCCCGGCTTCTATGAAGCCCTCCATGAGTTCAACAAGTCCTCCGGGAAGAAAATATATCTGTTTCAGGGAATATGGGTCGAGCTTCCTGATTCGATGGAGTTCAACGGCCCTGATTTTTCCGGTTCAGTAAGAAAAGATATACGTAACGCCGTCGACGCGGTCTTCGGCAATGCCAGTTTGCCTGAGAGGCCGGGCTATGCAAGCGGCGAGTACGCATTCGACGTCTCAAGATGGACTGCGGGTTTCATCTTCGGCAGGGAATGGGAGAGCTGCGCCGTCAAAGGGTTCAACAGGTCCGCGGAGAACGGGAAAAAGAGCTACAGGGGCGCCTTCCTCTCCATTGCGGACGCGAGCCCGATGGAAGCATGGCTCGCGCGCATGTGCGACTATGTCCAGGAGTATGAGCATGACAGTTACGGGACTACGCGGCCCGTCTCGACTGTGAGCTGGCCCACGCTCGACTCTCTTGAGCACCCGTCAGAGTCTCGCTACGAGGACGAAAGGCTTTTTTTTCACGGCGACCGTGAGACGGCTGCGGTCTGCAACGAGAACGAAGACGCCGAGTCTCTGGACCTCTCCAGGATAAAAACCGAATACGGCGGCGGATTTTTTGCCACATACCATGTCTACCCTTATTATCCGGACTTCCTGAACAATGACTATCTCGACAGGGATGAGCCGTATCTCGCCTATTTGCAGGACCTCAGAAAAAAGCACGGGGACCAGCCGGTCCTGATCGCGGAGTTCGGAGTGCCGACCAACAGGGACCCCGCGCACTGGCATGCGAAGGGCTGGAACCAGGGCGGCCATGATGAAAGGCGAAAGGGCGAGATTGAAGGCGAGATAATCAAGACCATCCACAGGAGCGGGATGGCCGGCGGCATGGTCTTCAGCTGGTTCGACGAGTGGTTCAAGAGGAACTGGCTGTTTCTGCCGTACGAGCTTCCGGCCGAAAGGAACCCCCTTTGGTTCAATCTCCAGGATGCCGAGCAGAATTTCGGATATCTCGGCACCTATCCCGGATATCCCGGCAAAATAGTCAGGCTCTCGTGCGACAGGTCCGATTGGCCCTCTCGCTCGCGCTTGTACGAGAAAGGCGAGGGCCGAAGGGCGAGCTTCAACGACGGGTCAGACAGGTCGAGGACTTTGAAAGCCCTGTACGCCAGGAGCGACGAAGGCTTTCTTTATGTCATGCTGGAGACCTATCAGAAGATCGACTTCGAGACGGCGCGCTATCTTATAGGGCTCGACACCTGCGACCCCGAAAAAGGCGAGTTCAAGCTGCCTTACGCAACCGGGCTTTTCAGCCCCATAGGGCTTAAATTCCTGATTTCGATAAACGGGAGGGAGGGAAGCCGCATACTCGCCTGCCAGTCTTATGACAAGCGCCTGAACGCGGGCAAGGGGACTATCCGCCCGGTTGCATCGAGAGACGGGGCGTGGGTGGTCATGCAGAACATGGTCAACACCAGGCGGTTCAGCAAGGACGGAAAACGGTTTTTCCCGCCGCGCTTTTTCACCATGAGCTCTCTCAAGTTCGGAAGCCTGGACCCTGGCAACCCGGACCACAACACTGCCGCCGATTTCTATTTCAAGGAGAACATGATAGAGGTAAGGCTCCCCTGGGGGCTTATAAACTTCACAGACCCGAGTTCCAGGACGGTGCTGTGGAAAGATGGGGGCAGCGTTACGCGGAAGACCGACGGAGTGAATATCATAGCCGCGACCTTCAAGCCGGAGAAGGGGGGAGTTGCCGCGCTGGCGACCGGGCTTGCTGACAGCGCCACGGATACGTTGCCTGAGCAGTTCGTCGCTGGAAGGGTTAAAAAGCACACCTGGGACGCATGGGAGACCCCGGTATATCACACGTACAGGAAAGAGAGCTTCTCAGAGTACAAAAAGGCGCTCTCAGAGATCCCGGAGTATATATGAGGGGAACGGTAACGAGAAGGGATTTTCTCAAGTTCAGCTGCACTGCCTTTGCGGTGATCGCGATTATGCCCTCTGCGGTACTGGCCTCAGAGCCGGGCATCCCGGTTCTCATGTACCACGATATAGGAAACAGGACCGACGAATATTACACGGTCTCTCCGGCGCTTTTCGCTTCGCAAATGGAGTGGCTCTACTCAAACGGCTTCAGGGCGATACTGCCTTCGGAGGCGGGTGCGCTGAATGAAGCCGAGGCGGGGCGATCTGTAATAATAACTTTTGACGACGGCCTGGCGTCTTTCATGGAGTTCGCCTTTCCTCTCCTTCGCGAGTATGACTTCAAGGCAGTAATGAACATAGTAGCCGCTTACATGGGCACGGCAATGGAGAACGGCTGGGGCAAGCCGCTGTTGAGCTGGGATGAGTGCAGGCACCTGGACGCGTCCGGGCTTGTCGAGTTCGGCTGCCATACCTACGACCTCCACGCCTTTACCCGGAGCGCCGCGTCGGTCTCAATAGGCGATTTGAAAAAAGACCTGAAAAAGTTCAGGGAAGTCTATCGAAAAGAGCTTGGCAAAGACCCGGAAATACTCGCCTGGCCTTACGACCTCCACAATGACAGGGCGATCGAGGCGGCGAAGCAGGCAGGCTTCAAATATATCTTTACGTCAAAGCCCGGGCGTCTGTCTGCCTCCGGTCCTTACGACGCGATATCCAGGATGAACGTCAATAACGAATACGACATGGCGGCCTTACGCCGCCTCATGAAAGGAATGTAGTGCATTGAACAGGATATTGGCTTTTCTTTTCTTATTGACGATTCCGGTCATGACGGCCTTGCCAGTGTGCGCGGCGGAAATATCCGGCGGGCAATCTGCCGAGTCTCAAGCAGGGCCGGATGAGGCCCGCGCGCAAAAGAGCGCGGGCGATATCCTCGTGAAAGAAGATGCCTACGAGGCGGCGGCGGGGCATTATCTGAAGGCCCTGGCGCTCCCCAATGATTTTAGCGGAGCCGTGAAGACCCAGATGGCCGTGTACATATCCTGGGCAGGGGACCTCGGTTCCGCCATAAGGGTATTGAGTGAGGTCCTGGAATCGGACCGGGATAATCTCAAGGCAAGGCTCCACCTTGCCCGGGTTTTGTCGTGGGACGGCAGGCTTGACGAGGCGATATCCGATGCCGATGCCGTGCTCGGCAAAGACCCTGGAAACAGGGACGCCCTGCTGATAATGGCAAATGCGCTCCGCTGGAAGGGAAACAGCGCCGAGTCGTTGAAGATATACGAGCGACTGCTCGCGGAAAGGGAGGACTTTGATGCGCGCACCGGTTACGCGTTCGCTCTGTTGAACGAGGGGCAGATAAAGAAATCGAAGGAGAGCTTTGAGAAGCTCGTGCCGGCCTATCCGGCGCAGGAACGCGACTACAAGGCGCTCAAGAGCGAGCTGGAGAGGGCAGAGCTTGAGACCAGGCCTGTCTTGAACGCGGGCTTCAGCTATTACAACGACACCGATTCCAACCAGGTGAGGCGCTACACTCTCGGCGCCGGTTTTCCGGTCTCCGGAAAAAGAGGCGAGTTCAGGTATGCTCATATAGATGCGGAAGACAACGGACGGGACAAGAACGCGGAGAGCTTCTCCGTGTTACTGTCGGGAAGGCTCATCGGCGGCGTGACAGGCCGCGCTAATGTCGGAGGCGTATTCAAGGGCAACGGCGGGTTCCTCACCGGAGGCGCCGGGATGGAAGGCAACCTGCTGGACTGGAGCGTCTCCGCAGGCTTCTCAAGGGACATGCTCACGGATACGGCCCAATTGATCGAGAACGGAGTCAGGTACACGGACTATTCCGTTTCAGCTGCGAGGCCGTTCGGGAGGACGCGCCTCAACGCGTCTTTGAGCCACCGCAGATTTTCGGATGATAATTACGCCAATGACTTCAGCGTTGGGCCCAGATACACGCTGGTCCCGGGCAGCCTGCGGGTGGATGTCGGCTACAAGTTCAGGTATCTTGACTTTGACAGGCAGAGCGGGAGCGGCTATTTTGACCCTGACCAGTTCTTTTCACATCAGCTGTTGCTGACCGTCTATTATGAAAAAGAGAATTTCTATGCCTATATGGAACCCTATTACGGACGCCAGAGCTTTGACAGGAACGGGGTCTCCAGCGATGACGAGTTCGAAGGCGGTTCGGCATTGGCCGGCTACAAGGTGGGCAGGGGAGCCATTGAGGTCAGCGGCGAGCGCGGCAATTACGCAGTAGGCAGCGCGACAGGCTTTGAGTACTATATGGTGGGGCTGACCGTCCGCTATACGCCCTGATCCTCAGTCCATTCACAGGCAAGGCAGGAGCGACTACTCGGCCTGCCTTGCCTCAGCCCATCTCCTTCTCTATCCTCTCAACCGCTTTCCCGGCTTCATGGAGTGCCTTGCCTACGGGCGTCTCCCTGCCAAGAGCCATCACAACGCAGTAGCCTTCCTTAACGGTCGAAATTACAAGCCTTGCCTTGTCGGTAGTTATGGCGACATGCCCTACGGTAGAGAGGTCGTGGCGGGAAGAGATATCCTTGATTATGGAGAGGATTATGCCGTGATGCGCGCCGATGAGGTCCATCTGCATATCCGGCCCGGCTGCCCAGGACGCAACTATCTCTCCGTCCCGGTCGATCATTATCGCTCCGGCGGCTCCGGCGCTCGTGGAGAGGTCTTTTAGGATTCGTTCGAACATCTTGTTAGCAGGCATGAAATAAGTCCATCTGCTTTGTTGGCATCAGAAGCTCGTCACTGCAGCGTACAAGAAGAGTACGCCTCATTCCTCGCTCCCCGATTTAACCGGGGCCTCGCATATGGAGCTTATTTGAAGCCTGGACTAAATTTGATTTTTTAAAGCAGCCGATTAGAACTTCAGCGTGAGGACCTTCGAGATACCCGGCTCCTGCATTGTGATGCCGTAGAGCGAGTCGGCCATCTCCATGGTCTTCTTGTTATGCGTGATGAGGAGGAACTGGCTTATCTTCGACATGTCCTTCACGAATATGTTGAACCTGTCTATGTTCGCGTCGTCAAGCGGCGCATCGACCTCGTCCAGCAGGCAGAACGGGCTTGGCTTGATAAGGAATATGGCGAATATGAGGGCCGTGGCCGTAAGCGCCTTCTCTCCGCCTGATAGAAGGGTTATGTTCTGAAGGCGTTTCCCCGGCGGCTGCGCGACTATCTCGACTCCGGCTTCGAGTATGTCCGATTCCTCCGTGAGCCGGAGCTCGGCCCTGCCGCCGCTGAAGAACCTGGGGAAGGTCTCCTGGAACTTGGCGTTTATCTCGTCGAAGGTCGTCTTGAACTTCTCCCTCGTGGTCCTATTGATCCTTTGAATCGCGGTGTGCAGGCTCTCTACGGATTTCGTAAGGTCAGATTGCTGGTCGAGCAGGAACTGGTGCCTGTTTTCAAGCTCGTTAAACTCTTCGAGGGCCGAGAGGCTTACCTCGCCGAGCGAAGATATCTTCTCGCGAAGGTCATCCCTCCGGGATTCGAGGTCCTGGATATCCGGCGCTGCCTCGCCTTCGGCAGGCCTGTACTCCTGTACAAAAGACGAGTACTTGTCGCGCATCCTGTCATTCAGGTTGGCTATTGCAAGCTCCATCTCTCTTATCTCGATGGTGAGCTCGCCCTTCATTTCCTGAAGCTCCGAGTACCTGTTCTTTATCTCCTTGAGTTCGTGCTCGGCGGTCCTTATCTGCGTATTGAGCGCTTCGAGGGCCTCTGTCTTTACGGCCTCTTCTTTCTTTATTCCGTCGACCTGACCGATAAGCCCCTCCAAGGTCTCCTTTATCCTGGAGAGCTCCTGCTCCTTTTCCGCCATCTCTTTGCGCCCCTTTTCGATGTCGGCATGGCGGCCCTCAATCCTCCTGCCGCGCTCTTCGACAGAGCGCTCCTTTTCAACAAGTTCCCTTTTGAACGATTCGAGGCGGGTGCGAGAGCTGGCGAGCTTCACGCGCGCTTCTGTCACGACAATAGAGATGGCCTCTCTTTTCGAGGCCAGGCCTGAGATCTCGTTGGAGAGGGCCGCTATCGCCGCCTCTTTTTCGGCAAGGGCAGCCTCAAGGCCTTCCCTCTCCTGGGAGAGAGAGGACTTTTTAACGGCTATGTCGGCGAGCTTGGCCTCTGCTGCGGCGCACTCGCCCCTGAGCGATTCGCGGGTGGTCGAAAGCCTCGCCATCTCCTCTTCTTCGCGCTTGAGCGAGCCCTTGAGGTTCACCTGCTCTATCTCCGCCTTGTGGAGTCTTTCCCTCAATGCGTCGAGGTTCGATTTGGCGGACTGTATCGCTTCCTGGGCCGTCCTCAGCTCTTCTTCAATGGATGATATGGTCTTTTCAAGCTCTCCGGTTTTTGCGCGCGCCTTCTTTATCTCGCCCCTTCTCTGCAGTATGCCGCTGTCAGAGAGCGCGGAGCCGCCGGTGATGACGCCCTGAGAGTCTATTATCTCTCCTTCCGGGGTCACGAAAGAGCGGAACCCTCCGCTCTCCTTCCAGGCATTGATAGCCGCTTCGAGGTTGTCGGCAAGGAATACCTCGCCGAGGAGGTAGTTGACTATCGCCTCGTAGCCTTCCTTTATCCTCAGTTCGGCTACGAGCGCGCGTACGCTCTGGAAGCCGCCTGCCTCGACCGGCATGGGGCTTGCGGCCGGGCGGGCGTCTTTAACAGGGACGAAGCTGCCCCTGCCCGCGCCCTTTGATTTGAGGTACTCTATGGCCTCGACGCCTTCTCTGGCGCTCTCGACGAGGACGTACTGTAGCTTGTCGCCCAGCACGGCCTCGACTGCCTTCTCGTAGCCGGGGTTTGTCTCTATGCAGTCGGCGATAAGGCCGTAGACGCCTGTCTTATCCGCCCTTTGCATTATGGCCTTTGCGCCGCCTTTGATGCTCTCGAAGTTCCTCTCCATCTCTTCGAGGGTCGAGAGCAGGGCCGCGGCCTTTGCGTACTCCTCTTTGATCTTTAAGGCCTCTTCGTTCCTGGCAATGCGCCCGGCCTCGAGTGAAGCGAGCCTTTCCTTAAGGCCTGAGAGCTCCCTTTCGACGGAGACCTTCTCCTCTTCCGCGGCCGTAATGCGCTCCTTGAAAGCCCTTACGGGCTCTTCCTTTGATACGAGCTGCCCGGATATCCGTTCTATCTCCGTCTTTGCGCGGGCCTCCCTTGCGCGAAGGTCATCTTCCTCTCTTAGGCAGTTCTGTATGGAGTGCCTGATATCTGAAAATCTGGTGGATATCTTGAGCGAGTCTGCCTTCAGGCCGCTCTGCGATGCTTCGCGGCTTCTAAGCTCGGCTGAGAGCGCCTCCAGTGCAGCGGAGTTCTCGGCCAGGAGGCCTGATTCAGACTCTATCTCGGCTGAAAGGGAGGTCTGAGAGCTGGATAAGCCCTCTATCTCGGCGATAGCGGCCTCTCTCGCCTGAGTAAGCTCGTTTATCTCGGCTGAAAGGCGCTCTTCCGTCCTCTTGAGCTCGTCCATGCGCACCTTCGACAGGGCGCTTCCTCGCTCCTCGTCCTGGATCTTCCGCTCTATCTCGAATATGCGTTCCCTTATTGATTTGTACTCGGCCTCGACGCCGAGGTATTCGACCTTGAGCTCCTCTCCCTGTTCCTCTTTGGCGGAAGACAACGCACTCGATGATATCTCTTCGTCCTTTACCGCTACGAGCCTCCTGGAAAGGGAAGAGAGCTCTGCCTTCATCTTCGTGAACTCAAGAGACGAGAGGAGCAGTTCGAGGCTCTTGAGCTCGTCGCGCAGCGCCTTGTACCGCTCGGCTTTCTTGGCCTGCCTGTTGAGCGAGTTGAGCTGCCTTTTGACCTCGCTTATGATGTCGCTTACCCTTGTGAGGTTCTCCTTTGTGGAATCGAGCCTCCTGAGGGCAGCCTCTTTCTTGTGCTTGAACTTGTTTATGCCGGCGGCCTCTTCGAAGACGGTCCTTCTCTCTTCGGCCTTGGCGTTGATAAGCCAGCCGACCTGCCCCTGCTCGATGATGGAATAGGCCCTGTTGCCTATGCCGGTGTCTGTGAACAGGTCGACGATGTCGCGGAGCCTGGACTGGACCTTGTTTATATAGTATTCGCTCTCGCCCGACCTGTAGAGCCGGCGGGATATTTCTATCTCGGAGAAGCTGGAGAAGTGCGCGGGCGCAAGCCCGTCATCGTTAGAGAATGTAAGCGTGACCTCGGCCATTCCAAGGGGCTTGCGGCTCTCGGAGCCGTTAAAGATGATGTCCTCCATGTGCTTGCCGCGAAGGTGCCTTGCGTTCTGCTCGCCGAGTACCCACCTTATGGCGTCGACGATATTACTCTTGCCGCAGCCGTTGGGGCCGATTATGCCTGATGTGCCTGCCGGGAAATGCAGGACGGACTTGTCGACAAATGACTTGAAACCGTGAATTGCCAGCTTTTTTATCTTCATCTTTTCACCCGGGGTTTGTAGGCGGCAATCGTAACAGAGTTCACAGGTTTTGTAAAGTAAAAAGTACAATACAAAGTGTTAATAAAATGAGACAAGCACAATATGTTGGGGTAGGCCCTTGAGCGGAATACAAATTAATGGGAGGACTTTTCTATCATTTCGTTTTAACGAAATGCGCTTGCAACTGCTTGCCAGCGCTGGCCCAGACGGCAGAAGCTGTCGTTTATTAACGGAAAACGGCTTTTCCGTCGGCCTTTTTCCTGGCATGCCTATTGCACCTTTATAATGAGGGAAGTTCCAAACAAAGGAGGTGTTTGTCATGAGGATCCTCAAAACGCTGGGCCTGGCGCCGCTACTTCTTACGGTAGTCCTGGCGACCGGAGCTGTTGCCCGGGATTATGGCAAATCCGGAAGTATGACACAGCCCATGCAGCCGTCGCCGCAGGCTCAACCCGTGCTGCCGGGAACTGGCATGCAGCGGGGTATGCAGGGCATGACGACGGAAGCATTCCCTGACCTGGGGGGTGATGTCATATACGATTCCGGCATTATAGGCGAAGGCGAAGGCGTCTACTATCTGGGTACTCTTACGGATGTAGACCGGGCCTCTAACCAGTTGGTAGTAAGGACCGAGGTGCCCGGACTTTTAGGGCCGCAGCAGGCTGACATACCGTTCAGGACCAGCGCTGATACCACTATCGGCGTATGCTTCCAGTCGATAGTCAACTGCGAGTCCTTCTTCGCCAGTGAACGGGGTTGGGACGTTTTAAGCAACCTCGAGGATATCTCACCCCTGGCCTCGGGCGATAAACGGGTGCTCATCATCGGCAATCCCGATACGAACGAGGTAGTTCACGTTCAGGTGCTCTATGGCGGGACTGCGTAACTGGTAAGGGGTGAAATAAAAAACCGGGGGAAGCAGGGCTTCCTCCGGTTTTTTTTATGTTCTGGCGAAAGTTATTTTTTATAGCCGATAACGGCCATATTGCCGGCGGGCAGTATAAGGCCGCCTTTGGTCTTTTTTAGAAAGGATGTCATAGGGCGCTTAAGGCTCGCCGGTAACGGAAGAAGCCTTGCCCAGTAGTGAAGGGGATAGCTGTTATATATCGGCCGCGATTCCACATCCGAGAATCCGCATTTCCTGAGCAGGTACTCGATGCTCTTTTTCGAGAACAGCTGCAGGTGCTCGATATCGAAGATGGGCGATTTCAGCCCCAGGAGCCTTGCTGAGATCGAACGGCGGTTATGGCATACGAAAAAGACTGCGCCGCCTTTTTTCAGTATCCTGTGCGCGTTCAGGCACATCGTCTCCGGGTCGTAGAGGTGTTCGAGGGTCTGAAAGCAGGTTATAAGGCTCGCGCTTCCATCTTTGAATTCTTCGGGGTTGAAAAGGCCTTGCTTGATAAAAGGCCGCACGTTTTTCCTGGCGGCAGCTACAGGCGCTTTTGAGGGTTCCACTCCGCAGACCTGTGTGAACCCGTTTTCGAGCAGCCTTTCAAGGAATGCTCCGTCACCCGCGCCTATGTCTATCGCGCCTTTTGAATCGGGCAGCTTCTTCTTTATCTCTCCGAGAAAAGCGGCGTAGGTCCTGCTTGCGTATTGAGCCTCTTCGGAACTGTCATAGCTCGCTTCCTCGTAGGCCTTTCCCAGCCTGTCCGCATCAAGTATTGGATTTGAGTACAAAAGGTCGCAGACGGGGCAGGAGATGAGCCTGAAGTGCATGTATTCCGGCGTCTTGCGGGATGCGAAGGCGAAGGCGTCGAGCTTGCCGAAATCGTAGTTCGCTTCGGCGAACACTCTCGAATAATCTGTTGACCCGCACACCGGGCAGGGGCGCGTAATCATCTGTCTTTGATTTTGCGGCGGTCAAACCCTACTTTCAAGACATAGACCGCGCACGACAACTGCTTCACGACAGGCACCTTCTCCACAACGGGCTCCAAAAATTTAAGGACCTTTGCCAGAGGGTCAGGGCAGAAAAAGGGCACAAGGCCGCAATAGAACGATTCCATAACGCGTCCGCCCTGCTTTTCGAAGTACCGGTCGAGCCTGGACGGGGGGTAGGATTTCTCTTCGTGCTCCCTGTGGTACTTTGAGGTCTTCTCGATGACCTTCAGGACCGGATTGTAGCCGTTAGGCTCTATGATCACCACCTCGTCCGCTATACCGGATATCGCGGCAATCGCCTTCTCAAGGTCGTAAAGATGGTGCAGCACCCCGCGGACAATCGCGATATCGAAACGCTCCCTCATGGTCTTGAGCTTGTAAAAGTCCATGACGCGGAACTCGATATTGCGGGAGCCTTCCTTAGAGGCTTTCTTCGCAGCGGAGTCCACGGCGGATTTGGCGGCGTCTACCCCCAGGACGTAAGCAGGCCCGCTGGCCAGAAGCTCGATGGTATATTCCCCGTCGCCGCATCCGATGTCAATGATTCGTTTCCCTTCAAGGCGCGTTATCCGCCTGACCGCCTCGGATAACCTTTCGTTAGCAAGGCGGCTGGAAAGCCTGTCATCTGAAGTATATACGTAACCGGCGTTGGCTATAACGTCGCTGTTGAACTTCTGGATATTTTTCTCCCGGCTCATCCTCAAGCCTTCCTTTCATTCGAGTCCATGAGCGCCGCGGAACGCACCTCGCCGTCTCTGATGATTGAGCGGCGTATGAAATGCGGCCTCCGTTTGACCTCTTCGAAGATCTTTCCGATATATTCGCCTATAAGCGAGAGTCCGAGAAGGTTCAGGGAACCGAAGAACAATATTATGAGCATCAGGGTAGTTACGCCCTTCGGCGCAAGTTCCGGGAAGAAGATGCGGCTCACGATCTGGGCCACCGCCAGAAGCGCGGAGAGGCCAAAGAGCGTCACGCCTGAAAAACTCAGGATATTCAGAGGGGTGTTGCTGAAGGAGAGTATGCCTTTTTTCGCCCAGCCTATGTTCTTGAAAAAGTTGTTGGTCGATGTCCCGAACATGCGCTCTGGGCGCACGTAGTCGACCCCGGCCTGCCTGAAGCCGGAAAAGGCCCTCACGCCGCGCAGGAACAGGTCGCGCTCCGGGAACTGGAGCATCCAGTGGACTACTCTCTTGTCTATGAGCGAGAAATCGCCGGCATCATGCGGTATGGCGATGTATGAGAAGTAATCGAAGACCCTGTAAAAGGTCTTTGTGGCCACCCTCATGAACATCGAGGCCTCGCGTTTGACGCGACGCCCGTATACGACGTCGTAGCCTTCGCGCCATTTTGCGACAAAGTCCTTTATGAGTTCCGGCGGGTCCTGAAGGTCGCCGTCGAGGAGCACGCATGAGTTTTTAGTGGCTATCTCCATGCCGCTTCTGAACGCGGACTGGGAGCCGAAGTTCCTCGAATGGGATATGCCGATGACCCGGCGGTCCTTGCGGGTAATCGCGCGGATGACCTCTTCGGAGTCGTCCGGGCTGTTGTCGTTGACGAAGATGATCTCGTATTCGACCTTGAGCTTCTCGAAGGCGGCCTTGAGCCGCTCGTACATGATGGGTATGGCCTGGTTGTCCTTGTAGCAGGCGATAATGGCTGAAACGCTGCGCTCGGCGTCCAGCCCGAACATCTTGGAGGATTGATGGTACTTCTGCTTGTCTTCAAGAGAGCGGTACCATTCGGCGGCCTTCTTGAGCCCTTCTCGAAAATCCGTCCCGGGCCTCCAGCCTATGCACTCCGAGGCCTTTGCCACGTTGGCGAACCAGTTCGACATGTCCCAGTGCCTCTCAGGCATGGAGCCGTAGACCGGTCCGGCTTCTATCCCGAAGATGTCCTTTGCGGCGGCCGCGACCTCTCTGATGGTCGTCTTATGCCCGCTTCCTATATTGAACGACGCGCCGTAGTCCTCTTTCCTGAGGTTCAGGGCCGCGTCGATGAAGGCCTCGCATACGTCGTCGATATATATGAAATCCCGGGATATCTCGGGGTGAACGAACTCAGGGTATCTGCCTTCGACCCCGCGCCGCACTACATTCGGGATAAGCCTGGAGGAGTCCTCCAGCGGGCCATATACCGAGTAGAGGCGCAGATTGGCGCATGGCAGCTTTCGCTTTGCGCCCATGAAATGTATGAGGTTCGCGGATGCCACCTTGGATACGGCATAGTCGCTGTTCGGTGAGGGCAGGTCGCCCTCGGACGGCCCGGCGGCATTGTCCCCGTATTCCGAGGAGCTGCCGGCGTGGATGTAGCACGATATATCCATGTCCTTGAGACGCTCCAGCAGCCTGGCCGTGAAATTGAAATTGGTCTGGTAGATCAGCCTGGCGTCGGTCTCAAATGAATACGCGCCGTAAGCAACGCAATTGAAGATGGTCCTGGGCCGAATTCTCTCCAGCAGGGCATCGATGTTGCTGTCCACGAGAAGGTCCGTTGTTATGATGTTCTTCTCATCCAGGCCTTCCAGTCGCCAGCACGGAAACTGCGTCGCGGTCCCGTAGACGTCGCCGCGGGCCTTAAGGAGCATCCTTAAGAGGTTCGCCCCTACAAAGCCGCTCCCTCCGAGTACCAGTACCGGCCACTGGAGTTTTTTAGCTTTTTGCAGCAGTTCCATATCTCTTCATTACCTCGGCTACAATACTGCCTGGATCAAGCCCGCACTCCCTGCGGTGAAAAAGCTGGGACCCGTAAAGCCCGGAGACGTAGCCCCTGGCAGACCGGTGTATGAATTCGCGCGGCGCCTCATTCATCTCGAGAAGCGCGCATGCCAGCATCTGTCCTGCCCCGCCGTGCGCCACATGCTCTTCCACCACGAACAGGCACCCCGATTGCCTTATATCATTTATAAGCCCGTCCGGTATGGCTTCTTTTTTTACAGGCAGCTCTGTCAATACCCAGAGGGAGGGGCGGGCGCTCTCGGCCATATTACTTACTGCCCCCAGAATTCCTCCGGCAAGCGGGCCTGCGACGACCATCGCCGGGCCTCTGCCGTCGCATAGCCGCCTCCAGGGTGCATAAGGCGGCAGGGTGAGATCCCCGGGCTTTTCGCACCTGCCGAGCCGCAGATAGGAAGGGCGCTTGAAATCAAAGAGCCTGTTGACGATGACCGGCACATCCGCCGCAAATGCCGGGATGAATGCATGCATATCAGGCAATCCAAGCAGCGTCCCGTAATCCTCAAGCGCGTGATGGGTCGCGCCCATTGAGCCGTATGCATAGCCCCCGCCATTGCCTACTATCACGACGTGCAGGCCGTGCATGCAGACATCGTTGCGTATCTGCTCGAAGGGCCGGGCATATACGAACGGGGCGATGCTGTATACCCACGGAACGAGGGCAAGCGAAGACATGCCGGCGGCAACGGATATCATGTTCTGTTCGGCGACCCCGGCGTTTATAAAGCGGGGGCCCATCGCGGCGCGAAGCGGCTCCAGGGCGTTGTACCCCAGGTCGCCGGTGAGGAATACGAAGTCTTCCTTGGCCGCATGGTTGATGAGGCTGTTACAAAGGGCGTTTCTCATCTGCCGCCCACTTCTTTCAAGGCCTGCCTGTACTGCTCGTCTGACATGGGAAGGTAATGCCATTCCATCGCGTTTTCCATGAAAGAGACGCCGTTGCCTTTTCTGGTATGGGCTACGATAGCGCGCGGCCCGGAAGGCGTATTTGAGAAGGCCCCTGCTATTGAATCGAGGTCATGGCCGTCTATCTCGTCTACGCGAAGTGAAAAAGAGCGGAGCTTCCCTGCCAGGGAGCCGAGGTCAGCGACTTCTTTGGTCGTACCGAAGCCCTGCAGCCCGTTATTGTCTATGATAAAGGTAAGGTTCTCGATTTTCTGATGGGCAATGAAGATCAGGGCCTCCCAGTTGGAGCCCTCGTTCCATTCCCCGTCAGAGAGAAGGCAGTACACATTGCCGCCCTCGCCCTTGAATCTTTTTGCCAGCGCTATCCCTGCCGATAATGAAAGGCCGTGGCCGAGGCTGCCTGTCGCGAACTTTATCTCCGGGATCCAGTTCGGGGGCGGGTGTCCGGCAAGCATGGTCCCGTCCGCGTGAAATCGGGTGAGGTCTTCATCGCTCAGGCGGCCCATTGACCATAGGGTGACATAGAGCGCCCCGGCCGAGTGGCCTTTTGAGAGCACGAAAACATCCTGCGGCTTCATTACCCTGTGATGCAGGTACATGAGCGTATCGAGGCACGAGAGGTTCCCGCCTATATGCCCGATTCCGCTCTCAAAATGCATCTTCAGCAGGCGCATTTTGGCCTCTTTGATCTTGTTGCGCATATCGTCTTGCTATCCGTGCCAAAAGGTTTCCAGGCTAAAGCATTATAGATTTTGGCCGGCGAAATGTTCAAGGTAATTCTTCTGGGGTGTCTGCCTGCGGCTTGTTGATTGTTTTCAAGGGGGGCGCGTGATAAACTCGCATGCAGTCATGAAGTCCTATTCGGCCCCCCATACCCGTATCAATTCCAGCAAAGACATCGTCAAAACTGCCTTCATCGCCCTCGCGCTCGTCGGGCTCTCTTTCTGGCTTCAGGGCAATATAGGGCTCAATCTCGCGGACGAAGGGTTCCTCTGGTACGGGACTCTTCATACTGCGGACGGGCAGGTTCCACTCAGGGATTTTCAATCATACGATCCCGGACGCTATTACTGGGGCGCGCTCTGGTCGTATGTGCTGGGCGACGGCATCATGGCCTTGCGGGCCTCGACCGCCATATTCCAGGCACTGGGCCTTTTCTTGGGACTGCTGGCAGCAAGAAGGGTCATCAGGTCTTATTGGCTGCTTGCGCTCTTCGGCCTCCTGCTGGTTGTCTGGATGCACCCGAGGCATAAGCTTTTCGAGCCTGCCATCGCCTTATCTGCGGTCTTTTTTGCCGTTCGCCTCATAGAAAGACCGGAGCTTGCGCGATATTTCCTCTCAGGCGTATTCATCGGCCTTGCCGCATTTTTTGGCCGTAATCACGGCTTATATCTCTTTTCCGCATTTGCGGCCATTATCGTCCTTATAAGGTTCAAATTGGGAGCCGCCGCATCCCTCCGGAAGACCTCTGCATGGCTCGCTGGCATTGCTGTCGGCTTCTTTCCGATGGTATTGATGTTCATTTTTGTCCCTGGCTTCCTGAGCAAGTACATCGAGTGGGCCTTTTTGATAATGCGGGTCGGGGCCAACCTCTCTTTGCCTATACCGCTCCCGTGGAACGACTCTGACCTCTATTCGCTCTCGATGGGGCTTCTTTTCATATCCATGCCACTACTATTCATTTCAGGGTTTATATGGGCCTTAGCTTCCAAGGAGGCCGAAATAAAAACAACTGCGCTTTTTATCTCATCGGCAGCCGTAGGCATCTTTTACATGCACCACGCCTTTGCTCGGGCCGATATCGGCCACCTGGCCCAGGCCATACACCCGTTTCTCCTCAGCGTGGTTGCGTTGCCAGCCCTCTTGAAAGGCCGGGCAAGGTCGTTCTCGGCAATTCTTGCAGGGGCATTCCTATTGTTGACGGCAGCGTTCACCATAAGCAGGGAGACGCCCTGCCTCATGAAGGCCAAAGGTGATTTTGTGCAATATGAAATAGGCGGCGACAGCTTATGGATAAGCAGGGACACTGCCAGCCAGATTGAGAGCGTAAAGGCCGTTGCGGCAATGGCAGGGCCGCAGGAAGGCATCTTTATCGCCCCGCACTGGCCCACCATGTATTGCATACTTGGCAGGCAGTCCCCTCTCTGGCAGATCTATTTTGTATTCCCGGAAATGCCTGAAAACGAGAAGAAGATGATTGAAGAACTGAATGTGAATAACGTGCAATGGGTCATCCTCGGTGACATAGCCCTTGACGGAAGAGATGAGCTACGGTTCAGGAACACGCACCCCTTGATGTGGAAGTATTTCAATGAGGATTTCAGGGCAGTGCAAGGACATGGGCTGCCCGAAGGGTATGAGCTGTTTAAACGACAGGTCTTTGAAAGATAATAAGCCTGAGGCGACATGAGGTCAGCGAGAAACCCTGATGGGAGCACGGTTGTCTTCGCCAGACTGAGCCCCAGGTTCCGCTAAATAGCCCTTACAATAAAAACCGGAGAAAGCCTTTTGGCTTCCTCCGGTTTTTTTATGCCCTTAATTTGATTCGGTGAATTTTTTTTCTTAACAGGACCAGAACGCCCCCCTTAACCTTCATCTTTTATGAAGAATTCACAGGATGATTGGGATATAGACTCATTGTGTATGTAATAGTAATTGTTAGTGTATGTATCGTCCTATTAAAAAATATTAAATGAATATTATTAAGAAATCATTACTGGACAGGTGCGGAGTATTTTGATATTAATTACATTATATAAATATATTGTTGATAAAATGGGATGTTCAATAAAACCTCAAGCAATAACCTTCAGATCGATTCGCTGGACGGCCTCAGGGGGCTTGCCCTTCTTTTCGTCCTGTGCGCCCATACCTCATTTGAAACCCCCATACTCGGCCTGGACTTTAAAGGCATTGGCAAGTACGGGGTCTATCTGTTTTTTATCCTCAGCGCCTTTTTACTCAGCCTGCCCCTGTTTCAAAAGCCACTGCTCGATACCGGCGTATGGGTGCATTACTTCAAAAGACGGTTCCTGAGGATCTACCCTTTATTTTTTGCGGCAATGCTCGCCTGTTTTCTTTTCCCCGCTGTTTATATTCCTTTAACGACTGAAGAAATCCTGAGGATGCTGCTGCTCCTGGGCAGCAAGGGTGTTTTCTGGTCAATAACCGTAGAGTTCAAGTTCTATTTTGTGTTGCCACTTTTCATTTTGGCTTTCAGGATTTTAAAGAACAACTTCCTTTATTGTTCGCTCGCCTCGGTTATCCTCCTGGCAGTCCTCGAATACAACTGGCCTCACGACAGCTTTGGAGAAGGGCCGATCAGCATAATCCCGTATATGCCTGTTTTCGTTTTCGGAATGCTGACAGCCCTGTTCTATGCGAAATTAAAAGAACATACGGCGCCCGGCAGATATCTTTTGGACGGCGTATCTTTTCTCTGCTTTCTTGCAGTCCTGGCGACCATTCCAGCCCTGTGGGGCGTTGAATACACCCGCTTCCATTTCAACTACCGTTACTACGCTGTCCTATGGTCTTTGATGATGATCTCATTCCTTAAAGGGGCTGGCCTGATTCGCCGGATACTCGCCTCTGTACCCATGCGCTTTCTGGGCCTTATCAGTTTCAGCGCATATCTCTGGCATTGGTTCATTATTAACCTGATGGATGCCTATATGCCCTTAAACGAGGTAAATGTCATCCTGGTCTTTCCCGCCGTGCTCGGTCTTTCCTATCTTTCCTATCTTGTTTTTGAGCGTCCGTTTATGGTGAAGCAGCCAATCGTATCCCGGGTATTATCGGCATTGACCAGGTAGTCTGTATGTTTTATAGACTAAACCCTGAAAACACGAAAGCCCCTTTTCAGGGGCTTCGTTTTAAAACCTGTCTAATACGGCCGTATTAGCAGGGTGTTAAAAAACACCCTGCTAAAGCAATCCAGGGATGGAAAGACATAATTGCGAGACCTGAAAGGGCGAGCAATTTGTGAGGTTTGGCCGAATTCACTTCGGTCAAACCGTAGTTGAAAAAGTCCTGGACGGACTTTTTCAACATCCTGTTAGACTATTTTCATGCTCAGCTGCCTTTTGCCGGCCTGCCTTGGGATCTTTATCTGTGCCTGAGCGGCGGCGAGCCTCGCTATCGGAACCCTGAAAGGAGAGCAGGAGACATAATCGAAAGCGTTCAGGTGGCAGAACTCGACTGAAGAAGGGTCTCCGCCGTGCTCGCCGCAGATACCGATCTTCAGGTTCTCTTTCCTGGCCCTGCCCTTTATTATCGCGAGCCTCATGAGAAGGCCTACTCCGTCCTGGTCAATGGACTGGAACGGGTCGTCCTTCAATATGCCGGTCTTCTTCTCGTCGATGTAGTCGGGGAGGAACCTTCCGGCGTCGTCCCTGGACATGCCGAGCGTCATCTGCGTGAGGTCGTTCGTGCCGAAGGAAAAGAAGTCGGCGACCTGGGCTATCTGATCGGCAAGGAGGGCGGCCCTGGGCACCTCTATCATGGTGCCGATAAGGTACTTTATCGTCATGCCCTGCTCTTTCATGACGTCTGACGCTATCACCTTTGCCCTGTCGGAGAGTATCTGTAGCTCCTTTGCGTCGATGATGAGCGGGAGCATTATCTCCGGGTATACCTTTATGCCCTTCCTGTGGCAGTCGCAGGCAGCTTCCACTATCGCGCGCACCTGCATGTCGAGTATCTCGCGGTAGGTGATAAGGAGCCTCGAACCCCTGTGCCCGAGCATGGGGTTGGCTTCGTGCAGGCGCTCTATCCTCCTCTTTACCTGGTGGAAGGGGACGCCTAACTTTTGCGCAAGCTGCTTCTGCTCGCTCTCGGTATGGGGGACGAACTCGTGGAGCGGCGGGTCTATGAGCCTTATGGTCACGGGCTTGCCGTCCATTGCCCTGAATATGCCGACAAAGTCCTTCCTCTGGAAGGGCAGGAGGTCGTAAAGGGACTTCTTGCGGGTCTTCTGGTCTTCAGAAATGATCATCTTCTGTATTGCTATGCGGCGCTCCTCGGTGTCGAAGAACATGTGCTCTGTCCTGCAGAGGCCGATGCCTTCGGCGCCGAGCCTGATCGCGTTCTCGGCGTCATAGGGCGTGTCCACGTTGGTGCGCACCTGGAGTTTCCTTATGTCGTCGGCCCAGCGCATGAGAGAATGATATTCCTCGGGCAGCTCGGGTTTTATGAGCTTCATCGAGCTTTTGAAGACCTCTCCCGTAGAGCCGTTGAGGGTTACCGCGTCGCCTTCCTTGAGCACTGTCCTGCCGACCGTAACGGTCTTGGCGTTGTAGTCGATGTTGAGGTCCTCGCAGCCGACTATGCAGCACTTGCCCCAGCCCCTTGCCACGACCGCGGCGTGAGAGGTCTTGCCGCCCGTGGCCGTGAGAATGCCTTTTGCGGCGTGCATCCCGCCCACGTCCTCGGGGCTGGTCTCTTTCCTCACCAGTATCACGGTCTTACCCTCTGCCGTCCAGTTCTCCGCGTCCCTGGCTGTAAATACGATCGAGCCTGTGGCAGCGCCCGGGACAGCAGCTATTCCGGTTGCGAAGAGGTTGTGCTGAAGCTCTTCAAGGGGGATCCTGGGGTCTATGACGGGGTAGAAGAGGCCCTCGATATCCTTGTCGGATATTCTCAGGATAGCGTCCTTTTTGGTTATGAGCTTTTCCTTGACCATGTTAACGGCTATGCTGAACGCGGCCATCGGGGAGCGCTTGCCGTTCCTTGTCTGGAGGATATAGAGCTTGCCCTCTTCGATGGTGAACTCTATGTCCTGCATGTCCTTGTAATGGCGCTCGAGCTTCTTGCGGACGTCGAGGAGCTCCTTGTAGACCTTCGGCATCTGGCGGCCAAGGTCGGAGAGGTGCAGGGGCGTCCTTATGCCCGCGACAACGTCCTCTCCCTGGGCGTTCATGAGAAGGTCTCCGTAGAAGATGTTCTCGCCGGTGTTCGGGTCCCTGGTGAAGCAGACGCCTGTGCCGGAGTTGTCGCCCATGTTGCCGAATACCATCTGCACGATGTTTACGCCGGTGCCGAGGAGGCCCGTTATCTTCTCGACCCTCCTGTAGGTGACGGCCTTTTCAGCCATCCAGGAGCCTATGACCGCTTCTATCGCGCCCTGGAGCTGCTCCATCGAGTCCTGCGGGAAGGGGTTCTTTGTGTGCTCCTCGTAGACCTTCTTGAGCCTGGGTATGAGGAGCTCGAGCTCCTGCTCGTTGACGTCCGTGTCCAGAACGGACCTGGACCTCGGGATATGGAGCCTGAGCCTTGTCTTTCTTTCCTTTATGTCGTCGAACTCGTAATCGAACCTGTGGCGGGGCACTCCCATTGCCGTCGAGCCGTACATGGTGATGAAGCGCCTGTAGGCGTCGAGGGCGAACCTCCTGTTGCTGGTCTTCTTGGCAAGGCCCTCGACAGAGGCGTCGTTGAGGCCCAGGTTCAGTATCGTCTCCATCATTCCCGGCATTGACCGGGCCGCGCCGGAGCGGACCGATACAAGGAGCGGGTCTTCGGGGTCGCCGAGCCTCTTGCCCACGAGCCTCTCGAGCCTCTTCAAGTTCTTCTCCAGCTCTATGTGGAAGCCCTGGGGGTATTTCCTGCTGCTCTTATAAAAGAAGTCGCAGACCTCGGTGGTGATGGTGAATCCGGCAGGCACGGGCAGCCCGATGTTGGTCATCTCGGCAAGCCCTGCGCCCTTGCCTCCAAGGAGATCTTTCATGTTCCCCTTGCCTTCGGCCTTGCCGCCTCCGAAGAAGTAGACATACTTTTTGGCCATATAAAATTGCCTCCGGGTATATATCGAAAAGATTAATGGTAAGTCTAACAGGCTGCTGAAAAAGTCCATCTGCTTTGTTGTCTTCGTCGCTCGTCACTGCGGCGTACGAAAAAAGTACGCCTCATTCCTCGCTCCTCGACGCCTCGCATATGGAGCTTTTTGAGCAGCCTGTATAAAATCGGGGTTTTTCAGCAACCTGCTAAAAGTGCAGGGGACCCATCAATGGGCTCGGTTGGGTCCCGGACTTAAAAAAAAGAAGATTAGCAAAAATGAGCAGGGTTGTCATCAAAAAACCATTCTTGAAAATCCGCTGTCCCGGCCCGACCTGGGGACCGGAGGGGCTCATTAACTCCTTGACACGCTTGCGAAAGCTTCGATATGATAAAATATTGTACCGAACAATTATACAGCAATTTTCCAGCCTTGCATCAGGGCACAGGGGCGCCGGACAGGGCTGGACTATGGCCTAATATGGCGTTTTTGTTGGAAATTTAGCTTTTTAGAGAGGTAAGATGGCACAGGAACAGATACCGGTATACATAGAAGACGAGATGAAAAAGTCCTATCTGGACTACGCCATGTCCGTAATCGTGGGCAGGGCGTTGCCGGATGTAAGGGACGGGCTCAAGCCGGTGCACAGGAGGATACTCTACGCCATGCACGAGATGGGCGTGGAGTGGAACAAGCCTTACAAGAAGTCAGCCCGCGTGGTCGGAGACGTCATAGGTAAGTTCCATCCGCACGGCGACTCTGCTGTCTACGATGCCATCACCAGGATGGTCCAGGACTTCTCCTTGAGGTACCCGCTCATAGACGGTCAGGGCAACTTCGGATCGATAGACGGCGACCCGCCGGCTGCCATGAGGTACACGGAAGTCAGGATGGCCAAGCTCGCCAGCGAGCTCTTGAAAGACATCGACAAGGACACCGTGGAATTCCAGCCGAACTATGACGAGTCTTTGAAAGAGCCTACGGTG
>Ga0209431_10000697_pt1 | contig 27990 bp, 22 predicted proteins | sample RifCSP13_3_FD_184021 | JGI IMG/M metagenome (GOLD analysis project Ga0209431, IMG submission 184021) | Soil microbial communities from Rifle, Colorado - Rifle CSP2_sed 13_3 (SPAdes) (version 2) | ecosystem: Environmental > Terrestrial > Deep subsurface > Rock core/Sediment | place: Rifle...
CCTTTCTCTTTTTTTTCTTTGTAATATTGCTTCTGAGAAAAAAGAGCGCCGGGTCACCGATGACCTTGACCTCTCTCGCGACCCCCCACTTAGTAAGGAGTTCCTTTGACAGAGGCCCTCTCACGCCTATGTAATCCGACTTGTTCAGCTCCTTGACCCAGCCTTCGATATTGGAATAGGAACCCTTAATCCCGGACCAGTACTCCGGGTTGGCAACACCAGTTCCGAAGACTATCTTTTTTCTCCCCTGGGTCTTGAAAGCTTCGAGGGCGTTCACGCTCCTGTGCACGAGGGTCCCGCCGCCCAGAAAAACATAATCGAACGGGCCTTTATAGAGGTGTTTCAGGGCCTTCCCGATGTATCCCTTTTCGTAAAATACCATCTTCCGGTCAAAAAGTTCCCTGAATGCCATGAGCAGTACCTCGTCTCCGAGATTGGCATGGCCGTTCCAGCCCGTATAGAAGGCCTTCTTTCTCGGAGAAGCGAGAAATTTGAAATCGTCGTAAACTGATCTGACCCTTGTCAGCACAAAAGCCTCGCAAATCGATGGATGGCCAGAAACATCATCCGTTCCGGCCCTTTTTGAGTTTTATAACTACCCCGCCGCCCATGCGGCCCAGGGACGGCATTTTCCTGAAAAGGGCATGATCTACCCGCTCCAGCAGCGACGGCCCCTTGCTCCCGTTCCTCCTGACAAAAGGGTCGAGCCGGCTCAGGAATGTGAACCTTTCAAGTTCCATTGAAGGAAAGTGCCTCCTTATTACGGCCATATCCCCTGCGTTCAGTTTCTTTTCGTCTTCCGTTATATGTCTTTCCAGCGACCTGCCCTTGGGAAAGAGCTTTTTCACGGGAGAGCTGTTCCTGAGCGCGTCAAAGGCGGGCGTCTCCACTGGCTCCCTGAATATTGCGATGCCGCCGTCTTTAAGAACCCTCCTGCATTCACGCATGGCAGGTTCTATCTCTATATGGTGCAGTACGTCTATCCCTGCAATCACATCGAAGCTGCCTGAAGCGAAGCTGGTCTTTTCAGCCGGCTGGACGCTGAAATGGGTCTTGGCGGTCAGGCCGTGTTTTTCGGAGAGCTTCCTGGCGATCTCGATGTTTGCCGGGGTTATGTCGAACCCGTGCACCTCGTAACCTATCTTCGCAAAGACGAGCGAAGTCGCGCCTGACCCGCAGCAGAAATCCAGCAGCACCCTCGCGCCGCTCTCATACCGCTCTTTCGCAAGCTCGTATGTCCGCCAGTACGAGTTCCAGGGCCTGCGCTCGCTGCCCGCTATCGGGTCAAAGCAGATCTCTGTCGTAAGGGCCTGATTGGCGTAGTCCTCGTAGAACCTTATTTCCCTGAGCTGCCTTTCGGTATGTCCGCATTCTTCTGTTTTCATCTTATCGGTTCCATCAACCTTCATGCTGTGCGCCTTGCTGAGAGGCGTTTCCTTTCAGCCATCTCGCTGAAAAGGGCCTCATACTCACCGATCATTTTTTCAAACGAGAACCTGTTTACGAACTCCCTGCCCCTGAGCGCTATCTTTTTCGCCATCCCCGGGTCGTCCATCAGGTCAGATAACCTTTCGGCAATAGCTTCAGGCGATCCGGCCTTTGCCATAAGACCGTTGTCGCCGTCTTTTATGATCTCATTTATGCCTGCGACATCAGTCCCCACTACCGGCACCCCCGCTGCCATTGCCTCAAGCGCGCTGAAGGGCAGTCCCTCGAAGTGCGACGGCAGACAGTAGGCGTCGAGCGTATTCATAAGCTCGGGTATGTCCATCCTGACCCCGAGGAAATGCACTGACTCTTCAATGCCGAGTTCTTTTGCCTGGGCGATGCAGGCCGCCTGCGTCGGCCCGCTCCCGCACAGCAGGAGCCTCACGCTTCTGCCATTTCTTTTCAGGACAGAGACCGCGCTTATCAGGGCCGCGTGGTTTTTTTCCGTCCTGAAATTGGCGAAGAGCCCTATGGTGAAGGCATCCCCCCTGACCCCGATCTTTGCCCTGCAGGCCCTGGCGTCGAAGCCTGGAAGGTCGAACCTCTTCAGGTCTACCCCGTTCAGTATCATCCTGACCTTCGCTGCGGGCACATTGAGCTCATCCCTGAAATAATCGGATACTCCCTGCGAGATGCCTACAGCCGCGTCGGCCCACTTGAGAAATACCTTTTCAAGCATGAGCGCCCTCGCATGTATTTTCGCGTCAAAGCAGAGCTTCGAATGTTCGGTATGGACGAGCGCCGCGCCTCCGAACAGTTTAAAAGGCAGCAGACCCTGTATGAGAGGGCTTGTGTGATGCGTGTTGACCACGTCTATCCCGTGCCGCTCTGCAATCCCTTTGAGGAAAAAAAACGTCGAAAGCTTGGACCTCAATCCGTTTTCGTGCACGACATAGAACGGGTGCCCGAGCTTCCTGTACTCGCCCTCGTAAGTGCCTGTAAAAAAGACGGCGAGCACCGGGCTGAATCGTTCCGTGTCCAAATTCCTTATTATGTCCAGCACGAGCTTCTCCGAGCCGCCTGTATCGAAGTTCGGCAGTACGAAAAGTATGTTTATGCGGTCTCTGCTCATGCCGCCCTTGCCGTCTTCGCGTTTACTCCGTTATGCGCCAGCATAGCGTCTCTCTCCGTCGCAATCCTGAGTCCAGTGGCCAGGGCCACGAAGATGTACTGGTTCCAGTAATACGCCTGGGAGAGGAACAGGGAGGAGACCATGAAGCCCGCGAGAGAAGAGGAAAGGGCGAAGGCGCATACAGTTGCGTCGCGGTCACCCGTTATGATAGATGCCCTTACGGCCCTTGTCAGGTTCCTGAACCCGGTCCAGAGCAAGAGCAGGTAGAGGCACAGGCCGAGCAGACCGAGCTCTACCGCTATCTGGATATATGAGTTATGGGCGGAGTTCCACCTGCCCATGAAACCTGCTTCCCTGCGCCTTTCTCCCTCGGTTATCGTGTAAGTTTTAATGCCTGTGCCCATCGGATTTTCGAGAGCCGATTTGATGCCTCTCTTCCAGATGGCGAGTCTCCCTGTTTTCTCGTCAGTGTACGAATAACCCGCTGTGTCAAACGATGAGACGAACCTTTGCTTGTATTCCTCCGGGACTGCCAGTACAGCCAGGATAGCGACCATGGCCAGTACGGATATGAGCTTCGCTTTTCTGTTCCAATAGAGGAGCGCGATAAATACGCTGAAGCCTACTATCAGGCCAAGGTAACCGCCCCTTGAGCCGGTTATTACTATCGCGGCTATGTTTAGAAAGGTAAGGATGGCATAGAAGTATCTCCAGAGTCCCTTCGAGGACGTCATAAGGTATAAGCCTATCGGCACGGCAGTGGCGAATGTCAGAGCTATGTCGTTTGGATCGCTCGACGAAAGCATGGAGATGCCGGACACCCTCCTGGTACCTCCCTCGTAGATCACGCTCCCGCTGAAATAAGCAGAGATGGCCCTTGCCGCTACTACACAGCAGCTCAGGAATATCGTCTTCAGTATAATCCTCAATCTGTGCAGGTCTCCGGCGACCGTAAGGAGCAGATAGAATACTGCGAAGACCTTCAGGTACGAGTTTATCCAGTAATCATACGAACCTGCGGGCCACAGCGAAAAAGGAATGAGCGCGACTGTGAGCAGCTCGAGGCCGAGCATGAGCCTGAAACTTTTTTCCTTGAGGATAAATCCTTTTTTCTGCCTGTCGAAAAAGGAAAAGACGAGGGCGCCGAAGAGCGCGACCTTTGTTATCTTCAGTTGTTCGAGCGCCGGCAATATCTCATAGGGCCGCACGTACGCGAATACAAGCGCGACTATCAGGAGGGCGAATGTTATTGAGTTCCTTTTTTCCATAGCTTATGCGAGCATCTCGTAGAATCTTTCGGCGTACTTGCGAGACGAGAACCTTTCCGCTACCATCTCCTGGCTTCTTTTGCCCATTCTATCCCTCAGAGCGCTGTCTGAAAGAACCCTATCCATCTTTTCGGCAAGATCGTCGGCGTCGCAGCTCCTGAAAAGAAACCCGTTCCCATTATCCTCGATTACCTCGGGAATGCCGCCGACATTAGAGCCAATGACCGGCTTTCCGCAAGCCATCGCCTCGATAAGGACCCTGCCCATTGCTTCGGAGCGCGACGGGAGGACGAAAAAGGTACAGTCCTGGAATAATTTCAGGGCCTTGTCATAAAGGACCGGCGGCAGTATTTCCACCTGGCTGCTCCCGTCGCAGAGGCCTTCGTAGAACTTCTTCTGACTGTTGTCAGGGCAGTGGCCTACGATCTTGAGCTTGATATCCGGGAACTTCGACGCTATTTTCATGAAAGCCTTTATCAGGACATCGACGCCCTTGAGATGGAATGGATGGCCCATGAAAAGAATGTATCTCCCGTCCCTTGAAGAGCCCGGGTCAAATGCATGGGTCGGCACAAAATCATGGAAGACCGCCGTTTTCTTTCCGGCGGTGAGGCTTGCCCAGCCTTGCCTCTGCCCCTCGTTGAGGAATTTCACGGTTCGCGAATGCCGCAGGGAAATTTTTACCAGCAGCATGAACACGAACTTCTTCAATGTCCCATTCCCGTTGCTCTGCGCGAGCGCGGCGGCTCCTGCGTAATCCCCGTTCACCTCTACTATGAGCCTGGCGCCCGTAAGAAGGCTTATTATGGATGCGGCAAGCCCGTTGAAGACAGGGTCATAGCTGTGCACGAAATCGAATTTTTTCGCTCTGTCCGCCTTGAGTCCCAGGAGCACGGTCCTGATCAGGTAGATTAAATATTTAGCTGGTCCCTTGCCCTCGGGCATGGACTGATATGAAAATTCACCGAAATTAATCCCTGCTTCCCGCCTGCCGGATATCGATATGATATGGCCCCGGCATCTCTCAGAGAGCATCTCGAACTTGTCCTTGAAATTCGGCAGCTCGGGCCTGTAAAAGACAGGCTGTATGAAAAGGATGTTCTTCTTATCCATGTCTCATGCCTGGCCCGCCGAAGGGACGGCCTCTGCTTTCCTGCCCCTGTAATCGAGCAGATACGCGCGCTCTTTTCTGCTGAAGCCGAAGAGAAATACGCAAAGCCCGTATACGAGCGTATGCGCCGCTGCCAGGGCCAGCAAGACAGGGTATTCCGGCGCTGCAAAAGGCCTGGCCGCAAGCCAAACGGGCAGGAGCGCGGCAAAGGCAATTGCAGAGCACGCCCCTACGGTATTGATATAAAACCTGCCGATGCTCACCCCTATTGTCCTGCACGCGTAGACCGGTTGAATCGCGAGGCGTATCGCTATCATCGGGATAGCGGTTCCCAGCGCGACCCCGAGCATGCCGTACTCTTTTACGAGCAGGAGGCTCAGGCCGAGGTTCAGCAGCCCCTCCGCTACCCCGGCGTATGCCAGGAAACGGTGCTTCGAGATGTTATAGAGCATTGTCGTGGACGGCATCTGTATGAGCTGCGCCATGATTGCCGCCATTAAGACCACGAGCGCCGGATAGGCGTCCGTATATGCGGACCCCATCCATCTCTCTATGAAATGCCTGCCGTAAAATATCGCCATCATGCCTATGAAGACATTCAGGTATACGGCTATCTTTGTCGTAAGGAGGAACTTGCTTCTTATGCTCTCCTCGTCCCCTCTTCCCTCGTCCTGGCTGAAGATGGGCCCGAGGAGCGCGAAGATGTTGAAGATGAAGTACAGGAAGTAAGAGACCATCGTGGACGCGATGGAATAATGGGCCGAGACTGCCACCCCTAAAAACGCGCTAATCACGAGCAGGTCGACCCTGAATATGAGTATCTCCGAGAGCTTGTTTATGAACGTGTAAACGCTGTACGAAAAGAGCTCCATTATCCTCTTGCCGTTATAGAGCCTGAGGTCGAACCTGAAGCCTCCGGCTGAATGGAAGGCGAAGAATGTATATAGGGCGTATGACAGCAATGTCACACCCGTGAAGATCATGCCCAGGGCGATAATTCCGTAACCCATACTGAAGAACAGGAGTATAAGGAAGTTCCTGAGGAGCAGGCATAGGAGCTCTATGCATCCGGAGATCTCGTATTTGAGATTCGCGCTCAGTACTGACCCGAAGGAGCGCGACGGGAAACCCGCGGCCACGCTGAAGCCTACGAGCAGTATGAGGACCTGTACTATTCTCAAGTCTTCCCCGGCCTCCACGAAGTACGATGCCGTGAAGGCGAGGACGATTGTCAGCGCGGCCGCAACGGCCCCGATAATGAGGTTGAGGACAAATGAAGTATTTAATATCTCGTTGACCTCAGCGCTGTCGCCCCTGCCCACAGCCCTTGATATGAACCTGCCCACGGCAGAAGAGAGGCCGAAATCAAGGTAGGCGCTGTAGCCCATTATCGCGCCGATGAGCACCCATATGCCGTACATCCTGTCTCCCAGCGAATGGAGGATGAACGGCATCATGAAGAACGCGAGCGCCACGTTCGCCACCATGTATATGGTCTTGAGGACGAAGCCGTTGATTACCCTTTTTTTCCTGTTTACCATGCTCATATAGCGCACACCGCGGGGCGCGCCCCTGAAATTTCCAGCAAAAGCCCTTTGAGCTTCCCGACATGGGAGCTAATGCTGTAGTTCGCCCACGACTCCCTGAACGCCGCCTCCCCCGCTCTTTTCCTGAGGCCGGGGTCGAGGACGAGCCTTTCCATCTGTGTTTCGAACTCCTCCGGCATATCCGCAAAAAAGCCGTTGCTACCATGCTCGATGATACGCCGGTCCGACACCGTAGGCCTGCACACTATCGGCAGCCCGGCGGCCATGTAGCTTATTACCTTGTTCGAGTCCTTCTGGAACTGGCTGTTGGAGTCCCTCCACCACCTGAACGCGATATCAGCCCCGGCCATCTCCTCTTCCCAGCCGTCGAGCTTCCATTCCCTGTACTCTATATGGCTCGATCCCATCCCCTTGCCCTGGGTGTGGAAGACGACCTTCGACGAATACTTCTCGCAGAGCCTCTTCAGGGCGGCGCTTATGGGTTCGTTCTCGTCAAGGTTGAGGGCAACGCCAGTCCAATATAGCTTCAGTCCGTTCGTCTTTTCGTTGTATACTTTTCTTATCTCGCGGCTTCTGTCGTTGTATATCTGCCTCTCAAGAAAAAACGGCCTTACGCCTGACTCGTTTACGATTGCCTGGGCTGCGGGAGACGCTACCAGGCACCTGTCGAGGAGCCTGAGCCTTCTTTTTTCCCCTGACTCGAGCCTGAAATAATATATTTTTTTGAGAAGCTTCCTCACGGGGTCTCGCTCGTATACGCTCGGGTACAGAAACATATCCTGGTAATCGAGGATGAGCGTCTTGCCCGCATCCTTTAGCTTCCTCAATATTTCATAGGACGGGATTATCTTTATAAAGACCAGGGCGTCGTAAGCCATCAGCTCGTTAAGATCGAAAGGCTCTTTGAATATGCCTGAACGGAAGCACGGGTCTTTCTCCAGCTCCGCCGATACCTTGACGCCAGACTGATGGAACGAGTTTGCCGTGGTGGCCGGGCCGAAGCCGACCGCGTATTTCCTTTCAGCCGCCGTCATCAGATGTGCCTGTCCATTACTTTCTTGATGTTCGCCGCGACTACCGAGGGATGGAATCTCTCCCTGACGCTCCGCCTTGCCCTCCTGCCCATCTCTTCAAGCGCCTTTTTATCCCTGAACAGGTCTATTACCTTTTCCGCGAAGAGGGCCTTGTCGCCGGGCTCGACCGTAAAGCCGGTCTCGTTCTCGATGATTATCTCCGGTATGGCGCATACGCGGCTCCCGACGCATGGGACCTCGAAGTTAGCGGCCTCCAATATGACGCTCGGAAAGGCGTCGAACCTTGCCGGATGGACGAGCACGCTGGATCTCTTGTATATTTCGATCAGCTGGCTTTGCCTGACCGGGCCGGCGAGGTGAAGCCAGGGCCGCCTGATAGAAGTCAGATCATCCGGGACCGGGCCTGCTATGACGAGCTTTGCGCCGTCAACGCGCGAAGCGACCGTCTCGAATATCTCGAGAGCCTCGTATCCGCCTTTTCTTTCAAAGTCTGTCGTGACAAAAAGCGCCTGAGGGCCCCTTGCGGCCCAGTCTATCTCGTACTCCTCGGGTATCTTGAGGGCGGAGCCGACGACATGCGCCATTTGGGGCGCTATGCCGTACTCTCCGGCTATTGTCTCTTTCACGAAGGCGCTGTAAGTCATTATCGCGGTCATGCTCGAGAACATCTTCTTCTCGAGCGAATACCATTCGTCCCTTACCCTGTCGAAATCCCCCGGCATCCATTTGCTCCACTTCGCGTCATAGTTCGCGACCGCGGAATCGTGATATGAAAAATAAGGCACCCGGGAATCGACTGAAACAGGGCCGAAGAGAGAGCCTATCTGCAGCAGGGCGTCATAGTCCTTCGGCATCTTCCCGATTGCCTCGTTCCAGGCAACGGTCGCCATCCTGAAGGTCTTCGGGTACTTCTGGGAGCGCTCGTCGATGACGGCCTTTCTCTGCTTCCATTTCGTCAGATCAGGGTGAAAGCTTGCGAGATATTTCCAGGCCTTATACAAAAGAGGCTGCCTGAAAACAGGAAATTCGAGGCTGTACAGCTTTGAAAGCTCGCCGTACAGGGCAGACTTGCTCGCCCCTCCCTGCGTGCCCCTCCAGATATCGAGTACCAGTATCTTTTTTTTCCTGCTCATCCGGCCATTACATTCCGGTACATGTCAATGTGGCGCTCCATCCAGTTCTTTTGGGAGAGCTCCGTTATGACGAACCTGTAGGCGTTGTTTCCCATCGCGAGCCGCTTGGTCTCATCATCCACCAGCACGAGGGCAGCCTCCGCCATGCCGTGCGCATCGAAGCCGCGCACGAGGAACCCGGTCCTGCCGTGCTGCACTATGTCGGGCATGCCGCCTACCCATGTCGAGACGACCGGTTTGCCGTAGGCCATTGCCTCAAGCACGCTCATGGGAGTGCCCTCCCATAGTGAAGTGACCATTAGGATGTCGATTCCCGTAAAGAGCGTGTCCATGTCAGAGACATACGAAGTAAAAAAGAGGTGCCCTGAAAGGCCCATCTCTTCCGAGAGGCGCTTTAGCTCAACGCCGAGCTTTCCGTCTCCGACTGCCAGGTACTGCACCTTCCCACTGCATCTCCCTGGAGCGAGCATTTCCCTTGCGGCCTCGAAAAAAAGCGGGAAGTTTTTCTGTTCAGTGAGCCTTCCCACGCTGGCTATCCAGACGGCGTCCGGGTCGAGCCCCCATAGCTCGCATATCCTTTGTCTGGCCTGGGCCCTTTGCCCGGCCAGCCTTTCAGGCGAGTGCCTGCTGTCCGAAAAAAGACAGTTCTGTATGAGCTCCACTTTCTTTCGGAGCAGGGGATATTTCCTGAAGCGGGAGGTTATCTCGCTCGAACATCCCACTATCCTGTCGGCCCAGAGCAGGCCAGCTGCATTGACAGCGTGGATGAGCCCTGACCTCAGCGAAAACGGCTCGAACAGGCCGTGGAGCGTGAAGACCACCTTTTTAACCCCCTTGCCGAAGCGCTTGAGCAGGATGGAATAGAAGGCCGACTTGTAGCAGTGCGCGTGCACGATATCGGCCCGGTCCTCTTGAAGCGCCGCCTTCAGCTCCCTGTAAAGCGCGGCGGAGAACCTTGATCCCGTGCGAAATACCCTGCATCTGACCCCGAATTCCCGGACCCTTTCGAGCACTCCCTGGCAGGCGTCAACGCCGCTCCTGTCTTCCAGGATTATATAGAGGACAGAGTCACGCACATTGCCGGAGAGTATCTTCGCGAGCGAAAACGCAACGCTCTCGGCGCCGCCGATGCCGCCTGAAAACCTCATCTGTATTACGGTGTAAGGCAAATTCATACCCTTGCCGCGGCCGAATGGGGACGGACCCGGCCATTTGCGAGCATCTCTTCGTAAGCCGCGATGAAGCTATCCGCGACGGACTCCCACGAATAATGTTCTCTTACTGTCCTGAAGGCCTCTTGTCCCATGCGCGCGTTTTTATCCTTATCCGAAAGGAGACCTATGACCGCCCGGGCGAAGTCCTCAGGGGCGTCCGCTATCATAAGCTCCCTGCCGTTCCGGCAGGAGATGCCTTCAGCCCCCTTTGAAGTGGATACTATCGCCTTCTTACGGGACATGGCCTCGAGTATCTTCAGGCGCATGCCGCTCCCCGAAAGGAGAGGTACGACATAGACCTCGGCCCTGTCGATGAACTCGATGACGCTCTCCACAAAGCCGGTTACCTTTATACTCCCGCACCCAAGCTCCCTTATCCTCTTCGGAGGGGCCCCGCCCACTATGTAGAGTTTAAGCTGAGGGAACTTCTTCACTATTATCGGAAATACGTTCCTGACGAACCATTCGATGCCCTCGGCATTAGGGCCCCATTCAATGCGGCCTGAGAAGACAAGGCAATGCTCTCTTTGAGCAAGCGCAGTCTCGTTCGAGGTCTCTATACCGGAGGGTATGACGTCAATGGGCGGCTTGCAGCCGTAGGCCTCGATTATCCTCGCCTTGTCGACCGCGGATATAGTGACAGACCGTTCGGTCGAGTTCACTGCATCGGCCTCGAATGAAGCGAGCCGTTTGCCCTGCCAGGAGAGCGCCATCCTGTTTACAGCGTTCTTTTCAGCCCTGGCCCTCTGCAGAAGAAGGTCTGCCTCGAGGTTGTGATGCCTTATAAGTATCGGCAGGGGCCTGAGGCAGTCGGCATATTGTTGGAGGAGCGCGGTTTCCATGTGGACCAGGTCGAACGAGCGCCTTTTAACGGTCTCTCTCAGGGCCTGCCTGAACGCCCTGTTACGGAACATCCAGACCGAATAAGGCATGCCGGCAAGCATACTCATTGCCATGCCGCTGTACATTGAACCGGGCCTGTGGGGGACCGGGACAGCCTCTTCGCAAAACTCGCTCAGGGTCTCCTGTCCGACGCCGTCCTGGTCGAGATAGACGAGCGTTATCCGGCAGCCCTTTTTCGCCAGATGCCTGAGGGTGCCCATTATGACTATCTTTGCCCCCTCGTCTTCCAGGACCGGGTTCTTGTGTGAAAGGTAGAGGATATTCATATAGACTCTCAAGCCCGCTGCCGCGGACCGGTCAAAAGACCTTTCTTATCTCGGCGATGAACCTGTTGGTTATATAATTGTCCTCTGGTATGGTGTGCGAATCGTATCCGACCAGGATGTATTCCAGGGACGCGGAGGTCCATTCTGAGAGGCTGTACCTGAACGCCTGCTCCAGATAGACCCTCACCGTTTGCGCGTTAAGGAGCTTTTTCTCGAACTTCTCCAAAGAGGCTGTGAGGGCGTATTCGGCGCGCTCTGAGAACTTGTGGCCGAAATGAAATGAACTCCCGTATTTCCTGGTCTCAAACGCCTCGGTCTCCGAGTTCTCATAGTCGGCCAGGTAAGCCGTGAGCTTCAGGGCGGAGCGGCTGAGCTCCCTTGAAAGCGCTGCGCTGTACGTGTATTCCCACTGCGGGGTCGCCCGGGGGTTCTCGTTCAAGCGCGCGGCCGTAGAAAGCTCCCCCTTCGCGATGCCGAGGTCAGCGGCAATGGACGCGTTCCAGAATATGTTAGAGTACGACCTGCCCTCATCGAATTCCAGGCGGCTGGTGCCCGCGCTTGCCGATATGACCGAAGCGCTGCCAAACTGGTGCGTGAAGCCGGCCCAGGCGCTGTCTTTCGTGAAGTCAGCGGCACTGCTCATTTCCTCGAGGTGCTCGCCCTGGACGTGCCATGACGTTTCGTCTGACAGGGCTCCTCCGACCTTCAGGTATGTGGAATGGTCCCGCTTGTCAACGGCGCTCTCTTCCTTGTACCAATAGTTCAGATACCTGTAGCCCGCGGTTATCTCGATGTTTCCGGGCCTCATCACGAGGTACGGCTCGGCCAGGAAAACATTGGCCTCGGTCTGGTTCAGGAAGAGGCTCTCCCTGGGCCTGTCGGCTATCGTTGGGTCAAGGGAGACCCTGTCGTAACTGTCTGAGAGCTTGAGGTAAAGGCGGTTGCTCGCGAGCTCGGCGAGCATGCCGGATGTGAGCTTATGGGTCTCTATGGGGCTGTGCCTCTGCTTCGCGAAATACCTGTAGTCGAACAGGTAAGATGCGTCGAGTTCCAGCCTGGCCGCCTTGTAGTGGCCGGAGAGCCCGGGGATGACCCTGGTGATGTAGTCTTCCTCCCTGTTGCGTTCCGTCGCGAAGATATTGTCTATGTATTCTTCACTGAGGGCGATAGAGGGCGTTAAAGTCTTCTCGGCTGCCGCGGACTCGTTAGCGAGAGAAAGCAATAGGACTGCGAGGCATATTTTTTTCAGGCTCCCCTGGATCATGGTCCCTGCGTTCAGCTGAAGATCCGCCGGAAGATATTCCTCCTGGGAGGGCTGCTGCGCTCCACCTTGCTGGAATACTTCACCGGTATGTCATAAGGCTCCGGCCTGTCGTCGGTCTTCTCTTTTACGGAATGGTTCTGCTCAAAATGGTCATGGAGCACCCGTTCCAGGATGGTAAGACGCCTTACTATCTCCCTGTGGGCGGAGAGGTCGGCCACAGGCGGCCTCTTTTCAATTGAATCGAGCCGCGCGGCCAGGTCTTTGATGCACTTCCTCAACTCTTCGAGGTCCCCAGCGCCTGCCGCAGGCTCCGCGTCTTTCCCGCGCTCTTCACTGTGAGTGTCCCAGTAGCGGTTCTCGAAGTCCAGCTCGCCTATGACCTCACTGGCCGCGTCCCCGGTTATGGTCCTGGTCTTCTCGAAGAAGGCCGTAAGCAGGATAAAGTCGCAGATGATGTTTATGAGCCTCGGCACGCCCCTGCTGTGCCGGTGGATGATATCGATCGCCCCGCTCTCGAACTTGACCGCGTCCCTGTTCCCGGCTATCTCGAGCCTGTGCCTGATGTAGCCCTCGACCTCTTCCTTCATCAGGTTGTAAAGATGGCAGCTTATGTTGATCCTCTGCCTGAACTGTCTCAGCTCCGGATGCGCCAGCATGCGCTTGAGCTCCGGCTGGCCGACGAGGATTATCTGCAGGAGCTTGGAGCTGTCGGTCTCCAGGTTCGAGAGCATCCTTACCTCTTCGAGCAGCTCCCTGTCAAGGTTCTGCGCCTCGTCGATGACCAGGACCGGGTGCCTTCCCTTTGCGTACATCTCGATCAGGAAATCGTACAGGTCCTTTATGAGGGCGGTCTTGTCCTTGCCCGCGACCGGGAGGCCAAAATCGTCGTTTATCATCGCGATAAGCTGGTCCGAGTTCACCCTCGTATTGAATACCTTCGAGAGCACGACCGTGCTGTCGAGCTTGCGGATGAGGTCCCTTATGAGGGTCGTCTTTCCTGAGCCGACTTCGCCTGTAAGCAATATGAAGCCCGCTCTCTCCGTTATCCCGTACTCAAGGTAGGTCATGGCCTTGCGGTGCGTCTTGCTGAGATACAGGAACTCCGGGTTCGGGACAAGCTCAAAGGGCTTGGCTTTAAGATTGAAGAATTTCTCGTATTCGCCTGCCATTACCATCTCAGTACCCGTAATAATGGTTTGATTTCAGCTGCTCCGGGCTGACCCCGTTGTACACCACGCCGAGCATGTTGCCGTTGAAAAGACCGAGCGCCTCCTGCACTTCCTTGAGGGCGGCGGCCCTCTCCTTTATCACGAATATCACGCCGTCGACAAGGGCGCTCATGGCCCTGGTCTCCGCGAACGGGAGTATGGGCGGCGTGTCGATTATGATATACCTGTCGGGGTATCTTTCCTTTATCCCGGCGAGAAAATCCTTCATCCTCTGCGATGAGAGGAGCTCTACCGGGTTGTCCACCCGCCTGCCCGCGGGCAGGAAGGACAATTTGCCGATGTTGGTCTTAACGAGCACGTCCTGCAGGTCCCTCTCCTCCATCAGGCACTCCGAGATGCCGGCGCGCGGCTCGAGGTTCAGGTACTTGTGCAGCGTGGGCTTGCGCAGGTCGGTATCCACGAGCAGGACCGTGTAATCGTAGTCCTTCGAGAGGGTTATAGCCAGGTTCAGCGCGGTTATGCTCTTGCCCTCGCCGCTTATGGTGCTTGTCACCATGATCGTGTTCAGAAAAGAGTCCCTGCTGGTGAGGCCCACGACCGCCGATTTGAGTTTCCTGTACTCCTCGGCCACGGGCGTATTGGGCTGATTGAGAGACACTATGTACGGGTTATCACACTGTATCTCCAGGGTGTTGCTGTCATCATACTCCGGGACCACGGGCGAATGCTTCGGGTCCAGGGGCGCTCTCTCCTTTACGGCAGCGCCGCTCTCGCGCATCCTGAGCGCCTTTTCGATCGCTTCTTCTATCCTGCTCATATGATGCCCCCTATGCCAGCCATAGCCGCCCTGCGGCGGCTATCACCCTGTCGATGTAGTCGATGCCTGCCGCCTCCATGAGCACGATAATCGCGAACAGGACAAGGTAAGCGCCTGCCGCGGAATATGTGATGAGGTCGAGTTTCTTCATGCGCCTGATCTCTTCGTTATCCTGCATGCGTGGAATGACCGCGAGGACCGCCACTCCGAGCGACCTTACGGTCTCAAGCTCTTTTACGGTATGGTTGATGTAATCGAGCCCTATGACCAACACAAGACCCGTTGCGATGCCGGCCAATATTCCACCCAGCATTATTGCGAGCCTGTTCGGGCTCACGGCCTTCGTGGCGGTTATGGCCGGGTCAACGACCCTGAAGGTCGCGGCCTTGTCCTGCACCTCCATCTGCTTCGATACCTCAGACTGGCCGAGCTTGCCGACAAGCTCCTCGTAGATCCTCTTATATGTGTTCCTCTCCATCTCGAGCTCCGAGAGCTTCGTCTTCTCCTCGGGTATGTTCCTCAAATAAGACTGCTTTGAGGCGACGAGCCTCCGGAGGTGCTCCTCCTTGGCCGAGAGCGCCGCAAGCTCGCGCTCGGACTTGGTGGACTCCTCCTTGAGCTGCTGATGGAGCGGGTTTATCGAAGACATCTCCGTATCCGCGTCTTCAGGCCCGTCGGCGCTGGACGCGCCCTGGTTCTTCAGGAGCTGGCTTACGCTTTCCAGTTCGGTCTGGACCTTTATGACCTCGGGGTAATCCTTGGTATAAGTGAGCTGGAGCTCATGGAGCCTCTTTTTCAGGATGGCCTTCCTGTCGCTCAGGGAGTTCCTGCTGTAGACCGCGACGGTGTAGGGTTTTTCCTGGGAGAGTTGCTTTTTCAGGATGGCGCCCCTGGCCTCTGTCTCTCTCCTGGCTATCTTTATCGCCTCGAGCTCGTCCTGCGCCTTCTTTATATCTTCCACCAGGGCGAACTCGCTAACGGAGACGAATACGCCCTTTTCCTTCCTGAACTGGATGACCTGCTGCTCTATTGCGTCAAGCTTCTCCTTGAAGAACTTTATCTGCTCGGAGAGGAACCTGTTGGCGCCGTAGGCCTCTTCCCTCTTGGCGGACATGTTTTCCTCCACGTACAGCCGCACCAGGGTGTTCACGTATTCGCTCGCAAACCGGGGGTCCTTGTGCTTGAAGGAGACGACGAAGAGGTCCATGTCCTTCATGGATATCTTCGTGTTGGCCTGCAGCTCGCCTATGATCCTTTCCAGCCCCGCGTCGTTCTTGAGATCCATCCCCATGGTGTTGACGACCTTGGTAAGGATGTTCCTGCTGGACATGGCGTACGAGAGGACCTTGAGCCTGTCCTGCATCGAAGGCGTGACGGCAATGTCCTTTATGAGCTCGTTTATGACGTTGCGCTCGATAAAAACGGTAGTGTCGGCCTGGTACACCTTCGGGAGCCAATACCCGTACACGACCGCCCCGGTCATGACAGCGAGCACTACCGCGATAAACAGATGGCGCATCCTGTAAACGAGGCTCAGGTACTTCTTCGGGTCCATCTCCTGGTTTTCCGTGTGCGGCATCAGAACAGTCCTTCCTTGACTACGACGTAATCACCGGGCTTGAGCAATATATTCTGGCTGAGGTCGCCCTTCCTGGTCAGGTCCTCCATCCTGGCGAGCAGCGATGACCTCTTTTCACCGTCTTTCCTGAAGACCGTCACGCCGTTCTGGCTGGCGAACTTGGTGAAGCCGCCGGCCTCGAGTACGGCTTCCATTACAGTTATGCCCTCCCTGTACTCGATGAACTTCGGAGCGTTAACCGCGCCCACTACGTAAATGTTCTTCTCAAGGAGCGCAGGCATGTAGACGATATCGTTGGGCTCGATGACGATGTCCTCCGCGGTATTTCCCTTGACGAACAGGTTGTGGAAGTCCTGTTTTACCTTCTCTCCGTTCCGAAGGAGATACGCCTTCTTGAGGTCTGCGCCCTTTGACTCGCCTATCTGGCAGAGGAGCTGCAGAAGGGTCGTCCTCTTCGTGAGGTCAAGGACACCCGGCTTTATCCCTCCGCCGAATATGTAGACCTTGCTGTTGTTTATCCCTTCGACTATGACGTTAACGGTCGGGTTCTTGACTATCGTCTTGAGCCTCTCCGTCAGTACCTCCTGGAGCTGGACCGGCGTGAGCCCCGTGGCAACGACGTCCCCCACTGCCGGAATGGTAATCTTGCCGTCGGGCCTCACCTTTGCAGGGACGCTCAATTCCTTAACGCCCCATACGGATATCGTGAGCGTATCGCCGTCGCCTATCATGTAATCCGCGCCTGAGGCGGCGAATGGGACCAGACTCAACGCAAACGCTAAAAATGCCACTATTGCCTTTCTCATGCGCCTCACCTTACCTCCCGCCCCTTCCGAAGAGCATCACCTTCGCGGTCTCGACCAATATGAGGAGGTCGAGGAAGAACGATAGGTGTTTTATATAAAAAAGATCGTACCTGAGCTTCTCGAGCGAATCCTCGACAGATGCGCCGTAGGGATACTTTATCTGCGCCCAGCCTGTTATGCCCGGCTTGACGAAGTGGCGCTCGGTGTAGAACGGGATCGCCTCCCTCAGCTCGCTGATGAATTCCGGCCTCTCGGGCCTTGGCCCGACCAGGCTCATGTCGCCCTTGAGCACGTTATAGAGCTGCGGTATCTCGTCGAGCCTCGATTGGCGGAGTATCCTGCCTATGCGCGTCACCCTCGGGTCGTTCTCCTGCGACCAGACAGCCCCCGTGGCATCCTCCGCGCCGTCGCGCATGGTCCTGAACTTATAGAGGGCGAACTCCTTGCCCTTCTGGCCGACCCTTGACTGCCTGAAGAGGACCGGACCCGGCGAGTCGATCCTTATGGCGAGCAATACAAACGGGATAAGGGGGAGCGCGACCAGGAGGCCCGCAACCGAGGTAAACATGTCGAAGACGCGCTTCAGGAGCATCTTGGATTGGGTTATCCTGAAGCCGTCGGAAAATATGAACCAGCTCGGAGTGATGTTCTCAATGAGGAGCTTGCCGGTTACCTGCTCGTAAAAAGAGGGCGCGTCTATCACCTCTATGCCGTCGAGCTTGCAGTTCAGCACGTCCCTGAGCGGAAATGCGCCCCTCCTCTCTGAAAGGGAGACCACTATCTTGTGCGCCTTTTCCTTCTGGACGGTCTCAGCCAGCCCCTCGCCGCTGCCGATTATGGAGTGGAGCGGGACCAGCACCGTCTCATTGGTGCAGTTCACATATCCGGCCAGCACGTAATTATGGCTCATGGTGTTGACGACCGCGCCCATTTTGTTCGCCAGCGGCCCTGTTCCGAGTATTAGCACTCTTTTCGCAAAGGTAGGCAGGCTCGCGGATATCTGGAAGGTGACGTGCAACAAGAACTGGAAAACAGCGAACGACACGAGCGAAAGGGCGAGCAGGCCCCTGCCGATGAGGACCGACGGCACCAGATAATAAGCTGCCGTGAGTAAGAAAAACGAAAGCACGGTCGCCGTTATCGTCTTTATGAGGATCTCCTTCTTCGCTTTCCACTCCTGGTTGTAGAGTTCGGAAAGGTATGAACACAGGACGAGTACGGCCGCGAAGACCCCCACGTTAACGCCGAGTCCCCTGAGGAAAAAGCCCGTGTCGGGCGGCACTCCGTAACGGATGAAATACCCGGAGTAGACCGAGAGCAGGCTCAGCAGGACGTCCATCAGGATAAGGATCGATATCTTTCCGGTCATATTATTTTCTGACTGCCTTTTTCAGTTCGGAAAGGAGCTTTTTAGCGCTGCTCATCTCGGGGAACTCCCCCTTGCCGAGCGCCCCTTCCAGGTTGGCCGCGGCTTCAGCCGTCTGCCCCTTTCCCTTCTGCGCCTGGGCGAGATGGAAGAGGATGGACGGATTGTCCGGGTACTGCTCCGCTGCTTTTTTCAGCATCAAAATGGCCTGGTCGTAGCTCCCTTTTTTAGTCAAAATGAACCCGAACGTGTCGAGTATGCGGGCGTCCCTGGGCGCCAGGACAAATGCCTTCGACGCGTGCTGCATGGCGAGCTGCAGGTTCCCTCCTTCATTAGCGTAGTAGTACGCGAGGTTGTTGAGGGCCGGTACATGGTTCGGGGATATGCGGAGCACCCTCATGTAGTCACCGGCGGCCTCCTTCCTGTTCCCGGAAAGTTCCTGGAGAGCCGCTGCCTGGAATAGTATCTGCGGGTTGTTCGGGCTTACCTTCTCGGCCTTCCTGTACATGTCCAGCGCGGGCCCGAATTCTTTCATCTTTGCGTGCAATGAGGCGAGCATCAGATAGGGTACCGGGTCCTTGCCCGCGAGGCTCACGGCCTTTTTAAGGGTCTCGACCGCTGCCTTGTCCTGGCCCGCTGCCTGCTGAGCCATCGCAAGGCTCACGTAGCCTACGGGGAGTCCGGGCCTGCTGTTTATTATCTCCAGGGATACGGCCTCTGCCTTCTCCCTCTGCCCCATCATGGAATGAATCCTGGCGGCCTCAGCCATGAGAGCTGTGTTGCCCGGCTCCTTTCCAAGCTCCTTCTGGACCCTCTGGAGAGCGTCGGCGGGTTTCTTCATGGCAAAGTACGTGCTAACTATGTAGGCCAGGCCTGACCTCGGGCTCTTTTTCTCCATCTCCTCGAAGCTCTTGAGCGCCTCTTCGAACCTGCCCGCGGCAAGGAGCGCCTTGCCCCTGGCCTCGATCAGGGCCCGGTTGTCCGGTTCCTTTGCGAGCGCCATGTCCATATACCTGATTGCCTGGTCAAAGTCCTTTTTACCGCTGTAATGGTTCGCGAGGCCGAGATATGCCTCGTTGGTCCCTACCTCGGCGGCTTTTTTCAGGTAAGACGCGGCCTCGTCCTTTTTGCCCCTCGTCTCGAGTACCGAGGCCAGCATAATGAGCCCCTTCACATTCTGGGGGGCCCTTTCGAGGAGCGCCTTCAGCTCGGTGACCACCGCGTCAGGCTTGCCTGAGAGCGCATAGACTGTCGAAAGTATGAAATACGGGGCCTGCAGGCCGGGGTTAAGGGCCTTTGCCTTCTCAAGGTCCGCTACGGCGGCTGAAGGCCTGTTCTCCTGAAGAAATATCTCGGCCCTGAGAGTCAGGAGCGTCGCGTCGTTCTTGCTGTCCGTGAGCCCTTTTGCCAGCACGTCCTTCGCCTTTGCGAGCTCCCTGTTTTTCACATAATAGTTCGCCAGCAGTATCCTCGAGTTCAGCACCTCCGGCGCTATCTCAACCGCGCTCTTGAACTGGGATTCGGCGTCTTTCATCCTGCCCTGGCCGAGGCTGTAGAAGCCCTTCTTGACATGGGCGTCCACAAGGCCGGGGTCCAGGTCAATGGCCTTGTTGAGCTCGGAAATCCCTTCCTCGTGCATATCTTTTGCCATGTAGGCGCTGCCAAGGACATTGTGCGCGAGGGCGTTGTCCGGGTCGAACTCAATCACTTTTTTCGACTCGTTTATCGAATCGTCGAGCCTGCCCTGCCGCAGGAGCACCATCGAAAGCATAAGCCTGGGAGCCGGGAAAGAAGGGGCGAGGTCAAGGGACTTCTGGAACTGGCTCGTGGCCTGCTCGTACTGGTTCTTGTAATAATGGCTCAGCCCCAGGAAATGATAGGTGAGCGGGTCGGGGCCCATGCCGAGTCCCTTCTGCAGGGCGGTTATCGCGTCATCGTAGTTCTTTTTCTGGAACAGGGCCGCTCCCTTGAGCTTGTATCCCTCGGGATTCTTCGGGAATTTTTCTGCCAGCCGCTCCCCTATTGAGAGCGCGTCGTCGCTGCTGTTCATATCAAGCAGGACCGAGCCCTTCCTGTAAGAGGCCATGATGTCATCGGGCTTCTTCTTCAATATCGCGTCATAGGCGGCAATGGCCGATTTGCGGTCCTTTTCAGAGAGTTGCAGGTCGGCGAGAAGGAACAGGGCGTTGCGGTTGGCAGGGTCCCCTTTAAGGACGTTCTGTATATGCGTCCGGGCCGCGTCCTTTCTGCCCATCGCCAAATATATTCTGGACACGGTCAGTTCCGTATCAGGCAAGTGGTTTATGGCAAGCGCCCTGTTCACATAGGCGAGCGCGGTCTCATATTCCCCGCGCGCCGCAAAGGCAAGTCCGGCGGTCTCGAGCGCGTCCGCTTCGGCCGAACCTTCATTGATGAGGTCCTTTATCTCGCTCAAGGCTTCATCCGGCCTTTCCTTCTGAACGTACACTTTCGCAAGCTCTATCCTCGCCTCCTTTAAGGAGGGATTCTGGCGGGTTACCTTCTGAAGCTCCTTTTCCGCGGAATCGAAGTTGGCGAGGCTGTAATAGGCCTTGGCGAGCTGGAAGCGCGCCTCAAAGTAGTTCGGGTCCTGCTCCAGCGCGTTCTTGAAATATACGACCGCGCCCCTCGAGTTCTTCTCCTCCATGAGCTTTGTGCCTTCCTTGAGGAGTTCCTCCTTGGGCTTGCTTGCGTTGCCGCACGCGGTTGCCAGTGACATTATCAAAACGAAAGAGACAGAAGCGAAAAACCTTCCTTTAGACAATGTTGTACTCTCCTTTGACATCGTAATCTCCGGACATGACCTGCTTTATTACGTGCGTAAACCTCTCGTAATTGAGCGGCTTCAACATGCAGTAGGTGATCCTGTTGTCGAGGACGCTCATAAGTTCCGTATCTATGTGAGTGGCCAGGATCATGAGCGGGACCGAGCGTTTCTTGAGCTCATCCAGAAGCACATTGCCGTAAGGGTAGCTCGTTATGACCAGGCCGAACTCGTTTCGGTCGAGCCTGTTCGCGAGCTCCCCCATTTTGTTGTCCATGACCTCTGCTCCAAAACCAGCGGATTCCAGGATTGCCGAGCAGACTTTCGAGAAACCGGCGTCATCGATGATGAGAATGCGTTTCTTTAGCATGGAGCTGTACAAACGCAAGTTCCATGCCCCGGCGCTTAGTACCAAAAAGGTTTGTATGGTCCTGGCCCGAATAGTTTTGATTTTAAAAAGGATTTCCGAAAAGGAGGAAAAATCTGAGGATGATTTGGGTCTTTCGGATTAGTTTTTCTTTCATCCCTTTGGATGAGACAGGTGTATCCAAAGGAAACAACTACTACTAAAATCGTGTTTTTACTACCCTAAATTGTTTCGTTTGGATACAGTTTTAATTTTGATTGTGAAATCAAGCTCTTTCGCCAGGAACTGTATCCGAAGGATACATTATGCCAGCTGAGCCTCTTTGAGCCTCTTGTAAAATGCCTTCCTTGAGATGCCAAGGAGCTTTGCGGCCTTTGATTTGTTTCCTTTGCACTCCCGGAGCGTCTTTGTTATTGCCTCAAGCTCCATCTCCCTCAAGGTCCCGGAGCAGGCTTGCCGGGCAGGCGCATTGGTCTTTACATGAGAGCTGAGCAGGAATTCCTCAGGGAGCTCTTTTATGGTTATCCTGTCCTTTTTCGCGAGGACCACTGCCCGCTCCACCACGTTTTTGAGCTGCCTGATGTTGCCTGGCCAGGGATAGCTCTCGAATATCCTCATGACATCGTCCGATACGGTAAGGAGCTTTTTCTCACGGAGGCATATCTCGCTTAGGAACTCGGAAAGGATGAGCGGAAGGTCTGCCTTCCTGTCTCTAAGCGGCGGCACCGTAAGCTGCATGACGTTTATCCTGTAAAAGAGGTCCCTTCTGAATGTGCCCTGCTCGACCTCTGCCTTGAGGTCCCTGTTGGTGGAGCAGACGAGGCGAAAGTTGACCTTTATCTTCTTGCTGCTCCCCAGCCTCTCCATCTCGCGCTCCTGGAGCACGCGCAGCAGCTTTGCCTGGAGCTGGAGCTCAAGCTCGCCTATTTCATCAAGGAAGAGCGTGCCTCCCTCGGCCTCTTCGAACCTGCCGAGCCTGTTGGAGAACGCGCCGGTGAACGCGCCTTTCTGGTAGCCGAAGAACTCGGCCTCCATGAGTTCCCTGGGAAATGCGGCGCAGTTGACGGCTATAAAGGGTTTTTCGCGCCGCGAGCTCGTATAATGGAGCGTCTTGGCTATGAGCTCCTTGCCTGTGCCGGTCTCCCCGGTTATGAGCACGCTCGATTCGGTGTTCTTTACCGATTCGATGGACTCGGCAATCTTGCGCATATCGTGGGTCGTGCCGATGATGAAGTGCTGGATGTGCTCGGAGGCGAGCCTTTTTCTCAAGGACTCTATTTCCCGCTTCAGGCGCCTCTGCTCGAGGGCCCTGGCGAGTATGCCCTTGAGCTTCAGGTAATCCGGCGGCTTGATGAAATAATAGAAAGCCCCTCTCGTCATGGCATGCACGGCCGAATCGACGCTGCCGTAGGCCGTAAGGAAGATGACCGGCACGTCAGGGTGCCTCTCGGCGGCATACTCGAAGAGCTGCATGCCGCTCTTGCCCGGCAGCTTTATGTCGGTTATGACCGCGTCGAGGTCCTCGGAATCGAGGAGCTCGATGCCCTGCTCCGCGCTCATCGCGCCCGATATATCGTAGCCTTCCTCCGTGAGTATGGCTGAGAGGACCTTTACGGCATTGGGCTCGTCATCGACTATGGCTATCTTTGCTTTTCCCCTGGGATTCATTTTACAAAGACGCCTGCGGGCGGGATGCACAGGCGCACCAGGGTGCCTTCCTTGCCGCTTTGAATGTCCATGCGCCCGCCGTTCTGCTTTATCAGCTCGCCGGTCAGGAGGAGTCCGAACCCCTTGCCGCCCTTTTTATGCAGTACCTGGGTCTGGTCTCCGGGGAGCGGCAGGCCGGGCCCGGTATCGGATATCTCTATGACGATCGCGCTCTTCCCGTTGTTCTTCTCTACAGCAGTCCTTACCCTGAACTCATCCCCGGGCTTCAAGACCTCTATGGCGTTGTTCACGATATTCAGGATTGCGTGCTCTATCTGGAATGAGTTTGCCTGCGCCGGCGGAAGGTCCCCGTATGAATAGCTGAATTTAATGTCTCTGGAGGCGGCCTGAAGGGCCGTGAGCATCTCTATCTTCTTTATGATTCCGTTTACGTCCACCTCATAGATCTCGGTATCCGATACCGAGGAGCTCAGGAACCGGGAGATGAACTCGTTGAGCCGTTTTGCCTCGAGCTCTATTATATCCGCGAACTCCTTCAGGGTGCTTTCCTGAGGGTACCTGCCCTTGAGGTATTCAACCGCTCCCATAATGGCGTTGAGCGGGTTTCGTACGCTGTGCACAAAGGCGGTTGCCGTCCTGCCGGTATCTATCAGGCGCTGCGCGCCGTTTGCGGCATCGGGCCGGGCAGGATACGTACGGATATGGACCTCTACTCCGTCTATCCTGGCTTTTCCTTTTATCGGGATTATCTCGACGTCCGACTTGACCTGCCCGAGGATGGAATTGAAGTAGTGGCCCCTGATGGCAACGGGACTGGCGCAATTGAGCGCCTTTATTACCGCGTCCCTGTTGTCGACGAATATCCTGGGCAGGACCATATAGTACTTCTTGCCCAGCGCATTGACAGCGTCTATGCCGGTCGCGCTTACGGCGTCATGCTCCCAGGTGTTGACAATGAGCCTGGAATCGGTCCCGAATTTGTAATGCTGCTCCATTGCAGATTTTTCCCGGTGATTTTATCTGCCCCCGGCAAAGGGCGTTTCAAGCGCCGAGGGACTACCCCCATTATATCGGATTCTCCCGGATTTAACGCCGGCCTCTATTCTATAATACATAGGCCCCTGTCCGGGAAAAGAATCCTTCTGTGAAGCGCTGTAACCAAAGCTTGACCCAAGACCCGTTGAACGGCTTGAATTCAAATCGGCATTGTGATACATCTTTTCGGACGATTCGGAAAAAGATTAAATTTCCGCGCTCTTAAAATCCATTTGCTTATTTAATCATATATTTTATAATTTAAATCGTATTATACATATTTCTGAGTTTTTCTCCAGAGAAAGATGCCTTTGCTGAGAAGAGAGACCCTTGCCAGAGTCCTTCCGTTTGCCCTCTTCATGGCCCTCATCGGCGCCGAAGAGGGCCTCGGATACCTTTCTCCATATCTGGGCCTTCACCTGGATAAAAGCACGGCCGTCTATTTCTATCCCCTGAAAGCCGTGGCAGCCGGTATTGCGATCCTTTATTTCTGGAAGGATTACAATGAGTTAAACTTCCGCGACCTCCTGCGTCCCGGCAAGACCGCGCTAAGCGTACTGACCGGCCTTGCCGTGTTCGCGCTCTGGATAAACATGGACTGGGGCTTCGCAAGGTTCGGCTCAGCCGAGGCCTTTGATCCGCAATCCATCGCAGCCGGGAGCAACAGGACCCTGTTCATGGCAACCAGGCTCCTCGGGGCCTCTCTCCTCGTTCCTGTTATGGAAGAGCTATTCTGGAGGTCCTTCCTTATCAGGTACATTGAAAACCCTGATTTCAAGAGCGTGCAAATAGGGGCCTGGTCGCTTACGCCCTTTTTAGCGGTAACTCTGCTTTTCGGCCTCGAGCACAACATGGTCGCCGCAGGCCTTATGGCGGGAGCAGCCTATAACCTGCTCCTGTACAGGACCGGGAGCATAGCCCAGTGCATAATAGCCCACTCGACCACTAACCTCTGCCTCGGGGCCTATGTGATTATGACCGGCAGCTGGCAGTTCTGGTAACCTGCGCCCTGAATGTAAATATTATAAAAAAACGACTTTACGGATCGGTTACAGTTCCGGGGAGTTTTCGCGGGGTGTATTCAAGGAACAGCTTTCAGGACCGGATTAAGTATTAACGACGCAACTTAGATGCTGTAAATGCTGTCCCTGTCCCAATCAGTAAAGAACCGGAAGAGCTCGGGTTTGTTCTGAGCTATCTGACGCTCGATATTGCTCAGCCTGGCTATATAGGGGATCCTGTTGCCGTGATATTCCGTTACATCCCCTATCTGGTTAAAAACGACTCCCGACCCCTTCAGCAGATGGAACAGGCTCTTTTCCATTACGGCGTACCAGTTGACCACGCCCAGCCACTTGCTCTCGCGGTACATGGCCTTATAGAGCCCGAGGACGATCTCCGGGCGGCGGCGATGGCCCTGGACCGAGCCGTCGTCAACGGCAGCGTTTGTGGCTCCGTACAGGCCGTCTCCGGACCTTCTCCTGTAGAGCTTGCTTATGGCGAGCCTCGAGACCTCTACAGCGCTATCCTTCGGGATAAGGGAGGTATCGAGCTTTGTCTTGCAGTATCTCTCTATCGGGAAGCCGAGCTCTGAGGCTACTATGAGCCTTACGGTCCCTACTATGTTGCCGTTCCTGTCCCTGGCTATGAAATGCACCGCATGCTCGTCGTACTCGTCCCTTTCAGAGCCCGCGGGGTGGTCTTCAGTCGACTCAAACCCGCACTCGATGCAATAGACCTGGTACCTGAGCTTGAATACCTCGTTAAGCTCGCTTTCAGTCTCTACCCGCTTGAATGTGAACATCGCAATAGTCCGTTGTCAGGATAAGGATTATGGATACAGGGGAAAAAACGGGAAGGCACACCCTTGCCCGCAAGAATAATATCATATCCATCTACATGCCGCAAGGGAACGGAATCCGGCGCCGATCCCGCGCTACTCTCTTGAAAAGATGCCCTCCGGCACGACGGGGTCTTTCACAAAGAGCATGTAATGGCCGCTGTCGAAGGACCGCGCCCTGCCGCCGAGTATGGGCATCAAAAGCGGTATGACGTCCTCGTCGGGCGTCAATATGACTACGTCAAAGGGCCTCTCGGCGCGCCTTTTCAGTATCTGGAGGTCCTTCAGGAACAGCTCCGGGCTCTTGAACGTGAGGATGGTCCTGCCCGAGTAGTATTCCCACCTGGGCATCGGCTGGGGGTTGGCATAGGCATAGTCCCGGCTGATCAGGGCGATTACAAGGTCGTCTTCGGACATCCTGCCCAGGGCCTTATAGATTTGCATGCTCTCGGCGTTTATCGCGTTATTGGGCCAGTCCGCCACATACCCTATGGTCCGTTTCAGCTGGCCGTACGAAATGACCGAGAGCGAAAGGACAAGTATTATGAAGAAGCTCACCGAGAGAGCCGGCTTCCTGTTAAAGAGCACCCTTGGGCCGGACGCTATCTTTATCAGGATGAAAAAGCCCGTTGCGAAGATCAGCGATATTGCCGGCGCGAGCTGGCGTCCCTGGTACTTGAGGTCGCTGCTCTGCGCGAAGACAAGGGCAAAGGCAGAGCCCGCTACAAGGAATAGCACGAAAATGTTCAGGCCCGGAAGAGAGCCGAATATCCTCTTCCTCAAGTAGACGCAGGCGGCGACAAGCAGGGCCAGGGCAGGGATAGCATAGTAGTACCAGAGCCCGGTCATCATCTGGAAAGTATTCAGAAGCTCTTTTCCGCGGAGCCAGAACTTGCCGCTTTGAGAACTGTCGCCCATTCTGTAGAGAAGGACGCCCTTGATATCAAGCACCAGGTCGTCCCAGCCCAGGTACCACCAGTTCTGAAGGAACTGCAAGGTAACCGTTATCAGGGGCGCGGCCGCGAACAGGGCCCACCTCTTTAAGGGTATGCCCCTGCGCGCCCTGTCCTTTGACCCGAGCCAGCCGATATAATCGAGGCCCACGAGCCAGATGAATATAAAGAGGAGCGAATCATAGGAAGAGGCGGCGAGTATGAAATAGAGCGCCCATATTGCTGCCGTATATTTTCGCCTCTGGGCCCCATCCTTTTTCAGGGCCAGGAGGCTTATAAGGATTATTCCGAACCTGAGGAGGTCGTCGATCGGATGGTTCGCAAGGCTGTCCGCGTAGTCGAGGAACATCGTGGATACGGCATAATAGAGGGTTGCGGTAAAGGCGAACAGGGGGTTTGAGACCTGGTTGAAGGCGGCATACATGAGCGTGAGGGCCGCAAGGGAGATGGCCAGGCTAAAGAGCCTGAAGCCGTACCTCTCGTCCACGCCGGCCTTTTTCAGGAGCGCGAACGGGAAGAGATAGCCTGGAGGGTAGTGCGTATAATAGAGCCGCCTTCCAATAAGACTTCCTGTTACGGTGCCTCTGGCGTGCTGCCGGAGCCCGGGCTCGTCAAGGTACTTTACTATCCCGGACATGCCTATGGGGATGAACAGGAGCTTGTGCTCAAAGGCGCCGTCCTTGTCCCAGTGCTCAAGCGTGAGGAGCGTCTGCGCTGAGCCCTCCTCCCAGCCGCTCCAGCCTTCTTCAGGAAAGGTCTTTGACCCGAGATAAACGGAGAGCACGAGCAGGAGCGCCAAAAAAGGCAGATGCGACCGGAAGTTGCTGAAATAATTGGACATAGCCCGTGAATCTTAGCACGAAAGTAAGTGTGCAGGCAATATGTAAGAGGATGGAATAAGATTATGTGGATTCTGTATTCTGACTCTATTCAGGCTGCTCAAAAAGGTTCAGATGCGAGGCCCCAGTTAAATCGGGGAGCGAGGAAGGAGGCGTACTCTTCATGTACGTCGCTTCTGCCGCGACTTGACAAGCAGATGGGCCTTTTTCATCAGCGTGCAACTGGCGGAGAGGATTAAAGCGAGCTGAAGAAGATTAAATTCTATTCAGGCTGCTCAAAAAGGTTCAGATGCGAGGCGGCGAGGAGCGAGGAATGCGGCGTACTCTTTGCCGTACGCCGCAGTGACGAGCGACGAGACAACAAAGCAGATGAGCCTTTTTGAGCCAGCCTGAAACTGGCGGAGAGGGGGGGATTCGAACCCCCGGTAGGGTGTTACCCCTACAACTGCTTAGCAGGCAGCTGCCTTCA
>Ga0209431_10000699_pt1 | contig 27951 bp, 38 predicted proteins | sample RifCSP13_3_FD_184021 | JGI IMG/M metagenome (GOLD analysis project Ga0209431, IMG submission 184021) | Soil microbial communities from Rifle, Colorado - Rifle CSP2_sed 13_3 (SPAdes) (version 2) | ecosystem: Environmental > Terrestrial > Deep subsurface > Rock core/Sediment | place: Rifle...
AATAAATAAAATTTTAGCAGTTGAACCAAGCGAAGTTAATCGCGCGGAATTTGAAAAACGTTTGGAAAAATACGGTATAGGCTCATCTGTCAAATTAGTACCAGCTTTCGGTGAAGATACTGATATTATCAGTAAAAATGTTCAAGAATTCTTTGGTAAAGAACATCGTAGAGGTTCTCCACCGGATGAGCAAAGCTCATCTAGCAAAAAAGCAGATGTAATTACATTAATGTTATCACTATCATTCTTTTGGAAAACTCAAGATATGCTTGATGCTTTAGTTCAAACAATTGTTACTAATCTCGCACCAAATGGTCGTATACTTTTTATGACTGTTGACGGTGATTCTGTTGAGCAATTATTTGAACCCGCATTAGGAGGTCCGTGGAGCACAGAAAAACAACTAGGAATAGTTCATTTTCAATTATATCCCACAGGTAAAGATGATCAAATCTCATTTCAAGGTCGAAAGATGGAAGTTACGTTTCCTAACACCATTATAGGTAAAGAACTTCTACGAAGTTCCCAACCGGATGAGCAAAGCTCATTAGGAGAAGGTAATGTCCAAGAAGAATACTTAGTCTATTTAACGGATTTTATTTCTCGCTTGGAAAAACATAATATTATCTTATCATTTATTCATCGTGCTGATGGAGATGAAATAGTTGACATGAAAACACTCAGGAAAACAAATAAATTATTATCACCGGATGATATTATTTACACATCACTATATAGTTATGGTATGTTTGTGAATAAAGAAAATTCTGATGACAGTAAAATGAGTTCAATGCAAACTTCTTTTCTAGATGTTGAATATACCGATTCGAAAGGTAATATCAAGAAAGGATCCGCAAAAAATGATGATACTTATGCACCATTATTATGTTCGTGGTTTACTGATAATCCACTTGTTCGTATTGCAACAATCGGCGAAGGTAATTGTTTCTTCCATGCTTTAAACAAGAAGAAAGAATTCCGAAATATCGGAACTCTTCCCTCTTAGAAAACTCAGTACTTTAAGCTACGGGCATCGCCGGGGGAGGTGTCGTTCCTCCTGGTGTTTCAGTTCCGGGCTGCTCAGCCGGAGTAACCGGATTCGGTTGCTCAGAAGCTGGTTCGGGCACTGTAGGTTCCGCGGGCGGAGTCGGCATTGTCGGCTCAACCGGAGCGGGCGGTGTCTGAACTGGCGCATTCGGATCTGCCGGTGTCGGATTTTGTACGTTCGGGTCCATTAACTACTCACCCCCTTTTTCATTAAATCTTCAAAAGCTTGTTTGCCTGCAAAACCTATCTGACGGTCAACTTCTTTACCGTCTTTAAAAAGAATCGTGGTGGGAATGGACATGACACTGTATTTTTGGGGAGTTACCGGATTCTCGTCCACGTTAAGCTTCATGATAAGAACCTTATCGGCATAATTTTCAGAAAGCTGTTCCAAGACGGGTTCCGCCATTTTGCAGGGGCCGCACCAGGCAGCCCAGAAGTCAACCAAAACCGGAAGTTTATTCCCCAGAACTCTCCCTTCAAAATCAACATCCTTTATTATTTCCGTCGCCATATATTGCTATCCAATATACCTTTTGACCAACTGCCGCGTCAATACCTAACACTTACAGGTTGTGATATACTCGCGGCCATGGACAAGGAAAATATGCGGATTTACACCGAATTTTTAGATGACCCTCTCATGGATGGGTGGAAGTTCCTTGACGAAATACAGAATACCCCATTTATAGGTGACTATGGTCAGAAGGAAATTCCCGAATTGGCCAAACAGGTTGATCATGCAAACAGGGTCATTCCGTTTGTTAACACAAGAATCGTCGGCCAAACCAGCTATCTACTTTTGACACAGGGCTACGACAAATTAAACTCACTTTTCGGTGCCATACAAATGTGTCTACACCCGACAACAGCCACAAGGATTTGTGAAACTTTTGGATTGACAGAAATGTCCGACTTAATGGTTGCCGCTTCACATATCGGAACTGTTAAGATGTCGGAAATTTTTCAAGATACCCACGAGAGTGGCCTTCAGCAAATCCGAACTTATTCACTGTATTTTGCCGTTGCACAAGCGAGGCTATTGGGTTTTAGGACGTCCACTTCCCTTTTGGCTATGGACCCGGAAGACAAAGGTCTGCTTAGACTTGAACCCATTTCAGTAATTGCAACGGTTAAAAATGTAGAGCAACTTAAAAAGGATCAGGTATCGGCAATTTTTGGGGGACACAAGGTCTCCGGAATCAGGGAGAGTAAGGGAGGAAAATTCTTCACTCTGGGATAACTTCTTCAAATTTTTGCCATATTAAGTCTTAGGGAATTTAAAACTACTGAAATGGATGAGGCGGCCATTGCAAATGCGGCCAGGGCGGGATTAAGAAGCAATCCGAAAAAGGGATAGAGGACCCCTGATGCAACCGGAATAAGAACAATGTTATAGCCGAAAGCCCAAAAAAGATTCTGCCTAATCACCCTCAAAGTAACCCTGCTTAAGTCAATTGCCGTTAAAACACTTTTTATGTCCTTATTAAGAAGGGTTATCCCCGAGGATTCGATTGCCACATCTGTTCCCGTTCCCATCGCAATTCCCACGTCGCTTGCGGCAAGAGCCGGAGCATCGTTTATCCCGTCGCCCACAAAGGCAACGGCTTCTTTTGAACCCATCCGGCCCTTAAGCTCCCTTATTTTATCCGCCTTGTCGTGGGGTTGAACTTCCGCCATGACGTTTTTGATTCCGGACAGCCGGGCGATTGCTTTAGCCGTTCTTGCATTGTCTCCGGTAACCATCCAAACTTCTATTCCCCGTCTTGATAAAGCCTCAACAACCTCGGGCACTCCTTCTTTAAGAGTATCCGCAACGGCAATATAGCCTAAGTCTTTCCCCGCGGAGGATAGAACCATTACCGTTTTTCCTTCGTCCTCAAACCTCCTGACGGCCGCATCCTTTTCCCCCACATTTCCCAGAAAGTATTTTTTCCCATCAATTGTTCCCTCAATCCCCTTCCCCGGAACCGCTCTAAACCCGCTGACTTTCTGTCTTTTTACCCTCTTTTCGTCAGCGTATTTTAAAATCGCTTCGGCAAGGGAATGTTCCGATCCCGTCTCAAGAGAAGCAGCAATGGCAAGAGTTTTTGCGTCAGAAATATCGGTTACGGAGGGAGAACCTTTAGTCAAAGTTCCGGTCTTATCGAATATTATTGATTTAATTTTGTGTGCGGTCTCAAGGGCAGACGCGTCTTTAATTAAAACCCCTTTTTCCGCCCCCCTTCCGGTCCCGACCATTATGGCGGTGGGGGTTGCAAGACCCATTGCACAGGGACAAGCGATGATAAGGACAGCAACCATGTTTATGAATGCCTGCAGGGGAAATCCGGCCACATACCAGACCACAAAAACCCCGACCGCAATCATGAGAACAATCGGGACAAAATAGGACGAAACGCTATCGGCCAGACGCTGAATCGGGGCACGACTAGCTTGGGCTTCCGAAACCATTCTCACTATTTGGGAAAGCATTGTGTCTTTTCCTACCCTTTCTGCCTTGAAGATGAATGTTCCCGTTTTGTTTATGGTCGCTCCTATTACCAAAGATCCTTTTAACTTGTCTACGGGCAAGCTCTCCCCTGTCACCATCGACTCATCTATTGAACTTGATCCTTCAGTTATAATTCCGTCTGTCGGTACTTTCTCCCCTGGCCTTACTCTAATTAAGTCCCCCACCCTGACGTCCTCTATGGGTATGTCGATCTCGCGGCCTCCGCGAACTACCCTTGCCGTTTTTGCCTGAAGCCCAAGAAGTTTTTTAATAGCATCGGATGTGTGTGCTTTCGCCTTGGCTTCCAGAAACCTGCCAAGAAGAATGAGGGTTATGATTATTGCGGCAGTGTCAAAATACATCCCGCTCGTTATTCCGAAAAGAGACATAACAGAGTAGCCGTAGGCGGCAGAAGTCCCGATTGCGATGAGCGTGTCCATACTGGCCGCTCTATTCCTTAAGCCAGACCAGGTGGCAAGGTAAAATTCCCTGCCTCCCCAAAACTGAACCGGGGTTGCAAGAAAAAGAAGAAGGAGGGGGCTTAGGGATATCCCAAACCACTCGGGGAAGCTTCCCAAAAAAATAACTGCCGACAGAAATCCCGAAACAATAACCTTGGTCTTCAGTTTTTTGAGCTCTTCCCGTTTTGCTTCTTCTTTTATGTCTTCCGCAGTTTTTGAAGTTTCTTTGCTGAAAATTGCTTTATATCCGGCCTCCCGTACTGCCTTTGCCAAGATCTCATTACTCACCGAATCCTCAACATCAACAGTCGCCTGTTCGCTTGCATAATTAACCAAGGCTCCCCCCACACCGGGAGTGCCCACAAGCTTCCTTTCTATAAGTTTGGCGCAGGAGGCGCAGTGCATTCCGACAATCGGAAACGTTTTTTTTGTCATTCAACTATTACCTTTCCATGAAACATATTCATCCCGCAATGGAAGCTAAACTCACCGGACCGCGGAGGATTAATTTCAACTTCGACCCTTTTTCCCAAAGGAAGGTATTTTTTGATCTTAAAATCGGGGAGGATGAATTCTTCAAGACAGGAGTTAGGATCTTTTCTTAAAAGGGATATTGTTGTTTTTTCGCCCTTTTTGACTTTTATCACCTGGGGTTTATAACCTCCGTCAACGATAACGTTAACTCCCCCCTTTGCGGCTGATGCTTCAACCGTTTCGTTGCGCTTACCGAAAAAAAACCACCAAATAAACGCAATCGCACCAATTCCGGATACTACTACCAGGATTTTATCCATATTTTACTTTAACTTATTTGGCAAATTTGTTGTATAGCCGGGCAAAGACGTATCCCGTCACCCAGGATACCAGAGAAAAACTAACAAACCCTACAACAAAGTTGCTTGGAGACTGTTGCCAAAGCCCGTCCAATTTCAACATATGCATCCAGCTATCAGCTATGGATATGTAAAACAACGGGAAAAACATGGCAACAAAATAGCAACCAACAAAATACGCCGCTCCAAGAACACCGCTTGCATTTGCCAACGCAGTTTCCTTTAATTTCATCGACCTCACCCCCTTAAGCTCCACACCCACCCCCGCCAGCCCCTTGAATGGGATTTACTTTCTTGGCTATCTGGGCCGCTCCTTGTGATGAAGAGTACTCGGCTCCCAAAACGACTTTGGCGTCCACTTTGTCCCAGGGAATCCCCTGATTGGCAAAATACTGGGCGGTTGTGAGATAGGTTCCCGAAAACCAAAAGGAATTAAGTTGAAGTACGCTCCTGTATATCACGTCATCCGAAAGGTTTTTGGCAACCATCATTTCAATTGCAGCCAAAGCGGCCATTCCATGGTTGCAGTCGGGGAACCAGGTTGAATTTCCGCAGCAGGGACGGTAAACGTTTTTCGCTATCTCCTCTACTCTTTTTTGTTGCTCATCCGTCAACTCAAAAAGATCGTACTTTCCCAAATATTTCGTGGCATCCCCTTTTGCAAGGGTCCACCCGCCCGTTGAAGAAAAACCCCCGACATTACCTTTATACTCTTTCCCCATCGGGCCTTCGGTATAGGCGTTGCTTTTTTGGGCAAGGCCAACCGCCCAAAGGAAATCCACCACAAACTGGCTGTTATCGATATTGATGTTTATCGGCTCATCGCTTCCCTCTTTAAGGATTTTTTCTTCGTCACTGTTTAAATTAACAGCCTCCAAAAACTTCTTCTCATCTATAACTCCGGCCGCAATCAGTTTCGGTCCCAAATCCCCCCAAGAAATCGGCAGGTCAAAGCCTTTTTCGGGAATTACTTTCTCGCGGTCAACGGCTGCCTCTTTCGGCTCGGTTGATTTTTGCCCGGTTCTTAAGTTTTCGACCCTCTGCCAGAAAACCCCGGTGACAAAAGCAAGAATAACCAAAAGAATAAAAAAGCCGGTTTTATAAAATCCTTTAGACTTTTTAATCGTAAGTTTCATATGTAATAACTTATCAAAAAATAATCAATAACCGATAAAACCAGAATTGAGCCGAGACTGAGAACCATCCTCTGGTAGGGAAAGAGTGACCTTCCCGCAACTTTATAGATTGTGTCGTTAACCACATCAATCAAATAAAATACCACTCCGCCCACAACCATTCCGAACGTAAGCTTGTCGATTCCGTAAATTGTTCCCATCCTGACAACCAGGTTGAATTTGTAAAAAGACCAGATCGTTGCGGCAAAAATGGCAACGTACAGGGCCGGCTTGGCTAGAAAAAACGCCTTTATCTTGAACTTGCCCGAAAGCCGGTTGTAAGTCAAAAACGAGACCGCCCCCAAAAAAGCCGCAAGCCAAAGTCCCGTGATTGAATCATCTATTCCCACAAGTCGGGAAAGAGTAAGCCCCGCCCCCGCTCCGGCAACGCAAAGAGGACAGTGGGCGAAAGCGACCTGCGGGGTGAGCAAAAAAGCGCCTGCCGCCAGAAAAAAGGAAATAAACTTCTTCATTGAAGGACTACCTCCCCCGAAAAGGCAACCTGGCGCGTTCCCACGGGATCAAGGAAGGTGAGGCTGACAACACGGTCAACTTTTCCCACTCCGGCAGGCCCGTGGGCTGCCGGGTCGAATTTAACGACAAGTTTTGCACTCTGGCCCCCGGGAATGTCAAAATCGACATTGGGATTTTTTGCTCCGGACATTTCCATGCTATATAGCCTTGTTCTTTTATCCCCCAAAATAACCTGTGCCCTCGTGCACATGCAGGAAGTGGCTATGTTTTTGATTCTCAGCGTATTTGAGGAACTGTTTTTTATCTCGTATTCCCTGGTTACGATTCCGTCCTTCATCAATACGCGCCCTATGTCATAGCTTTCGGGGGTAACGCTTACCTCCTGGGCCTCAACTTTTGCCAGGGATGCATCGGAAGATTGTTTGTCGCCGGCAAAAAGAAAGACCGCTCCACCAACAAGGGCAAACATGGCAATCAGGATAACAAGTATTTTTTTGTTCATGATTTTTTGAAAAGTTCCACTATTTCCCCCACCATTTTCTCGGAGTTCTTTCCGTGAATATCCTTAAGTACGCAGGAGTGAAGGTGGCCATGCAAAACCACTTCGTCCACTTTTTTTAATGCAGCCTGGACCGCCCTGGACTGATGAATGACGTCGGGGCAATAGGCGTCCTCCTCAAGCATTTCTTGAACACGGGCAAGATGCCCTTTTGCCCTTTTAATCCTATTCAGGGCTTCTTTTTTGAAACTGTTGTGATCATCCATTCCCCAGACTATATCCCCCCGGGGGGGATATGTCAAGTGGACTTTGCTGTGGTTATGTTAACTCCAAACTGGTAGAATATTTTCTTAATGGATAACATCTGGATTCCTTTCATTACGGGGCTAACCACGGGAGGGCTTTCCTGTTTCGCGGTGCAGGGGGGGCTTTTGACTTCCGCTCTGGCCACTGGGGGCACGGGAGACGTCAAATATCAAAAAGAAAAAGGTATTGCGATGTTTCTTTCAGCCAAGCTTTTGGCCTATACCCTTCTGGGCGCAGCCTTGGGTGCACTTGGATCGACAATCGCAATCTCCATAAGGTTTCAGGGCTGGCTCCAGATAGTCGTCGGGCTTTTTATGATTTTAACTGCCGCAAGGCTTCTTGATATCCATCCGTTTTTCAGATATTTCGTCATCACTCCCCCGAAATTCGTTTTAAGATTCATGAGAAAGATCAGCGTGTCCGATTCTACTTTAGTCCCGGCGTTTCTCGGATTTTTGACTATTCTTGTCCCCTGCGGGGTGACTCAGGCTATGATGCTACTTGCAATCGCAAGTGGTTCGGCAATTCTGGGAGCAGGAATCATGTTTTTCTTTGTTTTGGGAACAAGCCCCGTTTTTTTCCTGATTGGACTAGCAGCCACGACCCTTCTTAAAAACAAGATTTTCGCGGTGGTTGCCGCATTTTTCATTTTTATAGTCGGAATCCTTTCGGTAAATAGCGGGCAGACGTTAAGAGGATCCGTCCACACCCTGAAAAATTACTGGACTGTGCTCACCAACTCCCAGGAACAATCGGTTTTGGGTAATGAGGTAAACATCACCGTGACGAGCTCAGGTTATAAGGCCGACATCAACACCCTAAAAGTGGGGGTTCCCGTAAAACTAACTCTCACCACAAACGGGGTTAAAAGTTGTGCCAGAGCCTTCACCATACCCGCCCTCAACATTTCAAAGATCCTTCCCGAGACGGGCGCAGTTGAAGTTGAATTTACTCCGACCAAAACCGGGCTTTTGACTTACACCTGCAGTATGGGAATGTATTCGGGCACATTTAACGTTGTTCAATAAAATGAAGAAAGTGTACAAAGTGGGAGGAATGGACTGCGCAAGCTGCGCGGCTTTAATTGAACTTGATCTTGAAGATGCAGGAATTACGGCAAAGTGTAGTTTTACAAAGGAAACACTGGAGATAGAAGGAAAACACGACCCCCAAAAAGTCATTGAAATAGTGGAAAAATCGGGATACAGTATCAAGTAGTCGAAAATGTGTCCTGTTTGCACGGTAACCGTTGTAGCGGGTCTGGGTATCTCAAGATATTTTGGGATCGACGACGTTATCACTTCAATCTGGATCGGGGCACTTACTCTTTCTTTGTCCCTCGTCACCGCAATTTGGATCGAAAAAACAAAATGGAGGGAAAAAATTTACAGCCATATCTGCAAAATACGCTGCGGCATGACCGAACACCAAGCGCTTCACTTTTGGACGGTTTTTCTGATGTACACCTTGGTCCTTATTCCCCTTTTCCTTTCGCACACAATAGGGATTCCGGGAAATACACTTTGGGGCGTTGACAAAATAATTCTGGGGACCGTTGTTGGCTCTTTTGCCTTCTTCTTTGGGATATTGGCAGACAAAAAAGTAAGAAGGGCCCGGGATGGAAAACAACTGTTTTATTTCCAGAAAGTTGTATTTCCGGTTCTGGCTCTTATAATTGTCTCGCTTATTTTTTACTTTCTTAGCAAATGATAAAAACATACAAAGACCTTCTTAGTAAAGTCGAAAAAATGTCAAACAAAAGGAGCCTGGACCTGTCCTCCGGGGAGGATTTGTCCATCGGAATAATGAATCTAATCTCGATTGAGGAACATCTCTTTTATACTGCCCAAAAAACCAAAAATCCGAAATACTTTTCCCTTCTTAATGAGGTCAGGGCGATGAGAACCGAGCTTATGAAAAACATTATCAAGGATTATGAGGGCGAAGTCTGGTGCATAAGCAAGCATCTTTTGGCAGCCTCCATGAGACTGATGGAAGTCGGAACAAAAGAGCTTAAAAAAGGAGAAAGGAAAAAAGCAGAAGATCTTTTCGGCAAATCATATCAGCTCTATTCCCTGTTCTGGGGTCTGGTTCTGTCCAAAAATACAAACACAAAAGCAGACGGGGACAAAGTTACTTATATCGATGAGGAAGGAACAAAAAAAGGATCGGAATCCGTTTTTGCGAAGCTGGGCTCAGTCGTGCAAAAAGCAATTGACTGTTGCAAAGAGTAGTTGACATCGTGTATATAATGAAGGAACAAAACCGATGAAAGAAAGAAACATGACCCCTGAAAGAGCCCTTACAACGGCGGTTATGGGTACTGCAGCGGGAATAGCGTTGATGGAGGCCATTGGTGAAATAACCGGTTTAGCCACCCGAAATCCGGTTGTTGATATTTCTGCTTTTATCGCCCTTGCCAATGTTACGGGGATTCCGTTAACACCCATGCTCCGGGCAATCAGGGAAAGGATGTATCCCGGGCAGAAAGCGTTAGAGGAAGAACCCGAAAATCAGGAGCAGTAGAGTTGACCCCAGCCAGTAAAATTTTGACTTCTCGTAATCAAGCGAAAAGGGAAGATACTTCATCCAGTTGCCCAATCCTTTAAGTTCGGTTAAGTCCATAAGCTGGTCGATTGAGAGGTGAAGGGCAAAAGCAAGAACCATTCCTTTTCCGAAAAGGGACCCCGAGGAAGAAAGCATCCAGAAAGTCAGGATGAAAAATATTACCTGGAAAAATATCGTATGGAATATTAAGCCTTTCCTTTCGGTTCTCGTCTGGTAAAGAAGTCCAATCATTCTCCCCAGCGCCTTCTTTTTGGCCAAAAAGTCAAATCTCTGAGAGGTGAGATCCGTGGGGCTTACAAAATAAAAATAAATGACGTGGTCAATGTCGGGAAGAATGGTTCCGAATACTCCCCCAACCCAAAAACCCCAATCCGCAAGTGAAAAATAACTTTTAAAAAGGCCAACAAAGACGAAGAAAGAAAACCAGAAAGAAAAATGAAGAAAAAGTTCGCGTTTCATGGACAGCTAATCCATTTTAACATGATTGTCGTCGATAAATTCCACCCCCTCGGCGAGAAGCTTTCTTCTCTGCTCACCGGGTCCACCGAAAGCATATCCGGGAGCAAGGCGGCCGTCCTTGTTTACCACGCGGTGGCAGGGAACGGCGGGGTCCGGATTCGCATGAAGGGCATGACCCACACGTCTTGAATCCCTCGTCCCCATGATTTCGGCGATTTGGCCGTAAGTCATTACCTCCCCTTTGGGAATTCTTTTTACTATTTCATAAACACGGCTGAAAAAATCCTTCTTAGGCTTCATATGAATATATTAGATGACGAAAGGTCAGTCGGTAAAGACCTGCACAAACATTTTCCCGTACATTCCGTTATCAATTACGCCTATCCCCACCCTTTTGAACCTCGGATCAAGTATGTTTGCTCTGTGGCCCTCCGAGTTCATGAGACCGGTGTGTGCGGTCTGAACGGTGGGGGCAAGCGCGAGGTTTTCCCCGGCCAAAACGTAGGAAATGCCCGCCGAAGTTAACCTGTCGCCTACGTTTTTCCCCTCGGGAGAATAATGGGAAAAATACTTCCTTTCCCACATGTCTCTGGCATGCGCTCTGGCAACAGGAACAACCTCAGGGTACCATGTAAGTTCGGGTATTCCTCTTTTTGCCCTCTCTGCGTTGGTCAGAGCAAAAATCTGGGATTCGCCGGCCTCGTCAACCGAAAGAACTTCCACTCCGGTCTTAAGGTCAACTTTTTCCGTACTTCCCGGTTTTACGGTGAAATAAGTAAGACTGTCGTTTATGGCCCCACCGAATATTTCGCCTATAGCACTTTCCACGCCACTTGTCTGTTTTAAAACAACACTGCCTATTTTGCTTTCACTTATGGCTTTCTTTATCTCAGGCTTTACCGGCAGGGCAGTTACCGCGGTAAGAAGGAACGCAACAAGAACCAATGCCTCGCCCAGCGCGGGAATTATCGCCCAAAGCCGGTTTAGTTTGTTTTTTTGTACCTTTTTGGGAAGTTTTGTGACTGTATAGGCAAAAAGGTAACCCAACGCGACTTCAAGGACTATTGCAGTAAGTATGAATCCCAGCGCGTTATTAAACGACGCAGGCAAGTTAAAGTTTGATCCCAAAAAGGAGGCGGTAAATTTGTAGACCCTTAAGGAAATTAAAAGGGCGCCGAGGAATGAGGCAAAATCAATAAGCACTGTCCAGAGGCCGTAGCGGAAAGCCTCAAAAACATAATATGCAAAAATGAGGATTATAAATAAGTCAACCCAATTGCCGTTAAGGGAGGGCATCATTTTCCTATTTTAGCAACATCTTTTAACTGTTTCAGCTTCCACATAAAAAGACGTCCTTTTGATTTTGCATTCTCCGCGTCTTTTACAAAACTTCTCGCCTGCTCAAGTAGAATTCTGGGGGTTTCTTTTGCAAGCTTCATGTAAAGGGATTTGTGCTTAAGGTCGTCAAGCTCAACTGCAAGGTCGTAGGCATATTTCTGAAATTCACGGCTTACGTACTTGTCGGTATCTTCTAATTTGTACCTTTTAATAATGTCGCCAATTTTTTGCATATTTCTTTAATTGTTTGGTCCAATATTCTTCTTTCCGCATCAGTGAAATTTTGGAGTACATACGCCTCCCCAGGCGTGCGATCACCAGGATCACGATTATCAACACCAACTCTGACGTGCCAATATGCATTTTGCCCCAGTTCATCATCTATTGATTTTAAACCATTGTGGTCTTTTGGTCCCTTACCAAACTGTATTTTATAATCCCCAAGCTTAATGTCCAGATCATCGTGTATTACAAAAAGGTCATTTAAATCAACTCTGTGTTTTTTAACGGCATAGGCCACCGCCCTGCCAGATTCATTCATATACGTTAGGGGCTTAATTAATTCAATGCCAGAATTCAACCAAGAATACAAAAGAAGATTACTTTTACTTTTGATCCACTTTCCGGAAGTTAGTTGATCAGCCACCAAAAAACCCGCATTATGGCGCGTCGCAAAGTATTCTGGTCGCGGGTTTCCCAAACCGACAACAAGCTTCATGGTGATATTTTATCACCAATGCCGCCTATTAAGCTTTCTTCATCAACTTCACCGCGAATCTGCCGATAAAAGGAACTTCCCATCTGTCTCCCTGCCATGCTTTGTAGGTCATGATAAGCCAAAGCACCACTCCCAAGATAAAAACCAAGGGCGTAAGGAAGATGAGGAAAATTGTAAGTCCCAATAACACGTTTAAGGCCCACAATGACAAATAAACAACTATTGACTGAAAGGCCCAAAAACGCACGAATTCATCCTTTTCCAAAAGAATGAAAAGAACCGGCACTACCAATGTCGGCCCCAAAAGGGTTGCCAGGGCCGCTGATGTTTCCTTCTTAAGTCCTGTTCCTGCCATTTATTATCACCTTCTTCCTACAATACCTATCTATCTTTTCACAAAAGCCACTCAAAGGTCAACCCCCACCCAACTTCTTTAATATAATCAAAGACTTGTTAGTGTTCTGAAGGCAAAATATCCGAAGAAAAGAAAAGCGAATACCATTACCGAAACCCTGAAGACACTGGGGCGGAGTTCTTTCTCAAGTTTGGTGAGGTTAAGCCACAAAGTTATACCTATATGCACAAACATAGCCCCTGCGTTAAGAACCGCAGCCAAAGTGAGTAGCGCCAGGGGCTGCGAAAAACCGGACGCGATAATGGCGATGCCGAGAACAATCTGAATCCAAAGAAAGAGATAAAAATTCTTCCGTATGGTATGGGCCGGGAAATGTTTACCGGAAGTGAGGGTAAGATTCTCGGTAAGTATTCTTGAGGTTGTATCCATAACTCCAAGTTGCGTTGAAAAAAGCATTATCCCCGCGATGGCGACAAACGCCTTGCCAACAATGGGGAGCGTTCTCTCCCCCAATACCATAGCCTCGGTAAAAAGAAAATTAATGTTATTTGCGGTTCCCGTCCCAAAAACACTTGAAAACGCCAGGAATGCCAAAAACACGATCGTTACAGTACCCATAAGCCAAAAAACTATGCCGTGTTCAATATTGATAAGTCTCCACCATTGTCTAAAGCGCTTTATTTGAGAAGGTTCGGTGGTGAATTTTGCCCCGGTCAGTTTCATTTCCTCCGCCTTGCCGGTCAGAATACTTGTGATTCTGCCCGAATATTTGCCCATTCCGAATCCTTTTTCCTTGATGTAAAAAGACTGGGCGAGGTTAAGGTTTCCCCCTGCCCCCGAGTAGGCAATTGCCGCCAGAAATGCCGCAATTGGGATTCCCGCCGGCAAAAACCAAAAACCCTCCCCTCTTCCTATTATTCCGCCGGCAAGTGCTTGCCAGTCGGGAGTCTCGGCAACCGCAAAGGCAAGAACAAGAATGAATGGAGTACCGATAAGGAGAATGATTTTCTGGAAAGATTCCTGGGTTTTATAAAGAACGGGTCCAAGCGTGAGAATTGCCCCCACCAGAATCAAAAGGACAATCGAAAAAAGGGTTGTGTTTGTGATGCCAAAAAGGCCAGCAAAAAGGACTCCGGATGAGACAATAATCCCGGGCCAGATCCATGGGATAAGCGTTGAAAAAATAAACCAGACCGGTAAAAACCTGGAAATTCTGGCAAATCCCACAAAAATACTTTCACCCCTAACTAGTGTGTAACGCTCGATTTCCATGTTCATGAAGAACTGGAGGGCAACACCAAGTATTGCCGCCCAGATTATCCCCATTCCGTAATTGCTTGTAAGATAGGGCCATAAAATGAGTTCTCCGCTTCCCAAACCCAAACCGAGAAGAATGAATGAAGGCCCGATAATATCTCTAAACCTGGGGGCCGGGGGCATTTCCCTAACCTTGTGTTCTCCGAACATCACCTAATCCTAACAGATTATTTCCCGTACTGCATTTGCCTTAATTATTACTCCGTGAATCCAACCCCCTCTGTATCCTCAGATTCAAACCTGTTCATTGCCGAAAGCATATGGTCAAGCCTTCTTTGGCAGGCGTCGGGGCCATCGACTCCATAAGAAAAAGCAATTTGTGCGGCAAGTCTTAAATATCTCTCCCTTAAGCTGTATTCCACAGCATCCCCCAAGGACGCTCTGTTAACATCAACCAGGCAGTCAACCAAAACGTCTCTGCCCCTTTCTGCAGATGCCAGGACAGCGTCCTGAACATCGGCAGGGATTGCCTTCCCCTGGGAAGCCAGGTAAAGCGCTATCGTGTGGCACGCGCGGGGAGTCTCGGTGTTTTCCTCCTCAACCCTCACAAAAAGCTGGTTTTTCTCCTCCATGGCAGGAATATTAACTCTTTTTTTGAAGTCTGGCAATTTCCTTAAGCTCGGGGATGGTTGTGGTCTGGTCCGCGCGTTTGTCGTCACGGAACTTTACCAGACGCGGAAACCTTAAAGCCAACCCCGCAGAGTGTTTGGGGCTTACGGTAATCTCGTCGGCCGCAAGCTCGACAACGACACCCGGTTCCACCCAGAAGTCGGGATAAAGATCCTTGTTAACTTCATATTCCCCAGGCTTCTTCCCAACCGCAATTTCCTTAAGTCTTGCCTTAAGTTCCCTAAACTGCTCATCAGTCAACCCCGTACCGACTTTGGTCACGGTTTTATACAAATCCCCGTCTTTAATACCGGCCAAAAACTGCCCCATCCCAAAACCCACCCTTTTGCCTTTACCTGTGGAGTATCCCATGATTACGCAGTCAACCGTATCAGAAAGCTTTCCCGTCCTGCCTTCGGCCTCCTTCATTTTCACCCAATTCCAGCCAGTTCTCCCTGATACGTAGGGCGCGCCCGCTTTTTTGACAACCACTCCTTCAAGACCCATCTTCAGGTATTTTTCGTGTAGCCTTTTTATCTCCCCGGGGTCTTGGGTTATAGTACTTTCGTCAATCTTAAGAAGCCCTCCGTTTATTACCGCGCGCTCAAGTTCTTTTCTCCTCTCCCTGTAGGGCGCTTCTATCAGCCCCCTTCCGTCCACAAGAAGTATGTCAAAAACCTGGAATTGAAGCGGGATCTCGAAGGCGGTTTTTTCAACGGCGTGTTTTCTCCTTCTCTGAATAGTTTTCTGAAAATCCAAAAACATTTCCCTTTTGGGATCTACCCCAATTGCCTCGGTGTCCAAAATCACCTCGTTCACTTTAATATATTTACCCACTTCCTTGAGTTCCGGAAATGTATTTATATCGATCAAGTTCATATTCCGGGTAAAAATTTTTAATTCCGAGGGTTTTCTTCTGTAATGAATGAAGATCCTAAGTCCGTCAAATTTGGGCTCGACCGCAACCTCCCCCATCTTTTTGATCATTTCCGAAGGCGAATTTAACCTTTGAGCAAGCATGGGAACAACGGGGACCCCAATTTCAGGTTTTGCCTCATTAAGATTTTTTTCCTTGACCAGTTTGGCAATATAGCCTATGTCGGGCCTGATGTTGTAAGCCTCCTCTATCTTGGAGCTTTCAAGAGCAAAGGCTTGCGAAAGGGCGTCAATTACGGTTTTGGATGAAAAGCCAAGTCTAAGCCTTCCTATCGGAATTCTGGCTACAAATCTGACCGATTGTGGGTCAAGCGCTCCGAGAAGAAGGGCAATACTCTCTATTTTTCTTTCCTGGCTCCCTCCCCCTGTGTCGGCGGCTACAGCAAGAAGCTTTTCGTAAACTTCCGTTATCGACAAATTTGCCCCCGGTATTCTGCTACGCGCCGCCAGTTGCTGAGCCACGTCTCCCACGTCTCCAAGTTTCTTATACTCTTTGAGAACGTCAGCCTCGGGAACGCCGTAAGTTTTAGCCAAAATCCTTATCATCATTTTCTCGGCCAGGTTCAATATCACACCCTTGTAACCCGGGGCCAAAAAGCCGAGAGAAAGATAAACGGCCTTATCTACTTCGTCGGAGGAGGACTTCTCTAAAAACTCGGACAGGATGCGGGTTATCTCAAGTCTGGATGCGGTCTTTTCCAGCTTTTCGAGGTAGATAGCAAACTCCCTGAACTTCATAATTTTCTATTATTATACTCCTCTACCTGTGGCAAGATAGCTTGAGAAGAAAAAGAAAGCGAAAACCACAGCCCCGATAAACATGAGCCCGAATATTATGGAAATTATCCCGTTCCACTCCTCGTGAACGACCTTATTTAGGCCTTCTCCAAGAAGAGTAAGGCCAAAAAGGCTCGGAAGAACCAGAATCATGTATAAAAACTGCGGGTCTGTTGTATTCATTTGTTGGCGATTACGTACTTGCTGGCTTTTGTACTTCCCTGTTTTTTTATAATCCCTTTTTCCAAAAGGTCCCTTAACTCCCTCAAGACGGTATCCTCAGAAACCATCGGCAGAACTTTTTTAAGTTCGCCCATGCCACCTGTGCCTTGATCAGAAATATACTCGATAAGCCTCATCTGCCGCTCGGTTAAGGCAACCTGCTCCCCAAACTTGACTTTAAGCCGCGTGTCAACCGAAAGCTTCCTTACTTTATCTTTAACTTTTTCCAGTTCGGTGGCTACAACTCCTGTAAAATACTCGAGCCAGGGGGTAATGTCACGGTTCCCTATATTGGGAGACTGCCTATCAACCGTCGAAATTGCTTCATAATAATCTGCCGGGTCGGCATCAAAATGTTCCTCAAGGGAGAAGAATTTTTTGATATTGTAGCCTTCCCTCATCAAGATAAGGGAGGAAAAAGCCCTTACGGTCCTGCCATTTCCCTCTACAAACGGATGGATCGCCACCAGTATATAGTGGGTAATCCCGGCCCTAAGTACGGGGTGAACTTCCCCGGCCTCGGAACTGTTAAGCCAGGCAAAAAAGTCTTCGATAAGATAAGGCACTTCCACAAACGGGGGCGGGGAGAAAATAACACGCCCCGTTCCCTCCTCTTTTATTACAACCTCGCTGGTCCTGAAAACCCCCACTTTCTCGGGCACAACCAGTCTGTCCACTGTAAGTTTGTGGACATCTTTAAGCATATCCGGATCGTATCCTCCCCTTTTGACGGCAAGCTCGTCCAGAAGAGTCATTACATTCCTGTAATTTATTACTTCCTGAATATCCCTCGCCCTTGCATAAACTTCCGCCCCTTCAAGAATTTTTTTGGTTTGATAAAGGGTTAGGTCGTTTCCCTCGATGTGAGTTCCGTGATGAATAGTTCGGATGGCTGCGTCGGACTGGAACTGTTTTTCGAAGGAAGGAACAAGCGGTGCATTCTCGACAACTTCCTTACAGGCTTCAATCCTGCCGATATGCTTCAGGATCTTGTTGGAAATCTGGAATTTCGGGATATACATACTAGTACAATATTAACGCATTTTTTGCGGGAATTACAGAGCCGATTTAAATACGATATAATATTTGTGCAATGGCAAAGATAGTCAGAAGGTTCAGGAAGCACTTTTCCGGAATGCGCAGGGAAATCCTGGGGCAAATGCTCACACTCTCCACAAGCGGATTTGGCCTCGTTGCTGCTTTAGCCTGGAATGAATTGATAAAAGAGGTTGTCCAAAACTATATTAAGCCCCTGGCCGGGGAATCATCGGGAATAATTTCTCTTTTTATCTATGCCGTCATTATCACGCTCCTTGCGGTTCTAGTTACCTATAACCTCACAAAACTGGTCAAAAGATAGGCTTGACCTTTATTCCGTAGGGAATAACTTCGCTAACTTCGGGGCGTGACGTTCTCCTAACCACAGTAACCACTTTCAGGCCGAAACGGATTTCCTCCGTTTCGCAATCGACAACCTGGGCAATTATTTTTCTTCCCCCGGCAAGCTTTACAATAGCAACCGGATACGGAGCCTGATAGGAAAAGTCTCCGGGAGGAACCCTGATAATTGTCCAGGAAACAATTCGCCCGGTCCTCCCCAGCATCTTCGTTATTTTCTTTTGATTCCGCCAAACTTTAACAGGACTTGTCATATTTTTAATATATGGATAACTGCCGTTGCCCCGCTCCCCCCGACATTCTGAGCTAACCCCAATTTTGCCCCCTTCACTTGGCGCCTTCCGGATTTTCCCGTCAGCTGTTTAATAAGTTCTGCAACTTGCTTTACTCCTGTTGCCCCCACGGGATGCCCGCAGGCCTTAAGGCCCCCTGAAGTGTTGACCACAAGACCCTTACTCCCCAGTGTTACCTCCCCTCGGGCAACGGCTCCGGCGGCCCTTCCTTTCGGGTAAAATCCGATGTCTTCAAGGGCCAAGGTTTCGGCAATTGAAAAGCAGTCATGAACTTCGGCGATGTCTATATCGGAAGGACTAACGCCGGCAAGGGTGAAAGCTTTCTTGGCGGCCTTTTTGGTTGCCGCAAGCTCGGTTAAGCTTTCCCTTTCGGCCAAGCCCAAAGTATCCGTAGCTACAGCAGAGGCAACTACTTTCGGACTTTTTTTTGCAGGTTTCCGGCTTGTGATGATAACGGCCGCCGCCCCATCCGAAATCGGGGAACAATCAAGAAGTTTTAAAGGATCGGCGATGAGTGTGCTTTTCATTACCTGCTCAACTGTTACCCGCAAGGTAAACTGGGCCTTGGGGTTAAGACTTGCATGGAAGTGGTTTTTGACAGAAACCCCCGCCAGTTCCTCCTCAGTTGTTCTGTATTCTGCCATGTGTGCCCTGGCCAATATTGCATATAGCCCGGGGAATGTTGCTCCAGACATTCTTTCCACATCCGTCCCCGCTCCCATCAGCGCTGTCGCCACATCTTCCGGTTTATGATCCGTCATTTTCTCAACACCCAAAACTGCCACCGTTTGGTATTGGTTTGATAAAACCGAGTTAACCGCGTTATGGAGAGCAAGGCCCCCGGAAGCACATGCGCCCTCAATCTTAAAAGCGGGTGCGTTTAAACCCAGCTCCTGGGCAAATAAAGCCCCCAGATGTTCTTGCCCCCCCAGTATTCCGGAAAGCATATTGCCGACAAATAATGCCTCTACCCTTCCTTTGGGAATTCCGGCGTCATCCAGAGCTTCGGCAAAAGCCTTTTTTGCCAATATCCTTGGGGAAGTTCCCCAAAGCTCCCCGAACTTTGTGACCCCGGATCCTATCGCATAAATATTCATATCTAAATTTTGTCCGTATTTTTCAGGTAGCCGACATAATCAAGGTAACTCTTATTTGCCACCTGCTGGGAAAAAAGCTGCTTGTGCTCTTTTCTAAACTTTTGAATTTTTTTAATCCCTGGGTTAACTTCCCACAAAAAAGCATCACTTCCGGCCCCGCTGCCGTAGGAAACCATAAATATCATCTCCCCGCTCCCTGCAATATCCAGGACTGCCGCCAGACCCAGGGGGGAAGAGGCTGAATACGGATTGCCTATAAAATCAACCACCAGGGAGGGATCAAGCTGCTCCTGGGAAAAACCCAGGCGTCCTGCCACATCCCGCGGGAACTTGGCATTTGGCATATGGAAAACGCAGTACTTTATGTCCTTCGGTTTAATACCGGTTTTTTTCAGTAAAAGATTTGCCGCACCCATTACATGGGCAAAATAAGCAGGCTCCCCGGTAAACCTCCCGGCGTGGCTCGGATATCTTATTCCGTCCCTCCTCCAAAAATCCGGGGTGTCCGAAGAATAGGAAGTAAAAGAAAGGAGCGTTGCCAGAGGATTTTTGCCGATCAAAAACGCAGCAGAGGCAGCGGCTGAAGTGTACTCCAAGGCGTCGTGGGGTTTACTTTGGGCGGTGTCGGTTGCAACGACAAGTCCTGAGTCAATCTGTCCTGAAGAAACAAGTCCCGCCGTAAGCTGCATACCGGCGGTTGCAGCTTTGCAGGCAAACTCAAGATCCCCGGCAAGGTAGTTGTTACCCAATCCCAGGATCTCCCCTACAATGGTAGAAGTCGGGTTAACGGCATAAGGATGGCTTTCGCTTCCCACAAGAAGAGATCCGATTTCACCTTTTTCCCCGGGGAAACGCAGTGTTGCATAAGCCGCTTCAAGGGCGAGGGTGACGGCATCCTCGTCGATAGCGGGAACGGACTTTTCGGCGATCCCTAAGGATTTGACAATTTCTTCGGGATTTTTCCTCCAGGCTTTTGCAATATCCTCGATTTTAATCCGGTGCCTGGGAATGTACGTCCCGTAGCTTGTAATTCCTACGTTCATTTTTCCCCCCTTCCCAGCCTTTTGTGGGCGTCAACCAGACTCCCTTGCGAAAGCGATGCCAAAAGGGAAATTTCCCCGGCGAGTACGGCGCCCCCGATTACGTAAGAAAGATTCTCTTTTTTTATTAGTGAAAGGGCCTCTTTTTGTGTCGCAAGGCCCGTTCCCCCACCGACAGTTCCGACCATGACGTCGGGAAGGTACACTCCGACTCTTAACCCCTCCCCAACGACCTCCGCTGTCGTAACCCCCAGGCTCCCTTCTACGACATGCGCCGGGTCCTGCCCGGTTGCCAAAAAAATGGCCGCAACTACATTTGCGAAGTGGGCGTTGCCTCCCATTGTTCCGGATACGGCACTCCCCACCATACACTTGGATAGCCACACTTCAAAAAATTCCTGAGCTGAGGTCTTAAGTACTTCCTTTAAAACTTTTTTGGTCAAGACAACTTCGGCATTTATTTTTTTCCCTCTCCCCAAGATAAAATTCTGCCAGGACGCCTTTTTATCAACACAAAAGTTCCCGCTTAATGACAAACACCTAACTCCGGTTTTTTTCTGTAAAAGAGCGGTAATTTCTCCCGTTGCAATTGTGACCATGTTCATTCCCATGGCCTTGCCCGTATCGAAAGCGAAACGCACAAAAACACGGTTGCCCACAATGGTGGGATCCGCCCTTAACAGTCTTATGTGGGATGATGTTTTTCGGCTCGCTTTTCGCAAATCCGCCATGTGAGTTATCAGCCAATGGGAGAACCGGTAAGACTCAGCTAACCCCTTTGTTTTGAAAACCGGTCCCCGGGTTGCACCGATTTTTTCAACCAAAACGCTTGCTCCACCGCTTAGGGTTATAGCCTTACATCCGCGGTTAACCGAGGCGACCAATGCCCCCTCGGTGGTTGCAAGAGGAACAAAACTTTCAAAGGAGCCTTTCCCTCCTATTGGCTTGATTTTCAAAGGACCGGCAATTCCCATTGGGATTTGGGCAACACCGATCATTTGCTCACAGTTTTTAGTTGAGGCAGTCTTTTCATCCAGACTGAAAGTTCCGATATTGCCAAGATTTAAACGAAGCAACTTTTCCAGCTTTTTTCTTCTTTCCGCAACACTAGCCGGTTTCCTCATAGGCTACATTGTTAGTCTGGTTTGCTTATGCAATCCCACAGGCGAGGTGATCCAAAAAGTGAATTTTGGCAGGAAAGGGACTAAAATACGCCCATGTCGGAAATCGAATACAAGCAGTGTATGAGCCCATACGAGCACGAAGAAAGGGCAGATCTTTTTATGGATGAAGCAAGAAGGCTGGCGGAAAGACACCCCGAAGTTATAGTAAACATGGAAAATAACACGGTCGCCAGGCTTGACGGCACGGCCCGAACTATTGCAAATATCGCCAAACATAGCACTCCGCAAACTCTCGCCCCTATGTATCGGATTGTTCACGATGCGGAGGCGGAATCAGCAAAACGAAACAAAGTATTGGTCGAAATCGCCTCCAGCAGGAGAATTTTTATCAGGCGTTTCGAACACAGACTGGGATTAATTGCAAAAAGATACAGCGGAGTAAAGGAAAAGGGTGCCTGGAACTTCATCAAAGACGCGGGAGAGGGGTGTCTTGATGTAAATTTTAGATACTCGCTTCCTCTTTTTTACGTATTTGAGGCCTAATCGGGAAGGGATCCCTTGCCGCCGGTTCCTACCCCGCTTCTTTCTGCCTCTTCGGCAGCCTCGTGCATTCTTTGGTGCATAGCGTCAAACCCGCGGTTCATTTCAAACTTTTGTTTTGCCAGCGACAGGAGTCTTTGGGCTAAAGCGTCTCTTTCCTTCATTGTCTTGGTATTTGCCATATCGACTTTAATTCTTTTCATCTCTTCGGCAATCGCAACCGGGTTATCGAATCCGTCTTCCGTCATAGCTTGATTATACTAAATTTGGACCCCCTTCTTTTGATAAAATGCTCGTCGGCCGTCGTAATTACGGTCTGCTGGCTTCCTGTAAGATCCATTACAACATCCCTGTGCTCGTGATCAAGTTCCGAAAAAATATCATCAAGTAAAAGCGTCGGTCGTTCCCCCGTTTTTTCTTCGATAAAATTCAATTCCGCAATCTTAAGCCACAAAACCGCCATTCGTTGTTCCCCCCGGCTTCCGAAACTTGCAAGATTGCGGATTTTTGCCGATCCCTGTTTGGCATCCTGAATTCCGAAAATAAAGTCATCCCGATGGGGACCGACAAGGGTTGTTGCCGCCGCTACTTCTTCTTCCGAATATTGTTCAAGACGCCCTTCACTTATTACCGACTTGTCATACTCAAGTTGAAATTTCTGATCATTGAGACCGGGCTGGGAGCCGATGAAGGCGAAAGCTTCCTCACGTTTTGCGGTGATGTAGTTGCCGCTCCGTATAAGAAGCTGGTTCCAGAAAAGAAGTTGGGAGCGGGCCGCCCCCTCTTCCCTTATTCTAAGCAGAAGTTTATTTCTCTGTCTTAGGCCTTTTTCATAAGAAAGCACGGATCTTCGATACTCCCGGTCCACCTGAGAAAGAAAGGAGTCAAGAAACCTTCTCCTTAAACTCGGTGATTCAGTCACAAGGTCAAGATCCCAGGGGCCAAAAAGAACGATCTTAAAGTTTCCTGCAAAATCGACAAGGCGTTTGCCCACTCCGTTGACGCTAAGTTTTTTCCGCGCCACTTTCTCGGGATTTCCTCCCATGTCGATTACACCCTTCGTTAATACAGCCTCAAGAATCATTGCCGAAAGAAGCTTCCCTTTCACTCTTGCTATATCCGCTTTGTAGTTAATCATTTCCTCCTCTATTTTTGCCTTAAAGCTTTTGCCGGTCGCAAGAAGATAGAGGGACTCAAGGACATTTGTTTTCCCGCTTGCGTTGGGTCCGACAAGAACGGTTATCTTCGGAGAAAACTCCAAAACAGCTGAAGAAAAATTCCTAAACTTAGTCAGCCTTATTTTTTGTATCACCCAAGAAGTATATTACACTTTCTGGCAAACCGGGCAAACGTATGTTCCCCTTCCTCCCAAAAAGAATTTGGCAAATATTGCCTTATGACATCTTTCACAAGCCTCCCCTTCCCTGCCGTAGGCAAGAGTGTGTTTTTGATAATTTCCTTCGGTCCCGTCGGGTGTAACAAATGCAAGTTCACTGGCTCCTCCCCATTTAATTCCTTGCTTAAGAACCGAGATAATAGCCTCAAATAAATCTTTTACCCGCCCGTCTTCTAAATTTTTCGCAGGCGTTTTTGGATTAATTTTGGCAAGCCACAACGCATCGTTTGCATAAATATTGCCAACACCCCCCATCTTTTCCTGATCCATCAGAACCACTTTTACCGGACGGCCTGATTTGGACAAAATTTCTTTAAATTTTTCTAAAGTTAAGTCTTTAAGGGGCTCGGGGCCCATTTTTTGGATAAACGATTCAGTTTCAACTGCCGCAGTTTTAACTATCCTGATCCAGCCAAAACGCCTGACATCGTTGTAATACAAAACCCCGCCGCGATCGAGATTAAAAACAACAAGGGTGTGCGGCCCGGGAACTCCACCGATAACTTTTCCGGAGAGATCTGGAGTTTTTGGAAGATTGGGGCCCCTATATATAAACTGCCCGGTCAGCTTGACGTGAACCATTACCGAATATCCGTTTGACAGATCAATGACTGTCACTTTCCCAAAGCGTCTTGTCCCAATTGTGTAAGCCCCAACAATGCTCTTTTCGCTTCCTTGAAAATTCTTCCTGTTTCTGACATCATCAGATATAATCTTGTGCCCTATTAGAAATTTCCCCAGCTGCAATCTGATAGCCTCAACTTCTGGTAATTCAGGCATGGTTGTTTACAAACTCCCTTATTTCTTTTTTGAACCTTTCTTTGGAAAATTTTTTGGCGTGGTTAATACAGTCATCGCGTAAAAATGTCATTTTATCGAATTTCCTTATTGCCGCCGCCAAGCCCTCAACAGTCGGCTCATCAAAGAAAATCCCCGTCTTGCCCTCAACAACTGACTCAAGGTATCCGCCTCCTTTATAAGCAATAACGGGCGTTCCTGTCATCATCGCCTCGACGAGCGTAATCCCAAAATCCTCGTCGGTTGATAGAGCCAAAAACGCTTTCGCACCCGCGTAAAGTTTGGTTCTTTCCTCATCCGTCACATATCCCAAAAATTCTATTCCTTTACCGGCCAATCCTTGCAGTTTTTTATACTCAAAAAAATACCCCGCGGGCCTTCCTGCTATCTTTAATTTAAGGCCCATTTTAACCGCAGTTTTAACGGCCAAGTCCAATCCTTTTCCACCTACCATACGGCTTAATATGAAGTAATAGTCCTCTTTTTGTACCCGGCCAATGGGGTCCACTTCAACGGGGGGATAAATTACCGTTGAGTCCCTGCGGTAAAACTTTGAAATCCTTTTGGCGACTTCTTTTGAATTCGCAATAAAAAAATTCACTTTCTGGGCGGAATGGTTATCATACTTTCTCAAGAAAAATGCCACCATATACGCAAAAACCTTAACGGGCCAGTATTTTTGAAATTCGATGGAGGTTTTGTATCCGTAAAGCCATCTTGGTGGTGTATGGCAATAGCAGATTTCGACAGGCCCCTCCTTCCCCGTTCCCCTCGTTCCGAAACCCTTTGTGATGTACCAGGAAGCGGAGGAAATAACGACATCATAACCCGAAAAATCAAAGCTTCCCCAGATTAGAGGCGCAAGGAATCTTAAGGGGCTATGGAGGTACTTGCTGAAAAACGGAATCTTATGAGCCCAGGAGGCAATAATTTTTTTGCCCTTAAACCGTTCATATGCGGGGGAATCTTTCTCATAAAAGGCTGTATAAATTGGGGCATCGGGCCAGACTTCAGAAAGCGCCAAAAGCACTCTCTCCGCCCCCCCGAACTCATTAAGATAGTCGTGAACCAGCGCAATCCGCATTTTAAAAAAGCTCCCCCTGTTTTTCGGATTCTATTCGCCTCCCTGCCGATTTAACCCTCTCGGTGAGTGTTTTGAATCCGAATTCCTGAAATAGCTTTATTACATCGGGAGAGTCGATTTTCCATTTTCCCATTTTTTCAAAGTTAAGATCAATCGGAACGTCGCGAACAATTGTGGCAAGTTTCTTTGAAAGCCTTCCGGCTTTCTCACCTCTTATTAATTTTTGCGCTGTTTGCTGGGGAATATGTTTAATGTTTTTATATATGTTTTCAAAACTCCCATACTTGGTCAAAAGACTTATTGCTGTTTTGGGGCCAATTCCGGGAACCCCCGAGTAATTATCGGATGGGTCTCCAACCAGCGCCTTATAATCGTCGATGAGGGAGGCACCAACCCCCATTCTCTCCTCCGTTTCCTTCTCCCCAAAAAGTTTTGCATTGGTAAGCCCGGTAATGGGCATGTAAAGCTTTATGTTTCGCCTGTCGTTTACAAGCTGCAGCTGATCCCTATCCCCCGTTACGATCACAACTTCCTCTTTTGATTTTTCCGCAATCGTTCCTATGACGTCATCCGCCTCAAATCCTGGTTTTGAATACGCCGGGATTTTGGCCGCGTCCAAAAAAGCCCTCGCTTTGCCGAACTGGGAAGACAAATCCTCAGCCGTGGGGGGGCGCTGCGCCTGATATGAAGGAAGGGCAATGTGACGGAAAGTCTTCTCTTTTTCATCAAAAGCAACCGCAATGGAAGTGGGTTTAAGGTCAGCGATTGCCTTTAGGATCATATTTACGAATCCGTGAACGGCACCTATCGGCTCCCCGCGCCTGGTGGTAAAAGGCGGCATGGCATGAAAGGCACGGTGCAAAACAGCGTTCCCGTCAATCAAAAGAAGCTTTCCCATAGGCATATTGTATCCCAAATCGAATTCAAATCTAAATTAATTTCGTTGAGCCTAAAACCAGGAGAGAAATCCTCTCTTCGATTCCAGTTTTATTGTTTCGTAAAATTCGGGGTCGAAAAGTTCACTGGTTGTAATACTTTTTCTTCCCAATACGCGCCTGTAAACAGTGTCCCTGGTCGGAAGAAAAGATCTCCAAACAGGAACCTTGCAATGTTTGCCTATAGCACAGGAGTCGCAATATTCATCTGGTGTTTCCCACAACAGGGCAACTGGTAAGTCCTCACTTAAATGAGCAATATCAACGATGTGGGAAAAATAAGCAATTCTTCGGGACAAAACCTGTTCATACCTATCCTCATTATTACCCAAAAGATCAACAAGATATCTGTAATCTTGCCTCATGTCCCTATTGTCCAATATCGCATGTTCAAACTTGCTTTTGGCGGCAATCTCGCTCTTCATCTCTTTTCCCAGATACACTCTTATAAACGGTTCAACTGCATCGAATTCCTCGCTCGTCATTTCCCAAGGTTTCTTGCCGTCAAAATGCTTTATGTAGTCCTTTACAAAGTCTCCCCACAAATCAAGATGATGATACCTAATTGAAGGCCCTAACTTTTTTTCCCTTCCCCGAAAAAAGAGACGCTCGGCCACTGTTAACCCAAAATATACGAAGGTGAAGGTTAAATCAATAACTAAGATTTCTTGCCGACAATCTTTTCGAAGTCATCGCGGTCTAAAGTCTCCCTGTCCATTAAGGCCACCGATACTTTATCAAGAAGGCCTCTTTTGGTCTTAATCAGGGCAACCGATTTCCTGTAAGAGAAATCCAGGATTTTTTTAACTTCGTTGTCAATTTTTTCCATAAATGCCGGCGAGTTCGTAGGTTGGTCATACCATTCAAGCTGGCCAAAATCACCCAAACCCATGTCGGGGCCCAAATTAATAGGCCCTATATCGCTCATCCCAAACTCAATTACCATAGCCCGGGCAAGTTTTGTTGCCTGAGCAATGTCGTTTGCGGCCCCACTCGTCATTTCCTTGAAAACAACTTCTTCCGCGGCGCGGCCGCCGAGCATTGCACAAATTTGATCCATAAGCCGGGATTTTGTCTCGTGGGTTCTGTCTGCCGCTGGAGGAATAAGGGTATGTCCAAGACTCATTCCCCTGGCGACTATTGAAATCCTGTGTACGGGATCCGTTCCTTTAAGAAAATGGGTGACGATTGCATGTCCAGCTTCGTGGTATGAAGTGAGTTTTTTATCTTCCTCTCTCTGAAGCCTTTTTTTGGCCGGGCCAAGTTTGACTTTTGTGGCAGCCTCCTCAACGTCCTCCATCGAAATGTGTGCTTTATTATTCCGTGCGGCACCGATTGCGGCTTCGTTCAGCATGTTTTCAAGGTCTGCTCCAGAAAACCCGACGGTTCTGTCGGCCACCCTACCCCAGTCGACTTTCCCGAATTTCTTTCCCTGAGCATGAATCCTCAAAATCGCATCTCTACCTTCCTTGTCCGGCATATCAAGCATCACTCTCCGATCAAACCTTCCGGGCCTTAATAGTGCCGGGTCCAGAAGGTCTCCCCTGTTGGTTGCGGCCAGAACCATAACGTTGTCGTTTGGAGTAAATCCGTCCATTTCAACCAGTATCTGATTTAAGGTTTGTTCACGCTCGTCATGCCCGCCCATGAATCCTCTT
>Ga0209431_10000700_pt1 | contig 27944 bp, 44 predicted proteins | sample RifCSP13_3_FD_184021 | JGI IMG/M metagenome (GOLD analysis project Ga0209431, IMG submission 184021) | Soil microbial communities from Rifle, Colorado - Rifle CSP2_sed 13_3 (SPAdes) (version 2) | ecosystem: Environmental > Terrestrial > Deep subsurface > Rock core/Sediment | place: Rifle...
GGTTTCTCGCTCCACCACGCGCCCATACTTTCGCTGGACGCTGGGGGGGGAGGCCCTATGGTCGATCACCTCGTAGCCCACTAGCCGTACCTCCATGAGGAGCGGTCCACGACGCCGCTACGGCCTTCGAGGGAGCCACTACCCGCTGGGGTCGCGTACTCATACGCCCCCATGTCCCAGGCAGGCCCTACGGGGCGACCGAGTCCGTCGCGGTCGTACTGGATGCTGAGGCCATAGCTATTCATAAAATCGATGAAGGCCTGTTCAGATAGCGCCGCGTCTTTGCAAGGGGACGCTGTGTGTAGATGATAGTTACGGTTCACAGAGTCCGCGAATAGTGGGTCTGCACTGAGATTCCCCGTCGCGCGCGATCCCAAGGCCCCCTCCAAGGCCGCGACCGTAGTATAAGTTGTACCAGCCACAGATACACGCATTGGCGCCCGATAGAGATTATTCTTATACAGGCGGTTTGCGTTATCGAAGTAGTCGATGATGTCGTAGCCACCAGCCGCCACGAGCCGCTCAGAGAAGATATTATTGGCGTATCTCCCCTTCTGGATGGAGCCACCGTTCCGCGAGATGCCTATGTCGTAATCGGCGCAGGTGTTGAAGAGCGCTTGGACATCTAGCGCCCCAAAGAGTTCCATACATATCCCCTTATTCGGTGCAGCGGGGTCCACATGGATGTCGTACCAGACATTGCCGATGACGTACCCCTTCTGACCGAAATCGCTATTGGGACTCCCGACCCCCATCCCGAAGATTTGGCTGTATCCCAGGTTAAAGAGCAACCAAACCTGGTCCGCGTCGTACTGCCATCCGCCAAGTCCGCCTCCGCCGCCGGTCCCACCAGCCACCATGTGGTGGCCAATGTTCTGGGACATGATCACATCCTGTGCATACTTGCACCAGTATCCATTCTGCCGATTGGTGGCGGCGGTGTTCCGCCCGATGTAGATGTGGTTCGTGTCTGGCTGGTTCGTGAGGTTCCCGGCGTCGATCTGCACGCCGTCCCCTTGCACATCGTGGATGTTGCAATCCACTATCCAGAGATTCCGAGCGTTGGTGAACGGCTTGATCCCGTGATGGTCAGGGTCCCCAGGCTGGCTCGGCAAGCCATTATCATGAATATGAACGTCGTAGACGACGCAGTAATCGGAAAAGTTCGCATCGTGGGCGAAGCTGCCGATTGCGCAACAGGTTGTGCCAGGCGTCTGGCTTAGACCATCATACTCCGAGTGTCGCCAGACACCGTGATCAATGGGGGCAAGAAGATGTAAGAACGACTGGCCGGAAAACTTTACAAACTCCAAAACAGCGTAGCTTCCTTGGAGATACCATCCCGCCGTGATTGTCGGTCGCGTACCCGTGTCGGTCCCTCGAATCCACACCGGGTTCCCAGATGTGCCATTACAGGTGATAGCCGGTGTTGTGTGATTGGTCGTATAGTTTCCTACGAGTTTCACTACGCTGCCAGCAGGCAGCGTCGTCGGAATGGTCTTACGCGGCTTGCCGCCGTAGCCGTAGGTATTGGCGATGTCGGTGGAGTTCACGTCATCCGGCTCGATCCAGTAGAACCCTGCCTGCTCGCTGGTCCACGGCGAGGGGAAGGCGGGAGCCACCGACGCCGTGCCAATCCCTTCGATCCCGAACGGCGGGTCCGGGATGCCGATGGGCCGGACCCAGCCATTCGCGCCCCGCGGCACCCACGCGAGGCTTTTCCAGATTTCCTGGAGTTCGCGGGGATGGAACCGCTTGTTGAGGTGGCGAAGTACGACACGCACGTCGGGCGCGGCGCGCTCCAGCATCTCGCTCACGATCCGATCAGAGATAGGTCGCAAGGGCCTGCCCCACGGGTTCACCGGCGGGAACGGTCCAGTCCGCCAGCACCAACTCCATCAGCGGCCGCTCTGTTTGCACATCTGTCCAAGACCCCGCATCTGTCCGTGTGGACAAGTAAAAATTCGTCCCCCCCACGAAGGCGCTTGCTTCCCCCGCAACACTGACCACGAGGGTTCTTACGCTCAAGGAATCCGAAAGACCCGATTGAAGGCCGAGGCGGTATTCCGTCCCAAAGTTCAATATCGAGAGGGTCACTTCGTCGAAGTAGTATTCCCAATTCCGATCCGTACCGCCTGCGGGCGCCGTGCTATAGTCCTTGTCGATGGTCACACTCTGAAGTACGGTCACTCCTTCGTAGAGATTAATCACGTAGTCGTTCGCCAGCGGAGGATCGCCGCGCCACCGCACGCCCACGACCCGGAAGGTGTTGCCCCAACCTGCTGGAAGGAGGAACCGTAAAGCATACTCGTCGGGCGTCGAGCCGCTGCCGAAGGCCACGTTGTTCGAAGCGAGCATTGGAAATCCATACGTCGCCCCAGCACTCTGATACCCAAAAACGATCTGATTGCCGCGCCGTGCTCGCACCCCCGCGTTGTTCTGGATCGCGTACCCGCGTTGATGCCCGGAAGTCGTCGTGACCGACGTTACATCTGTCGTGAAGCTACTATTATTTGACCCATCGATCGTCCCAGAGTCGTAGGCGACGACGATGGCGTAGAACGCGCCGCGTGCGGTCGTAAAAGAATTGTCAAGAGTGATCCATCGCCACGTCCCATCCCAGGTGGCGTCAGCGGGTGGCGTGAACGTGGCTGAAGCTGGGGAACCTCCGCCCTGAATGGTCCCGTTTGGGTCTCCTGCGGCGTCCACACCCTGCAATGAAATCTTGAACGTGGGCGGCGTCCCAGTGCGAAGTCCATAACGGAAACCCAGCTTCGTGATTGCGATAGCTGCGGGCGATTGGAAGATGTACTCCGTCTGGTCGGTGGTCTGATCCATAAGGAAACTCGTGAACACTGGTGCGCCGCCACCAGATACCAATTCGCAGGGCGCGCCAACTCTTAGCAGGAGGGCGTCAGCCATGGCTCATTTCCCCTGCGTCACCGGCAACAGCCACTCCGTCAGGAACCGCCAGAAGTACGAACTCGCCGCCAGCGCCGCCAGCACTGGCGCCACCACCCGCGCCAGCCACCAGTGGACACGATCTTGGCGGCGGCGGCCGGTGTGGCGTGGGGCGTGGGGGCTCATGGGACGCTCAGCATCGCCCGACCGGCCCGTGTCTCCTCGGGGTTCATGGCGGGGTAGATGGCGATCATCTGGCTCGTCCAGGCCAGCGATTGGTCGGTGTTGAAAGTATTCGGGTCCTCGGTTGTGACGTTCGCCTGCCGGGAGGCGGAGGCGATCTGCGCGTTCGTGGTGGGGAGTCCGCCCGTGCCCGTGGTCTTCTGGACGAGGGCCCCATAGGCCGGGCTGCTCGGGGCGTTGTTGCACCAGGTATCGTCGTCGTCTTCCTCCCCCCCCTGGACGAAGAGGGCAAGGAAGAGAAAGTCTTGCGGCCCGCCGCCGGGGGTGATCGAGGGCGGATCGGGGTTCGCATTGGTGGCCGTGGCCGCCGTGCCAATGGCGGGGGCGGTGGCGTTCTCGGCCCCGGCGATGCTGTAACTCAGGTGGCACGACTTGGTGTTGGAACTCGTGCCCACGGTGATCGTCGTGCTCTCCGCCCCGCTGTCGATGTGCCACGCGGCATCCATGCAGCGGTTGGTCTGCTCGTTCTTGAAGCCGGTGATGGGGGCGTAGCCTGCGGGCCAAGTGATCGTCTGGCCCGTGATGACGTAGCCGAACAGGACGACGACGAACCGCCCCGGCACGCCCGCCGAACGGGAGACCGCGTGCGACGAGGTGGCGGTCGTCTGGCTGGACTCCCGCTGGCCCAAGATGGTGGGAAAGGCCATGCCTCACCGTGTCGGCGCGAAGCAGGTGACGATCAGGGTGCCCGTGGCGGCGTTGCCGACCGCGCGCACGCGCGAGGGCTGGGCGACGACCATGACGTCGCCGATGGCGAAATTGTTGTCGGTCGAGGCCGGCGTGCCCGCCGTCACCCCCAGTTTCAGGAACATGGCCCCCGTGAGGACCTGGATCATGCCCGGGTACTCGGGTTCGCCGGTCGTGCCCCCGGGCCGGCAGACCGTGGCCGGCAGGTTGACCGCCGCGTAGGGCGTCACGGTGACGGACCCGGTGGCGAACGGGTAGCCGAGGGTCCAGTCCTGGGGCCAGGTGAACGCCAGGAGCCAGCCGGACAGGATGGCCAGGGCCATCAGGAGCGGACGTTTCATGGGGCCCTCCGGGTGGCGAACGCCAGCGCCGGCAGCGCCAGCACGGCCACGGCGGGAAGCTGGAAGGGGAACATGCCCAGGGACTCGATCAGCACGGCCGCCAGCAGGGCGGCGGACTCGGGCGCCTGGAAGGCCCGGCGGTGGGACCAGAGCCAGGCTCCCACCAGGGCCAGCGCGACCAGACCCCCCTCATACCCAAGCTGCAACAGGTCATTGTGCGCTGCGTCAAAGCGTTGGTGCTGCCCAACGCGAGGCTGGGCCATGCCCCACGACCCGATGCCCTTGCCGAAGACCAGACCACCCCGGGCCCACTCGGTGACCGCCCAGCGCCAGATGAGGAGGCGCTCGAAGACGGGTTGGAGGCCCCCGCCGCGGTGCCACCAGGCGAGGGCCACGAAGGCGCCTCCCGACAGGATCCACCGCCAGCCCCAAGGGAACCGCACGGCGGCGGCCGCTGTGGCCGCCAGGGCCGCCAAGAAGGACTTGGTGGCCAGGATGCCGATGGCGAAGGCCGGCAGGAGCCAGACGGGCGACCAGACGGAGGCGATGGCCAGGTAGGCCCCCGCATAGTTCGAGTTGCCCAGCGTGCCGCCAGACCAGGCGCCCCAGGTGAACCCCGGCAGGCCAGCGGCGTGGGCGATCACCCAGGCCGCCTGCACCAGGCCCACGGCCAGCGCCACGCAGCGCAGGCGCAGGCGCCAAGGGTTCCCCAGCGCGCCGGCACCGGCGTAAAGGCCCAGGCCGAGGATGGCGAACACGACGGTATTGAACCCATCGGGAAAGGGCGTGACCAGCATCCGGAGGATCAGGTAGGCCCCCAGGAGCCCAGCCCAGAGGTCGCCCGACGAGGCGCAGACGGCCAAGAGCATCCCCATCAGCAGGACGTAGGACACGGGGACGGCCTGGACGACGAGATGGCCGGCCGGGGTGGCCGCCAGGCCGTACCAGAGGGGCACGATGGCCATCAGGGCTGCCAGGAGTGCGCCGCGGATGGCTAAGCCGTGCCCATGCACTGGTAGGCGATCCGATCGTTGGTGGCGACCCCGGTGGCCACGATGATATTCATGGTGGTCGTCCCGGTATCCACCTGTTGCACCACGCTGCCGGCGGTGCCGGTTTGCTTCTGGGCGAGACAGGATGGCGCCGCGGTCCAGGCGGTGTTGAATGTCAAGCTCAATGTCGTCGCCACGGTGCCCCCCAGGGTGATGACCCCCGCGGAATCATTGCCCCGGATGGTGTGCGTGGTGCCGCACCCGGCGTAGGTCGCCGCGCAGGTGGGCGGCGTGGCGGCCAGCAGGCGGATGCGGCTGTTGTTCGTCAGACGCAGTCCCGCCGCATCCACGATGATCACGTCCCCCGCGGTGATCCCGCCCAGGGTCGGAATGGGGTAGAGCCAGGTGCCATCGGTGGCCCACAGCGTGCCCGCCACCAGCAGGAGGGACACCAAGGCGATCAGCAGCGTCTTCTTCATCGGGCGCCTCCAGGGGCCCGGGGCCGATCCCCGGGCCCCCTGCTAAGGGTCGCGTGCTACGGCGAGACCTGGCAGATGACCAGGAATCCGTGGAGCTGCGCCGCCGCCGGGATCGTATCGCCGGCCACGGTGGCCAGGATCGTCACGCCGGTCTGGCTGTTGAACAGGCTGAAGCCGCCGGTGTTGGCGATGGTGGCCGCCACGTAGTCGGAGCCGAGGTAGGCATCCCCGGCCGACGACACGTCCACGTTGTCATCGAAGAGGTTGTCATCGGCCACCACGGCCACCAGGTCGAAGCCCGTGTAGGCGGCATAGCCGATGTCCAGGGTCCGGGCGGCACCGAACGCCGACCAGCTCATGCGGGAGAGCGTGGGGAACAGGTACACCTGCCCCGAGGGCAGGCGCCGCAGCGCGACGGTGGACCCGATGTCGCCGGCCACAGAGCCCATGGTGAAATCGAAGGGCAGGACCTGCAGGCCGAAGTTCTGCGTGACGAAGTCCTGGATCTTCGGCGCCTGCTGCTCCTGGGTGTACTGGGTGCTGTAATCGGTGCGGACGGCCATGCGTCACACCCTCCATTCACCCGCCGCGGGCGGGGTTACAGGTTCTCCTGCAGGTACTGGACCTCCACCACGCGCTCGCCATCGCGCCGCACGGCGCCGCCCATGAGCTCGCCGTAGACCTGCCAGGAGTACGACAGGTCCGGGCGCTCGGAGATGCGGATGGTCTTGTCCTCGCCGATGCCCAGGCCCACGGCGCCGCGTTCCATGGCGACCCCCGAGACCACGCCGGCGGTCACGGACATGAGGGCCGAATCCACCATCGTGAAGTCGAACCCCAGGTAGGTGTTGACGTCGCCTTTGACCAGGGCCCGCACGGTGTTGTAATCCGCGCTGGTGACCTCGGTGGTGGCCAGCAGGTTCTCCTGCCCGAAGGAATCCCACACGAACACCCGGTCGCTGCCCACCATCAGCGCGTCCAGGATGTTCTTGGCCTGGCGCAGCTTGGCGATGGTCAGCCCCACGGCGCCGGAGGCGATCCGGTGGGAGACAGCCTTCCGGTCCGTCACGGGCCAGGTCTCGGTGCCCGAATGCGTGGCGTCGCCGCCCGGGCCGATGGGCCCAGTGATCGCCGTGCCCAAGGCGGCCTGGAGCACGAACCGATCCCACTGCCGGCCGATGGCGGCCGCCAGGGCCTTCACGTAATCGCTGGTGGGATCCGTGATCAGGGTGGGCTTGATGCTGCGGTCCAGGTAGATGTTGGCCTGATAGGGCGCCAGGGTGGCCCAGCGCCGCGTGTGCTGGGGGTCCATGTTCGGGGTCGGGGCGTTCTGGCCCGGCTTGGGGGCCATCTCGACCATGCCGATCCGGTCGAACGACACCGACTCCCCGCGGACGTTGTCCTCGGTCCGCGCCCAGCCGCGCAGCCGGCTCTCCGTCTGCTGCGCTCGCATGAGCACCAGCTCGGTGTACGCCTTGATCTGTACGGCAGTGATGCTGTCAGCCATGTCGCGGTCCCCTCCGTAAGATGCGGAAACCACTCATCTCACGGGAGGTTGCCCGCAACCTCGCGGACCTCCCTTCCCCCTGCGGGGGGCCTCGGCGCCTCTTTCGGCGCGCGTCAGCCGGACTGTCGCTTCCTCGGCGGAAGCAACAGTTGTCCGGCTACTTTCGCAGCGGCGCAGGACTCAACTGCGCCAGGATCCCCTGGTACTCCTTCAGCAACGCCGCGTGCTTCGCGGGGTTGAGGGCCGCCTCGCGGTCGTTGCCAAAGGCGGGATCGGCCATGATCTCGGCCTTCCGCTTCTCCAACTGTTCCCCGGTGGGCGATCCCAGGGTGAGTTGCGCGTCGATGTGGCCGCTCTCGGCCAGGTCCTCCCCGACCTTGGCCAGGAAGGCGATCAGATCGGGATGGCTGCCGAGCCGCGTCCGGTCGAAGACCGTCTGCAGGCTTTCCGGCAGCTCCGTCTCCCACACCTTCTTGGCCAGGGCCAGGCGCCGATTGAAGGTGGGCTCGCCCCATTCCTCCTTCAGCTCGTTGAGCTTGGCCCGGTAGCCCTGATCCAGGGCCGCAAGCTGCGCCTGGGAATACTCCGCGAACCCCTGGACGATGGCCTGGGCCGCGGGCGCCGGGATGTTGAGCCGATGGAAGAGCGGCGTGAACTGGCCCACCGCCTCGACCGGCACCAGGTCGGCCAGGTCCTCGGAGACCTGGATCTGGTAGCCCTCCGCCGCCTCGGGCACGCCGGTGGCCTTCCGGAAGGCCGCCACCTCGGCGTCGTTCAGCTTGCCCTGCGCGTCCGGGACGGGCAGCTTGACGTGGCCCTCGAGCTTCCCGGTGTAGGCCTTCTCTACCTCGAGGTACGACTTGGCCAGCGCGTCCACGCCCTTGAACTTCTCCAGACCCTTGTGGGCCTTGAGGTCGTCCGGAAGACCCGCCCGCCAATCCGCTGCGGGCTCCGCAGGCGAAGCGGGCGCCGCCGGCGGCGAGGTCTCCGGGGGACTGGCGGGCGGGGTCTCGGTGACCATCTCGAAGGCCATCAGGTCATCCCTCCATCATCGAGCTCTTGGCGAATTGCGGGGTCTCCCTGGGGGCCCCCAGCTTCCCGCCCTCCTCGGCGTGCTGGAGGATGTGCAGGAGCATCAGGCGAGCCCCCTCGTTGAGCAGGACCCGGTACGGATCGATGCACCCCTGCAGGTCTCCCTCCCCCACGGTGGTCCGGTCCGCGCAGCAGCGGTGCCGCAGGTCCTCCAGCACGATCTTGCCCGCGGGTGACGACGCCACGTCGTGATACGCCCGCAGGAGGCGCTCCCGGGCCCGAGCGCGGTCCCCGGCCCCGCGATCAACGGCGATCATGGCCTCCGTTCGCCGCCTTCGGGATCATGGTGGGCACGACGATCGATGGCGCGTCCTTCCGCCGCTGGTTGAACTGCGCCTCGATGATGCGCTTCGCCTGGTCCACCAGGATCATCGGCACGGCTTCCGGGTGGAGATTCGTGCTCCACTGCACCTGCACGGCGGCGCCGTGCGCGGTGATGCTGATCTGCCAGGTGGGCTGGGCGGCCCGCTCCACGGCCCGATCCAGGGGGTTCTCGGTCATGCCGGGATCTCCTCCGCGGCGCCCGCGTGCAGCGCCTGCACCATGGGAGCCGCCTTGCCGGCCCCTTCGGCCACCGCCATCAGGTCCATCTTCTGCTGCTGGGCCGCCTGCGCCTGGATCCGCTGCTGGCGGATCTGCTCCACGGCATCCTTCCCTCGGGTGACGCTGGCCGGCACGCCGTAGCCCCGGGCCACCACCAGGGCCTCCTGGTCGAAGTCGAAGTTGTCGAGCACGCTCTGGTCGTTGGGGTTCATCTGGAGCACGGTCTGTACCCAGAGGTTCTTCTGGGCGATCCCCGTCAGGGTCTCGGCCTCCTGGGCGCGGGCCATGGGGCCCAGGTACTTGATGTGCATCTCCACGCCGGGCATCCGCAGGCCCGGCGGGGGCGGGGGCAGGCCGCCGGCCCGCGCCAGCATCCGGGCCGTGCGCTCGATGATGGGAGCGTGCAGCTCCCCCGTGACGCGCCCGTAGGCGGGCCCCAGGAGCTTGAACTCCTGTTCCACGCGCTTGGCCACCTCGAAGGCGGTCATGTAGCTGGGCCCCTGGGTGCTGGGGGGCAGGGCCTGGATCTGGTCCACGAAAAAGATTTTCCGGATTTTCGTCTCCAGCCGGTCGAAGCTCATCTTGGCCACGTCGTAGCGGACCCCGGAGGGCAGGGTCCAGACGCCCTGCTTGTCGCGGACCACGTTCCGGGCCAGGGGTTCCCACAGGAGGTCTCCGACCACGGTGCGGTCCAATTCGAAGAGGGGCGGCGCGATGTCCAGGGCCAGACCCTGAAGCAAGAGCTCAACTTCCCGGTTCAAAGTCTTGATATCCGGGAGCGCCAGATGGCCCTGGCCGCGCCCATAGGTCTCCCCCGGCTGTTTGCGCCAGCGCCACACCGCGCCCGGGAACTCCTCGTAGCCCCCCTCGCGGATGATGTGCTTGCGCTCCACGTCCACCCAGCAGGAGGCGAAGGGCTTGTTGCGCCGGTCGCGCCGGCCGTAGCGCTCGTCCCGATCGTTCCGCGGGTAGATGGCGTGGAGAAGCGTCACCAGGTCGTCCGGCTTCTCCGTGACTTTCTCCTGCAGATCCGCATGGTTGGCCTCGCCCCACTCCCGCAGGCAGGCCCGGACGGTCATCACCGACTGGTAAAAAAGCACGTCCACCCGCCCCTTCTCGTTCTCCGAGATCCCGTAGGTGCCGATGGGCAGCGCGGTGAAAAGGGGGCGGGGTGGCAGGCCGGGTGTCGCGGCGGTCTCCTCCTCCTCGATGATGGCCGCGGTGCCGAACACCGGGCCCTCCAGGTAGGTCTCCCCGATCTCGTAATGGAAATTGCTGCTGTCCAGGACCCGGGTGACCCGGCGGGCCACCGCTTCCAGCCAGTCCTGCACCGCGTTGTCCTCGTTCAACTCCTCCGGGGTGACGTAGAAGGTGAACCACTTGGTGGAGGGGTTGCTGAGATTCCCGTGGAGGCTGGAGGCCAGCAGCGTGGGCGCCGTGATGCCCTCCGAGTCGAAGAGCTGCCGGGTGATGCGGACCCCGGGGATGGTGAGGTTGATGGCCATGGCCCGGGTCGGCAACAGGTAGTTCGCCAACTCCAGGAAGTCCGCGTCCCAGTTCGTCCGGCGGTCGGCGTCCAGCCGGTCCCAGCGGGCCAAGAGGGCTTTCACGTCTGCAGGCATCAGCCCTTCCCCATCACGCTGCGGCGCCGCCGTTTCTTGCGCTTGTTCATGGTGGCGTAGAATACCGCCTCGCCCTTCTCCGCCCCGTACTCCTTCGCCATCTCGGCATGCGCCTTGGCCGCGCCCCCCTTGCCGCCGAAGTGCCGATCGTACTTGGCCAGGGGCATCTCACCTCACCGGGGCCCCGTGGGGGTTCCACTCCGACCGCGCGTAGCGCTGGGGCGGCCGGTAGTCGCGGCCCTCGTTGTGCTCGGTGGGACACACCGCGAAGGTCCGGAAGGCGTCCGCGGCGTGGCTGTGCTCGTCATGCACCGGCTCCTTGCCGTATTCCTGCTTCCGCTCCTCCCAGGCGTAGTGGTAGGCGCCCAGGTGGTCCAGGCCAGCCCCGCAGGTCGTCTCGTGGAAGTAGCAGCGGCTGAAGAGCCGGCGGGCCATGTCGATCCCCTCGGCCACCAGGAGCTTGGGGGCCACCCGGAAGTCCAGCCCCAACTCCCGGGCCACCTCGCGCCGCGTCTGGCCCCGCTGGCTGCTGTATTCCACGATCTCCAGATCATGGGGCCCCGTGTGGTCCCCGTAGACGTAGGGCCGCCCCGTCTCCCCCGGCCGCCGCACCTGCACCACGTGGGCGAAGTGGTGCAGGCCCTTGCCCCGCTCAAAGAGGAAGTCGATGAAGGTGAACCGCCGGCCGTCCGTCTGGTAGAACCAGATGGCGGTCCCATCCGACAGCCCGATGTCCCAGGCCGTGTGGACCCGGAGGTCCGCCCGGTATGGGAACGCCCCGATCCGCCCCTCCTTCCGGGCGGTGGTGATCACGTCCCCGTACACCGTGCCCCGCAGGAAGCCCTCGAAGGAGCAAAAGTATTCCTGCTGGATGATCTCCTCGGCGCGCCCCGCGGCCCGCAGGGCCTGGATCTGCGCGGCGCTCACCACCGGGGTCCCCGCCTCGCCCGGCGCATCCTTCTTCGTGTCGTCCACCGTGAGCACCTGCGTGAACCAGGTCTGGGGTTGCCCCTGCGCCATCTTCCACATGGTGTGCGCGTGGTTCTTACCCTCGGGAGTGAAGATGAACACGGCCCATCCTTGGTTCGTGAGCAGCCGGGGCTCCGCGATCTTCGTGTACATGCTCTCCGGGATGTGCGGCCACTCCGAGAACACGATCCCCGCCGGGTTCATGCCCCGGTGCCGGTCCGGATCGTCCGCCCCGATGAGCTGCCACGTCGCCCCCGCCGTGTGGGTTCCCACCGGCTTGAAGCGAATCATCATCTCCGTCTCGTTCTTCTCCACCACGAGCTCGGGCGGGAAGATGTCCAGGAACGGCCGCCCCTGCTCATCCAACCCATCCCACAGCATCCGCCGCCCCTGCGCCGCCTCCGGGTAGACGAAGTAATAGTTGCCCGGCCGCTGGAGCATGAGGATCACTGTCGCGTAGAGGGTGGTGTAGTCCTTCCCCGCCCCCCGATGCCACACCGCCATGAACCGATCGAAGCGATGCCCCAGCAGGGCCGCCAGCAAGGGCCGCTGGTACGACCGCGGCCACGTGTCCGCATCCAGGCTGATGGTGCTGCGCTGCGGCAGGTGCAGCGCCTCCGTGCGTCTCCGTCGCGCCATCAGTCCCGCGCCCCCCCGGGATCGTCGCGGACCATGGCAAGGATTTTCTTGGCGCGGATAAAGTGGGCCATGGGCTGGAAAACGCTGGGGGGTGTACTACGCGTGGGGGGCATCCCACGCCCTTGCGAGGGGCGCGATTTTTGCCCCTCCCCCCCCCTCGGATCTCCCAATCTGGCCCTGCAACCCTTCAGCACTACTGTTGCACTTCGACTTCAATCGCTTTCGATTCGGGCACTTGCAGCTCACGCATCGGCATGATCACCACCGTGACGGCAGATCCCGAGGCCCGCTCGTGGCCCACCCCGTGGACCCGCAGGCCGATCTCGGCGGCGCGCAACCGCGCATCCGTGTCGGGCTCCTCGATCCGTTCCCTCCCACCCCGCTCACCCTCCACCACAACCATCCGCGTAATATTCGCATCCAACCCTTGCCTCACGGTCCGAATAATCGCCGGCAGCGTCAGCCCTTCCCGCTCCGCCACCTCCGCCGCGTGCGCCTTCACCGTCTCCGCTTGAGCACCGCCTTGGTGGGCGTATCCTGCCACCCGCAGGGCGGCCGCCACGCTCGCAGCCGCACCGCTCACCAGAGCCGCAGCGGCCGCGTCCATGCGCTCGCTGGGCCCGCCCGTGGGTGGCGGCAGATAGTCCGAGTGCCCATCTGGCCCACGCTGGAGTACCAAATCATCGCGCTTCCGCTTGACAGAAGGCCTGCGACCACTGCCAGGACCACCCATGCTGACCTCGTGACGCACTACTGCCCGCGGGGCGCACGCCCGACCTGAGAGAGATCGGGCGGGGGCAGGTGAGTCCCGGCTAGGTCGCCGGCATCGCATATGCTCCCAGGCGGGCGCAGTACCGCTGCGCTCTAGCGCGTCTCACGACGGGCCAACCTCAACGTTGGGGCCCAAGAACGTCCCTCCGGTCCATCCTGCCGCCCCTACTCACACCGTAAGAAAACCGCCCTGTCAAGGAAAAAGCGCTGGGAGGCCCATAAATGGGCCAGGTCCGATCCACGGCCACCACCCTAGCCGCTACCGCTCCAGAACGCGCGGGGGGGCCCTCCGTACGCGCCTGGGAGCCATCTGCGGGACTGGTTCGTGTCCCAACATGTAGGCTCGCTGGCGAGCGGTCAGCGCAGGACCGGAACAAAAGAGCCTATCGCGCCAATGTGTCTTCCGCTCCGCCACGAACAAGTGGCCTATTTCCTTGATCTTAGCGGCAGTCGTACACTGCCCACACTGAGGCCAGAACATCGGGATGGGGGCCGGCAGGAGATCCTTGCACGTCCGGCACACCTGATACCGGGTGCCGTAAGCGTCAAACACGACCGTCATCGGTCAGCTCACCGCGGCGCGCCTGCGCCTGCCGCTCATACCACTCCACAATGCCTTCGCGTTTGGCCTGGTCCCACGATTCCACGCCGTGCCAGATGCTCTCGGTGCCGTGGGCCATCAGGTCGATCACGGCCCACATGGTGGCCGCAGCCTCCTTGCGGCCCAGGTAGCGGCCCGCAGGAAAGCTGGGCTTCCAGGTGCGGCCCAGCTCCCCGCCCTCGTCTCCGGCCTGGCGGTCACGCGCCTTTGGCATGGTGCCTCCTCCCCATCTCCACGGCCCGCTCCAGCCACGACCGCATGAACCGGCCCAGGCCCTTGGGTGTCGGACGGCGGCTGGGATTCGCCTCCAGCCAGGCATCCGCTTTGCGGATCTCGTCCTCGAAGAACAGCCAAGGGTACTGGTCGTAGGCCCGTTCCAGCGTCTGCCACAGTCCGGCGCATCGGCCGTTTCCTAGCGGCTGCAGGTGGCGGGTTTCTGCCAACCAACCAGCCAGATTTGGAGCAAGGGCCGCGGCCGGCGGGGCCGGCTCCGCGGCTACGTCTTTACTTCTCGTCTCTTCTCCTCTCTTCTCTTCTCCTCTCCTCTTAGACCGTTTCATTTGGCGAAATTTGCGAACTCTGGCGGTGCTGAAATCCCCTTGGTATTTCGCCCAGTTGCGAAATGAAACGACTGTATTCGTTCCAAGTGAAACAGTGAGATTTGGCATCTCCTCAATACACGCGATCATGTGCTGAAAATCGTCACACTGGAGCATCGAAACCAGTACCTTTGCCGGTGAAACGAGTGTAACCGTTCCATCCTGTCCGTGGGCCTTGGCATAGGTGCCCAACTTGGCCCAGCGACCGAACTGGGCGATGGACAAGTTGTCCAAGGACGGGTCGGCCAACGCGCTCACCCATAGCTTGAACCAACGGCCTTGGTCGGCCATGGATCAGAACTCGAACAGGCCCAACTGCCCCTCGGCCACTTCGTCCACCGGATCCAGCTCGGGGTGCTGGATGCGCCGCCGCGCCATCTCCTCGGGCTTCAGTTCGATGCCGATGAAGTCGCGTCCGAGATGCCTGGCCACCACGCCCACCGTCCCCGAGCCACAGAACGGATCAAGAACTCGGCATGGCTGGCGCTCGGGATCGTAGAGTTGGGCACAGCGACAGGTGGGGCGCCAGCCAATGGTGTTACGTTGATAGGTGGTCTGGAGTTTTCGAAACCCAGAATCGCTTGTCCGACTCCTCCCACTTTCCGCGCTCCGCTGCATGTCCATGCCCAGCGTTCCACCCGCGGCCTCCACGATCCGCTCCCACGATGCCCCGCAATGCGCGCAACAGCCCTTGGCCGAGGTGCCGGCCAAGATACAGGGCAGCACGAGCCTGCGGGGGAAGGTGGCGAAATGGGCCTCTGGGAAGGGCTCGGTGGGGATGGTCCAGACCGTGCGGAGGTTGCGGCCGGCTGGGTGAATGAAAGAAGGACACTTCCACGCGGCCTTCCCTTCGACGAGATTTCCTGAAGTTGCCGCAGCCACCAATCGTTTCTCTTTCCATCCATCCCATGATGCTTCCCGGCCGGTCACCTCCCGCACCGCATCCGCGTCGTAGTAGTACCTCTCGCTCTTCGTCAGCAGGAACACGTACTCATGCGCCTTCGTCGGCCGATCCGTCACGCTCTCAGGCATGGGATTCGGCTTGGCCCAAATGATGTCCGAGCGCAGCCACCAGCCATCGGCTTGGAGGGCAAAGGCGAGGCGCCAGGGCATACCGATGAGGTCTTTGGGCTTGAGGCCTAGAGGAACACTCATAGGCATGTCGTTGCCAACATCCACGTTTTTGTTATCTCGGACTTGGTAGGTCCGCTTTGCTGCGTACCCATCCCCCATGTTCACCCAAGACGTCCCATCCCCCCGCAACACGCGGCGCACCTCCCGGAACACCTCCACCATCTTCGCCACGTACTCCTCGGGCGTGGGTTCGAGGCCGAGCTGGCCGGCCACCCCGTACTCCCTCAAGCCCCAATAGGGCGGGCTGGTCACGACGCAGTGGACGTACTCATTGGGCAGGGTGCGAAGGATGGTCAGGGCATCGCCTTCGTGGATAGTCCAAGTCATCCCCCAAGCCCCGCCGCACGCACGAGCCGCAGAAACTCCAACTCATGAAGCACGAACAGCACGGGACTCTCCACGCCCTTGCCGCGCCGGTGCTTCACGGCGAGCACATGGTAGGCGCCGGCCGGACGATCTTCCACTAACCGGGTGAGCTCGCCCAAGGAGAGCGCCGCTCGGTGCTTGCACTGGAAAATCACACCGGGCCACTCCACATCCACCGGCCCCCCCGTATCCGCCGGATAGCGCCGGCCTTGGGGATGCAGAGACGCGACATAGCGCTCCAAGGCCTTGCCGGCCTCCTTGTTGGCCCGGCCGCTCATCGACCCGCCGCCAAGCAGCGCTCGTACTCCTTCACGCTTATGCCCAACTGTTCCGCATCCCAGCACAGCGTACATAAGGGGGTCTTATCATCATAGCGGGACAAGATGGCAGCGGCACGCCATGGATGCACGGCACAGAGGTTCGGTACGGCGGTATCGCGCGTCATCGCGGTGGCTCCAAGGCTTCCCATTGGTCAAGGAGATCGTTCAGGAACTTGTTCACCCGAATGGCACGACTCAATTGGTTCCGCACGTCGGTCTGGCACAGGTGGCAATCCGAGGGCCGATTCAGCAGGGAGAAGGCCATGTGGACCACGCAGTTGGTGACTACCGTACCGAAAGAGAAATCCTGTCGTTTCTGCGCCAACTCTTTGTGGATCATCGCGGCGCCTCTCCATCAAGGCATCCCTTCGCCCCGCACGTTGGGCATGTTGGCGCCCATCGCCACCGAGGACGCATCTTCGGGTGCATGGTGAGGAGAACTTCCCACTGATGGCTGCAACATCTCCAAGTACGAAGAATCCACGCAGTCCGGATAGGGTGGCGCGTGTCTCGGTAATCCATCGTGCTTGGGGCGCGGGTCATCACGGCGGCTCCGGCACGTTGCCTGTCAGCCTGTTGGCCTGAAAGTCCCGCCTCTGCACGACCGCCCAAGTCTGATCGAGAATATCCTCGAAGTCCCATCCCCGCGCCGTGCAGTAATCCGAGAGGAAAATCACAATGTCCCCAACGGCATCACGCGCCGCGAGGGCATACTCCGCTTCCGACCCACGGATACCCTGGAGCGCCTTGAGGTGCGCATGCGCCAGTTCCCCCAGCTCCTCCATCGCCCCGAGCAGAGGATAATAGGCCTGGCGCCCAGGGAAGTTGTGCAGCACCCATGGACGCTGTTGCTCCTGGAGTTCTCTGAGGGTCATCGCGGCGGCTCCGGGACGCCATTGTGAACACAGCGCGCATCGAGAAACGCCTGCACCTCGTTTTTACCAATGTCCACGCACGGTGCATCATGGTATTGCTCGTGAAACTGATCGGCGATCCGCTCTTGCTCGGCCCGCACGGCGGCGAGGAGGGCGGCGATGGCACAGGTCCAGCACAGCGTGGCCTCGGCGACGTTGGGCTTGCAGCGACAAGCGACCATCGCCCGGGTCAGCCACGCCCGCGCCTTCCGTTCGTTGTCGGTCATCGTGGGGGCTCCGGGACGTGATTATTCCTCGTCCTTCAGGACCATGGCCAAGTTCTGGATCTGTAAGAGGCTCAGGTCTCCGGCGGTTGCGCGCACCCCATGCAGGCGTTTGATCACGGCTTTCACCCGCTCAGCCGTCAAGCCCCTAGATTCACGGACCTCCTTGACCAGCGCCCAGGCCTTTTCGCGCTCAGTCGGCTCGTCGGCCGCCAGAGGGACTTCCGGTGTGGGCGGAATGACCTTTCCTGGGAACCCATGCGCATCCTCCGCCGGCTCCGTGGGCTTGGCCGTCTTCTCGGCCAAGGCTTCCTGGATGGCGCCCACCAGCTTTTTGTTGGATTCGGTGTACTTGTTCTTGGGATCGGCCACTTGCTTCTCCCAAAACGCCAATTCCTTATGGAGGGCCTCGGGGTCCAGGTCGGCCGGTGCCTTGCCCTTGTGGGCCCCGAAGGGGAAGGTCAACTTTCCGCTCCGCCCCTTCACCCCGTCCATCTCCTCGGCCGGCGTCCCCGAGTAGCCCGCTAAGACCGCCACCCACGCGAAAGCCATGCGGCCCAATTTGGACTGCGCCCGGGTCTGGGCCATGGAGCGCACAGCGTAGTCGTCGTCCCAGCGGATGAACGTGCTCCCATCCTTGCGCTCGATCTCCTCATCGAACCGGCAGCCAGCTTCCGCGCCGATGAGGTGGAAGCCATCCTCGATCCGCACCAGTTCGGCACGGGCCTCGTACCCCACCTTGGCGCCGTCCTCCACCACCGGACGGCACCATGCGATATCGGTCAGGAAGCCGTTGAAGCGTCCGATGGTCTGCCACGCCTCCACTTCGAGGTGGTTCTTGGCGCCCCCAAGGTCCTTGGACAGTCCCGCCTCCTTCACGATCTCCATGAGGGCCTTGGCCTGCTCGCGTCCCTCGCGGATGAGTTCAGCCGGGGTGCGCTTCTCGCGGGTCGCTAGGGCCGCCGTCTCTGCGTGGCTCATCACGTCCTTCCTTTCAGATATTCTTGGATGCTCATGCAGGCGTCCGACCAGGCCTTGACTCTCGGGTGGTCCCACAGGTTTCCCTGAAATGTCTTGTCGTCCACGGTGCGGTCACGAATGGTATAGATGAAGTCGGGAAGATGCTCGGCCATGAGGATCTTGAGGGCGGCGTCCAGGTCCATCGCTGCTTCCTAATCCCAGCCAGCGCAGCCGCAGAAGAACCTATCTTCCGCCTGCTTCGGCTTGTGTTCAAAGAACGGCAACGTGATCGAGGAAGGCACCAGACATGAACACCTTTTCTGGTCGCAGGGCCCTCCGCCGTAGATGGGTCCGTGATCGCGGAAGCCCCCTTTGCCGAAATACGCACACCGAGCCATCCGTCCCGTGAGGTCTGGAGCCACAGCGACTTGGGTACTGCGTGGGTCGCCGAAGCATATAACGCAGGCGGGTCGGACGGAACCATCCCGCATGTGTTGCTCTGCCATCGCCGTGTGACCGCAGGCGAGGAACACGGGGCCTTCCTCTTTCTGCTGGTCGGCAACCAGCTTGAGATACAGGGTATCCATGGCTATTCCTTCCCCCTGATGGTCAGACCCGTTTCCCCCGTCTCCTCCGTCACCACGCCCGCGAACAGCTTGGGCTGGGCGTTGACCACGGGGTCAAGTTCCTTCTTCACGATCTTCTCCAGCACTTGCCACGCCTTCATGGCCCCGATCTGCTTGCATAGGGCGATGGCCGCCGCCTCATCGTTCACCACGAGCTTGGTGCGGGGTTTCGTCAAAGTGGCGGTCAAGAAGGGGGACGTCAGCTTGGGCACGCCCTTGCGGATCATCCAGTCCTTGAGGAGGGCGCGGAGGGCCTCACTACGGGCCTCCAGCGCCGCCAAGTGGTGCTGCCAGGCCTGCATATCGATCTTCATGGCGGCCTGCTGCCGGTAGAGGCTGTCCTCCACCCGCAGGATGGCTCGGGCCAGGTGGCACGCCTGCGTTTCCTCCAAGGCCACATCCTTGGGAATTTCCACGAGCTCGGACAGATCGGGGTCCGGATGGGATAAGGCCGTTTGCAGATCGCTCATGTCACGTCCTCTTGGTTCTTCAGCCACACCTGCGCTCCGGCGCGCGTTGGGAAAGCGAATTCCAAACTCTTCTCCAAGGCGGTCTGCTTCTCGCCATCGCCGAGTGCGTCCCGCATGGTCTGCAGGCAGGCTTCGTAGCCCTTTAGGAAGCCGGCGCGGTAAGCCAACCGTTCCTTCTCACTCGTCAACAGCATTCGAGCCTCCTTTCTTCCCGAAGCGGTCCATCAGCCACGCCACGCAGCGCTCCCGTTCCTCCGCGGTCAGGGATTCGAGCAGGGCGACGATCTTGCGGAGGTACAGGATCTCACGGTCAGTTCGGGTGGCCATCACCGCTCCTTTTCACGGTCTGTTGATCTTCCGAATCACGTGCCCCACGGTCGTGCCCACCAGAAAGCCGATGACGAGCCAGGCCAGAAGAAAGAACAGCGCCAGTTCCATGGTCACCTCTGTTTCCTCGTCAGGCGGATCCGGCGAGCCGGCAACTCCGCCCCCATGACCATGCCCGGTGGTATCCCCAGCGCGGTGGCGATCCGTCCTGCCACGCGGCGCCCGATCTGGGTCCGTCCGTACCAGATCTGATGGGCCCGCTGGCGCGAGAGGCCCGTCTTGCGCGCCAGGTCGGAGTAGGAGAGGATGCCCATGGGCGAGAGCATTTCCTGAATGGTCATACGGCAGCTTGTAAAATATCCCTTGACATTCTACTCATTGTTCACTATGTTGCACTCACATAGGGTGTTGGTCTGGCGTTCAATCTACGGTTCTACGCCTTTGGTGTCAAGTCTATTTTAAACAATTTCATTGCCCAGGGGGTGCGCCATGGGAACGATCAATCACAACGGGCACTTTCGGATATTCTCTCAGGAAGAGGTGGTACGTCTGGTCGAGGAGGCTGGGCGATATGGGCTTGCCACGGATCGGCTGGCCTGGAGGGTCCTCATCATGCTCCTTGCAAACTACGGGCCTCGCCTGAGTGAAGTTCTCATGCTCACTTGGGAGCACGTCGATTTTGAGGCGGGTGAGATCACCTTCCCCACGCTGAAGCGCCGCAAGCCCATGACCAGGACGCTTCCTTTGTTCCCCCAGGTTGGTCAGGCCCTGGCCGATTATCGAGCAGTTCTTGATGGACCCGTGCTGTTCCCCAAGCTCCAGCGGGCCAGTAGCCGCATCTTGGTCTGGAAGGCTTTCCAGAAGATCCTGAAGCGGTCTGGCGTGGCGCCGCGCCCCGTCCATGCCCTGCGCCACACCGTGGGCACCAAGCTGGCGCCGATGGACCTGGCCACGGCCCGGGACTGGCTGGGGCACGCCAGCATCACCACTACGGATCGGTATATCCACGCGGTGCGGATGCGGGAGGTGTTTGGAAAGCTGGAGGCCATCGTCTGAAAGGGGATCCCCATGGAACGATTGGTGATTCTAGGGCTCTTGCTGCTCTCCGCCTGCGGCAAGACCCTGCTTGCCGAGGCCACGCCCGAGCGGCCGGGGATCTACCTGCGGGCCCTTCTGTTCATGGGGGTGGCCTTCGCCTCGGGTCTTCTCCTAGTCACAGGTCTGGGCTGGTGGGGTCGGCGACGAGCCAAGCGGGAAAGAAGTAAGGAACTCCATTAAAGATTTCTCATAACAGCAAGTTTTTAAACAATAGTGACGTGATTTCACGTGAAAAATCGGTCCCCGGTCGCTATCAGGGGCCCAGCGGACTGCCAAGGGGCCCGCCATGGGGCGCTGGTGCGTCGGAGACGGCTGTTTTGCAGGCTGTCTCGGAGTTCCCGGTGGCCAGGCAGCAGGCCCGCACCTCCACCTCCAGACTCAGGATGTACTGGAGCAGGGCGGCGTAGGCGCCGGCCGGGAAGGGCACGCAGGCATAGGTGTCGCCCGTGTGACGCTCCGTGCATTCCCCCAGGCCGGGGTGGCGGGCCTCCACCGGCCGGTTGGGGATCCGGGGGCGGAACGCGGGTTGGAGGCTAGCCTGGCACGCCCACAGCAGGAGGGGGACCGAAAGGATCGCGGCTCGGGTCCACCGGGTGCGTGTCACGGTAGGCCTCTCCTTTCGCGGCCCAGGCGTTCACCGCAGCCTGCGCCCGGGCCCGGTCGGCGTCCTTCAAGTCCTTGCGGGCGAAGTACACCTTGACGAGGCCCTCGATGATGGTCCAGGTGAGTTTGGCCGGCAGGGCCTTGGCGATGGCGAAGAGCAGGGCGATCATGGGCGCTCTTCCACGAACCCCGCCGACGCCGGATGCCCCCCACCGCCCAGCGCCTTCGCCACCGCCGACACGTCGAAGCCACCGGGACTCCGCAGGCCCCACTGGCGCTTGCCGTCCGCCCGGTCGAGGTAGTAGGCCGCGAAGGGCGCAAGGGGGTGCAGTGCGCACAACCGTTCGCCTACCTCGGAGAAGAAGGCCGTGGCATTCGCCACCGGGACGAGAAAACCGCCGACATACTGCATCCATGCCTGGAGACACATCATCTCCACCATCTCGCCCTGGAAGCGAAGGATCGCCACCCCATCGGACGCCAAGCGGTCCACCTCTTGGGCCAGGCGGTCCCAGACCGTGAACTCCATCGGCCAGGACCGCAGGGCCGCGGAAACCTCCCGGCTGCCTGGGAGCTCAAAGGTCCACAGGTCACGATCTTGGAGATAGGCCACAAAGTCTGGCGGAGGGGTCGTGTGGAAGAACTCCCACGCCAAGACGGCCCCAGACTTCTTCATGTCGAATGTGGCGTAGGGCAGCCCGGCGAGGTCCTCGGCCGCCGTCTTGTGGTGGTCAAGCACGACCAGATCAAACTCCTTGGCGAGCGCCAGTAGCGTCTCGCGCGGGAAGCTGAAGTCGAGAAGGTACAGCTTTCCTTGGTCCGCATTGATGAGAGGTGGAGGAGCATCACCATAGGCAATCGGCTGGTACTCCGCCCTGTCTCCCAGGGCCTTCCAGGCCGCCCAGGCCGCGCCGAAGCCGTCGTAGCAGTTCGCGTGGTAGAGCACCAAGGTCTTCATCGCTCCGCGAGCCTCCTTTGCCGCTCCTGCTCCATCTCCTGCGGCCCAACCATCAGGATCCCCCCCGCCAAGCCCCCCAGCTTGCCCAGCAGCGCCGCTGGCCCCGCCAGGCTGCCCTCCACCGCCCCCCCCACCACCCCCACCAGCTTGCCGTCTTGAACGAAGGCCAGCGCCCCCACGCCGATGCCGGCCTCCAGGGCCACGATGGCGTGGACGCGGATGGTGGTGTCGGGCAGCTCGCCCATGGGCTTGACGTGGTAGGCGGAGCAGGCGGAGAGGAGGGCGCTCACGACCAGCAGGGCGATTCTCATGTCGGCCACTCCCAGATCTTGCGCACGACGGGACTCAGGTAGAGGTCGCCCGGGGCGGTCTGCCCGTCCGGCTCGCCTGGCACCAGGTCCATGCCGGCCCCTTGGACGTGGGCGAAGCTGACCAGCTCACTGCAAAACTTCCGGCCTTGGGCATCCATCCGGTTGCCGATCGCCCAGCCCAGCGACCGCTTCACGGCGATCCCCGCCGTGCCCCAGAGGTCATAGCCCTGCCCCACTTGGAGCCAGGCCGTCTGAAGCACCCGTAGGCGCTGGTCCCAGGAAAGCGCCGGCACCTCCAGCACCGCCATCGCCGTATAGTGGGGGTCCTCGAAGTAGTGCTCCAGCCGGGTGCCCACCGGACCGGGGCGGATGGCCTCCACGGCGATCCACACGCCGCCCGCGTTGTGGTCGATCAGGGCGGCGTGTGTCCACGGGCTGTGGGTGACCCGCTTGATGATCTCCGGGAAGACCCCAGAACGCGAAACCAACAAAATCTGCCCCGGCTCCAGGATCTCCGCGAGATCACCGATCCGCGGGCGGTTCTCGGAGGACATAGATCACCCACCAGACGAGGGTGCCCAGCAGGACCGCCGAGGCGGCCCGGAGGGCGAAATCCATAGGCCTAGCCCTTGGAGAAGACGCCCGGGAGGGCCGCCAGCACCCCGAAGGCCCACGTCTTCCAGTCCGTCGGCAGGCTGCAGCCGAAGGAGGAAAGCAGGTAGATCACCAGGGCCCCCGCCACGCCGCCGGCTAGGGTGGACTTCCAGTGCGCGATCCGCGCGATGATGCCTTGCAGCATGGTCCCTCCTTTGGCCCTATGGGCCGGTGACAACGGGAACCCCCAGCGCTTCGGGCCCTAGCAGCCCCTTCCGGCATTGCTCCTCAGCTCTCATCTCACAAACCTATGGCTCCCGAGGTTCGCCACCACGGTCATGGTCTGGCCCCACACCGGACTGGCGATCTTCGGGTTGAAGTAGTGGGTGGCGCCGGGCACTACGGCGGGCCCCTCTTCGGCGCGCTCCCAGGCTCGGATCACCGATTGCACCACGGGGTCCTCGTCATCGAGAGTCGCCAGACGATCGCGGTTCGGATCCCGCGCGTTCCAGCAGGAAAATTGCAGCGGCCACAGGACAGTGGAGCCGATGGTGCCGTGGGAAAAGAGCCGCAGCGCCGTGCGCCGCTGGATCACTTCGGCGACGGCCACCTGCCCCTCGAAGGATTCGCCTCGGGCCTCGGCCCAGAGCGTCACGATCCCCCACACGCGATCGGAAATCAAGATCATGGCCGGCGGCGTCCATTCAAGAGTTGTTCCATCCGATCGAGGCGCCGGATCATCTCCTCGTCCCGCCGCTCCGACCGCACGTCCTGCTTGAGCGCCTCCCGCTGCATGCTCTCCACCAGCGAGAGGCGCTGGTGAAAAGACGAAAGGACGCCGCCGCCAAGCGCCATGATCAACGCTCCCATAGCGATCAGGGCCCAGGTCTTCCAATCATTGCGGTCAGCGATGGTTATTCCTCCGCTCCCGGCATGAGCGCCGGCGCCGCGCCCTGGAACTCCGTAGGCTGGCCGGCACGGGCCTTCTGCCGTTCCACGGTGAGCACGTCGTGCTTCGCCTTCAGGTCGGGATACTCGCGCAACAGCCGATCGCGCGCCTGGTCGTGGAACCAGCGGGCCGAGCGGTTCAGGCGCGCCAGCCGCGCATTATCGCCCCAGGGCTCGTAGGGCAGGCGCTGGTAGTCAGGATCGTGTTCCATGGCGTTCAATGCCTCGATGAGCGTCCGCCCCTGGCCATCGCGGACTTCGCTTTCCAGGAGTTGGCCATACCGCTCTTGGTGCTCCGGTTCCAGGGGGATCCCGCGGCGCAGCGCAGGCGGCGCGCCCGGCAGCATCGGCCCCGCCGGGCCGCCGATGGCCTTGGGGATGCGCGGGGGGTTGCCACCGGCCCGCACGTACTCTTTGACGGCGAAGTCCTCGGTCACCTTCCCCATGCGCAACGGGTTCACCAGCGGCCATGGCGTCTCCTTCAACTCCACGCGGCCGAAATCATCCCGCGCGGGCCGCAGGTAGCCGCCCATGCCCAAGCGATCCCTGGCACCATCCAGCAGGTCGTCGTATTCCCGGCGGATGGGATCCGCGTTCTGCGTGAATTGCGCCACCGCCCCCGGCGCCCAGCTTGCGGCGAAGGTCTGCAAGACCCGCTGGACATTCCCCCCCGGCCGGCTGAACGCCTCGTAGAGGCGCCCGATGCCTTCCACGGAGGGCATCTGCGTGGCCATCCGCGCCAGCGACAGACTCAGGCTTAAAGCGCCGTCCTGCACGTCCTGCACTGGCGCGCGCCCGTAGGTTTCGTAGTAATCGGCGACCATCCCCATGACCAAGGCATACGGTTCCATCCCGCGCATCTGCACGTAGCGCTTGCTTTCGGGATCGTAGATCGCATAGGGTGCCCAGCCGAAATCCCGTTCCAATGTCCGGCGATAGCCTTCAGGGTAACTCTTGCCCGAACCGGTCAGGTATCCAGAGGCGGCCAGGCTCAGGAGGGGCACCGCGGCGGCGTTGCCCATGGCGATGCGGGCCAGCGCCAGATCGCGGGCCACGCCCCCGGCGGCCACATCGGAGGCGTTCTGGATCGAGAAGACCGAAAGGATGGGTGCCCGCTGCCAGGCGGTCTTGGCCAGGTTCACCGGCGTCTGGAAAAAAGGCACGATCAGGCGCAGGCCGGGCACGCTGTTCAGCGCCTCCAACACGGCGGAGCCGGGGGCGTTCAACTGCTTGTTGAACGTGAGCAGGGTGGCCACGTCGGCGGCCTCCACCTGGGCGCCGAAGGCCGGGTCCAGGATCTTCTGGGTGATGGACTCCTGCATCGCCCCCGGCTCGCTGATCCCCGCCAACTTGGTCTCGCGCCAGGCCCGCATGTAGAGCGCGGCCCGATACCATAACGCCTTCTGGAACTCGTCGGGCGCCCGCAGGCCCCAGGCCCCCGGCAGCCGCATGATGTTGTGCCCGATGTAATCGAACGCCCGGCCCAAGCCCTCGTGCTGGATCCCGGCCTGCTGCAAGGCCTCCGCGGACCAGGCCCGGGTGGCGGCCACGTACTTGGGCGCGCCGCCGAACTTGCTGGCCTCCTCGCTGCCCGCGATCTTGAAGAGCCGCCAGGCGTCCGCCAGGGCATTCTGCATCCCGAAGAGCGCCGCCGTGGCCTCGCCCGGCTGCACGCCGGGGCCCCCGCCCACGAACCAGTTGACCACGGGCAACTCGCTCAGCGGCTGGGCCACCTTGCCGATCTGGGCGGCTAGGGCGCGCTCGGAGAGGTGCAGGGGCACGAAGACGGAGTTGCTCAGGAGGTTGCGCTCGACCGTCGTGAACTTCGAGACCAGGCCCCAGTTGATCCAGTATTCGTAGAGCAGGTCCCCGCCCAGCTTCGCGGCGTTGGTCACGAGCTTCGGCAGCGAGGCCTGCGGCACCTCGGTGCCGATGGCCGCCAGGGCCTCGGGCGTCATGGCCTGCATGGTGCGGGTGGCCCGCTGCTGCAAGGCCGAGGTGCCGGCGGCGGTGAGCTGCTCCAAGGGCGTCTTGATCTTGTGGGCCTCTAGGGCCCGGGCCACTTCGGTGCCGGCCCCCGCAGCGCCCACCTGGGCGGCCTCCATCTGGGCGTAGGCCAGGGCCAAGTCCCGCGGGTCCATCGGCTCGCCGGCCTGGAAGCGCTTGCTCAGGTCCCGGAAGACGTCGTTGGTGGCCTGGCGGAGCTGCCGGGTGGCGGTGATGTACTCGGAGATCGGCAGGCCCGCAGGCACGGTGCCCGGCGGCAGCGCGGCCACGATCTCGGGCGTCACCTTGCCCTGCTCCAGGAGGCGCAGGGCCGCGCCCTCGGTGATGTCATGGCCCCGCACGCCCCGCTGGGCCCGGGTGATGCGCCCCCGGGCCGCCTCCACCACGGCGGCCATGACGCGCCGGCTGGACTCCTCCGCCGAGGTGAAGTCCAGGTTGGCGCCTTGGATCCTGCCCGAGAGCGGCAAGGTGGGGTTCGCCAGGGCCTCGCCGAAGCGCTCCATGTGGCGGGCGGAGGCCGGTTGGATGGGGGGCGGAGCCTCGGGGGCCGCGCCGGGGGCGGTCACCGGCTCCAGTACCTTGGCCGCCGGCGCCGGCCGCCCCGCCCCCGCCTCTTCCAGGAGTTTCCGCACCCGGGCGGCGGCCGCCTGCTCCGCCTCGCGCTTCGCCAACTGCTCCGCGCCCTCCACGGGGAAGGCCAGGCCGCCCAGGGGCGTGCTGGGGCCGGTGGGCTTCAGCTTGGCCTTGATGGCCCGGCTCACACGGCTGAAGATCTGGATGGGGAGATCGGCCATGACTACTCCGCCGCCATTGGAAGATCCTCTACTGGTCTTGTAACGGCGGGAAACGAGTGCGCTCGCCTTAGTCGCTCATCGTAAGATCGCAAAAGAATTTCTTTCTCCCCCTGTGGAGCCACAAAATGCTCGCGGCCCATGTACACACGATGAGGATTGCCGCTTTCCGCAGCCATGCGTTTCGCATCCGCCTTGGCCTCCTCTAGAGTGTATCGAACCGCGATATTGGCCCATTTCATCTTCCCGCCTTCACGATACCCTTCTTGAATTAGCACGGCTCCTATCCCTCCCGCCGGAGTCCCCCCAAGTTGTCCGACTGACAATTTGGGAGGGAAGACAGCCCCAGGACCACCACTTTCCATCACCGTCGGCCCCGCCTTCGCCAGGAACTTGCCCACCTGGAACAGCTTGACGATCAGGACCGTGTCCACCACGTTGGTCAGGGCCATCTTGAACCGCTGTTCCACGGCCTCGTCGTCGGGGTCCTGGGTGGCCACCCAGTCCAGGGCCTCCCGCACGGGCACGGGCAGGAAGGCCAGGGACGCCTCAAGCTGCTGTCTGAACTGCTCCGGCATCTGGCCCTTGGCCCACTCCGCCGCGTGGAAACTCAGGCCGCCCTGCTTGGTGGTGAACGACGCGCCGAAGGCTCCCCCCAGGGTGCTGGCGGACCTGACCAGGGCGGGGAACTCCTTCGCCACCTTGATGCCCGTGCCGACCTTGCTCAGGGCCCCCGCGATGCTGGCGAAGCTCAGCAGGAAGGCGGCGGCGCCCCGCGACATCTGCTCCACCGGGTCGGTGGACTTCTCGAAGAGGCGGAACTTCTCGGCCCACTCGCCATGCGATCCGGTGGCCCAGTTCACCACGTCCTGGATAGCGCCCAGGGTATCGGCCGGCAGGTCGGTTGGCCCCTTCACGGCGCCCTTGGCCAGCGCCGGGGCCGCCTGTGCCGCCAGGGGCACGATCGTTTCCGGACCTAGCATCTGCCCCGGCGGCTGCGGCGGCCGCTCCCGCAGAAGCTCCTGCTCCGCCGCCCGCTCCTCCAAGGCTTGGCGGTGTGGCATCCAGGGGATCTGGCGGCCAGCGGGGGCAATGCCCGTGCGCTGGGCCACCTCGTTGGGCGTCAACCCTTCGGGGCCGAAGGTGGCGTCGTAGCGGTCCTCCATCATCCGCCGCCACTCGCCCTCGGCGCGCTGGCGCCGATAGTCCGCGTAGGACCGCTCCGCATCGCCCCCGTTGCTCATGGCACGGCCGTGCCCACGGGGCTGCCGCCAGATCGCGGCGGCAACGGGGCGGGCGCCTTGGGG
>Ga0209431_10000707_pt1 | contig 27886 bp, 64 predicted proteins | sample RifCSP13_3_FD_184021 | JGI IMG/M metagenome (GOLD analysis project Ga0209431, IMG submission 184021) | Soil microbial communities from Rifle, Colorado - Rifle CSP2_sed 13_3 (SPAdes) (version 2) | ecosystem: Environmental > Terrestrial > Deep subsurface > Rock core/Sediment | place: Rifle...
GAGAAGATAAAACGCCAGAGTATACTAAATCAGAATCTACTGTTCTTTTAGAAAAAATTCGTGAAAGACAAAGAGAAAGAAAAGAAAAAGAAGAAACCGAAAGAACTAGAGCTTCTTTTAACAGCGTAAATGCAAGATTTTATTATAATAAAGCATTTGACGGCGATGTTTGTATAGAAACTAGATATCACGGTGATTTTATAATGCCAGCATCTGATATGCTTGCGTTTGTTTTACATATAATTACAGAAAAAATTAAAAATGATAGTCATTAAAGTTGAATTACATTCTGCTATAACTGGTAAAGTTACGACTTTAGCGACTGCTAAAATTTGTAATGATGGAACTGGTACCAAAACTCGCGGTAATTATCGTGGAATATTTTTTGGTAAAGATGGTAGAATAATGAAAGATTGTGCAGTACTTAATTGGCCTCGAAAGGCTAGACACGTTTGGAAGCTTGTAGGAGAATGTATGAAGCAAGCTGGATTGATAGAGGATAAAAAATGACAATTTTAGAAAATAATCTTGGACCAATGCGTATTATGGTTAGTTTCGACAATAAAACTGGAGCAACGGAATATTGGGAATATAGACCACAAAAAGATATAACTGCATGGGAATTATCTAAAATAATAGAATATCTTTTAATAACATGGAATTTTAGTGGTGTTCGTAATGGTCGTGAATATATGGAAGAACATGGATTATTAAGACATTTTACACGCGAAGAAGAAAGAATTGCTAAACACGGTGAAATTTTATTTAGAAAAATAGGTGAATAATGATTAATTTAGAACCAATTATTAGTTTTATGTTTTATGCTGTATTAATTTATGTGTGTATAGGTCCGATATTTGGGGTTTATGGTTTTATTAACTATCTTAAGGATGGTGCTCCGTTTGGGATTAATATTGGACTTTGGCTTTTTGTTATGTGTTGTATACCATTTGTAAATTTACCACATTTATGGACAGTAATAGAAATGATCTGGTATAATGGACCTATAGCAGAATTTTATAGAAGAAAAGCTATTTTGAATAAGAGGAGATAATATGAAATGGGTTGTTAAAAAACAAAAAATTAACGATGAATGGTATTATATGATCTATAAAAGGGTCTTCTTTGGTTGGTTTGATATTTTTTGGGAAAGATGGAATACCGAAGAATCTGTTATGAGTAGAGTTAAAGAATTAAAGAAACCAAACGTCGAGTGGGAAAAAATAATTGACTAAGGAGGTCATTATGAGAAAAATTATTACATTAGTATTGATATTGTGTAGTTTAGGATTTGCATCTGTCACCTTTGGCGATGAAGAAGAACCCTTTATCAGAAAACTTCGTTGTGATGCTGACGTTGTGGTTGAACATATGGGTATGCGCCAAACAAAATGGTTAGAAGTTATTGATAGTTTGGAAGCTATGGGAACTATGGATACAAATTGGGCTAATGAATATAGACAGCTTATCAATGAGGCATATGCTTTTGAAACCGATGAGCAACTTCAAGTTTGGTTACAAGAAAAGTGTAAAGCATATAGGAAATAATATCATGGTAACCCAGGATAAATTTAAACCGAATCAAATGGTCCGAATCAAGACGTTAGATGAAATTCATCCACAGTTTCGTGGAAAATTAGTGACTATCGTTCAATCTAGACAATGGAAATTCTTAAGAGATTTTGATACGTCAAAAAAAGAAAAGCTTTTTGCGTATAAACTCGATTTGATGGTTAATAATGAGGCGGCATGGGCAGAAGAACATCAGCTTGCTTCAGTTTATGATGGTGATCTACCAGGATCATGGGAGAATTGCGCCTGGATTCCAATGGAATTAAGACTCAAGCAACTAAGAAAAGAAGAGGAATCAAAGCATGAAAAAGTGTTGTAAGTGTAGCTGTCATCAAAAAAATTATGAATTTAAATTAGTCTGTGATGATGACAGTATATACAACCCACATCCAGGAAAAATTTCAATTCATATTCAGTCCGGTATAAGCGCATATGATGCTATGCGAGACCTTCGTACAGGACTTGGTAATTTTTGGTCAATTCAAGGATTTCGTAGAGTTGGTTCAAAACGATGGAACGGATGCTATTTAAAACCATGGCAAGATGAAGATAATTGGTGGCCTGAGAAATACCTTCCACAACATGAAATCGAGAGAAGGAAATTTTACGAAGATCAAGATCGTAAAGAATATGAAGAATTAAAAAAACGATTTGAAAATGAATAATTTTTGTGAAACTTGTGAAAACACTGGCATAATCCGATGGTATGAGACGGTTTATGTATCAAGAGAAATGGCTATTGATGGGGGTGATGCTCAATTAGAAGGCATGCCAATGCAAACCCCATGTGCAGCCCCATGCCCCTATTGTAATGGAGAAAATAAATGAAACATGTTATAATTGCAGCAACCACTCCAGGTTCTTTATTACGAGCAATCACATTTGTTGCAGATTGTTCAAATAAACTTTGGATTAAGGATTATGAAGAATTTATAAACGGCGAAGAAGAGAAGAAATTACGTGAAGATGAAAAAAAGAGAATTTTTACATCACTATCATGGAAGTATAGATTCGAAGCCAAATATGGTATAGACCACGATTTTGCAACAACAGTAGATAATGCATATTTTGGAGATGGAGCACATTTTCAAAAAATGAAAGTTCACAATAATCTTTCTAAAAATGAACTCGGTGAAGACTTTGCAAAAATTGGTTGGAGAATTTATTTCGGAGATTAGTAAATATTTCAAACAACAAGGTTTAAATTTATGAAACTCTGGAATTTGTTTGAAAATGAAGATCACCTTAAAAGTATAAAAGACGTAAAAAGGTTTTTACCACAAATCATACAAAAAGCCCAAAAAGTTTACGATGATTGGGATGAAAATGAAGATGAATACGGCGGGGGTGGTATTTGTCATTTGATTGCTGATGATATATCTTTTGAACTTAATCAAGCTGGAATAGATGCATCAACAGTTTCTGCCACCATAGGTGAGCAGCACGTTTGGGTTGTATTTGCTGTTAAAGAAGGCGTATATAATCTAGATATTCCACCATACTGTTACGAAAAAGGTGGCGGTTATAGTTGGCAAAAATTACCTAATGTTAAATTTGATGCTAGCCATATAACTATCGACCGCTTGTCACCAAATCCTGAAGATTTTGAAAATTTTATTGGTGAATAGGTTAGTCCTTGACACCATTAAATACTTATAGTACAATTCATCCCTTCTGAAATTAAAGGAGTTCATAATGAAACGCCTCTTAACAATTTTTTGTTTTTTGTTTTCCGCTCACGCGGGAGCGGTCACTGTTGATGACTTAATGGAACCATTTTCTGTTGTGACTGAGAATAATTTTCTTGATTGTTGCGTTATTGAAGAGCAATTAAATCCTGATTATTTGTTGGAAAAAACTCCAAAACGATTCTTTGTTCCTGTTAAAATCAAAGTTAAAGCAACTAGTGTCTTGGTTATCGATCAAGAAACCGGCGCTGTAATGTATGAAAAGAATTCCGAAGACGTAGTTCCTATTGCTTCTATTACCAAGCTTATGACCGCCATGGTAACTTTGGATGCTAATTTGGATATGAATGAACCGATTCGAATTGATCAAAGTGATATTCGATGGCTTAAAGTAACTAAATCTCGATTGAAAGACGGTACTGTGTTGCCGCGTAGTGAAATTCTCCGTCTAGCACTAATGTCGTCTGATAATCGCGCAGCGCATGCTTTGGCACGAACATATCCTGGTGGTGTTAATGCATTTGTTGCAGCTATGAATGCTAAAGTTGAGTATCTTAAAATGAAGGATACAGAATTTCATGATCCTACTGGTTTAACTCCATCTAATGTAAGTACTGCCAACGATTTGGCATTATTGGTTGACGCCGCATACCAGTATGATACAATTCGTCAATATAGCACAACCGAAAGACATAAACTTGCTTTGAAACCAAAGAAACGATTGGCTGAATTTAGGAATTCTAATGCTTTGATTCATACTCATAGTTGGAAAATTGGTTTGAGCAAAACTGGCTATATTAGGGATGCTGGTCGTTGTGTTGTTATGCAAACTGAAATTTCGGAACGTCCGATAATTATTATTTTATTGGATAGCAGTACGAAAAAGACACGAGTAAAAGATGCAACTATTTTAAAACAATGGGTAGAAACTGTTGTTAAAACTTTTAATTTTTAAGGAATCTTTATGAAAGTTGATCTTAGGTTAAATCCTGATGAAGTGAAAGATATTTTAAAAGATGTAATTATGCTTAAGTATAAACTTAACGTTAATTCTTTTTCATTTAATTTTGATCTTATTGATGATAGATCAGGGACGAAAGGATTTACTGGTGTAACAGCTTTTTGTACTACTACAGGAGATATAAATGCCATTAGTAAAGCATTATAATGGGATCATGGAAGCTGTTCATGAAACCGGAAAAGTAAAGTTCATTGTAAAAGATCATAATGGTGAACCGGTCTTCGAAATAGATGTTTTAAATTCGATATTGGGTGATATAATGTATGATGGGGGCGGCGCATGCCAATATACTCCTGTAGGCATTGAAAAGATTGGAAAAGTAAAAGAAACAAAAACCATGGAAGTATTTGTGTCATTTGGCCCATGGGAAGAACGTTTAGAATACATGAACAAAGCACTTGCTCCATTTGAAGTAGATGGGTGGATTGGAAGACGAGTAGATTTGCAAGACCCTCGCAGATTTATTAAACACGAAAATGGAAAAGAATTGGTGGGAGCATATTACGAAGTTCATTTTGATCGTTTTGTTAAAACTCTTAATGAAAATGAGGAAGATTATGTCTGATATTATTGATATTACTAATATTTTAGAAGAGAAAAGTCCATATCATTATTTCTTTTTATTAGGCAAGCGTGATTTTGATAGAGGTATTTCATTTAGAGATAATCCATATGAAAAAAACTCAACCGAATCAATTAAATGGTTACGAGGTTGGTGGATGGCGTTTGCCGAACAAGGAAAGACAGATGTTTGACAAAATATGACGAAGAAAAATCAAAATCGTGAATTATCTATTAAAAATAATTTAAAGACATATCAAGGCGAGTCGTGTCATAAAGGACATTTAGGTATTCGTCGTATTCATAACCACGAATGCATGGACTGTATGAGGGAATATTTACGTTCGGATCGTGGTCATGCTTATAAACGAGCCAAACAACGGCAACTCAAAGAGGAAAATCCGTTTAGATATAAATTTAACCAATTACGTCACAATGCAAAAACCCGTAAGATATTGTGGTCAATTTCCTTTGAAGATTTTTGTATGATTCCAATGGATCGATGTCCAGTTTTTAACACTAAATTGAACCTTTATAATGACGATATGTTTCATAACGCTACTCTGGATCGGACAAATAGTGCCAAAGGCTACGAAATTGGCAATGTTGTTTGGATGAGTTGGCGAGCTAATGTAATTAAGGGTAATTATTCACTTTATGAGATTAAAGCAGTTGAGGATTATTTAAAAACATTGGAAGAAAATGAGTTATAATTTTGATGAAAGCCAGTTTTCTAAAGAGGCGTTACAATCTTTTTTCGACGGCGGGGTTCTGGCTTATAAACGTGGTAAAAACATGTCAGACAATCCTTATCCATTTGCAACGGCTGCATTTAAATATTGGGAAAATGGATGGTGGAAGACATTTTATAAAGAAACAACTTTTTTTGTAGAAAATTTATCTGCGATTTCATCAGATGAAAAGATAGAAGATTCATTCACAGAACAAAGTAAGTATGGCGATGATAATGTGCGAGATTTAGCTTTTGAGCGCAAAAAGAGAGAGGCGAAGAAAAATGACGGATAAAAAAATATATTATTGTTCTTTTTGCGGAAAAAATCAACATGAAGCATCATTGATTATAGCTGGTTTTGATGCTAACATATGTTCTGATTGTGTATTAACTTGTGTTGAAGTTGTGTTCAAAAAGGGACTAAATAAAGTTGAGTCAGAACCAAAACCAAATTACGCATTCCCCGAGGAAAAGTCAGATGAATCTTGAGAAACGAGCCGGTATGCTTCCCTATTTTGTCCATCCAGATGGCAAAATAGAATTTCTGTTAATGGTTCCTACCAACCCAAAACTAAGTTCTAAACCACAAATAGCTAAAGGTTGGATTGATGACGGGGAACATATGTTTCAAGCAGCAGTACGTGAAGCAAAAGAAGAACTTGGCCTCAAAAAGAAAAATTTCAAACGTGTTCCATTACATATTGGTATATGGGACAAAACTGATATTTTTGTAGTAGAAGTAAAGAATAAAGATAAATTTAAAAAAATAGATAAAGAAGAAGTCAAGAAAACTCTTTGGATGACAATAGAAGAATTTCGTAAAAATGGTCGTAGATCACAAAGGGCAATTCTTGAATTAACAAACATAATAGCAAAACGAATAATGGATATTGAAGATGGATGGTGAGAGAGAATTAACATACGATGAAGTATATGATAAATTGATGATTGCATTGGACGCATTGCGTTTTTATGCTGACCCAGGTACATATTTTGCGATTGCTTATATGCCTGATCCCCCATGTGGTGATTTTATAAATGACTTTGAAGAAACTATTTCAATGGGTTATAAACCCGGAAAAATAGCTAGAAAAGCCATACAGGATATTCTAGAAGAAGAAATAACTCCAGAAGAGTTTATAGACATATAATGAACCACAAACGTTTTAAAGCCAACAAGGTTGGTAGAGATTTTATTATTGGCGATCTTCATGGGTGTTATGATGAACTCATGGAAGCATTGAACTATGTGAAATTTGATCCTGAAAAAGATCGATTGTTTTCAGTTGGAGATTTGATTGATCGTGGTCCAAAATCTTTAGAATGCCTGAAGTTAATTGACAACCCATGGTTTCATACAGTAATGGGAAATCATGAAGAAATGATGTTCATGTCATTAATGGTCGGCGGCAGTAACTGGATTAATACGTGGAAAGGTAATGGTGGTAAGTGGGCATATGAATATCATAATCTCGTTGCAATGGGTAGCGGAAAAGAATTTGCTAAGAAATATTTAAAAAATTTGCCTTTAGTCATTAGTGTTGGTACTGGTGTAGAAAGGTTTAATATAGTTCATGCTGATATGTACGATGGAGATGATCCAATTGGAGACGAAAAAATAGATAATTGGAAATTTAAAAGTTCTGAATCTGTAATGCGAGATAGAATGTTATGGGGTAGAGGAATAATTCATAAACAATATAAAAAAGGATTCCATCAAAATTTATCAACAACTTATGTTGGTCATACTCCAATACGTAATGCAATAATTATTGAATCTCAGGTTTTTATTGATACTGGTCTTGTTTATCCAGTTTTAGGGCGTGGTACGAATACTGATTGTCATTTAACAATGGTTGAACATGGTGAACAACGAATTATTAAATATTACCCATTTGATAAGAGATTTGTTACTTCCCACTTAACTGATTTAGAAAAGGACTAATATGTTAAAATTGCTTATAGCGTTTTGTTTGCTTATGTCTGAATCGTTGTTTGCTGCTGATCTTAAAAAATTAGATGGTCAATATTCAGGAAGTATGTGTACAAACTTAGAATTATATGTTTATTATGTTGCTAGAGGCAGTCGCGATGAAAAAAATGAAGATGTAAAATACACAAAACAACGAATAGAAGCTACTTTGGAAGAGGCAATTAAAAATAAATTACATGAATTTATAGACGCGAAGCCAGATTATTTTATAAATATTCGAGATTATTTGTTCGTTCTTACTGATGAAATTTGGACACTAAAAGCGGTTTCTCCAGGCATGTTAGCAGATATAATGAGAGTTAATTGTCAAAATCCATATTTTTATCAAGATACAGACAATTTTTACTCATTGACAACGATTGGTAAAATGAGAGGGTGGATAAAATAGAAGAACGAAATTACCATCAAAAATATGTGGACACGTCCACATATGAAGAAAAAGTTGATAGAATTAAAAAAACTTGTCAAGGATTACGGGATAATTTAATCCAATGGGGCAAGCAAGGTTTTATTGTTGGGTATCATATTAAAGAATTAAAGATACACATATATGTAATTGAAGATTTAGGATTTGACGTAGAAGGATGGGGTGGATTTTTTGTTGAAACACATCACAATTGTGGTATACTTGATCCATCGTACTTGGCATTGTATTTAGAAGATATAGAAATAGTGGATAAGGCTTAATATGGAAAGATCAAAAAGACTACAACAAGAGATAGACCGAATTTCAGCAATGACATATGGTCGCACGGCTAGTGAATCTCTAAAGAAAAAGATTTGTGTTCAATGTGGCAGAAGTGCAATAGAATTTAGAGACGAATTATCTGTTACTGAATATCAAATAAGTGCTTTGTGTCAAACTTGTCAAGATCCAATCTTTGGATTGGGTGATTTTGAACATAAAGACGATATGTAAAGAAATCTCTTGACAACACTAAATAGACGTTGTAAGATGCATGAACGTTGAGATGGAACGGTTCGATTCCGTTGTTCCCATCAGAGGGACGAAACTCTATCAAGGACTGAGTGCTCGACATTTAATTAATTTAAAGGGTAATAAAATGACTACGATTAAGCTTGGAGTTATCACTGCAGAACATACTTTTGCAACAGAGGCGTTTACCGCCCCTGGAACTGATCGAGCCCTTTTTAAGAGAGTCAAAAAAGTGTAAGTAGACTCAAAGAATTCTTAAAAAGGGCGACTAAACTAGTCGCCCTTTTTATTTGTTTTTTGCTCTTTAAAAATTTGGGAATACTATGGTGGTATTAGTGTAGCGGCTCTGCACATTTGCCTGTGAAGCAAAAAGTTTGGGTTCGACCCCCAAATATCACCCCAAAGTGTTTATTAGTGTGTCTGTGTTGTAATGGTAGCAACCAATCTTGTGACGATTGTAGTGCAAGTCCGATTCTTGTCAGACACCCCAATGAGCATTTAAAGAGTATCCGCTTGTGGTTACAGGTTCTTTACGAGAATCTGTCACAATGCCATACGCCGAGAGGGAAACATGTGATGGATGAGCCTCTATTGCCGTTCTAGCTGAGATGGATTAGCGCGAGTCTGAAAAGCTCGAAAGGGTGGATCGTTACCACCGGACGGCACCAAATGCTGTCCTCCCTAGCAAGGGTCATTCCTGCGATATGGGTGCCACAAATTTGCAATGTATGGTTGCATTGGACGTTTTCAGAGTGTGATGCCAATTGGAAGGCGACTCCATCTGGAGTGGAGAATATGCGAGTTCGAGCCTCGCCACTCTGACCAAAATTTATGTGTCCGTAGCTCAGTTGGTAGAGCACATGCCTGAAGAGCATGGTGTCACAGGTTCAATTCCTGTCGGGCACACCAAGTAAAATGCGGTGTGGATGGACACATGAGTCTATAGTTTGCGACTATTCGCTAGACCCATCCCAAAGCTACTGGAGTGTTGCCAGTTGAAGGCGTAGGGAAAAGCTCAACATGGGAGTTGGTATTGAGCCCAACCATTTTACTTAATTGTTATTATAATATATCCCGCTGGATTTCCGGGTAGATCGTGAGGCTTTCAACCTCAAGAGACGGGTTCGACTCCCGTGCGGGATACCACTTTAAATTGGAGTAATAAAAATGAACACTCTAAAAGATATGGTGAAGGACAATAAACAGGTACATTTTTCATTTTACAGAGAGAATGAACTGTGGTATACTACGGATTGTGGATTTGAATTTCCCGTCCCGATTAACGATATTGGAAATGCTATTTTCTTGAGAGATGATAAGGCTATTTTCTTTATGAGATATATTCGTAAACATATGGTTTATATTGAAAAAGCAAGAAAAGAATTTGATGAAGTTTTAGAATCTTAATGCTTAAGATGGCAGTTTTAAGTATAAGTGAGGTCACATGCTTGGGAATAGCCTGCCAGCTTTAACCTTGTGTGAGTTTCATAGTTTAACGGAAGAACTGCTCCTGTTGAAAGGGGTGAATGTGGGTTCGACTCCCACTGAAACGTTTGACCAATTTTTGGAGAACATATGGTAAAAGAAGTAAGAACATTAACTGGAAAAGTTTATTATGTTTCAGAACCTACAAGAAATGAATTTGATTTTAAGTTTTTAACAACGACAGAATTATATCTTTTGTCGGAAGAAGAGCAAGAAAAATATTTAAAGGATGCAAAATTTTGGAGTGAAGTTTACGGATATATATACCGTTCGACTAGCGGCTAGGTCGCTTGCCCCTCAAGCAGGAAACACGGGTTCGAGTCCCGTTCGGTATACCAAGGTGGTTGCCAAGGTACGGGTTTAGTTTGATCAACTAATGCTATACTAGTTATGGTTCGATTCCAAGCCAGCCACTCAAAAATTAGGAGAAAATATGGATATTGAAAAAGAATTAAATAAATTTATAACTGAAACTTCTATGCCAAGTAGTATAGATGAACTTATTAAAGAATATATTGAATCTTTGACTGATGATATTGAAGAATCAACCTTTGAACATCGGAGATATACAATAGGCACTTTAATAGCATTTCGATATGATGTGGCAATTAAAGAAGAAACAAAGCGTTTAGAAACATTAAAGAAGATTGAAGAACTTAGAATTACTATTAGCGAAAAATTAGCTATAGTAAAAGGCAAATAAATGTTATTGTTCTTGGACACAGAATTTACTGATTTTATCAATACGGAAGTAATTTCGATTGGTTTGGTTTCGGCTGACGGCAAACATGAATTTTATGCAGAAAGAACAGACTATGAAATTAAAATGTGTTCTGAGTTTGTTAGATTTGAAATTATTCCATTATTTGATCAAAGTGGATTTGTTGGTACAAAAGAAGAGATTGGATTACAATTAGCATTGTGGTTGAGAGAGTTACCTTATGATAATTTAGTAATTGTAATAGATTATTATACAGATTGGCAGATTTTGGCAGATTTATTAAATGAACAAGTTCCAATGAAACTTAAACGTTATCCAGAATTTGTACAAGCAATGGTTGACTTTGCGCCTGGAATATTTATTAATGGATGTGAAGAGTATTTTGAACAGATAGATAAAAGACGCCATCATGCTTTGGTCGATGCTAAGTCCAATAGACATGGTTGGTTGGCAGCAATGAAGACGTTGTATTAATGGGCTGGGCAATGGGTTGCGGCGATCACTTGCAATGATCGTGTCTCGAAGGATTCGATTTCCTCACGGTCCACCAAAATATAATGTGGGATTCGTCCAGTGTTAGGACGCCACCCTTTGAGTGGCAACAGAGTGTTAAATTCCTCTATCCCGCACCAATTTGATGCTTTCGTAGATAAACTATGTGGGTCTCAGCATTGTAGTATTATCGGAAAAAATGTGGTTAGACTTGTTAAATTAAGGTAGAGACTGAGATTCTACATTAAGGTGAGCCATAAACAAGTTATAAAGCATCAAATATTCTCTCTAGAGCGTGAGGGTTAGCGTTCATGTTTTGGGAACATGAGGACCAAGTTCGAGTCTTGGTAGAGAGACCAACCGATCAGGAGAATGTATGGTAGACTATAAAGCTATGTTGACGAAGTATTTTGAAGTAGTTTCAAATGCGGAAGGCGTTTATTTTTTATATGAAAGTGAATGGACGCCAGAAGAATGGGTAGCTATATTGGAAATTTTACCGCATTTGAAAGAGAAGAAATTTAGGAGTGTAGTATAGTTTTTATGAAAAAAGAATATATGAAATTTATAAATTATATTAAAAATATTAAATGGTATGGTGAACCTTATAGAGGTAGTTGGTTTGTTGTTTACCGATGTGTTTCATGTAAAAAATCTATGAGTTGGGACGCAAAAATGTATAATTATGGAATGTGTCCGCATTGTGGATATAAAGATGAATATGCATGTACTATTGTTAAGTGTGATGAAGGAAGAGCTTTACACATATACCGTGATTTTTTAGGATTTTATCAAGTAAAAGTTGGGACATATATAGTTTTTGATGAATAATTTGGGTAGAATGTCTAGAGACATAGAGAAGTCCGAGACGCCAGTAATGGTGGAGTAGGCATCCAAATGCTCTTGACAGGTGCAAATCCTGTTACCTAATATGCCGCTGAAGTTTAAATGGTTGAACGCATTCTTGGTACGAATGAGGCGGTGGGTTCGATTCCCACAAGCGGCTCCAAATATAATAGGAGATAATAATATGAACGGTAAAGCAGCTAAGATGTTAAGAAAGTTTCGTAGGTCTGATCATAAGTCGAAGAGATTGTTTAAATCATTGACTCATGTTCAAAAAGGTATTATTAGAAAAGCACATGAAGAAAATGTAAAATTTCTGGATATTGATTATCTTGGTCATTTTTATCCAACTGGTAATGAAAAGATTGAATACACACCATCGAAACCAAAGAAAATGGATATGAGTGCTGAGTGGACGATTAAAAAGGGTGAAGATATACCTGTTCAAATAGGTGATGATCTTGTAAATAAGTTGACTCAAGCTATAACCGAGAATATTGAAGAGACGAAAAATGCTTAAAGAAGGCGTAACACAGAAATTTTTGACAAACACAGATGAAACTGGTAGATTCGTAGTGCGGTCGCCTAGAACTGGTAGAACTTATTATATAGAGCCATTAATCGGTAATCGTGTTAAGTGGGGTGATGTTGATCCTGCTACTAAGAAAATGACTGGTGATTATGGTAATAAGTATACAGGTGCTATTAACGAAAAAGATAGTTTGATTACAAAAGAAAATGGTTTTGAAAATATTAGAATGTTGGAACCAGGAGTTAGCCCATTAAAGGCTATCGAAATGATTGACGATCAATATCCTGATGTGAATTAAAGATAGTTATAAATAGTTATAGGCTAGAGGAGATAATAATGCTTATAATGGAAATTCTAGGAAATGAAGACATGATTCCAAAAACGGTGGTCATGGATCATCTTCGTAGAAAATGGAGACAGGGTAGAAATTTTTATCCTGACGCCGCTGGGCAAGCTGTTGTTGATTCTCTAGATCAAATTTCTGATCAAGATGGTCTGATACCACGCAGGGTTGCTATAGGCAGAATTGATCGCTTATATAGACAAGCCAAGGACATTAGATCAGCAGAATTTTTCCGCCGATGTGGTGAATCCATTCGTTCCATTCCTCCTATTAGTTTGTAATTCTTTCTCTGTGTGGTATAGTGGTAGAATTCGTCGTTCGGGGCGATGAGACGCAGGTTCGATTCCTGCCACGGAGACCAAGTTGGGGCTAGGCACGGCATCGCAAGAAATTTAAGGCTCTTGACAGCAAACCACCTTCCAAGGATGTTAGGCTGAAAGCTCCCGCATAAAATTAAAGCTGTTGCGTAGTTTATAGATACTTCTTCCACCATTCGGAAAGGCAAGGTTCGATTCCTTCCTAAAACAATTGAGATGGGTCTCTTCTTTAAACGATTTTAACTCAGTTTTATATTCCCGTCGTCTAATGGCTCGGACGCAAAACTTTCAATTTTGAAATGGGGGTTCGATTCCCCTCGGGAATACCAAATTTTTTATTTAGGAGGTTATCATGAAACACGTAAACAGTAATAGGTGTACATTTTATACCGATGGGACTATGGAGTTCGGTCCTCGGTTATAATGTAGCAAGAAGAGGACTTCCATAGTCCCTGAAAGTGAATTGGCTACTCACTTTAATAGGAGTTACAAATGGAAATCCAAGAAATAGTAAACGCAATAGGTGCGATGAAGGTTAAAGACTTGGTTGAATTAACCAAGGCTATCGAAGCAACCTTTCATTTAAAGGTCGTAAATCAAATCATCAAACCCATAAATCAACACATTCAGGAGGTTGAAGAAGTACAGGAACAGACAAGCTTCGCTGTAATCCTGGAAGATTTTGGTCATAGTAAAGTAACAGTTATCAAAGCTGTACGTGAAATATTCGGACTCGGATTGAAAGAGGCAATGGACCTTGTAAACAAGGCACCAGTGACTCTCAAAGAAGATGTCGAAAAAGACGAAGCGCAAAACATAGTTAAGGCGCTTACTTCACTAGGAGCCAAGCTTCGAATGCAGTAAAAAGTGGCGAGCGACGGGCTCGCCACTTCTAACGTGGGATAGTGTAATGGTAGCACGCTAAAAAACCGCTTTTTCGTCATTATCTCAGGCTTGTCCTGTTGCGTAGAAAAGGAGTTCTTCTCACGCATAAGAGAGAAATGAGGGGTTCGAATCCCTTCTCCCACGTCCAAATATAATAAAAAGGAATAATAATGATAGGTTCTGTTGTTTCACGATTAAAAAAACATAAATTTGATACCTCATTAATTGTTGATATTGGAATTATGACCGCGCCTATCGAGATTATTCAAGGTATACAAGTGCAAGCTGGTATTAGAACATATGATACTGAAGGGTTTCCTCTTGCAAACCAACTCATAGACGAAATTCAAGAAGATTTGAATACAGTAAAAACAAATTATCCAAATTTTACTTGTTACATATTTTATATAAAGGAAATTGGAAACCGTACTATAAGATATGGTAAAGCAGCAAAATAATAAAAATAATAAAAAGGAGAATAATAATGAATGAATGGGATAAGTTTTATCTCGGTATGGCACAATATGTGTCAACCAAATCAAAAGATCCAAGCACCAAAACTGGTGCAGTAATTGTCCGTCCAAATAAATCATTATGCTCGATTGGATTCAATGGCTTTCCAATGTGCATGCCTGATACCCCTGAATATTACGCAAATCGTGAAGAAAAATATAGTAGAATTGTTCATTGCGAAATGAATGCATTACTCTTTGCGAAAGAAGAGGTCAAGGGATATACACTATACACCTATCCGTTCTTGTCCTGTGACCGCTGCTTCGTTCATATGATTCAAGCCGGTATAACACGTTTCGTTGCCCCACAAGCCACCGAAGACCAACTAAGCCGTTGGGGTGCAGCTTTTGAAAAAGTTCGTGGATATGCAAGAGAAGTTGGTGTAACTATTGATGAATATGTCTTTCCCGAGCCTTTTATACCTAATGTTAAAATTGGCGACATTGTAACTCAAATAAAAAACAATTGAAATACCTCGTTATAAATAAGAGTATATTTTAAAGAATCACTAATGAAAATACTTGAATTAAACATTCTTACTGAAGCAGAATTACGAGATCGTCCAGTCTATGTTTTTAGGAAAACAGATAGAACAGGACAGTCTCGCTATGTTTTTGTTAAACATGATGGCCCAAAAACAACATTAACGTTTAATCCAACTGGTGAAGCTAATCTTCTTTTCTACACAAGTAGAGATGCTGCGGAAACTAGTCTTCAAAAAATTAATGATCCGTCTATTAAACTTTCCATAATACCAATCAGTCAAATAAGATACCTGGAAAGAAAGACAATTAAAAAGCCTGATGATACAGGATATGCATTATATTTAAAATCTCCTCAAGGAGATTCTGATTTCGGCTATCAAGCTATTATGCCTAACGGAAGTTACCAATATGTTGTTGGGAAATCTAGAAAGGCACAAAGAAATAGGCTTTTAAAATTTGACAGTCCGAAAGACGCTTCCTATTTCGCGCGTCGTTATTTCAGAGATAATGAAGTTCAGATTAGACCAGTAAGTCCAGTGTAAGATTTACGGCGACCAACTTTAAGGAGGTCGAATGTTTAAATTTTTGCTTGCATTGGTACTTGCATTTAATGCTATTTTAGTGTATGCTGACGATGATGTAATAGATTGTATGTTACGTATTAAAATTTATATTAAAGTTTTAGAATTACGTAAAGAGAATAAGTATTCAGAAATAACTATAATTTCATCTCTTGGGACAGGATTGCTGCGCCGTGGTGTTTCTCAAAATGAAGCTGCTGATATAATGCGTGAAGCAATGATTGTATATGAAAATAAGCAATTAAATCCACCAGAAATTTATAAAAGGTATTTGCGTAGATGCCCAGGCACATTAGTTTAATTATAATAAAAATATAGAGAATATAGATGGAAGAACAGAGATATATTATAGATTGTTACACAAAAGACGCAATGATTCATGGATTTCCTGAACATACCTACACTTGCGTTTCACCCAAACAGCTTGCTGAAATAATCGCTAACTGCACTACTGAATACAGAGGTATAGAAGAAGTTAGAATTACTTTTGAAAAAAAGGAACCTGATTATGAGTGGGCAAAATATTGGCGATTAGAAGCACAAAATTATCGAGATTACGAAGATAGATTAAAAGATGAAATAACTCGATATCTTCCATTTATAAATTTTATGTCTTTCGCTGGTCCTAAAGCTATTGTAGATTGGATTTTTAAAAATGTAGATATAAAGGAAAAAGAAGATGGCGACAATAAGTAATTTTGGAATTCCTATTAAGCCATGGTATGGTACGCATTGGGTGAGTGGTATTTTATTGCCTCTCGTGAGATATTACGTAGAACCAACTTTTTGTGGTTTACCAATTAATGTTAATGATTATATTATTAATTGTTGTGCCGACTTATACAATTCTGAAATCGAAGATAGAAAAAATTATCCCGATTTCACTGGTAAAAAAGGAAAATATTTCGTTCTTTGGTTGCGTGATCGAGACAATTATTTAAATAATTTTATATATTATCTAGAATTTATCCGTGGAAAAACATATGATATGGATATTAGTTTTTTTCACTCAAAAAAAGAAGAAAAAATTCCATATAAACGATTTTTGATCAAAAATTGTCGAACAGAATGGTATGATTTACATCGTCATTTAAATGATGTTCCTGACGCTTACGTTATTTTTGAATATGATGATTTTGAAGAACTTAGTATGAATGAAGAAGATTATTGGAAAATATTTCACGAAAAGCAATTAGATGAATGTTAAAAATGAAATCAATATATTGGAATGTTACTGAAGTTGTTAATGGGCATACGTTTGAACATAGAGTTTTGTTGGAAGAAAAACATATGTGGGGTCACGAAAATTTACCTCATGCTCTTCCACAAAAGATGTTGGCGTCTCCAGCCAACGGAACATTTCAAAACATTGACAGAGAGGGAAATTTAAAGTATTATACTTGGAGTATGGAATGAGTGAAATACAAAAATATGAAATACCAAATCTCGACGGACGGGTTGAAACTGGTCCTGTTCAATTTAATGACGATTGGCCAGGAGTGTTTATTCGTGGTGATCAGTGTGCTTATTTTGCACTTAATCTAAAAGATGCATTAATAACTTTAACAGAATTGCACAAGAAAAATGATTCATTAATGAATTGGTTAACTATAGTGACTTTGGAAGGTCTATTATCTGAATTATCTTCACCAATAATTGATTCAGAAACCTTAAGATGGTTAGAATAGGAAATTATATGATCCCACAAGAAATTGTACTTGAATTGTTTGCATATGTTGCTTTTGCTTTGAATATCCAAGCTATTGACGTTAATAGTCTTCCAGAAGTTAAACCGACAACTCCTATGGAAATGGCACAAGTAATGTGTTCTGAAATACCGGAAAAAGATAAATCGGAATGTTTCCAAAAAACAAGTCGTACTGTTGCTGCTTATGTTCCAAGCACTAACAAATTATATTACAACGCACAAGTGTTAAAACCAGGATCAAATTTAATACACAGATCATTTCTTATTCATGAAGCAACTCATTTTTTTCAAGGTCAATTTGTAACTGGCTCGTGTGAAGAATTAAAACAACGAGAAATACAAGCTTATACTGTTCAAGACAAATATCTTCAAGAAAATGGTTTAAAAGGAAATTTTGCTGGAAATTTTGTAGATAAATTCAAATGTAATGAAAACTAGAGTTGTAAATTCCAACACAGAAGCGTATGATGTCTACATTGGAAGACCAAGTAAATGGTCGAATCCTTTTATCATAGGTAAAGATGGAAATCGTAAAGAAGTTATCCAAAAATATCGTGAATGGATAAATTCACAATCAGAATTATTAGAAAATTTAACTGAATTGGAAGGGAAACGATTAGGTTGCCACTGTGTTCCGTTAGCTTGCCATGGGAATATTCTGGTGGAATTGTTGAACAATGTGATAACAAATGAACTTCTTTTACCCCAGGATAAAAATGAGTGAACTTAAAACAGAATGGTGGTTATGTGATATGAAACTTAAGGCTAATGTAAAACTTATTAGCGCAAAGATTCACAGAATTCTGGAAGGAGTAAGTATAGGAGCCAACACAGAAGAAGAAGCTAAAGAATATTTTGAGAACCTTTATGGTGACAAATATAATTTGATATCAATAAAAAAGGAGAATAATAATGTCAAGAAACAGTAAGTCTAGGAGACAAATTGCAACAGCAAAACAGTATACTGCAATAAGAAAAGCCGGAAAAAAAGGACCAGCCCAAACTGTTAAGAAAAACAAAAAGATTAAAACTTGGTGGCGTAAAACGACTGAGGAAAGAACAAGGGCACAAAGAAAAGCAGAGGAGAATGAAGAGTGAGAACCGTAAATTTAACTTTACGCATTATCAATGGTTTTACATTGGATGAATTTCTTAATACCATAGAACTTCAAGATGATCGTTATAACTTTACTTGTATTGAAGGGCAAGAAGTTCCTACACAAGATGAAATAACTGGTGATAAACAAGCAATTGTTGATATGTTGAGACATCTTCTTAAGAGACTTGAAAACCCTACTCGAAAAGAAGTAAAATTAGAAAATTGGTATGATGATCCTGAAAAGGGACGTATTAAATTGCCATATTAAAATATAAATACAAATTCGCCCCATTAGTATAATGGCATTACGCTTGTTTCGTAAACATGAAATGAAGGTCCGATTCCTTCATGGGGCTCCAGGAGAGAATAATGAAAGTATTATATGGTCCAGAAGTTTGTGGATTAATGTCTGCATGTACAATCAAATTGTTAGAAAAATTTATAGAGACAGCTCCAGAATATCTTGAATGTGATCAAGAATCTAATTTGCATATGCATCCAATGTGGGAAGATAATGAAAAAAATGTTATTCATGGTTGTTATAATGCAGGAGATAAAGTATATTGTCTTGATATAACTTGGCGAAATGATTATGGTAAGGCCATGAGAACCGATCCTAGAGTTATTGAATTATTTGAAGAGTATGGTAATAGAGGAAAAGAAAATAGACCTCTTTTTAAAGTCGTTGATCTACCCGATGATATGGAATGGGATGTTTGTATTAGTGATGTTGATAGTGAAAGTATTCATGAAAAACATCGTGCATGGTATTGACTTTTACGTAACAAGATAGTAATATATAGCTAATAGTAGTCAGCACTGGTGTGCGGCGGTGTCTTATAAGCACTGGAGATCGGCTAGATGGGCTGGAACGGGATGGGATCGTAACCCTCGACTACTACCAAAAATGAATTAAAGATGATATATCATATTAATTACAAAACAACAAAATATTTAAACCAGAAATATATAATATAGCATTTAATCGCAAAAGCCCTTTGGCGTAATGGTAGCGCAGGAGCCTCCAAATCTCTTAGTGGGAGTTCGATTCTCTCAGGGGTTGCCAATATAAAATATAAAGAATAATAATGGAAACTTTAACTATTAATGGAAGAACAATCAATCTTTTAACTGATGAATTGATTGCTAAAACATACAAAGAAGCAGAAAGAACAGGTCTTTATGATTGGTGGGATTGTAGTGCTTATGTAATAGATAAACTTTTGCCTGAAAACGAAAGGACTTATAAACCCGATTTTTATCATCATGTGTACCTAATAACAGACATGGTACGTGAATATGTAAACTCCACTTACGAAAATTCATAAAAAGGAGAATAATAATGAGATTAACAAAACAAGACGCAAATTTAGAAAAAAACTTAAATGCTTGGGAAAAAAATGGTTTAACTGCGCTCTTGATTGATAGTAATTTATTGTTTGTTGAAATAGCAACAGATGATTGGGATGGATATGACGTATTTGGTGATCTTTTAGATCACTTAATGGCTAATCACCCTATAGTTAAAAATTCATGGAATACAATGACAACAGACGAAAAATGGAATTTTGTTGAATTTGTTTGGTATGGTATTAGACCATTAGTTTGTGCAGGAATGGGCTTTAAACAAGTTGAAGATCGAATAAGTGGAAAAGAACTTATTAATAAAAATAATCTTGCTAAACAATTTGAAAAAGCAGCAGGAGCACGGTAATGCCTAGTATATTAGAACTTACAAATGCAAATTTTGAACAAGAAGTTACAAATCATGAAGGATGGGTGTTAGTAGATTTTTGGGCACCTTGGTGTGGTCCATGTCGCACTATGACACCAATTCTAGAAGAAATCGCAAAAACTTTTGAAGGTCAACTTAAAGTTGCGAAGATTAATGTTGAAGATCAGCAAGAAATTGCAGGGATATATAAGATTCGAGGCATTCCAACGTTTACTATTTTAAAAGATGGTCAGGTAGTAAACACACATGTTGGATCATCCTCAAAAGCAGCATTTCAGATGTTTGTCGAACAAACATTGGGGGTAAACCCCGTTTAATGAAATAAAAAGAGCGAGAAACATAAAATTATAACCCATAATAAAGAGGAGATCCATATGGAAAAGGCTCAGATTATTATCAAACCACGTGTGAATGATGTTGCAAACGGTTGGGTTTTGGTTCCAGCAGGAACTAAAGTTCGCGTTCGCAAGAACAATAAGCACAAGGATGTAATTCAACAGCGCACCACACGAATCACAACTCGTAGTGTTGAGTATTTTGCATCCGGTCGCGTCGGCGTAAGCTGGAAGCGAAATGGTTACAAAGCTTCAACAATTGTTGAATAATTGTAACAAATCCGAATTGAAAAGGGATGCTTTTGCGTCCCTTTTTTATTGTGCTTGACATTTGTCTTTGAAATCAGTATAATAGCTTTTTTAACTTCAAAAAGGAAGGAAAATGACTACTTTAGCTCAAAATTTTATGGGTCTGGAAGAAGTTGTTCAGAAGGTTGAAAACGTTACTAGCTATATTACTACGGCTTTACAAATCTTGAATAAAGATAAATATAAGCATGTGATAGTTGCTACCGATCCGGTGGCAATCACTCAAGCAATTATTATCGCTCAAAAACCTAATCTTTCTTATGAAGAATATCGTATCGAAAATGTATTAGAATTTGAAGCAGAAGCACAAGCGTACTATGAAACATTGTGGGAGAAGAATCCCGAATATCCAGATCAACCGTATCTTGCCTGTATTGCTTACGAAACAACACTAAGAAAATATTTTAAGGAAGCAGTAGATGGAGAACAGTTTACACACGTCATTACAGAATCTTGAATCGTTAGTACATCTTTATAATGCTGAAAAAGCAATTGTAACTAAAGCATTTTTGAATGCTTGTCGTGAAACTGCTATAAAATATGGTTTTGATCTTAGAAAAGATTATATGATAATCAACAAAGCCATTCTACCTTTACAGGTAGATTTTGATGAAAACACAGAACATATAATGGTTTTTGAAAGTGACAAAATTCCATTAGAAAACATCACCTTTATTCGAAACCCCACTTTATCTTTCATTCCATTAGAAAATATTAGTTTTGTTTGAGCACTTAATAAATAGTCAATAGGACAATCTCAGGGAGAACTACTATGACAGTTTCGGTCACAATTCTAGATACATTCAAATCAAAAGTTAATTATCAGGTTGCTGATACTGACGCTGATATTTTTGATGATGGGCTTTCACCAGCGCTGCTAGCTGCAGACTGGACAGTTTATGATGCTACTGCAGACGCTGCTGGTTACCAAACCGTGACCGCTGATGTTCCAGTTTTAGCAACTGATAACGCTATTACAACCGTAGGCACTTATTATTTTAAAGTTGATACCGATGGTGGTGGTGTTATAGAGTACAGCGTTGTAATTGCTGGCGCTACAACTTTCACAGCACTCGCTGCGTTAATGGACACAGCATATACTGCTGCTGGTACAGTTGTATTCGATGATGACAATAATCGCTTCGTTTTCACAAGTGGTACAACAGGTTTGGCATCATCCGTAGTCGTAACTCCAGGCACAACAGGAGTTGATGTATTTGTTCAAATTGCTACAAATAATCTTCCAGTTACTGGCTTCACATATAACCCTTCCGTTGGTGGCACAGTCGCAGTAGCGTTTACTAACACACTTGCTGCTGGTGCATCTCAAGGTTATGCTGAAGTTGGAGTTGGTGGAAACAAACTTGGTGCAACGGCAACGGGCCTTCAGAACGTTGCTGGATTGTATCAAGCAACTGTAACAATTGACGGAGTTGGATACCCTGTAGATTTTGCTGGGTCAGCCGCACAAACTTACACAACATTGTTAACAGAAATTAATGCTGATCTACCAGGAGCATATGCTGCTCTTGTAAATGGCAACCTAAGAATTACATCCCCAACATTTGGTAATGCTTCTACAGTGACTGTAACAGATGGTCCAACCACCCAAGGTACTGCAGATGCGGCTGTTGCTCCTGCTACTTTAGGAACTTTTGTCACTGTGCTCGCGGCAGCTACTTACGACTTTGATGTAACAATTGACGGTGGAGCACTTCAAACACTTTCCATTACTACGGTAGGCGGCGAAACATATGCCGCTATCGCAGCACTAATGAGTGCGGTAGTTGTTGGGGGTTCAGTTTCATATGTAGACAGCGCATTCCGTGTAACAAGCACAACAACAGGCCCAACATCTGCCGCTACTATTGCAGCAGGCACATTTGGTTCTGGCGGCGGTGATCTCTTTGCGGCACTTGTTGCTGCAGATACAGTTGTGATTACTTTCCCAGCCGCAGTTAATGGTAGGGGTTCAATTTTTGCATCTCTTACTGATTTCACCGCAATTTCTTCAATTTCAGGTTCTGGTGTTGGTGATGCTAATGCTTATCAAGTTGTTGATGTTGCAGGTAATAAAGTCGGAGCATCAGCAACTGGTTTAAGTAACGTTACATCTGGTTATCAAGAAGCCGTATTTGTTTATCAAAAATTGACTACTGACTATACTGGTCTAGCCAACGATGCAACCGCTTACACAGCAACCGCAACAATCGACGGTGTAGCGCGTGCAATTTCTGTTGTTGGTTCTGCCGCACAAACATTTGCTGATTTAATTGTAGAAATTAATGCTGATATTAGTACATGGGCAACCGCAAGCTTGGTTCAAGGACGTATCAGAGTTACTAGCCTTGCAACCGGAGTTACTTCAACTGTTTCTCTTGCTGATACCGGAGTAAATCCTCTATTTGCTAGTGTAGTTAACTTCTATCTATTTGCAGCACCTGTTGGAGGTACTACTCCAGTTTATACTTTCAACGTTGTATTTGACAATGGAGTAATTCAAGGATATCAAGATGTTAATGTTGGAGCTAACAAACTTCCTTCTTCTGCAACTAGTCTTGTTGGGGTAACAACTTATACCGCAACAATTACAGTTGATGGCGTAGGTCACCCAATTTCAATTTTAGGTTCCGACGCACCAACATATGGTGCTTTAATGACTCAGATTCAAGCTGACTTAGCAGGAACTGCAGATGTTGGACTTGTTGGTGGTAATATTCGTGTTCAATCAAGATCAACTGGTGCCGTATCAACCGTAGCAATCACAGCAGGTACATTGTTTGCAGCCCCATTAAGCGGTTTTGTTGCAGTTCTAGCTGCTGTTCCTGGTGTTGTTATTCAGGTTTCTGTCGCTGGAGCAGCCGCACAAACCTACACAACATTGCTTGCAGAAATTAATACCGATTTGGGTGTTAATGGAACTGCTGCATTGATTGATGGAAATCTACGTATCACTAGTGCTAACGCATTGCCTCTAAGCTCTGCTGTTAACATTTTGACTCCAGGTACACTACTTACTAAGGGCGGTCCATTAACAGGTTGCAACGGTGTTCAGCCACCAGTTGGTGGAACCGAAGATAACTCTGGTGCTGTATATCAAGTTGTTTCCAGGAGAGGAAATGCTTCATTCTCTTACCAAGAATTTGCTACTTGGAACATTGGATTGAACACAGGAACCCTACCAGGACCATTGTACGGCGTAAAGAGAAATACAACAGCCGATTCCGCAATGTATGTCTACACTGGTGGAAGTACTGGAGAGCCATTGGTTATTTCCTAATACTTGACTTTCTCAACTTAAGAGAGTAGAATTGCACTTCGTTGTGATTCTACTCTTTTTCTTTTGAGGAACTAAAAATGCAAAAATTATTCGGTTTGAAGGAAATGACTGGCGCAGAAGCGCTGCTTCCTGATTTATTTTTTCAAAATAAACAAGACGCTAAGAAAGAGCGTCAAAAACGCAATCTCCGAGACAAAGAAGGCACCGAAATTTTGAATTTCGTTGTTACTCGTGGTCCAGATCATTGGCTAGGTCTTACTGGTCATAGTTCACATCGTACCCCCGCAGGAACTCGTAAGGGAGCTAAACGCGCAGCTAAGGGCTCGAAAGCATTTTTTAACAAATAAGGTGATATATGAAATTTGTTTGTATCATGCAAGCAGATGGAGCTTGTGATTATAGTATCGGTTGCGGTATAAAAGTTTTATTCATCGAAGCAGATTCAAAAGAAGAAGCAATAAACTTCATGAATAACGAATGGTATATGAATGATTATGAACGTGGAGATTGTGATCCAAGCTATTATTTAAATGGTGGCGAAACCCCTTTGAAACTTTGGGTTATCATTGAATTTGAAAAGGCTTGGGATATGCTTCCTATGTTACATGAATGGCATGATAAATTTCGTGCAACAGAAGAAGCTAAAAGAAAAACAAAACAAGAAAGAGAAGATAGAGCCAAATATAAGGAATTAAAACAACGATTCGGTTAATAAATTAGGGTCTGTAGCTTAGTGGTCTAAAAGCGCTCGGCTCATAACCGATGAGAGCGTAGGTTCAAATCCTACCGGACCCACCAATGATTAAATACAAGGAAATTAAATATGAAATACAAAATTTGGTATAGAGGTAAGTTGGAAGACGAAGCTGAAAATTTTAATACAGCTTTAAGAAAAGCATATGATGTTTCTGACAAAAATAATTATGAAACAGCCTATGTATGGTATGATGATGTTATTGCTTCTGTAAAGAAAGGTGGAGACTAAAATGGAATATAAAATTGTGCCGGATTATATCATTAAAGATGGAAAACGAATTTCTCGTTATTGGGGTTTTGATATTGATAAAATTGAAAAACTCAAGAACGCAAAATTCGTGTGTGAAGTAGCTTGTAAGGTAAATGGAGGTTGGACTGATGCTCCATCCGCTATTTTCTGGCAAGAAACCCCACCTGATCCTACCTTCAGTCACTATTTTGCCCTATTTCGTAAAATGGTATTGGGCTTAAATGGCCCGGAAGATGGCCCGTTATACATTGCAAGCGGTCAGTCTGCTGTTGATGATCCACTAACAGGAATTGTTGCGTCTAACGGTGATGTAGTGTATAGTGCGTATCGTCATGATTTTCGCCATAGTCCTGATCAAAGCGTTTTTATTGATGGTGGACGTGATTATGTTCGTTGTAGTGTTCCAGCTAAAATGGTTCAGATTAAAATTGTAAAAGATAAATTAGTAGTTTCTGAAGAAGAATTACAGAAGCTAGAATCTGAATCAATTATGGAAAGATGTGGTAAATAAGACTACAAACTTTTACAGGAGTAAGTTAAAAATGAGTTATGAAGCAGAATTAATGGACGTGGATGTTTATGATGAAACAGATCACGCCCAATGGACAGATTTGAGAATAACTGCAGAAGCTATTCATGCAGAGAGGTCAAAATCGAGAACTTTAGGAATGACTCCTGAACAAATTGAAGCTCTAATTGCAAATAGTCCAATTGATTGTAAAGAGTGTATGGACCCCATAGATGCACGTCGAAGAGTTTTACAACCAGGAGTGCAATATTGTACAGATTGTCAAGAATATTTGGATAGAAAAAAGCGAGTGAACGGATTTAACAAACATTAAGAGTGAAAAATGCAATTGCAAGAATTACAAAATCAGCCAGTAGTCATGTTTTTAATTGGTTTGCCTGGGTCTGGTAAATCAACTTTTCGCAATAAACTTCCGTCAAGTTATATTATTCTTTCTACTGATGATGTGTTTGATCGTTTAGCTAAAGAACAAGGGCTAACCTACACTCAAGCATTTCATCAACTTGGTTTTACAATACCTCAAGCAGAATTTGATAAAGCATTTCAAGATGCTATTCAAAATAATAAAAACATTGTTATTGATCAAACTAATATGAATAGTAAAGCTAGGGGTAAGAAATTGAGATTAATTCCAAAAAATTATAAAAAAATTGCTGTTATTTTTACAGTCTCTGATGATGTTTTACAACAACGACTAGACAAGCGTGCGCAAGCCACCGGTAAAATCATTCCGTCACATGTATTAGCTACTATGAAAAATTCGTATGAAGAACCTACCAAAGCAGAAGGATTTGATGAAATAAGACACATCAATCAATAAGGTGCAAAAAATAGGCAAATCTAAACTGTTTTTAATAAATATTAAAACAGCTTAGAGAGGTTAATAATGAGTCCAAAAATTACCGCCATGTTTAGCACGCCTGTGAAGGCTATTACTACTATTGCTAGTGTAGTCACTGCTATTGGGGTTATTATAGGTGCTATTTTAACTGTTGATGGTCGTTATGTTCATGCTGCAGATTATATAAAAGCACAAGAACAGCAACAACAACAAATGCAAATATTTCAAAGAGAAAATCGTCAGAAATTAGATGAATTTAGAAAACAAGGTATTGAAGATAAGCTTTTTGAACTAAGATTAAAAAGTCCTAAAACTAAAGCTGATGATGCTTTAATAAAACGTTTTGAAGAACAACTTCAAGAAGTTATCAATCGAATGAATCAAAACCTTTCGTCAAGATAATCACAACAACAAGTTCTCGGGTTAAATAGTCCTCATGAAGGAGGTTTACGTATGCCCATTTACGAATATGCTTGTTCTGACTGTCCACATCGCTTTGAATCATTACAAAAATTAAATGATCCTATCTTGACAATATGCCCAAAATGTGGGCATAATAGTCTTTCTAAGTTAATATCTGCCACTAGTTTCCAATTAAAAGGAACTGGTTGGTATAAGACCGATTTTAAAGATTCAATGAAACCCACGGTTTCAACATCTGTTGAAACCACTTCAAACAGTGAAAAACCGCCTGTATTAACATGACACAAGAACAAAAACCATTTTGTTATACCATACATTGTTTTTACCCACATAAAAATGAGCAAGGAATTGTCAATATAACAGTAACTGATACTCTACTTTTTTGTGAAGACAAAGAAAAAATTTTACTGGATTGTTATCGACTTGCTTGTGAATATTTTCAACATCATATTGAAGAAATGACGGGTTATTCAGTTGTTTTACGTCCTAGAGAATATAATGGATTCCCAGGCGCTGAAATTGTCAAAGAAGATGATGAAGGTTATAAAGTAGCTTGGATAGTGGTTCCTGAAGAACCGCGAAGAAAATAACCTATTGACTTTTACTTTAAACCCATATATACTTGATGAACGTTGTTAGTTCCGTTTGAACTAACTGGTGGAAGCGGCGAGATATCTCGCACCCTTTTGGAGATTAAAATGTTTACAGTAACACAACAGACAAAGCGTATTACTAATGTGGTTGATAATCAAAGATCACAGGAGGGCGTTCGTGTTTTGTAAACTGTAAACCTCAGTACTCAAACACGAAAGCCCGGAAAAACCGGGCTTTTTTATTTGTGTTTTGTTGTTGACATGCTCTTTAAAAATTTGGTAGTATATATACTTTACCATGCAGGTAACTGTAACGGCAGTGT